>Ga0209056_10008009_pt1 | contig 10861 bp, 11 predicted proteins | sample GraSoiAngelo_114_FD_185876 | JGI IMG/M metagenome (GOLD analysis project Ga0209056, IMG submission 185876) | Grasslands soil microbial communities from the Angelo Coastal Reserve, California, USA - 14_0903_13_40cm (SPAdes) (version 2) | ecosystem: Environmental > Terrestrial > Soil > Grasslands...
AGCTTCACGAAGTCGATGCCGGACGGCGTCTCGAAGGCATAGGCGCTCTCGAGCCCCGTCATGATGAGGGCGGAGGCGTCCGGCAGGTGCCGGCGAAGGTGCGAGGCGATGGTGAGGCTGCGGCGGAAGTGGCCGAGGCCGAACGTGTCATGCGAGTAGAAGAGCAGTCGGATCGCCGCCATGCGCCGTCACCTCCGCGGCGCCGGGTCGCCGCGTCCGTCGGACGCGAGCGCCCTGACGGCGGCCAGCGTGCAGCTCCCGTCCGAGCACACGGGCCGCAGGTCGCTCCGGCAGGTGGCGACGTTCAGGCACGGGGGCTTGTGCCCGCACGCACGCCGGAGGAAGCCCTTGAGCCGGGCCCGCATGCGCGTGTTCACGGCGCCCTGCCCTCCCGCGGCCTCGCAGGGACAGCAGCCGATCTGGTCCACCACGCCGCAGTCGGCGTCGCGCTCGCAGCCGGTGATGTCGCCGGGGATCGCGAGGGTCGTCGTCCGCGACGTCTCCCGGTAGAAGGAGGTGAGGACGAATCCGACCGCCGCCACGGCGAGGAAGAGACCCCCCAGGACGATCGCCTGGACGCGCAGCGAGTCACCCATCGGTGACCCTGGCAGTGCACCGGCCGTCGACGCACGCGGGCACGAGATCGTCGCGGCAGGTGTTGACCTGCACGCACACGGCCGACCGCCGGCACGTGCGCTTGAGGAACCGCCGGAACGTCTCCTCGCTGTCCCTGTTGATCGCCCAGCGCGCCCCGCCCGAGCGGCACGGGCAGCAGCCGATCCGGTCGACGAGCATGCACTCCGCGTCCGCGGCGCAGCGGGCGACGTCGGCGGGCACGTCGACGCGCTTCGCGCGCAGGCTCTCGGGCTCGAGCGAAACGAGGGCCACCGCGACGAGCATGGCCGTGAGGCCGCAGGCCGCGAGGGTTGGGCGGCGCCAGCTGCGCGGGCGGAGCTCGTCCAACTCGAGGGTCATGGCTCCGGCCCGCCCGCGCGGAGCGCCTGGCGGCTCTCCTCGAGCAGGCGCGGGGCGAGCGCCTGCCACGACGGTCGGAGCGAGTAGAGGCACGCGAGGCGGAGGAGCGCCGAGGCCAGGTACCAGCGCACGCGGTGCATGTCCGTGCACGGCCGGCAGGCCCGGTACGCGGCCAGGAACCGGGTCGTGAGCGGCCTCGCGGCGTCGCTCGAGGAGTGCCATTGCAGGCTGCGCAGGCGGAGGTGGGCGCAGAAGTTCGCGACGTCGATCTCGGGGTCACCGAGACACGCCGTGTCCAGGTCGAGCAGCCCGACGCGGGCGGGCGCGACGAGGATCTGCTTGTCGTAGAAGTCCCGGTGCACGAGCGCGGCGCGGGCCGGATCGTCGGCAGGCATTCCCTCCCGGACGTCGGTCGCGGAGCCCTCGAGCATCGCCGCCAGCTCCGGGAGGACGGCGCCGACGAGCGCGACCCACGGTTCCACCACGGCGACATCATCTTCTGGCCGGAACCGCTTCTCGATCCCGGGGACGGAGAGTGCGTGAAACGCAGCAAGCGCCGCGGCGACGCGGCCGATGACCACATCCCCGTCGCCCTGCTGAAGGCGATCGAGGAACCGCTCGCCGTCGACGGGCTCGGTCAAGAGGAGGCTCAGCTCGGGCACATGCGCGTACACGCCGGGCACGGTGAGCGCGCCGGCCGGCTCCACCGCGCGGGCGACCGCGGCCTGGTTCGCGGCGGCGGCTTCCACCATCCCGGCGGGAAACACCTTCCCGTAGAGGACACGCGGCTCGCGGCCCAGCTCGTACCGGACGTTGCAGCGCATGCCCGGCCAGTAGCCGGCGAGCGCGCAGCTTCGGATCGAGGCCAGGCCCGCCCGCGACTCGACGGATGCGGGATCCAGGGCGAGGGCGAGGGTCGGGAGGCGATAGTCCCACGGGAAGAGCTGGACCAGGATCCGTGGCGCGTCGAGCACCGCGGTCGACAGCCGCGCGCTCCAGCGCCCGGGCGAGCCCGGCAGCCCCTCCGGGCTCGGCACCTCGACCGCCGGACCGACGACGTCCGAGGCGGTTGCGTCCGCGCGCAGGAGGCTGGCCGAGGCGAGCGTCTCGACCGTCCCGCCGTCCGCATGCATGCGCACACGATACGAGACGTGGAAGTGCCGGCCGGGCTTCGCCCACAGCCGTTCGAACGACACGGAACCGAGACGGGCGAGCCGCTCGGCGAAGACGGGGATCGCCTGCAGGCACCGCTGCATCGCGTCCGGGTCTAGCAGGGTCAGGATTTCGCGCGCGCTCACGAGCCCTCGGCGGCGGCCGCCTTGCGCCCGCCTCCGCTCGCCGGGACCGCTGCCCCGGTCCCGGTCTCGCCGGCCGGGCCGCGCGCCCTCTGGAGGTCGAATATCTTCTGGTACCACCCACCCGTGGCCGCGAGCTCGACGTGCGTGCCCTTTTCGATGATCCGCCCGTCGTAGAGGACCACGATCAGGTCGGCCCCCGCCACCTCCTCGAGCCGATGGGCCACTCGGAGCGCCGTCTTCCCGCGGCGGAGGCGCTCCAAAGTGGCATTCACCTCGGCAGCCGACTCGGCGTCCAGGGCCGTCGTCGGCTCGTCCAGGAGCAGGATGGGCGGGTCCTTGATGATGGCGCGCGCGATCGCGATCTTCTGGCGCTGGCCCCCCGAGAGGGTCACGCCACCCTCGGCGATCACCGTGTCGTACCCATCCGGGAGCCCGGCGATGAAGTCGTGGACGTCCGCTGCGCGGGCCACGGCGACGATCTCCTCCATGGTGGCATCGGGCTTGCCGTAGGCGATGTTCTCGCGGATGGTCGCGCCGAACAGGATCGGCTGCTGGAGCACGATGCCGATCTGCTCGCGCAGCGTGTCGAGCGTGAAGTCCTGAATGCTCTCCCGGTCGATCCTGATCTTGCCGTCGACGGGATCGTAGAGCCGGGGGATGAGGCCGAGCAGCGTCGACTTCCCCGCCCCGTTCGGGCCAACCACGCCGACCAGCTGCCCCGGCTGGACCCGCAGCGTGACATCGCACAGCACGGGGCGCCTGGGCCGATAGTGGAAATGCACGCCATGGAAAGACACCTCGCCCGCGAAGGCGGGCGCGGGGCGCGCGCTCTTATGCTCCTTGACCCGCTCCTCGATGGCCAGGATGTCGGCGACGCGCTCCCCGCACACCGTCGCCTTCGACAGGCGAGCCGTGAGCCGCGCCACGCGTCGGAGCGGCTTGTACATGCTCGCCAGGTAGCCCGTGAACACGAGCAGGTCGCCGGGGGTGAGATAGCCCTCGAGGACCCGGCGCACGCCGAACCACACGACCCCGCCCGTCCCGATCGCCACCAGCACCTCCACGGTCCGCTCGAGCCCCGCCTCCAGGCGGACGGCGCGCAGCCCCTGCTTGAGGCTGCGCTTGTTGAAGTCCGCGAACCGCTCGTCCTCGTGCGTCTGACGCCCGAAGGCCTGGACGACCGTGATCGCGTGCAGCACCTCGCTCAGGAGCGAGGCCATGCGGCCGTCGCGCTGGCGCTGCAGCCGCACCGCCTCGCGGAGCTCGTGCGAGAAGCGAAAGGCGGTGAGCGTCATTAGCGGCAGCACGGCGAGGCTCACGGTGGTCAGCTGCCAGTCCATCCAGAACATTACGCCGAGCATCGCGAAGACGACCAGGAACTCGCTCAGGATGATGAGCGCGCTCTCCACCAGCATCTCGCGCAGCATGTTCGTGTCCCCGGTGGCGCGGAGCACGAGGTCGCCGGTCCTGTGCGCGGCGTGGACGGAGAGGGAGAGGCGCTGGAGATGTGCGAAGAACCGCCGGCGGACCGTGTAGGTGAGGCGCTGGCCGGCGGAGGCGAGCAGGTAGCTCTGGTAGTACGAGAACAGCCCCCACAGGAGCGCGATCGCGAGCAGGAGGGCGCAGGAGACGGTCGCCACCCCCATCGGGCCGTAGCCCTTGATGTCGAAGGGCAGCGCCCACCGCGAGCGGTGCTTCGGGATGAGCGCGTAGTCGAAGACGATCTTGAGCGGCCAGGGGCGCGCGAGGACGGTGAGCGTGGTGCCGAGCGTGCACACCAGGGCGAGCGTCAGCTCACCGCGCACGTGCCGGAGATCGTAGCGGAAGTAGTAGACGAGCCTGGAGAGGCGCCGCCAGCGCAGGTTCTTAAAGAACGGATTCTTCTTGACGCGCATAGCGACCTTCCCGAACCTGACGCCGGAGCGTCTCGATCATCGAGAGCACGCGGGCAGCGTTGCGGTCCCAGGTGAACCGCTTGACGGCGAGCCGTCGGGCCGCGCGGGCGAGCCGCGCGCGCAAGCGGGGACGGTCCCGGAGCTCCTCGATGTGCGCGACCATCTTGCTCACGCTGCCCGGCGGATGGAGCAGAGCGGTCTTCCGGTGGGAAAGCACCTCCGTGATCTGGCCGATCGCGCTTGCGACGATCGGGACGCCTGCGGCCATGTACTCGTACACTTTGAGGGGCGAGAAGTAGAAGGTGGAGAGCCGGGGATAGGGCGCGACGGCGACGTCCATCCGAGCGAGGAACCCCGGAACCCGCGCATGGTCCACGTCGCCCGTCACCTGCACCACGGCCGCGAGCCGCTCGCTCCGACACATCTGCTCGACGGCCGGGCGGAGGGGACCGTCCCCGACGATCAGCAGCCGACACGAGGGGTTCCGGCGGTGGAGGAGCACGAAGGCTCGCAGCAGGTCCTGAACCCCGTGCCATGGCTTCAGGCTCCCCAGGAAGCCGATCACGAACGCGCCGTCGCGGTCAGCTGCGCGAAGGACGTCGCCCGACGGCCGGAACCCGGTCGGGTCCGCGGCGTTCGGCACGAGCCGGAGCCGCCCCGCGCGCGCGCCGCGGCCGACGGCGTAGTCGCGCAGCACCGAAGAGGGAACGACGACCCGGTCGGCGAGCCGCAAGAGCTGCCCCTCGAGAGCCTCCGCCAGCACGGCGTTGTTGAGCGCACGGTAGCGCGCCTGCTCTAGGCGGAGCGGGGCGTTCACCTCGAGGACGAAGGGGATGCCGTGGTCGCGCGCGAAGGTGAGCCCCGCGTATCCCCAGAGCGAGTAGCGCTCGTAGACGACGTCGATCCGCCAGCGCGCGTGCAGCTGCTGAAGACGGAAGTACAGCCCCTGGTTCAGGAGGAGGCCGAACGTCTCGGCTCCGATCACCTCCCCGGGGACTCCGGGCGCGATCGCCCGGATCCGGTCGCGCAGCGCCCGCGGGAACTTCTCCGCGCCGACCTCGAAGATGCGCGCGCGCAGAGCGGCCGTGCACTCACCGTCCGAGCGGCGGGCGGTGAACACGCAGACCTCGGCGCCGCGCCCGGCCATCGCATTGACCAGCTCGCGGATGTGCGTGGAGCCCCCCTTCGTCCCGAGCAGCGGGATGCCGCGGTCGGCGCAGACGTAGGCGATGTGCGGCCTCGTCATGCCGTGGCGACGTCGGCGGGCCCGCGTGCGAGCAGGTTGCGCAGCCGGGCGACGTTGCTGCGCAGATCGAACAATCGCTCCGCCCGCTCGCGTCCGGCGCGACCGAGCCGGCCCGCAGCGCCGGGATCCCGGAGCACCCTCTCGATCGCGTCGGCGAGCGGCGCGGCGTCGCCTGGCGGCACGAGATAGCCCGTCTCGCCGTCGACGACGATCTCCGGAACGCCCGAGATCGCGCTCGCGACGACCGGCACGCCGCTTCCCATCGCCTCGAGCAGCACCGTGGGCAGCGCATCGACGTTGCCATCGGCGGCGACAACGCACGGCAGCACCACGACGGACGCCCGGCGTACCTCGGCCGCCACCTCCTCGAGCGGAAGCCCGCCGCGCAGGCGGACGACGCGGTCGAGGCCGAGATTGCCGATCGTCTCGCGCAGCAGGGGTTCCTCGGGACCCGACCCGATCACCTCGCACGTGAACGGAACGCCACGTGCCTCGAGCAGGGCGCACGCCCTGACGAGCGTCGGGAACCCCTTCTTCTCGACCAGGCGTCCGATCCCGAAGATGCGCGGGGGTGGCCGGTCGCCACCGGCGGGGTGAAAGAGCGACAGATCCACGCCGTTGTACAGACGAACGAGCTTCCTCTCGAGATCGGGCACGCCGTCGCCCAGGGAAAGGAGCGTACGAAGATTGTAATCGCTGACCGTCACCACCAGATCGGAGGCTCGCATCTTCGCCCGCAGAACGTCCGGGTCGACCTCGTGGTGGTAGATGTCCTTCGCGTGCGCCGTGAAGCTGAAGGGCACGCCGAGCAGCAGGCTCGCGAGCATCGTCACGTGCGTAGCGCGCGAGGCGAAGTGTGCGTGGAAGCGCGCTGGCAGCGCGCCCCGCGCCGCGCTCGCGAGCTGCACGGCCAGCTTCACGTACTTGCGCGGCAGGAGGCGATCGCCGAGCGCCGCCGACTCCGGAAGGCGGCGGCGCAGCGCGGCGCTCGCCGTCCTGCACTCGCCGTCGGAGGGCTCCGGGAGTGCGTCGACGCGGATGATCGGCGCGCGCAGGGTGGCGAGCAGGCGGTGCGGTACGTCGGCCGCCGGGGCATGGAGCGTGAAGATCGACACCTCCACGCCCTGGCGCTCGAGCTCGCGGATCTCGTTGATGACGAAGGTCTCCGAGAGGCGGGGAAACACCTTGACGACGTACCCGAGCCGACCACGGGCGGCAGGTCGCTCCGGCGAGGCGGGCATCGAAGGCATTTTAGCCCTCCGACCGTGCCGGACGCACGCGCGACGGGAACGGCCCGCCCATGCGGCAATGGATCGGGGGGGCGCAACCGCCGGGATCCCCCACCTCGCCGCGTTACCTGGCTCCCGCGCGATTTTGGTGGTGACTTCCACCCCGCGCTGATCTAGTCTCCGCACCGGCGCACTCGTGCTCTCGAAGGGAGACGGCATATGACGCGCACTGCGAAGACGGCCTTCAGGTTGACTGGCCTCGCCCTCTGCGGGGCGAGCCTTCTCCTGGGACGTGGGGCGGCCCTCGCCGCCGGCAGCGGGCCCCTCATCACGCCGCTCTCGGCGTTCACCGACGGGCGGACCGGCAAGATCGTCTGGATCGTCCCGGGGGTGATCAAGAAGACCCACATGTCGACCGACTTCCTGTGCACCAACCTCGACTCGGCCCCGATCGACATCGGGGTCGAGGCCTTCGATCTCGACGGCACTCAGCTGAACAAGGTCGACGGCTCCATCAGCATCACGGGCAGCACGTGCCCCACGGGGGCCGTCCTCAACGTCCCGCCCGGCACCACCGTGACGATCGGCCTCACCGGGACCGCGCAGCTGCACGAAGACTGCAAGATCGAAGTCACCGCCATCGCGCAGGGCTCGGCGCGGATCGTGAGCACGGGCAAGATCGGCTGCGACGCGATCGCGCTCGACGACAAGCATGTCGTTGCCGACCCGGCCCTGTGCTCGACCTGTCAGCCCCCGCCGCTGACGAGCTTGAAGCTGATCAAGCCGAAGAAGCAGTCGGGCGACTGACAGCACGCGAGCGGCCGGCCCGAGGGCTCAGCGCCCCCCGAGCTTGCGGACGCACTTGAGCCGCAGGCGGTCCTTGTCCCGGGTCCCGGTTGGCGAGCCGACGCTCACCTTCACGACCAAGGGCCGCGCGAGCGGCACGCGCACCGGCACGGCGGGCGTGCAGTGGTCCGGCGTCGCGTCGGGCGGCCCGAAGACGATCCGACTCGGCCGCTTCGCGCTCCGTGACGAGGGCGCGAGGGCGGCGACTGCGTCGAGGAGCGCCCGGCCGTTCGCGGAGCGCGTCCCGGGGCTCTTGAGCTCGTAGGTGCTCAACTGGTCTGGCTGGCAGCTCCCGAGGTTCAAGTCGTGGCTGTTGAGACAGACGCGCACGTGGAACGTACACAGGCGCGGGTCGATGTCGAAGTCGCAGCTCCCGTCCCCCTGCTTGCACAGCTGCACGCCGCTGTTTCGTCCCTTGGGGTTGGAGGGGTTCTCGACGACCCACTCTGCGGCGCAATCGGTCGCCGGCTTCCCTCCCCCCGGCACGCAGGTGGAGACCGGCGCTGTCGCCGCGCACTGGCCGGTACCCGGATCGCAGGCCGCCACCTGGTCGCACGGCGTATCCGCCCCGCACACGAGCGGCACCCCGAAGCACACGCCGGCCGTGCACTTGTCCTGCGTCGTGCACGCGTTGCCGTCGTCGCAGGGTGTGCCATCGGGCGCCGCGCCGTGGGTGCAGGAGCCGGTCGCGTCGCATCCGTCCACCGTGCATGGGTTGCCGTCGTCACACGCGGCGGGGGAGCAGGCCGGAATGAGCGGCACCGTGACGAGACTCGGGGGCGGGCAGGTAGGGCAGACGGCGGGATCCTCGATGGTGTGCAGGCGGTCGACGGCCAGGGCGATGCAGCCGAGCGGCGCCCCGCTCGCCACCACGCGCCCCGAGCCATTGCGCAGGTTGTTCGTGCCGCTGCCCGCCGTGTTGAGCGCCCGGCGCCACGTCGAGGAACGCCCCGTCGCCCGCGGCGATCGAGTTCCGCAGCGCCCCCGTCTCGTCGAACACCTCCAGCCCCACGTCGAGCGCCGCCGGGGCGAGGTTCGTGCAGATGACGACCGTCTCGACGTTGTTGTCCTTGATCGCCCCCGGGATGAGCGCCGCGAGCTGGGCCGCCTGCCCATCGCTGAAGGTCGGCAGCGGCGTGTCCTGGACGCCCGCGCGCACGGGCGCCCCGCCCGCCGCCACCACCACGAGCAACGCCACCAGCGCCCGCCGTGCCCTCATCGCGTGTCGCCCACCGTCCCGCTACGGGACCTTGATCAGCGGGACAGTCGTGAAGGGTGGGGGCGGGCAGGTCGAGCAGGTCGCCGGGTCGGCGATCGCGTGCACTTTGTCCGCCAGCAGTGCGGTGCAGAGGACATTCTTCGACGTGCCGACCACCCGGCCCGAGCCGTTGCTCAGCGCGGCCGTGCCGTTGCCGGCGGTGTTGAGGGTGAGGGTCTGGTCCTCGTGGAAGACCACGGTGGCGGCCGTGCCGACCGTGACCGTCTTGCCCGGGCCGACGTTGAGGAACGCCCCGCTGCCCGCGTGGACCGAGTTGCGCAGCGCCCCCGTCTCGTCGAAGACCTCGAGCCCGATGTCGACGGCGACCGCGTCGACGTTGGTGCACACGAAGTCGGTCTCGAGGTTGCTGCCCTTGATCACGCCCACGGCGGTGTAGACGGCCACCGCGGGCTTGCCGTCCGAGAACGTCGGCAACGGCGTGTCCGTCGGCCCCGCATACGCCGTGCTGATCGACACTAGCGCCCCGGCCAGAAGGCTAACGGCGAATGATCTTCCGCTGCATATCGTCATCGCAACTCCTTCACGTGTGGCATACCCTCGGCTGGCAAATCCCGCGCCGACATGACGCTCGTGGTGTGTGAGCACACGCTCCGGCGCCAGTCGCGGCGTTGCAGTGATCGTGCGCTGACGCAAGAGCCGCCGCATGTCGCGTGTCATTGGTCGCAGAGTCGAGCGCCTGACTTCCGCTACCGGAAAGACGTGCTTGCATACGAGGGACGAGGCGTTCTAATCTTTTTGACACCGTGTCGTCCAGAGTGAGCCGTGCTGCGCTCGTGGTCGCTGCGACCGTGCTCTCGGCCGGCCCGCTCGCCGCAGGGGAGCCAACCTGCGTCGTCGCATACGACGACGACCGGCTCACGGTGCATGCCGAGGGCGTGCCGCTAGCCGACGTCGTGCGAGAGATCGGCCGGCAGAGCGGCGCCGAGATCGTGGGCGCGGTGCGCAAGCCACGAGACGTGAGTCAGGACGTGGACCGGGTGCCGCTCGTCGACGCGCTCGTGCGCCTGCTCGGCGAGCAGAACTTCACGCTGCGCTACGGCCCGGAGGGCAAGCTGCGAACGATCGATCTTCTCGGCGAGCCCCTCGCGCTCGCCGCGCACAACGTGCGGGCCGACGCAGGCAACGCGGGGAGTCCGGCATCGGCACGGAGGGCGCGGCACCATGGCGCGCGGTCCTCGCGCGTGACGCTCCCGGATGGCCAGGTGGTCGTGACGGTTGCGGGCACCGCCACGAGCGGGCGCGACGAGGGCAGCGGGTCGCCGGACGCCCCGGCGCTGCTCGGCGGGCTTTCCCAGCAGGGAACGACGACGGCGCAGGACCAGTCGAACCAGGACAACCAGACGGGTGCCGACTTCGAACGGAAGCTCCGCCGGCAGTTTCTCAACGACCTCAGCCAGATGGACGACGCCGCGCTCGCCGAGTACCTTGCCACGCCGGAGGGTCAGCACGTCGCCGCGCTCCTGCAGTACTATGCCGCCCACCACCCGAGCAGCACATCCAACCAGACTGCGAACGGTATTCTCGATCGGGTTCCCGATCGGGGAGGCGCAGCCCGGCACGGCCGCCGCTAGCGACTTGGTTCGCAGGTGTCAGGCTGCGCCGTCCCTCGCGGGGAGGCAGGCGCGCGCCCGCCGCCAATCCGCCGTCGCGAGACACGCGAGCAACGGCGCGAGCAGCACGACAGGCCACTGAAAGCGCAGGCCGGGGCTCTCGGCGAGCACCAGCCAGACGAGCGTGTTGCACAGAGCCGGGACCCAGACGAGGAGCGGAGCGCTCGACCGGGCGCGCCAGAGCGCGACGAGAAGCGACCCGACCAGCAGGTAGAGGGAGAGCGCGGGTTGCCACACCAGGACGCGCCACGCGGACTCGGAAGCGAAGGTCACGGTCACCACGTGCGTGAGCGCTGTCTGTGCGGGGGGCAGCCATGAGTCCGTCCGTACGCCAAGCACGTTGGGCTCCACCGCGCTGCCGTCGGGCGACAGGGGAACGATCGAGAGCTTGGATCGCAGGCTCCAGATGAAGCGGGTGACACACGTCCAGTGATGGAGGAATCCGCGTGGATTGCGCCCCGCGAGGCTCGCCCAGATCGCGAC
>Ga0209056_10008010_pt1 | contig 10860 bp, 8 predicted proteins | sample GraSoiAngelo_114_FD_185876 | JGI IMG/M metagenome (GOLD analysis project Ga0209056, IMG submission 185876) | Grasslands soil microbial communities from the Angelo Coastal Reserve, California, USA - 14_0903_13_40cm (SPAdes) (version 2) | ecosystem: Environmental > Terrestrial > Soil > Grasslands ...
TCGGGGAAGGTCACGACGTGCCGCCATACCACATCAGGCGGCGCGGCGATCTCGATGACCGTGACGACTTCATGCGTCGGCGGAGTGGCACGCGGCTCGACACCAAGGAGCAGCGGCACCACGAGAGCCATCCCAGCCCCCGTGGAGCCGAGCATGCTTCGCCGCGCCATCACGCGGCCCAGGACCGCGCCGGGCCAGGCAATTGCCCAGGCGATCGGCAGCGCCATGCCGATGCAAATCAATCCTTCGAGGGCAAACACCACCATCGCTCCCGCGGCGATCGTCACGCTCGCCAGCGCGAGCACCACCGACTCGCCCGCCGGACGGTCGACGCGGTAGTTGTAGATGTACGAGCTGATGTAGCCGATCGTGAACGGGACTCCAAGGAACAATCCAGCCGAATAGCGACGGCGCAGGTAGATGGCGACGACGACCGAGATCACCGTGATCGCGAGCGATGCCGTCACGCCGAGCATGGCGCTCTGCATGCGCTCCTTTCCGGCGATGAGTCGCGCCGGGGGGGCTGTGCCAGCCGGATAATGTCTCGTCGGCGGCAAGCACAGCAGCAGCATGAGCAAGAGGTTCACACCGGGTAGGAAGAAGAGCAGCGCGATCCCAGGACTGGCGCCCGCATCGACGGCGCGTCGCATCGTCATGCTCACGCCGATCCACAGGAACGGCAATGCGATGACCACCATGAGCGGCAATAGCCACGATGGCGCGCCGCTCAGCAGCGCCTGCCGCGTGGTGAGTAACGGTGAGAGATAGTTGAGCGGCGTCCAAAGCCTGCCCGCAAACTGCCACACGAGCAGCACGTCGATGCCGTACTTGAACGCGGTGAGGCCGAAGCCGTGACGGAAATACGCGCTTCGATCGACGGGCTCGGAGAATCCGAACCACAGCCGCAGCCAGCGGGCGCGCATGCTACGCTTTCGCCTCCTCGACCTCCTTCTTCCGCGCCTCGGTCACCTTCGCCGCGATTTCCGGCGGCGCGTCCTGATACACGTGGAACTTCATCTTGTACGTGCCGCGGCCGTGCGTGATCGAATGCAGCGTCGTGGCGTAGCGGTCCAGCTCGGCCTCGGGGACGTGTGCCTTCACTTTCGTTAGGCGGCCGTCCTTCTCGGTCCCCATGATCTGGCCGCGCCGCGACGAGAGGTCGCCCATGACGGCGCCCTGGTAGTCGTCCGGCGTCCAGACCTCGACGTCCATGATCGGCTCCAGCAGGACGGGCCGGGCCCCGGGGCTCACGTTCCGGAACGCGAGAATGCCGGCCATCTTGAACGACATTTCGTTGGAGTCGACGTCGTGGTAGGAGCCGTCGTAGAGCTCGAACTTGAAGTCCACGACCGGGTAGCCGGCCACTGGCCCCTTGTGTGCCGCCTCGAGCACGCCGCGCTCGACGGCTGGGATGTATTGGCGCGGGATCACGCCGCCCACGATCTCATCGACAAACTGCACGCCCGAGCCGCGCGGCAGCGGCGCGATACGGATCCAGCAGTCGCCGTACTGTCCGCGCCCGCCGGTCTGCTTCTTGTGCTTCCCCTGCCCCTCTGATTTACCTCGGAACGTCTCGCGGTAGGCGACCTTCGGCTTAGCGGTCTGCGCGTGCACGCCGAACTTCCGCGCCAACCGCCCCACCACGATCTCGAGATGCCGCTCGCCGAGTCCCCGAATCAGGGTCTGGGACAGCTCGCTGTTGTACTCGTGATGGAACGTGGGGTCCTCTTCGTGAAGCTTGTGCAGGCCGGTCGATAGCTTGTCCTCTTCCCCGCGCTGCTTGACCTCGACCGCGACGGTGATCACGGGCTCGGGGAACGGGATCTTCGGGAGGACGAGACCATTGTCTTTGGTTGACAGCGTGTCGTTGGTGTGCGTATCGCGCAGCTTCGCGACGACACCGATGTCGCCGGCATGGAGCTCGGGAATCTCGATGCGCTCCTTGCCCTGGCCCACACACAAATGGTTGAGCTTCTCCGCGGCCTCGCGCGGCGCGTTCCACACGTCCTGTCCGTTCTTCACGCGCCCGGAGAAGATGCGGAACAATGTCACGTCGCCGACGTGCGGTTCGGAGACGGTCTTGAACACCTGGGCCGCCAGCGGGCCCGCGTCGTCGGGCGTCAGCGCGAGGCGGTCCGCGCTACCCCACTTCTGCGCCTGGACGGGCGGCCGCTCCTGCGGCGCCGGGCACAGCTCGACGAGCTTGTTGAGGAGCGCGCGGGTGCCGTACGTCAGCTCCGCGGCGCCGCAGAACAGCGGGAAGAGCTCGCCTTTCGCCATCCCCGCTTTCATCGCCGCGATCGCCTCGTCGCGGCCGATCTCTGCGCCGCCGAGGTAGCGCTCCAGCAGCGTATCGTCGGTTGCGGCGATGCTTTCGATCAGCTCCTGCGAGTATTTCTCGAACCGGCCCTGGTACTCGTCGGGGACGTCGACCTCGTCGTACTCGCCCGCCTTGGTCCCCTTCTTGTAGAGGTGCGCCTTTTTCGAGAACAGGTTGATAATCCCGTGGAATTCCAGTCCTTCGCCGACCGGGATCTCCACCGGGATCACCTTGGGCGTCAGCTGCTCCTTGATCTGATTGAAGACGCGCTCGAAGTTGGCGTGCTCCTTGTCCATCAGCGACACGAAGAACAGGCGCGGCAGCGCGCGGCTCTCGCAGTAGTCCCACACTTTTTCGGTCCCGACTTCCACGCCGGCCGTCGCCGACAGGACCACGACGGCGGAATCGGCCGCGTACACACCCGCGAGCGCATCGCCGGTGAAGTCGAGGTATCCGGGAGTGTCGATCAGGTTGATCTTCGTGTCCATCCACTCGGCGACGGCCAGCGCGAGGTTGATGGAGTACTTGCGTTCGATTTCGTCGGCGGTGTAATCGGTGAGGGCGGTGCCATCCTTGACTGATCCATGCCGTTTGCTCGTTCCGGCCACGAACGCCAGCGCATCGACCAGGGAGGTCTTGCCGCTCGCGCCGTGGCCCACGACGGCCACATTGCGAATTTCGGGAGTCTTGTACACGCGCATAACGCGCCAGCTCTCCTGCAAGGGGGACCGAAAATATGCCCGAGGGTGCGCAGGGATGGCTAGGCCAGGCAAAGACTAGGCCACAGACGCATCGCGGTAAACAGGAAACGGGAGTCAGGACGAACGCTCGTCCCAACTCCCGTTGACTGTGGCCCGCTGCTGCGTCTGTGGCCTAGTAGTTGTAGGTCCTCAATAGCCTACAGCTTCCATCTCTCCATCGGCCGTGGCATCGTGGTCATGATTCGCGTACCTGATATGTTCGACCAGCCGGTGTAGGATCTGCATCGCCCGCAGGTTGAGCGCGAGCGCCGTCACCTTGTCCCCTCCGACCAACGCCTGATCGGCCTCGACGCGCAGCTCTTTCACGTGCGCCAGAATCGCGCGGATCCGCGGCGCGTCTCGCGTGCCCAGGAACTGCTCGATCTTGGCGATCGCGTTGTCGACCGCGAGACCGGTGCGCTCGGCGGCGTTCGGGAACAGCTCGAGCACGGCCGACAGCACGTCCCGGAACGCCGTGCGACGGTACGCACGCGCCGCCGCGGTATCGCCCGCCTGGAACGCGGCCCACGCCGAGTCGCGGTTGGCCCGGGCTGCCGCGAGAAATGCGCGGGCTGCGGAATCGTCCGTGGTACGAAGCGTATCGAGCAGTCGCCCCAACCAGCCTTCGCACGTGGTGCCGCCTGCCGGCGTCGCCGCCACGTTGTCTGCGATCGTCTGGGCGCTCTGCGCGAGCATCAGCTCGTTGGACGTAGCACCCGTCGGGTCCTGACTACAGGCCGCCGCGAAGGTGAGGGCGGCCAGCGCGATCGTCATCCGCTTGTGCATCAATTGCTCCGGGAAAAGTCTGGCTCTTGGACGTTGAAGCCTAGCTGCCGTTAAGACTCGGAGGGAGGGGGGTCAGGTAACGGGACGGAAGGCACCGGAGAGGCAGGAGGCGCCTGACCGGCTGCATGATGGGTGACAGACGCGAGACCAAACGCGGCGAGGCCGGCCAGCACCATGACCACGCCGGCGAGCAGAAACGACGTGATGGGGCTCACAAGATCGTAGACCGTGCCGATCAACGGCGGCCCCGCCGTCCGGCCGAGCGCCGCGATCGCTTGCGCCGCACCCAGGACCGTCCCTTGCTCGTTGGGGTCCGCGTACACGGACACGAGACCCGTAGCCGCGGGCGCGAAGACGCTGTTGGACACGGCCAACACAAACGTCCACCCATACAGCAGCGCCGAGCTCGGCAGGAACGGAACGACGGCAATCGCCAGCGCCATGCCGAACGTGCCGGCGATCACGAGTGTTCGCTCGCCGACGCGGCGCACGATCTTCCCGAAGAAGTACCCCTGGACCGAGGCAGCCGTGACACCGATGATCGTGAACAGGATCGCCATCTCGCGCTCCTGCCAGCCGAGCGCCGCGGCGGCGCGCAGCGGCAGCGCGACGGTGTAGCCCGCGAACGCGAGCGGGACGAGTGCCCATACGGCCATCAATGGCCTCAACCGCGGGCGGGCGAGGGCGTCGCCGATGTGGGCCATGTCCAGAATCGGCCGCTTCACGCGGAGTTCGTGCTTCAATGATTCGGGAAGGATGAAGTAGGCAGACACGAAGTTCGCGAGCGAGAGCCCTACCGCCACGAGTCCGGGAGCGGCGTCGCCACCCCAGTGGTGCGCGAACCCGCCGATCGCCGGCCCAAGGCTGAACCCGATGCCGAACGCGGCGCCCACCATTCCCATGCCGCGCGAGCGCTCGGCAGGCGTGGTGATGTCGGCCATGTACGCCTGTGCCGCCGAGATGTTGCCGCCCGCAAACCCCGACACCACGCGCGAGAGAAACAGCACCCAGTACGAGCCCGCGAACGCAAACAGCGTGTAGCCCACCGCGTTCACGAGCATCGTCGTCAGCAAGACGGGTCGGCGGCCGATCCTGTCCGAGAGTTTGCCGAGCAGCGCCGTCGCCACGAACTGCATCAGCGAGAAGACGCCGATGACGCCCCCGTACCCTAGCCCGGCGGCGCCGAAGCGCTGCGCATAGAACGGCAGGATCGGCAGGATGATGCCAAAGCCGATCAAGTCGATCAAAACGGTGAAGAAGATGATGACGAAGCGTCGCACTCAATGTCCTCCTGTCGCCCGCACGATCTGCTCGAGCAGTCGTCGCGCCGCCGCGTTGCCAGGATCGAAATCGAGCCCCAGCTTGAGCTCGCGCGTCGCGGCGCGCGCGTCCCCCGCGAGCAGGTAGCCCTGCGCCAGGGCGAAATGTGCGGGCGCGAGGCCGGGATCCAGCGCCGCCGCTCGCGCGAGCGGCTCCATCGCCTCGCGACCATTCCCTCGCGCGAGCCCCACGACGCCGATGTTGAAGTACGCGAGCGCCTCGCTCGGATCGGCCGCAAGGGCCCGCCGGAACTCGGCAACGCCGCCGGCCGTGTCGCCCAGCGACTCGAGTGCGATCCCCCAGTTCACATGCGCCAGCGGCTGGGCCGGGTCCGCGGCCAGACTGCGCCGGTAGGTCTCGATCGCGTTGGCGAAATCGCCCGCCTCGGCGAGCGCGAGCCCGAGATTCAGTAACACGCCCGGCTCGTTCGGCCTGATCTCGAGCGCCTTTCGATAGGTCACGATCGCTCGCGCGGGATCGCCTTGCTGCCGGTACCGATCGGCGACAAAGCCGAGCGCTATGCTCCACCGTCTGCGGATCGGGTCGTCGAGGGAGTCGAGGCGTCCGAGCTCACTCGCGAGAAAGCGGCGGACCCTCGTGTCTTCGCCCCGGGCCAGATGCAAGCTCGCGAGGGCGAGCGCGCGCTCGTCCAGGTCTTCGCTCTGCGCCAGGCGCTCGAGCCGCTGCACCACGTCAGCGGGCAGCGAGGGCATGTCCGGCGCGAGACTGTCCTCGAAGAAGTCGGTGACAGCGAAGCCGGGCGGCGCCGCCGGCTTCAGGCTGCCGTACCATTCGTGCACCTGCACCTCGAGCTGTTCCGGAGTCTGGGCTTCATGACATTGGCGACAGGCGCTGGTCACGCCTTCCGCCTCATCGGCCGCGGGACGCGGAATCGGAATCGTGTGGTCGGAGCGCGCGTACCGGATCGCATGGCCTACTTCCGGCTCCTGCAGGTACGGCATGTGACACGCGACGCAGCGACTGCCGGCCGAGCCGGCAGGGTGATGCGTGTGCGTCTCCGAATGCTCGGCCTTGCTCGGATGACAGGAGGTGCACTGCCCGTCGCTGAAGCGATCCCGCAATGGCATACCGTTCACATCGCGGTAGGCTTGCGAGTGCGGGTCGTGACAATCCACGCACCTCATTGACCCGTTGCGATAGCAATCGCTAAAGCGCTGTGTCTCCTGATACGCAAAGGTGCGGACGCGCCCGTCAGGGAAGAGAGGGTGTTCGCCGAGCTGCGGCAGGCCGAGCGAGTAGTACTCGGCCAATGGCCGGCCCGGCAGATAGCCGGGCTGGAGCACGTCTTTGAGCGCGTGACAGCGAAAGCAGACCTCGAGCGACGCGTCCTTGTCGAGTGCGGCGAGCGAGCGCATGCCGATGTCGGCGGAGCGACCAAGCTCGCCCGAGCGCGCGAACTCGACATGCCGGCGCCCGGGGCCGTGGCACGACTCGCAGTTGATGCTCAAGGCGGTGAATCGCGTGGCGTAGCGCCGTTGGGTGGTGTCGAACGCCGCCACGATCTGGCTGCCGTGGCACGCCTGGCAGTTCGCGTAGCGTGTCACGTCGCCGAGGACGCGCGTGGGCGGCCAGTCGCCGCATTCTGCGAGGCGAACCTGGGGCGTGATCGGAATCCAGCCTCGTTTGCTCCGCGAGTTGGTATTGCAGAACCACACGCCCCCCCCTTCGCGCCGCACAAACTCAAAGGGCAGAAAGCGCACCGTGCCGTCGCCGAAACGGGACACGAACCCTTGCGTGCCGCCGCCCATCATGTGCCCACCGCCGATGACGCCGTCGATCCGCAGCGCGACGGGGGGACTCCCCGCGCGGAGGACGGTGAACCGGTATTCTGCGCCTGTCGCCGTGGCGGTGACCACTGCATCGGCAAACCGGATCGGGGCGCCGTTGAACGGCGCGATCACCAAACCGGGCGCGGGTTTGCCACCCGCGCGGCCGTGAGTCGAGCGTCGCCACGCGGCATACTGCGCGGCGTGACACGTTGCGCACGCCTCCACGCCGAGGAAATCAGCGGCGCGAGGTTCGGCGGTGCGCGGCGCGCGCTGGGACGGGGGGAACGGCACGCGTTCGCGCTCGCATCCGACGAGCACGAGCGCGAAAACCGCCGCGTTCCTTATCGCGCCCACGCGAGGCCTGCGCAGCGACATAGCTCCCGGATGTAGCGCACGAGACCTCGGATTTCGGCACTCGTGAGGGTGGCGCCGAAGCCGGGCATCCGGTTCGAGCGGCCGAGCACGTAGCCACCTGCGGCGATTGCGTCGAAGAGCATGTCGTCCGAGCGCTGCGACATCGTGCGTGCGTCCGTGTGCACGGCGGGCCGGACGGGGAGGAATTTCGCGTTGGGGCCGTCACCTCGTCCCGCGCTGCCGTGGCAGCCCGCGCAGAAGGTGAGGTAGAGCATATGCCCATCCCGCGGCACCGAGTCCCGGACTCGCGGGATCTCTACGTCGCCGGCAGGACTCCCGCGGCGCGCGACGAGATAATTCGCGACAAGCTCGAGCGTTTCGGGCGACATGGGAGTCTTCGGCATCGCGCTTCCGGGCCGCATCCGCTGCGGGTCGCGGATCATCGCGTAGACAAACGCGGCGGGTGCGGGAGAGGAGGCGGCGAGATCCGGACCTAACCGGCCGCCTTCGCCGTCGAGCTGGTGGCAACCGAGACAAGGCAACCGCTCGCGCAACAGGGTCCGCGCCTTCTGAGCTGCGAAGGGAGAGAGTGTGCGGGGGGTGAAATTCTGGGTCCGGCCGATGCGCGCAAGTCCGCACGCGAGCACCAGGGCGCCCATCACAATGTGCAGGCGTGATCGCGACATTCGGGCTAGAATCTACGCTGCCCATTAGAGGAGCGCCGTTATGGCCAGCTGGCACCGCATCGGAGACGCGACAACCTTGCGCGCCCGCGCCCCCTTTTTCCTGAATGTCGAGCGTCACCGGATCGCGGTATTCCTGCATGATGGGCGGCTCACCGCCATCTCCGACATCTGTAATCACAAAGGCGGGCCGCTGTCCGAGGGACGGGTGAACGGTGAATTCGTCACCTGCCCGTGGCATGGGTGGGAATACAGCATCGTCACCGGGAAGGGACCCAAGGGGTACGATGAAGAACAGGTACCGGTGTACGCGCTGCTCGACCAGGCCATGGCGCGCGCCGGCGAGCTGCACGCCGACACTCAGCTGATCAACCTGCGGTCGCTGCGCTTCCGGACGTGCGAGGGCAATTACTCCAAGGCGTCACATGCCTGCACGTGGCCCTGCGCGATCACCGAGCGCGATCCCGACGATCAGCTCACCGCCGTGTACGAGGGATTGGTGCACTGGGCGGATGTCGTGCTGATCTCCACACCCATCCGCTGGGGAAGTCCCTCCTCGGCCCGGTTTATCACCGACCTCCCAGGTGAGCTGACCCGAGTGGTCCCGTGAGTCTGGAGCCACGATCGCGAACCGCCGAGCTTTCGCTAGATCGCGGAAGGTGGCGATCATGTCGCTGCCAGACTGTCCGGTTCCGTGCAGAATCACAAGGAGCGGCAGCCCGTTGATGCCGGATCCGCCCGGAACATAGAATGCCCCGGAACGACCCGACGAGTTCTGGACCCCAATAAGTCCTTCCTCGTCGCGCAGCAGGGACGGATCGTTCGGACGCTGCGGACCGGACTGTGCGCTGGCGGGGACTGCCGGTTGGTTCGACGAAGCGGGAGGTGGCGCGACTGGGGCGGCCTCCCGCTCCCGCTTTGTCGCGGAGCTGCGATCACCGCACCCTATCGCGCAGGCGGCCGCGACGCAGAGCATCGAACACGCTAGTTGATTCGCAGCGAATCCGGGCAACCGGGCTTCCAGGTTAAATGGGCCAGCTCTGCAACTGTAGCGCGCTTGTTCAAACGCTGGCGAGGGAGGCCCAACGTAGTGGACCAGAGCAACGCTGTGCGATTCTGGAAAACGACTTCGAACGTATCGTCCCGTCCCTCGCGGTGAATTCGGAAACGCAGCGTGTCGCCGCGAGCGGCCAAGTCCTGCGCCGCCCACGGTGGGCCAGCAGAACCCTCGTAGAACGTGACGAGAGCCACTAGTTGTTGTGGCACGTCGAGAAACAGGAATTCCATCCCGCCATATTCGCCACCGCGGGGAGTGATGTTGGAGTAGTAACCGCTTCGCCCGACGTCTTTTTCGCCAGGGGGATCGGAGACTCGACGCAGCTGTGCGGAGTCGTTGACTGGATTATCCTCGCGGGCGCCCGGTGTGCCAATCATTTCGCCGACTAAATCGCTCGCAATCCTTCGGCCTTCGAAACCATACTGCATGTGTCGGTACCCTGGCGCCCACTGCAGCACTACGCGACCAGAGTCGTTTGTGAGCCCACAGAGTTCGTGCGCCTGCGGCGGTATGTACAAACTGCCCCACCCTCGTGCGGGGTCGACAAACACGAGCCAGGCTCTACCATCGGCCGAAGCGCCAAAGAAGGTACCGGACGGCGTTTGGCTTTGAGCCGCCTCGCGCTTCGCGTCGCTCGACGCACCTGCGGCCAAAACGACAGCAACGACGGCTGCCCCAACACTAAAGGCGGGCCACTCCGGCGATTGCATCAATCGCTTATCCAGTACCGCTTGAACGCGCTCGTCGCCGGATCCCAGAGGAACACGGATGATGCCGACTCAAACATGAAGAACGCGATTCCTTCACGCTTCATATCGAGAACTTCCGAGTGGGCATCCGCTCGTGGGTAGTAGCTCAACTTCACGGGCTGTTGTGTCGCGAGTCCCATTTCTTCGTCAAAGTCTTCCTGCAGGAGCACGGGGCGATATCCTGACTGGTCCGACACGAAGACTACTAGGCTCTTCTTCCCGGTAGTCTCATGAATCAGGATGTAGGCGAAATCAAGTCTGTCGTCGGCATTGAAGAACCCGTCCGTCCAAAAGGGAGCCTTCGGCCTCCGGTCGTGGCCCTCTGTGCCATAAACCAATGTGTTGTTGTAGTACTTCCAGTAATTGCGGAAGTCGGCCTCAGACGGTAGGCGGTATCCGGCGAGGAGGCTTCTCGCGGTATCCTCGAAGAACCGGAGATAAACGGCATCGACCGGTTGCAGGTGGCGGGCCAGCTCGCCGCTGACCTTCGCGTCACGCCCGCACGCGAGCCCGACCAACGCCATCGGCAGAAAAGCCGAGTAAGCGCCTATTCGCCGCAGGCGAGACACACCCAACGATCTCAGGATTGTCGACATGAGGTCCAACTCCCTCGCCTCAGTTCGCAAGCTGGCGAACGTGGTTTCAGACACGCCCGCCGTCAAGCAACAGCGCTCCAAACGGTCATACAAGGGATCCTCGGGATCACGGTGAATGGCGTCAGTCGCGGGTTGCGGAGGCCAGGAAAACGGGGCAGCTTCACGAATCTCTAGCACCCCGCCCGTCCCACTTGGTCTCAGGAGCGCACCCATGCTGAGATTCGTGCTCAGAACCGCCACGATCGCGGGAGCGATCGCCGTCGCGGCATGCGTGGAAGACCCACCGATCAGTCCCACGGCAAACACGGCCGGCGTACCAACGGCCGGCAGTCCCACGCTGCAAGTCATGGCCGCACCGGCTGACGCAAAATCCTACGTCATCGACTTCACCGGTACGCAGCTCCCGGCCGATCTGGCGGCCCAGGTCAGTGCCGCGGGCGGAACGGTGACCACCAGTATCGACCA
>Ga0209056_10008016_pt1 | contig 10857 bp, 8 predicted proteins | sample GraSoiAngelo_114_FD_185876 | JGI IMG/M metagenome (GOLD analysis project Ga0209056, IMG submission 185876) | Grasslands soil microbial communities from the Angelo Coastal Reserve, California, USA - 14_0903_13_40cm (SPAdes) (version 2) | ecosystem: Environmental > Terrestrial > Soil > Grasslands ...
GGCCGCGCCGCATCCACCAAGTAGCGAGCGCCGGAAGCACTCCGATGATGTACATCCAGCGCCACGCGGAAGGTCCCACGGCGCTGATGAAAAACCAAATGCCTGAAGCGCAGAAGAACCCAATACCCAACCCGCACTGCATCAATCCGGCGCCCTTGCCGCGGTGTTCGGCAGGCCACATCTCAGCCACGATCGACGCACCCGTGCCCCACTCCGCGCCGAGCGCAAGGCCGACAACGAAGCGCAAGACTACGAATGAGGGCCAGCTCCACGCCAAAGCCGTACATCCGGTGACGAGCGAATACGCCAGGATCGAATAGATCAACGTTCGTTTCCGGCCAATGTAGTCGGCCAAAATCCCACCCGCGATTCCACCGAATCCCCATCCAAGCAACGTGACTGCAATCGTCAGACCCGCGTAAAACGGAATCGCCGGGCGGCTCTCGAGAGGAAGGAGTTGTTGAAAGGTAACACCGGCGGTGAGGATCAGCGCGTACGTCTCATAACCATCGAACATCCAGCCCAGATTGGCGACGAACAACGTATTCCACTGCCGCCGGTCGAGAGCGCGATACCAGTGCGAAACTCGAACATCGGTTTCTTCAACGAGCCGCGTATTCGGCAAGGTCACTCCAATTTGTTGCCCAGGATGCCCTTTTTGACCAGATCCATACGTTGTTCGTCATCGTGACTGGCGATGATGAACAAATTCTTTTCCGTCTTGTACAGACCATTCAGCCAACTCAATTGAGCGACCAGTGTGTTTTCGTCTTCCTGAATCCAGGGCGCGTCCTTTCCTTTGATATTCCGCACTCCGTCCATATGCCATGCGGTGTCTCCGATAAAAAGGTATTCCCTGCCGGAGGCGAGCACGACGTAGATCATTTGCGAACCCGGAGTATGTCCAGGCGCTTTGATGAGCACGATGCCGGGTCCAAGAGGCAGATACTTCTCATAGTCCACGACGTTGTAGCGGCCAGCGGCCTCCGGGGTGAGCTTGATTTCCGGCATTTGCGGATTCGTGAGCAAGGTCTGGACCTGGTCGCGCGTCAGGATTGTTTTTGGAGCGAGCTCGTTGGCGAACGGCGTGTGAATGACTCCCGCAACATGGTCGCCGTGTTCATGAGTAACGACGATTGCCCGGGCGCCGCGGACCGCATGCTCGACTTGTTTTGCCGATTCGAGATCGTAAGGCTCCACCACGCCTCGGCCGAAAAAGTTGTGGACCTGCTGGTCCATACCCGCGTCGAGCATGACGTAGCCGTCGGCATATACCACCTGAAAGACGGTCCGGGCCTGCACGCTCGGCTCATCAGGCGCGCCTTTCACAGAAAATTTTTTGGCGCGGCGGCTTTCGGCAAACTTGAGAACGTTGATCCTCAACGGGTCCCTGCCGGGAATCATTCGCGCCACTCGCCGGATTTGATCGATGTTTGCTGTCCAGACTTGCTGTTTTTGCAACGGCGCTATCAAAACAAGCGCGAGCATGAAAAGACGACTTGTACGTTTCATCGCTGTGCCTTTCTCGATGAGTATAGAACGCTTGGCATTGCGATATTCTCCGCCGCAACAAGTGTCTCACGGCCGAGCATGCGCCTGTGTATGCGCCCGACGAAATAGATACAAACCGCGAAAATCCCTCTGGAGCAATACGCCCAACTAGAAAATCGCTCGCGGCCATCGTCCTTTTAGCAACATCGCGGATCCTCCCAAAGAAATTCAGAAGGTGAACTTCAAGCCGAACTGGATTTGGCGCGGATCGGTGAGAGTGCTTCGAATTGCGGCGTTAGGAGGGATCCGATCACCGAAAGGGGTAAAGAGCTTGACACTCTCCTGAAGAGCTCCAGGCCGGTTAAAGTTCGGGTGGTTGAACAGGTTGAACGCCTCAGCGCGGAACTGGACGCTCTTGTTTTCCAGGAACGCGATGTTTTTCACAAGGGCAAAATCGAAGTTCGTCAGGCCCGGGCCGATGACGGTATTGCGCCCCAGGTTGCCATAAGTTCCGGGTTCCGGTAGAGCAAAGGCGCAGGGATCGAAGTACATATCGGGAGTTCCCAACTTTGTGCCGGGAGCGACGCCCGGGCAGCCCTTGGAGACGCCGTTCACCGGGTTATTGTTAAAGCCGGGAAGCAAATCCGGACGATCCGTTATTTGTGTTCCGCTGGCTCCGTTGCGCGAACGATTAAACCCAGTGTAGATGGTGACCGGCGTGCCGGAGGCTAGGGTGAGAATCCCGTTGATCTGCCAGCCGGCAAGCACTTTTCCCGCGGCGCCCGTCATATTCCGTGCGAACGGGAGGTCGTAGGTGTAGTTCAGGGAGAAGTAGTTACGGATGTCAATGCCGGCGAGGCCCCAGTCGGCCCTCCAATCGTCCGGGTCTTGCGGCACGGTTCCGCTGATATCGAGATACCGGCCGAATACGCCATCCGCGTTGGTAGTATTCTTGGCGTACGTGTACGAGCCTTGCAACTGCAATCCGGCCCCGAAGCGCCGGTTGAGGCCGACTTGCAGGGAGTGATACTGGGAACTGCCCTCCGGAGTCACCCAGAATTGGAGCTGCCCGAGGTTGGGGTTTCGGCGCGGGGGCAACGCGTTCACGGGACAACTTTGCCCAGGTTGTAGAGGGACCCCGCACGGGAAGTATTTGCGCCCGTTCCGGATTTCCGAGGGCAAAGCGTTATTCCCGTTGTTCCCATTCAACTGGTGATAGGAATGGGATCCGGAATAAGCCACTGTGATCGCTGTTTGCGTCGCGATCTGCCGCTGGATGCTAAGGTTGTAGCCGACCTTGGTCGGGTCTTTCATGTTGTACTGCAGCCCGTAACTGACGACATCGGTCAGAAGAGGAGACGTTAACAGGCTCGGGTCCAATCGGGGAAAAGCAGCTGCGGTCCCGAGAACCCGGGAGGTCACGCTGTAGGGAGGGATACGGCTCATGGCCCGGTTGAGCGGCGCCGCTACCAGATGATCGAAGTACATTCCAAATCCGCCCCGGATCGCTGTCCTGCCGTTGGACCAGGGGTCCCAGGAAAAGCCAATACGCGGACCAAAATCTTTGTAGGAACCCTGGTACCACGGTTCTCCCACTGTCGGCGCTTTGTCGGTCAAGGGATTCCGAATGTTGGCGAGCTTGCCGTGGGCCTCTGTCGGAACCGTCGTGAATTCGTATCGGAGACCGAGGTTCAAGGTCAGATTGGAGCGAGCCTGAAAGTCGTCCTGGAAATAAAATCCGAGCAGGTTCTGGCGCCAGCCCCGGACGTTATCGCTGGTGGGGATGTCTCCGTTGAACTCAACAGCCCGTGCAGCAAGAAAATCGTCCAGCGTATTGAAGAAATACTGCCCGCCGTAGACACGGGACAAGGTCGCGTTGCTCTGGGTTCGCTCATAGAGCATCCCCATCTTGAGCGAATGGCTTCCCCTCGAGACCGTCAGGTCGTCGGTTGCCTGCCAGACGTTATGTCCAAAGCGTCGCGGAAATCCTTGGCCTGCGCCATATTCGGTAATCCCGATCGAGCGAAAAGTAATCAGGCCCAGTTGTGACTCCGGGACAAAGAGCAAATCGGGCTTTACGTCAAACAGGGGCCGGCCGAATTGGTTGCTGTAGGACCGGTTAAAACCAAGCCGGGCTGTGTTGAGAACCCGGGGCGAGAAAATCCGCGTTTCCGAGAGGGTGATCCACTGGGACCTCGTGAGGCTATCCACAGCAAGGGTCGGATACTGGGTCGGCGTGGACTGGATGGCACGGTCGAAGGTGTATCGCACAAAGAAAGAATCGGCATTGGAAAAGTTGTGGTCCACTCGACCCGTCGTGTAGTCCTCGTCGACCGGCCGCTTGGGATTGCTAAAAAGCCGGGCCGTGCCATCTCCAAAGTCAGCGCCGTTGGGTAGCGGAAAGAGGTCCAGGAACGGCCTGACTGCTGGACTGACGTTCACGGCGTAGGTGGACGTGCCCGGAGTGTTGCAAGAAGCCTGGGAGCCGGTGAAGCCTCCGGCCGGGCTTGTCCGCGGGCAAGGCAGAATCCCTCGATGGGCATCGGCGTTGGGGACAAAGGCCAGTCTGGATTCCCCCTTCCGTTGACGAAACCCTTCGTAGCCGCTGAAGAAAAACGTCCGGTCGCGGACAATGGGTCCCCCGATGGTCGCCCCGAACTGATTGCGCTTGAACTCGGGCAAACGCGGATCGTCCGGTTTGCTCTTTATGTCAAAAAAGTTTCTCGCATCCAGATTGTCATTACGGTGGAATTCATAAACGTTGCCATGCAATTCATTGCCGCCCGATTTGCTGACAGCCGTAATGATTCCGCCGGAGTACCGCCCATACTCAGCGCTGTATGCGCCGGTCAGCACGCGAAACTCCCGCAACATCTCGACGCCGAGCAGGTTGCCCGAGGCGCTGCCCGGTGTGTTGTTCGACTGATCATTGATATTGGTCCCATCCAGGAGAAAGCTGTTGGAGTCGACGCGGCTACCGCTAACGCTCATCTTGACGCCTTCGCCTTGATCGGTCTCGCGCCGGCCGCGGAAATAGGGCGTCACTCCCGGCTGCAGGAAGGCCAGTTGCTCGAAGCTTCGCCCATTAAGCGGGAGATCCCGGATCTTTTTATCATCCACCAGCCCGGATAACGTCGCGCTGGTGATTTCCACCAAAGGCGCCTCGCCGGTGACGTTGACTTGCTCGCTGACGACGCCGACGCTCAGTGTGAGGTTCACAACCACTTCGGCGGACACGGTGAGTTGAATACCCATCCGCACGGCAGTCCGGAACCCAGTTAGTTCCGCCTTCACCTCGTAGTTGCCCAAACCTAAGCCGGGCGCTCGGTACCGGCCCCCTTCGTCCGTCGTCACCGAGCGAACAATGCCGGTATCCAGATGCGTGATCGTTACCGTCACACCAGGGAGGCGCGCTCCGCTTTCATCCGACACCGCCCCCAAAATTGTCCCCGCTGTGTTCTGACCATACGCCAGAGTCCCGCACAACAGGACCACAGCAAAGACACTCCCACAAATTGCAGTTCGCCTTACTTGCAACATCTCTCCCCCCTTTAGGCGCGCGCCTTTCAACAAAGCGCCACCACTTTCGAAGTCAAAATTGAACTTCCCAAATGTTTTGTGGACGAACTTTATCACAGGCCCGCAGATCCGAAAAGCCGTGCGGGCGATCTATTGTGCGAAGCGGGAAGCAGCTTCGAGATAAGCAACGATGAGGGGGTGTGGCTTTCCGCTTTCTGAGGCCATCTGGGGTACGAATAGTGTAGAGATGAAGAACGGATGTCCCGGCAGTTCAACCATCCGCACGGTTCCATCCTCGCCATAACCGGAAACCCGCAAGGCGTTGCTCCGGATTTGCTCTCTGAAAGCTTCGTTCAGACCGTAATTGCACGCGAAGATTTCCGTTGCCTCGGTCTTGCCATAGATCCGATGCGCCTGACTGCCGGGAACGATCTTTACGTGTCCGGTTTGCCCGACAAGCGAGCAGGTGAGTCGACGGATTAATTTCAGCGATGCATTTGGCGAAGATTCTTCGTGATCTGCATCCGTGAGTCCTAAAACATTCCGGGCATACTCTACCAGAGCATGTTGGAATCCGCCTCAGGTTCCAATGAAGGGCCACCCTCTTTCTCGTGCAAAACGGATGGCGTACAAAGCACCTTCCATGCTGCGATAAGGGCTGCTCGTTCCGCACCAGATCGCGTTGCATGCCCTCAGCCGAGTTTCCGCGGAAGCATTATCCAGCGCATTGGTATCCAGCCAGAGAGATTCGGCAGCCAATCCCAGAGCTTCAGCCGCATGCGTAACGGATTGCTCCGTCGCCAAATGATACTTGTTCTTTGGATCGTAGTCGGCAACAATGCCGATGCGAAGTGTGCGCCGCATACCAGAGTGTACATTCAGCATGGAAAAACCACATCAAGAGAACAGCGCCGGCATCACCTCGCGCGTAAAGAGGCTGAGCGACTGGGCGCAGAGATCGCGGGGAATTCCCGGAACCGTTTGAGAGGATGTATTTCCGATGGCCCCATCCTATCGTCAAACGCCCTCCAGGCCGGCTGACAATTGAACGACTGGCTGAAAACCGGATTGTCTTGGGCGACCCCAAAAGCTGCGTTGAGGATATCATCCGGTTTCAAACAGAGTTGGGTGCGGACCATTTCATCTGCCGGTTCTCAACGCACTTTCCTCCAATCGGCTGCCGCGCTCTTTTATGGAATAACCGAAGGCTGCGAACTCTTCCGGGGCATAGCCCGCCCCAATACCTAAAATCAGCCTGCCGCCGGAAATCACGTCGACCATCGCTGCTTCCTCGGCGACCGTGAGTGGATGATAGAGCGGAAGCAGAAGCACCCCCGTCCCCAACCGGATTGTGCGTGTGCGGCTGGCGACGGCCGCCAGTCCAATGAGCGGCGCGGGGTAGAGGAGCGGATGGTTGTGGTGCTCGCCCAGCCAGATCGAGCTGAATCCGGCAGACTCGGCTTGCTCGCATTCTCGCAGCGTCTCGTCAAAAGTTGCCTGTCCCTGCAGTGGGCTCAGCCCGATCTCCAAAGCAGCCTCACGCTCAGAGGATCTCGAAAACCTGGTAGATGGCTCCTCCGGACATGCGATGCCCATATCCCACGGAGACGATGCGGTTGAGCCAACCGTATTTCTCGGACGCTGTTTCAAAGTACGGCGTCACGCGCATGTAGTATTCGGAAGGACTGACGTTCTCACCGCGCGCGAGCCGCTCCATGACCTCTTTTGGGCCGTGGCGCATACCGAGATAAGTCATGCCGATCAAGGCGCCGTCATCGGTCTGCATTACCAGTCGCACATTTATGGTGATTGCGCCGTCACTCCGCAACGATTGCCAGTCGCTGCCGCCGGTGATGATCTTGCCGCGCAACCGCTCGCCTTCGAAACGGCCGCCGGCGATTTCGCCAATGCGCCTGTCATAGCCTGGCGTTGCGCCGATCACACTGGGCGGTTTGACCTCGATATGGAATACAAGCAACGGTTGGTAGCGCAACACGCTTATCTCAGTCGGCAGTAGTGAGGTCAAAGAATTCGTACTCATCATCTACCTCCAGCACTTGCACATTCAAAGTTTCACAAAATCGGTCCTGGCAGATATATACTGACACGCATCGCCGGAGACTACTGTTTGTGATTCGCAGGCGAATGAATTGGAGGTTTATATCATGAAACGTGTGATAGTGGTCGCTCTCAGCATACTGGCGATTTCGGCCGCCGCATTCGCGCAATCGTCAGCGGAAATTGACAAGGCCCTGCTAGCCGCGCCGCGGCAGTTGAAAGAAGGGGCTACAGTCATCAAGTGGAAATCCGACTTCACGTATGAGACGTTGAAGAAGGGTACCAATCGCCTCGTCTGTTACGACCGGTCCGGGCAGCCGGGGCAGCAGCCATTCGCGGTGGAGTGCACCAGTATTGCCAACCTGGAGCGCGCCGCTCAGAACCTGAAGCTTGAGGCGCAGGTTCAAGATAAGAAGGCGTACGAGACGGCCTTCACCGCCCTCGAAAAGGAAGGAAAGTGGATCAAGCCCGAGTTCGGATCCGTGTGGATTCACTACAGCGGCCCCGATCAGTCGCAAGCTCGTTTTCACACGACGATTGCCGTGCCGGGTGCCACGACCGAGTCCCTGGGCCTCCCCGACAAACCCACGCAGAACGGCGCATGGATCATGAACGCGGGCTCGTCAGTTGCCCACATCATGGTGCCGGGCAGCTAGCAGAAAAATGACAATTGAACAGTGAACAATGGCAATTCAGGAATTGTTCATTGTTCACTGTTCAATGTTCAATTGTCATTTTGTGCCGTTGAGGTTTTCCTCTGGGACACAGACACAAAAATGGCCATGAAGTTTCTTATCTTTAGCCTCCTCCTCACAGCCACGCTGGCCGCAGCACAGGCGAAGCAGACATTTACCGGCACGATTACCGACAGCATGTGCCCCACCGGCGATCATTCCCGAATGCGGATGGGATCCAACGACGCGGAGTGCACGCTTGCTTGCATCAGCGCGCACGGCGCGATGTTTATCCTGTATGACGGCAAGGAAGCCTACACACTAAGCGACCAGCAAACACCGGAAAGCTTTGCGGGAAAAAAGGTAACAGTGACGGGAACGCTCGATGCAAAAACCAAGACCATCCGCGTCGACTCGATTACCGCCGCAAAATAAAAGCCCGCAGGAGAAGGAACGTTATGCGCACGGCGACATTCGTCTGCATTTTGCTGCTTTGTGTCTCCGGCACCGCGGCTGCTCAAGAATGGACCGAGTACGTCGACACGCAAAACGGATTCAAGCTGAATTTTCCGGGGCAGCCCAAGGTAACCGAGACCACCTGGACCTCGCAAATGAACTACACCCTCCCTGGGCGCGTGTACAGCGCGGAGAAGGGCCGCGAACGCTACTCACTGACAGTCGTCGATTACAGCGGACTCGAACAACAAGCCATCGAACGTTCCAAGACGTGTCCGCCGGGCAACGCGCAATGCCGTCCCAACGCCGGTCCGGTCATTGGTCCTGCATATTGGAAACAGGATGAACGCGGCGCAATCGTGTATGCAACACTGAAGCTTCTTCAACGCGACGTGAAAGTAACCGGTCTCTCCTGGGAATGGCAAGACATGGTCGAAGGGCATTCCATACAAGTCACCAACAACGCCGATCAGTCGCGCACGTTCGCTTTCGTGGCCATGCACGAACACCGGCTTTATATTCTCGAAGGCACTGTGCCGAAGGGCTATCCCGAACCTGGCTTGTTCCAACAATCGTTAGGTTGGGTCGACAAGGACGGCAACGGGATTCGATACCAGGGAATCATCTATTCCAATTCCTACCACGGCCTGGGCGTGTATCCCGTCCCGCCCCGCGCGGCCCGGCCCGCGGCTCCCGCAGCGCGGTAGATAGAGGCTGTAGGCGCGGTTTATGACCGACCGCCATATCTCGTTTCGGCATTGTGGGCGGTCATAGACCGCCCCTACAGTCACAAATAAACTCTGTCGAGGCGGTTCGGTATTGTTGTAACATCCGCGGCAAATCCATTTGGTTTTGTTTCGGTCCTCCCAGCTGCGCCCTGCAGATAGGGAAGACGAGTTTTTGGTCAGTAATATTGGGGAGGAACATCGCATGATTCGAAGACAACTCGCATTCAAATTGTTTTTCTGTCTGTTGCTTTTCGGCGGCATCGCGATAGCGCAGGTCACGACCGGCACTATCATCGGCACTGTAAAAGATTCCGCGGGCGCTGTTCTGCCGGGCGTGAGCATCAAATTGACGAATACCGATACCGGCGCTACGCGCACGGTGATCGCCGATGAACTCGGCCGATACAACGCGCCGCAGTTGCCGTTGGGTGGTTACGAGATTTCGGCAGAGTTGCCGGGATTCCAAACCGCCGTGCGACGCGGCGTGACTCTCACGATCGGACGCGAGGCGGTTGTGGATTTCGCTTTGCAGGTCGGCTCGGTCGCGCAAGAGGTGACTGTCAACGCGGAAGCTGCGTTGGTCTCCACGACGAACGCCAACCTTTCATATTTGGTTGATGATAAGAAAATCCGTGATCTACCGCTCAATGGCCGAAACTACACGCAGTTGGCTACGCTCCAGCCTGGAGTGTACGCGATCCCCGAACACCTCTCGCGAAATGATGTCTCCGGCGGCCATGGTTTGAAAATGAGCATCGGCGGCGCTCAGCCCACACAGAATTCCTTCCTGATGGATGGTCAGGATGTGTCGGACTACTCAGGCCAGACCCCGGGCAGTGTGGCGATGACGAATCTCGGAATCGATGCGATCCGCGAATTCACCATCACGACCAACAACTACAGCACCGAATATGGGTTGGTCACGGGGGGTGTGATGAACGTGGTCACCAATTCGGGAACCAACGCACTCCATGGCTCCGGATTTGAATTCCTGCGCAACAGCGCGCTCGATGCCAAGAACTATTTCGATCCGGCGAACCAGAAAATTCCGGCTTTCAAGCGGAACCAGTTCGGCGGTGTTATCGGTGGACCGATCAAAAAAGATAAATTGTTCTTCCTCGCCACCTATGAAGGACTGCGCGAGCGGCTCGGGCTTACGTATAACACGCCGGTTCCAAACGAGCGCGCGCACCAGGGATATCTGCCAATCAACGGAGTCGAGCAGTTCATTGGGGTGAATCCGGGCGTCCAGGCGATGATGAATCTTTACCCTCTGCCGAACGGGCCCGATAACCGCGACGGCACAGGACAGTTCATCAATAATCCCATTCAACCCTCGACCGAAGATTACGTCCTGGGCCGCATCGATGCCCAGCTCAGCGACAAAAACTCACTATATGGGCGTTATGTTTTCGACCAGGCGGATGTCATTCGGCCCGGACAACTCGGCATTTACGGGACCACCAAGCACGGGCGGAACCAGTTTTTCCAGTTGGCGTTGACACGGGTCATCTCGCCGCAGTGGATCAATGAAACACGCGCGGGCCTCAACCGGACCTACGGCAATTTCGGCGCGGTGTATCTCCAGGATGTTCCCGTATCGCAGTTGGCGGTACTGCAGGGACGAAATCTGGCCAGCATTTGGGACATCACCGGGGGCCAAGCGGGCGCACTGATTCCGACCTCCGATGGCGTTTTCATCGAGACACCACGGCGATTCACCAATAACGTCATTGAACTCGCGGATAATGCCAGCTACTTGAGGGGATCGCACACATTCAAGTTCGGCGGCATCTTTAAAAACTATCTTTCCAATCCCAGAAACAATCGGAACTATATGGGAACGATCAACTTCCCAAGCGTGCGAAACTTCATGGAAGGAACCCCGAACCAGATTCTGGGGCAATTCAACGATTCGCAACTCAGCTATC
>Ga0209056_10008018_pt1 | contig 10854 bp, 7 predicted proteins | sample GraSoiAngelo_114_FD_185876 | JGI IMG/M metagenome (GOLD analysis project Ga0209056, IMG submission 185876) | Grasslands soil microbial communities from the Angelo Coastal Reserve, California, USA - 14_0903_13_40cm (SPAdes) (version 2) | ecosystem: Environmental > Terrestrial > Soil > Grasslands ...
AAGTTCGCTAGCGAAGAAGGAAGTACGCTTGCGTTGCGAATACAAGCGTATTTGTGCGGCTGGGGCAGCCGAATAGAACTTTCGTACTAACAGCGCGAAGTCGCCACTGCTCCTGGGGGTGTACCGCTGGGCACGCCCCTGTGATTCAACCCCGTCCCGCCGGCCAGGTTGCGGTCATCCGGGCTATTCGGCCTAAGCATACCTCAAACTGTACAATCCGGCGCGTCTTTCCGGCGCCGAGTATCCTCAAAGGGATTATGCTAGGCGAAGAAGGCTTCTCCCAATGGAAAGGGTTTCTAGTACGGGCATTGATATATGGGCTCGGAAGAATCTTCGTTAACGGGGCTGCTCGCGGGGCGTGAGGCCCTGATCGAGTCTCTGCACGCCGTGGCGCAGGCTTCCCGCTGGCACCTGCCGCTTCCCCCGTTTGCGGAAGCGCTTGCGCGGAGCGCTCGGAAGCGGTTTTGCGGGGGCGCGCCGACTGCCAAGCAGATCGAAGATTATCTCGCGTCGCTGCATCTTGAAGATCTCGCGCTGGCTTGCGCTTGCGCGGAAGGCATTGAAACGGCCTGGGAGTATTTCGTGAAAACTTATCGGGGGTACCTGCGCGCATCGGCGGGCGCGCTTCTCGGGCGCAGCGGGGATTCCGCGGAAGCCTGTGAACTCGCCGACACGATCTTCGCCGATCTCTACGGTTGGAATCGCGAGAAGCCGGGGCGGCAGCCGCTCTTCCTTTATTTTCACGGCCGCAGCAAGCTCTCGACGTGGCTGCGCGCCGTGCTTGCGCAGCGCCGCGTGAATGCCCTTCGGGAGCAACAGCGCTTCGATCCGCTGGATGAAACTGGGGAAAGGCCCGGAGCGCCGCTGGGCAGGGACGCATCATCACCGCTATTGCTCGATCCCGACCGCCCGCGGTACGTCGCCATGTTCCGCCGCGCGCTGCACGCCGCACTCGCCCGACTCGATCCGCGCGACGCACAGCGTCTGACCCTCTATTACGCGGAGGAGCGGACGCTCGCCGAGATCGGCCAGCGCCTCGGCGAACACGAATCGAGCGTCTCACGAAACCTCGAGCGCCTCCGCCGCGAGCTGCGCAGCGCAGTCGAAGCGATGCTGCGCGCGGGCCTCCCGCAGATCGATGGCCACGCCGCGGAGGCGGGCCTGAGCGAAGATCAAATCGCGTTGTGTTTTGAATATGCGGTCGAAGATGCGCCGCTTGATTTCAGCAAAACGCTGGGCCGCACCCGGGGTCCGGAGGTAAAGAGGCCGCAGCCATGATCGCGTCGCGCAAGAAAGTGGCTGCGAATCGTTCTAACGGTGGAGAGCCGCATGGCGCCTGAGGATCGCGACCGGACTTTCGAGAAAGCGCTCGCCCGCCATTTGCGCCCCGGAGAGCAGCCGGAGGCGTGTCCCGATGCGGATACCCTGGCTGCCTATCACGAACTGGAGCTACCGGCGGAGGAGCGCTTTCACTGGAAAATGCACATTCTGGCATGCGCTCGCTGCCAGGAGATCCTCGTGCAGCTCCAGGACACAGATCACGTTCCCACGGGCGCGGAGGGGGCAGAGGACATTCCTGTCTTTAACGTTCCGGTCCTGAAATCGGAAGCCATTCCAGAGGTCAGGGAACCGCTGAAGGCGCCGGAGAAACCGATGCCTGAGCCAGCCCTAGCCGGCGTAGCTCCGGCGGCTCCTGCCGCACCAAGAGCCGCAGAGAAGGTAACAGAGATGTTCGCCCTGTCGCGGCAGCGCGCGAAATCCTGGCGTTGGCTGGTGCCCGCGGGCGCGATTGCAGCGGGGCTTCTTGTTTGGGTGACCGTCCATCCGGTTATCATCGTGCCGAGATCCGAGGAAGTGGCTCTGAATCCTCCTCAAACAACCAACGCACCCGCGGCTTCTGCTGCCTCTACACCACCATCGAATGTCCCTATTCCAGGCGCGGTTGAGGACAGCGGGCACGCAATGCCGGAAGACAAGCGTGCCGGTGATGTTCTTGTCGAAAATGCCGAAACTCGGGCGAGGGCGAATCCGCCGGTGAACCGGCAGGACAAAACAAGCGATCTTTATGCGTTCAAGACTCGGCGCGCTGAGCCCGCTGCCGGCGATCGAGAGACTCTGGATTCAAAAAAGGCTCCGACACATTTGGCAAAGATTTCTCCGGCCGCACCCGCCGCGCCTCTTGTCCGGAGCAGGGGAATCCTTTCTGAGCCAACGAAGGAAGAGCTTCCCGTAGAGCAGGAGAGCAATATGGTGGCGAAGGTAGCTGGCGCGCCGGAGCAGGCCCCTCCGCCCGCTCCGCCTCCGCCGTCTGCTGCGTCAAAAGCTCCTCCTGCGCCGGAAGCCAAAGCACAGGAAAAAGACAAAGCAGCATTCAAAGCCGATGCCCTAAGCGAAACAGTTACGGTCGCGCCCTTGACTGCCAACGCCCGAGCAGCCCAAATCGGGGTCCAGAAGGCCGGCAGTCCCTCCTCGCGGACGATCCGCACGCCGGACGGCAAAACGGTCTGGATTCTTGGCGACCACGGAGTCATTCTTCGCTCCTCCGATGGCGGGACGTCCTGGGCGAGCCAGAGCAGCGGCCTTTCCGCTTCTTTGCTGGCCGGATCGGCGCCGAGCGAAATGGTCTGCTGGGTCGTCGGCAAACAGGGGAGCGTCTTGCTGACGACAGACGGTGGTGAGCATTGGCAGAAGATTGCCTCGCCTACGAGCGAAGATCTCATCGGCGTGAGCGCGCGAGACGCCCAAAATGCCGCCATCTGGAGCGATCCCAGCCTGCCCCGTTATGTCACTCATGACGGAGGCAAGAACTGGCAACAATCCGCAACGAATTGATGCCCCCGCGCGTCCTGGCCTTTCCCAAGACGCTTCCATTCCCCGCGCGATGAACATCGCGTGCAAGAAACTTGCCCGCCGCCGTTCCAATAGTGAAGCAAAAATTCACGATGAGGTGAGCCCATGAACGATCCCCTGAAAATGCAAGGCCGGCGGCTTTTTCGCGTCGGAACTGCCGCACTCTTCTTGGTGGCTGCCGCCGCGGCGTTCTATCCGCCGATCCGCGGCCACTACGCATTCGCGGCGCCGAAAAGCCGCGCGGGTGGCCCGCCACATGTTGCGGGCGAAGACTCCACGACCACGTTGAACGATCAGACCGATCTGGCGGTGACGGTCTATAACTCGAATATCGCGCTGGTGCGCGATGTGCGCCAGCTCGCGCTGCCCTCCGGAACGTTGCGCCTGAAGTTCATGGACATTGCTGCGACCGTGAATCCCGCAACCGTCCATTTCCGCTCGCTGAACGAGCCCGACAAGGTCGGCGTTATCGAGCAGAACTACGAATACGACCTGCTTGAACCGGCGAAGCTCTTGCACAAGTACGTGGGGCGCGAAGTCACGCTTGTCCGCTCGTATCAGGAGAACGGCACGACGAAGCGGGAAGAGGTCAAGGCCACGCTGCTGGCCGACAACAACGGTCCCGTGTGGAAAATCGGCAACGACATTGTGACCGGCCTCTACGCCGAGAGCTATCGCTTTCCCGAGGTCCCCGCGAACCTCTTTGAGCGTCCCACGCTCCTGATGTCGCTTGAAAATTCGGGCTCGCGCAAGCAACAGGTGGAAGCCTCGTACCTGGCGGGCAATCTTTCCTGGAACGCGGATTACGTGCTGACCATCGACCGCGAGGACAAGGCGGCCGATCTCGACGGCTGGATCACGCTCGCCAACAACAGCGGGACGGCGTTTCACAATGCGCGGCTGCAGCTTATCGCCGGTGATCTCCATCGCCTGCCGGCTGGGGCTCCCCGGGCGGAGATGGAGGTGATGACGAAGGCGATGCGTGCGGCGGATGCGGCGCAATTCGTCCAGGAGAATTTTTCCGAATACCATCTCTACTCGCTCGGCCGGCGCACTTCCGTGGAAGACAAGGAGACGAAGCAGATCAGCCTGCTCGCTGGAAGCAGCGTGCCCGTGGACAAGTTGTTTATCGTGGACGGCCAGAATTTCTACTACCACAACTATCAGGCTCCAGGCACGCCGCTGAAAGACCCCGTCAAGGTCTACTACAAATTCAAGAATGACGAGAAGTCGGGTCTCGGCATGCCCATGCCCGCGGGCAATGTCCGCGTGTACCAGAAGGACTCGAAGGGCAACGTCCTCTTCGTCGGCGAAGACCGCATCGACCACACGCCGAAAGACGAGTCGCTGACCGTGCACATCGGCAACGCCTTCGACGTCGTGGCAGAGCGCAAGCAGACCGATTTCAAGCGCATCGATTCCATCTGGAAAACGGGAACTTGGGAGATGGAATTCGAGATCACCCTGCGCAATCACAAGGACGCGCCTGTCGTCGTCGAAGTGAACGAGCCGATCGGCGGCGATTGGGAGATGCTCTCTTCGACTTACAAATTCACGAAGACAGCGGCGTTCGCCGCGCAGTTCCACGTGCCGGTGGAGAAAAACGGCACGTCGGTCCTGCGCTATCGCATCCGCGCGCGGTGGTAACGGGGGAAATGCTGTCGGACGGAGCATGTAGGGGCACGATATATCGTGCCCCTACCGACCCGGATTAGAGATTGTCCAGGAAAAATTGCAGCACCCGGCGAAAGACGTGGAGCTGCGCGGGGGGATCGCTGATCCCGTGGCCGCGCCCGGGATAGATTTGAACTTCGGCGTACTTCTGCGCGTTGATGAGCGCCTCGCTGAGCTGCGCCGTGTTGGCGAAGTGCACGTTGTCGTCGCCGGTCCCAGCCACGATGAGAAGTTTCCCTTGCAACTTTTCCGCGAAATTCACCGGGGAAGAATTCTTGTAACCCTGCGGATTTTCCTGCGGCGTGCCCATATACCGCTCCGTGTAGATCGTGTCGTAGTCGCGCCAGTCGGTGACCGGCGCGCCCGCAAAGCCCGCCTTGAACACATCCGGCGCGTGAAACATCGCCGTCAGCGTCATGTAGCCACCATAGCTCCATCCATGCACGCCGATACGCGCCGGATCGACGAAGCTCTGCTTCTTAAGCCAGGCGACGCCTGCGAGCTGGTCGGCAAGTTCCAACTCGCCGAAGTGCCGGTCGATTGGCGTCTCGAACGCGTGGCCGCGCCCGGACGAGCCGCGATTGTCCAACGTCAAGATAAGGTAGCCGTGCTGCGCCAGCAACTCGTCGAACAGGAAACCGCCGCCGCTCCAGGCGTCCACCACGAGTTGCGCATGCGGCCCGCCGTAGAGCGAGAGAATCGCCGGATATTTTTTCTCTGGATCGAAACCGGGCGGCTTGATGAGCCGCGCCTGCAGCAGCGTGCCGTCCTGCGCCGGAACCGCATGCCATTCCACCAGCCCGAGGTGCATCGCTTCGAGCGCGGGTGTCGCCCCGCCGGCCAGCCGTCGCGCTTCCATTACGTTGTGCATCGCATCCGTGCGCTGGAGGTACTGCACGGGCGGCGTATGCGCGTTCGAGTACGTGTCCACATAGAAGCGTGCGCTCGGCGAGAGGGAGATGCGGTGCATGCCGGCATCGAACGTGAGCCGCGTCATCTCGCCGCTGTCCATCGAGACGCGATAGAGATGCCGTTCACGCACGCTCACTTCCGTCGCCGTGAAATACACAAAGCCGTGCTCCGCATCCACGCCGTCCACGCCCGCGACTTCCCATTCGCCGTGCGTGAGCTGCTTGAGCAATCTGCCGGCAGTGTCGTACAGATACAGGTGGCGATAGCCGCCCGGATTCGGAAACGCGCCGCTCCCGATTCGCGGGATTTCGCTGGACCACAGAATCCGCTTGCCGCCGGGGAAAACATACAAATCGTCGCTCAGGTTGATCCAGTGCGGGTCTTCTTCCGTGAGCAGAATGCGTGATGTGCCTTCAGCCGTATCGGCTAGGAGAAGATCGAGCCGTCTTTGCGACCGCGGCATCCGCTGGATGAGCAGGCTCTTGACGTCGAGCCAACTGACGCGCGCGAGATAGACCTCTTTGTCCTCCCCCGTATCGATCCACCTCATTCCACGAATCGTTTCATTCGACGGCACCTCGACCACGCCGACGCGCGCAACCGGATTCGCCGCGCCTGCCTTGGGATAGTGCTCCCATTGCGTCGCGCCGTTGTACGACAGCAAGTCCACGAGCGGGTACCTCGTCACCGGCCGCTCATCCAGTTCGAGGAAGGCGATGCGCTTCGAATCCGGCGACCACCAGTACGCCTCGCGGATGTCCAACTCCTCGGGATAGACCCAGTCGAGCTCGCCGTGGAGCACTTCTTCACTGCCGCGGAAGGTAAGCTGCGCCGGCTTGCCCGTGGACAATTCCACGACCCACACATCGTGATTGCGCACGAAGCTCACCCAGCGCCCGTCGGGAGAAATCCTGGAGTTGGAGACGGCGCTGGCTTCACCCGCGGCATCCTCGAGCAGCCGCTTGCCCGTCTGTTTCGCAAGGTCGAACACGTACAGATTGTCGTCGGTGGGAAAGAGCAGCGCCTTGCCGTCAGGCATCCACTGATACTGCTGCGGCGCAATGCGCCCGAGCCCAGTTGCCTGCGAAGCCTTCTTTCGGGATGGAGGAAGCATTTCCTGCAATTTCTCCGAATCGACGAGCAAGCGCGGCTCCGCCTCCGGATGCGCGAGGTCAATTGCGCGGACTTCGATTCGCTGTGCCGCTCCCGTCGCCGGTTGCACGAACGAGAGCAGCTTGCCGTCGGGACTCCATTGCACGCTGCGCAGAAGCGGCTGCGTCAGTCCCGGTCGCGTGAAGATTTTTTCGACGGTCAGGCCGCCATCGGAAGACGGCGGTCGAGTTTGCGCGCGCGCCGTCTCCGCCACGAACGCGACTGCCATCAGAGTGAATCCCGTGGCGAACCGGGTGAAGCGTTGCGCCAAAGTGCCAGCCATTGCGCCTCCTAAGCGCTGCCATTCTAGTACCGTTCCAACTTCTCGCTCCTAATTTCCAGTCCGTTGTGTCAAAAAGTTGGAACGGCACTAGCCGAGGGGCGCGTTTTTCCAGCGGTGAACTTGCTGAACATGCGGATCAGATCGCGGCGGCGACAAAGATCATCTCGAGGGAATCGTCGCGCAGGGGCGAACGGTCAAAATTGCCGTAGAGCGCGGCCACGCGGAAGCCGCAGCGCGCCAGCAGGTGCTCGACTTCGAAGGGGAAAAAGTAGCGTACGGTAAAAGCGAACGTCAGCCGCTCCTTACGCCCGCCGGGATGCGTCACGTCGTAATACATTTCAACGTCGTTGCACTGCCGCGCGTAGTGAAACGCCACAACGCGCTCCGTCAACCGTACGCGGCGCCCATCTGGCATTTCATGCTCCGCGAACGGCTCGCTCTCTTTCAGGAATGCGGGATCATGGATCCGCCGTGGATCCGTGTGGAAGAAATCCAGGATGAGCCGCCCGCCCGGCGTCAGATGCCGCTGCACGCACGCAAGGCAGTCGATCTGCTGCTGTGTTTCGAGCAGGTGCTGGAACGGCCGGAAAGGAATGACGATAAGGCGGTATTTTTCTCCCAAATCGAAGCGCGTCATGTCCTCGTGAACGAGGTGCACGTGCTCGCGGACTTTCGTCGGCAGGGCCGCGCGCTTTTCCGCGCACCGCTCAAGCATGCGCTGCGAGAGGTCGAGCCCGGTGACGCGGTAGCCGCCTTTCGCCAGGGCCAGTGTGATGCGTCCCGTGCCGCAACCCAATTCGAGAATCGGTTCGCCCCATTCGCGCGCCGCCGAAAGATAGAACGGCGCGTCCTGCCGCGTGGCTACCACGGGCGACGCGTCGTAATATTCCGCGATGAACGAATTGTATGGGAACTCGGTCATGCGATTCTCGGGGTGCCGGCCTCCGGGCGGCGGCGCTGACTGCACTTGCAAGGAAATTCCGCGGCGCGAAGTCGGCGTCAGGATTCCACCACCGCGTCCGCCTCGATCTCGACGAGCATCTCCGGTGAAATCAGCTTGCTCACCTCGACCATGCTCGTCGCCGGACGAATCGAGCCAAAGAACTCGCCGTGCGCCTTGCCGATCTTTTCCCATTCCGCGATGTTGGTCACGTACATGCGCGTGCGCACAACGTCTTTCAAGCTCGCTCCCACCTTTGTAAGGGCCGCTTCGATATTCTTGATGGTCTGAACCGTTTGCGCGTACGCATCGCCCACGCCCACGATCTTTCCGTCCGGTCCAGTAGCCGTGGTACCCGAAACACAGATCAGCTTGCCCGCGCGCACCGCCCGCGAATAGCCCACAATCGGCTCCCACTTCGTCCCGCTCGCTATGTTCTGCCGCGCCACGTCTGATTCCTCCGATGCGCCTTGCTCCCGCTCGGCAAAGCTGCATGATAAACTGCAAATTATGGCACACCCGGGCAGAGGTTAACCCGCCCGCTGACGCCAGAGACGCCGAATGCGGTGCAATAACATCCTCGAAGCGGTGGGACGCACGCCCCTGGTGCGCTTGAATCGCATCAACCAGGGCCTCAAGCCGCAGATTTACGTCAAGTGCGACTACATCAATCCCGGCGGCTCGGTGAAGGATCGCATCGGCATCACCATGATTGACGAAGCCGAGCGCCAAGGCCTCCTCAAGCCCGGCGGCACGATCATCGAAGGCACATCCGGCAACACTGGCATGGGATTGGCGCTCGTGGCCGCGGTGCGCGGCTACAAGATGGTCTTCACCATCACGGACAAGCAGTCCAAGGAAAAAATCGACCTGCTGAAGGCGCTTGGCGCCGAAGTCATCGTCTGCCCCACGGCCGTTGAGCCGGAAGACCCGCGCAGCTATTACTCCGTCGCGAAAAAGCTCGCGCGCGAAATCCCCAATTCGTTTTATCCCAATCAATACGCGAACCCCATGAATCCCGAGGCGCACTACCGCACCACGGGCCCGGAAATCTGGGAAGACAGCGAAGGCCGCATCACGCACTTCGTCTGCGGTCTGGGCACGGGCGGCACAATTAGCGGCGTGGGGAAATATCTCAAGGAGAAAAACTCGAGCGTCAAGATCATCGGCGTCGATCCCTACGGCTCGCTTTACTACGATTTTGTGAAGCGCGGCGAAACGATTCGGGCGAAGACCTACGTCGTCGAGGGCATCGGCGAGGATTTCTTCCCCACGACGATGAACCTGAAGATTCTCGACGATGTCCTCCAGGTCAACGATGAAGAATGCTTCGTCGTGGCGCGGCGCCTGGTCAAGCTCGAAGGAATTTTCACCGGAGGCTCCGGCGGTGGCTGCATTTCCGCCACGCTGCGTCTGGCCAAGGACCTCGGGCCGCGCGATTTCGTCGTCGCTTTCTTGCCGGATACCGGGATGCGCTATCTCAGCAAGGTCTACAACGACGAATGGATGCGCGAGCGCGGTTACGTGGACGCGGAGGTGGCCCTGAACGCCGCCGACGTCGTCGCCGCCAAGCACAAAACCGGCAAGGTGCGCGAACTAGTCATCGCGCGGCCCTATCAGACTGTCTTCCACGCGCTCAAGACCATGCAGGAGCAGGACATCTCCCAGATTCCGATTTTCGAAGACTCCACGCCCATCGGCACCGTTTATGAAGATCAGATTCTCAACCTCGCGCTGCAGGGCAAGGATCTTCGCAAGCTCGTCGTGCGCGAAGTGATGAGTGCGCCGCTGCCCGCTGTGCCGAAAACGGCGCCCGTCGCGCGCCTCACCTACATCCTGAGCCACGAAAATCCGGCGATTTTCGTGGAGATGGGTGACTCGCGCTATGAAATCCTCACCAAGTACGACCTGATGAGCACGGTCGCCAGCTTGATGGAACAAAAACGCTGAGCGCGTTCTCCGTGTCGCGTCACCCGCAGACAGGATAAGAAACCTTGAAGATTCACGATTTCAACGAGCGGTTGAAGGACTCGATTCTAATCGCCGATGGGGCGATGGGTTCGATGCTGCACGAAGCCGTTGGCCCGCAGCGCTGCTTCGACGAGCTGAACTCGACCGAGCCCGAAGCCGTCTTCCGCGTGCACCAGGCGTATATCGAAGCTGGTGCGCAAATCATCGAGACGAACACCTTCGGCGCGAACCGCTTCAAGCTCGCGCCCCACGGCCTCGCCGACGAGACCACGCGCTTCAACAGCCGGGGCGTCAAGATCGCCCGTGAAGCGCGCGAGTCCGCCGCGCGCGAAGTGCTCATCGCCGGCTCGATCGGTCCGCTCGGGCTCGGTGTGCAGTCGCGCCACCCTTCTCCGGACGAAATTCTGGATATTTTTCACGAGCAAGCCCAGGCGCTCGAAGAGCGCGGCGTGGATTTGTACTGTCTCGAAACCTTTTCCAATCTCGACGAACTGCTCCTCGCCATTGACGCCGTTCGCTCGTTTTCTGGCCTGCCTATCATCGCTCAGCTCACCTATTCCGAAGAGGGCATTACCCACGGCGACGTGCGCCCGCGCGATGCCGCGGCCCGCTTGAAGGACAAGAACGTACAGGTGATCGGCGCGAATTGCACGCTTGGCCCGCAGGCGCTCCTGCCGATTCTTCAGGAGATTGCCGCCGTGGACGGCGTGCGCGTGAGCGCCATGCCCAACGCCGGCTTCCCGAAGCGCGAAGGCGACCGCATCGTCTATCCCAAGTCGTCGCCGGAATATTTCGCTCTTTTTGCGCGGGAAGCCGTCGCGCTCGGCGTGCGCATTCTCGGCGGCTGCTGCGGCACCACGCCTGCGCACATCCAGGCCATGGCCGAAGCCGTGCGCTCTCTCCGCCCGGCGAAACGCGCGGCTGCCTCCGCTTCCGTGGAGGTCGTCGTTCCCGAAACGCCCGCTGCGGCGCGCACCGCCCAGCGCGAGCCGGAGAGCAAACTGTGGAAGAAACTCCGCGCCGGCGAATTCGTGATTTCCGTCGAGATTGATCCGCCGAAGGGCGTTTCACT
>Ga0209056_10008019_pt1 | contig 10853 bp, 10 predicted proteins | sample GraSoiAngelo_114_FD_185876 | JGI IMG/M metagenome (GOLD analysis project Ga0209056, IMG submission 185876) | Grasslands soil microbial communities from the Angelo Coastal Reserve, California, USA - 14_0903_13_40cm (SPAdes) (version 2) | ecosystem: Environmental > Terrestrial > Soil > Grasslands...
GTCGAGCTGCGCTACTCGATCGGCTCAGGGCACCCGCTGCGGTAGGCGCATGGCGATCCGTGGACGGATCCGCGTCGCCGTGATCACGCGGGCGCAACTCACCTCATCGGCCGGGCTGGCGGCGGCTTTGGCGCCGACGGCGGCGAGCGGCTTGACCTTGTCGGCCGAGCGGTTCCAGACGGTGACCGCGTGCCCGACCTCCATCAGCCGGGCGGCGATCGTTTCTGTCGCGCGCCGAAACGGCCGACTCCGTGTACCGAGTGGCTGGCGGCGTTGTAGCAGCTGTGCCCCGGGCGCAAACTGCTCGCCGCTCGCTCGACAGCGCTGCCCTCCCGGCGACGACACAGGAATGTAGCGCGGTGCCTTAAGTCCGCGGTGCCGCTCGCGCTGAGGCTCTCGAAGGGTTGTGCTGCGGGCCTCCCTCCCGTCATTCCGAGCTCGCGGGGTGGGGCCGACGGACCGCCCTGAGCCCGCGAAGGGATTGTGGGGTGGCGAGGAATCTCAGCGCCCGTCAACGGGCAATGGCGTGCTCCCCGGACATCAACGAGTGCGCCCTCGGCGCAAGCTGCCCGCACAACCGCTTTGAATGCAGCGCGAGGTCTTTCCCCGCCGCAGGCGGGATCCGCCCAAGGCCGAAGACCCCGAAGCCGTTGTCAGGAGATCGCGCCGCCGAGAAAAGCGCCCCTTATGGGAGTGGAATAATGTCGCTATCGAGCGAGGCCCCCGGGCGTAACACAGCCATGGGTTGATATCGCGAACCGGATCGCTGACCAGACCGAGAGCGGCAAGCGTTGAGGACATAGTATCGGGGCATCATCGAGCCGCGTATCCAGTACGCGAAGAGACGATCGATGGCGTAAGCCCCGCATCGCGATCGGGGGCGGCACATGGGCCGTCACCCCCAAGCCCGCGATGGGCTCCTTGCGCCGGGAGACCCTGCCCCTCTGCCCGCGTCGCGACCGACTGCTCGAGCGTGCGATAGGCGCGGGTAATCGAGGCGTGCGTGCCGCCGGGGCCGATGTGTGATTGTCGTCACGGTATAGAAAAAGTCTTTCGAAAAGCATTGACTCGCTTATGTCTAGCGTGGGTTAATGCGCGCAGCTAGTTAGGGGGCAATTCATGAAACGACTGCGAATTCTCTTTTAGCCATCCGGTGTGCTCAGCCGAACGATGCTAATGCAAGTAGGTGATCAGCGGAGACAAGAATGCAGGCTAGTTAAACAGAGGAGGCAGAAATGAAACGAGTTAAATTGTACGGGGGTATCTCGCTTGCCGTGGCCCTCGCGTCAGGCACGGCGATCGTGCTGATGCTTCTCGTGGGCGTATTCAGTAGCGGTGACGCTCGGACCGATGCTTCTTCGTCCGCCGCGACAACCGACGGCAGCGATTCGGGGTTCGGTGAAGGCATCAAGGTGCACGGCGATTGGGTGATCGAGGTGCGGAATCCTGATGGCTCTGTCGCCGAGCGGCGGGAGTTCGAGAATGCGCTCACCGGTAACGGGCAGGACTTTCTCGCCGGCGCGCTTGGTCGGGCGAATTCACCGGGAGTCTGGGGAGTCGGAGTACGTAGCAATGTTGCTTCTGAGTCGCCATGTATGACACCGGACCCAGTGAGTCTGTGTCTCATCCGCGAACCTATCAGCAGTGGCCTAGATGGGTACCCAGCTACGCACTTTCCGACGCTGACCGTGTCCGGGAAGACCGGCGAGCTTCGTCTGACGCTTCAAGGGAATTTTGACGCGCCGAATGACGGGATTATTAGGCGAGTACAAACATTCAATTGCTTTAGCTCGCCTGTGAACGTCGACCCAGCGGCGTGCAATAATATTCAGCTCATCACCGAAACTACGCTGGCCACGCCGGTCAACGTCATCGCCGGCCAGCAGGTGCTGGTAACCGTACGAATAAGCTTCTCCTAACCGATCGCTGATAGCCGTAGAGGGGCCAGGATCGGTTCGATGAGGTTGCGCCTGCTCGGCAGCCGCGGCGCGGTGCTGCGGCTGGCCGCCGTCGTCGGTTCGCTTGCGCTGCTGGCTGCGGGTCTCTCCGACAGCGGCGAGGCGCAGCAGGAGACCGTCCTCATCGACGTGAACGAGACGGTTGGCATTACTGATTTGCAGCAGGCGCTGCCGCCGGCCTCCGTTGACCAGAGCGAAACGGTCCAGGTGGTCGATTCAACACGGATCGTGCCGCCGATCTCTATCGAGGTGAATGAGTCCGTCGGCGTCGCGGATTCTCAGCAGGCGCTCCCACCGGCCTCGGCGCAGACGACGGAGGCTGTACAGGTCAGCGATCAGGTGTCAGTCATTCCGCCGGCGGTCGTACAGGTGAACGAGACCATCGGCGTGAGCGACAACCAGCAAGTGATCCCGCCGGCGGTCATACAGGTAAACGAGACCATCGGCGTGAGCGACAACCAGCGAGTGATCCCGCCGGCGGTCATACAGGTAAACGAGGCCATCGACGTGAGCGATAGCCAGCAGGTGCTGCCTCCCGCAGTTGTCCTGATTAACGAAACTATCGGCGTCGCAGACACCATCGGCGACTCAGATAGCGATGGCGTCAATGACCTGCTCGACAACTGCCCGACAAAGCCTAATGCGAACCAGGCAGACGCTGATTCGGATCTCGTCGGAAGCGCTTGTGACAACTGCCCCGCGACTCCGAACGGCCCCTCGGAAGCATTCGTATTCGGGGCCGGTTACCAGACAGACAGCGACGGCGACGGCAGGCCCGGCATCCAACCGCCGGCGAACGGGACGTTCGGTGGCGACGCGTGCGACGTCGACGACGACAACGACGGCGTAGCGGACAGCGCGGACGCTTGCCGCACGCGTGCGGAAGACTACGACGCCTACCAGGACGCGGACGGCTGTCCCGACTCCGATAATGACTTGGACGGCATCTGCGACCCCGGCCAGACCTCCATCTCGTGTACCGGCTCTGACCTTGGCTACATGGCCTTCTATCCTCCCGGCCACAATCACGGCGCTGCCCTCTTGGACTGCCGTAACATCTCAGAAGACTACGATGCCTTCAAGGACAGCGACGGTTGCCCCGAGCCGGACAACGACAACGACGGCTTCCCCGACTCAACCGACCAGTGCCCGGGCACCGACGAACAGGCTGGCCGAGACGGGGCCCTCGGCGTCGGCGGCGACCTGAACCACAACGGTGTCCTCGACGGCGGCGAGACCTGGGCAGCGCCCGGCACCCCTGGCAACGACGATACAATCAAAGTCTACGAGGACTACGACGGCGTCCTCGACACCGATGGCTGCCACGACTCCTCCACAGGCGATACCGACGGGGACTTGTTCAGCGATGAGCGCGAGGGCACCCTCGGCACGGACCCCTTCCGCGCGTGCGCGGCGACGCCCACGCCAAACGACGAGCCGATCGACCCCTATCCGCTTGACATCAACGACGACGGCTACATCGACCTCATCGGCGATATTACCGTGGTCGCAGGACACTTTGGCGAGACCCAGACGCCCAGCAACGTCCGCTACGACCTCGACCTCAGCGGCTCCATCGACGTCATCGGCGATATTGTCCTGATAGCCAACCGCTTCGGGCAGCCCTGCGTGCCACCGAGCTGATCCGGATGGCCCGTCTAGCGGCCCATACATACCTGAAATCTAGTATTTCAGTTCACCAAAACCGGCTGCTGTCGTGAGTGCCAGTTCCCTATTAGACTTCCCGCCGCTTTCCGCTACCCTTAACACGAGATGACCGCGCACCTTAATGTGCTTGCCTCCGGCGCAGCCTGCATGCCTCTCGCAGGGCCCCGTATTCCCGGCCTCGGCCCGCTCGCAAAAACACCTTTTTTGCAAAACGAATTCGGCTCCGGCACGTCTGATTGTTCCCGCGGCCTCACGTTCATGAATCGCACTCAATCAGACAAAAACCGCCGCCCCAAACGGGCCGAGCGACAAAAAGAAAAAATCGCAGCGGACTCAATCAATAATCACGAACGGACCGCCAAAACCAATCGATCTCCACACACGGAAAACGCATTGATTGACCACCGTTTTCGGGCTGATTGTATGTCTCGGAACAGCTAGAAGCTGACCAGCCACTCGCCCTCGGCGGGCATGGAGCGCTTGATCAGATCGAGATGGTCGAGGGCGATGCCGGCGCCCATGGCCACGCATTCGAGGGGGTTGTCGGCGACGTAGCAGGAAATGCCGATCTCCTGGGTGATGAGGCGGTCGAGGTGTCGGAGCAGCGAGGTGCCGCCGGTGAGGACGATGCCGCGGTCGACTACGTCGGAGGCGAGCTCGGGCGGCGTGCGCTCGAGGACGGAGCGGATGGCGCCGACGATCGACTGCAGGGAGTCGGAGATGCCCTGCGTGATGTCGGTGGAGGTGACGGTGATGGTGCGCGGGAGGCCGCTGATCTGGTCGCGGCCGCGGACCTGGTAGGTGAGCTCCTCCTCGAGGGGGAGGGCGCTGCCGATGGCGATCTTCAGCTCCTCGGCGGTGCGGTCGCCGATGATGATGTTGTGCCGGCGCTTGACGTGGTTGGCGATGGCGTCGTCGAGGCGGTCTCCGGCGACGCGGACGGACTCGGTGACGACGATTCCGTACATGGAGATGATCGCGGCCTCGGTTCGCCCGCCGCCGATGTCGACGATCATATGGCCCTGCGGGATGTTGACGGGGATGCGGGCGCCGATGGCGGCGGCCAGAGGCTCGGGGATGATGTTGGCGGGACGGCGGGCGCCTGCGGCCTCGGCGGCGTCCTGGACGGCGCGCTGCTCGACGCCGGTGACGCCGGCGGGCACGCAGATCATGACCTCGGGCTTGACGATTGAGATGCGGCCGATGACGCGGGTGATGAAGTAGCGGAGCATGGCCTCGGTGGTGATGTAGTCGGCGATGACGCCCTCGCGCATCGGTCGGATGACCTGGATGGCGCCTGGCGTACGGCCGAGCATGTCGCGGGCCTCCTGGCCGACAGCGACGATGGAGTTGTCGCGCTGAGCGACGGCGACGACGGAGGGCTCATTGATGACGATGCCACGGCCTTTGACGTAGACGAGGACGTTGGCGGTGCCGAGGTCTACGCCGATGCGCTTACCGAACATGGGGAGGGAGGAGCCGGGAGGTAGGAGGCAGGAGCAAGGTGCCAGGGACTGAAGGCCGGGGACTGGGAACTAGGAACTGGGAACTTGGGAAATGATTAACGTTTGCGCTTGCCTTCGTTCCTTGTTCCATGTTCCTGGTTCCAGCCTCATACCCTTTCGATTCTTGCCCCCAGCGACCGCAGTTTCTCGTCGAGGCGTTCGTAGCCGCGGTCTACATGGTACACGTCCGTTACCTCCGAGCGGCCGCTGACGGCGGCCAAGCCGGCGAGGATCAGCGCCGCGCCCGCCCGCACGTCGAGCGCCTGAACGCGCGCGCCGTGGAGCGAGGTAGGCCCGCTAATGATAGCAGTGGTCGTGCCGGTCGTCACTACGTCGGCGCCCATCTTGCGCAGCTCGCCGGCGTAGAGGAGGCGGTTGTCGAACACGCGCTCGTGAATATAGCTGACGCCGTGGGCCTGCGTGAGGAGGACGGCCACCAGCGCCTGGAGGTCAGTCGCGAGGCCGGGATAGGGGAGGGCCTGTATGGTGAGGGGGCGCAGCTCCGGCACGCCGCGGGCCCATACCGTGTTGCCCTGGATCTCGATCTGGACGCCGGCCTCACGCAGCTTGTGGGTGAGCGACTCGAGGTGCTCTGGGCAGGCGCCGCGCACTTCGACCTCGCCCTGCGTGAGGGCCGAGGCGACGGCGTAGGTGCCGGCCTCGAGGCGGTCGGGGATGATCTCGAACTCGCAGCCGCGCAGGCTCTCGACGCCCTCGATCTCAACTGTGTGCGTGCCGGCGCCGGAGATGCGAGCGCCCATGCGAATGAGCATCTGGGCGGTGCCCTGCACCTCGGGTTCGGCGGCGGCGTTCACGATCCGCGTGCGGCCGCGGGCGGTGGCGGCGGCGAGCATGAGGTTCTGGGTGCCGAGGACGCTCGGGTAATCGGCGAAGATGGTGGCGCCTTCGAGGGGCTTGCTCGCGTGGGCGATGAAGCGCTCGCCGTCGCGTGAGACTTCGGCGCCGAGGGCGGCGAAGCCCGCGAGGTGGACATCGATCGGACGCTGGCCGATGACGTCGCCGCCGGGCTGGGGGCAGGAGGCCTCGCCGAGGCGGCCGAGCAGGGCGCCCATCACGAGGAAGCTGCCGCGCAGGGTTCCGGCATATTCCATCGCAGGCGAGGAGCTGTGAAGCTTCGCGGCGTTGATGTGGAGGACGTGCTGGCCCGCCCAATCGACGCTCGCGCCGAGGCTGCGGAGGACCTGGGCCATCTGCTCGACGTCGCCGATGTCGGGGACGTTCTGAAGAACACAGTCCTCAGGAACGGTGAGGGCGGCGGCCATCGCCCCAAGAGTCGCGTTCTTGGAGCCACTGACGGCAACAGTGCCGTGAAGGCGATGCCCGCCCTCGATGAGCAGCGTGTTCGATTTACGCTGCGTCATAAGTGAGAAATGGGAAATGGGTCTATTGGGAGGCGGGCCAGCGCCTCACTTCTTATACTCATCGCCCATTTAAACGCCCGGCGGGCCTGTACGGGTACCGGTGCGGCGACGGCGGCGCTCGGCGACCTTCAGGCGGATGAGCGCCTTCTGAAGTTCGGCGGAGACGCGGGCGAGGTCGACGTCCGTCTCGCGGCGCTCGAGCTGCTGCTCCGCGCGGCGGCGGGCTTCCTCCGCACGGGCGACGTCGATCTCCTCAGCGCGCTCGGCGGCGTCAGCGAGGATGGTCACGCGATCGTCGCGGACTTCGAGGAAGCCACCGGTGATGGCCATGTCGGTCTCGTCGTTGCCGCGCTTGATGCGCATGACGCCGGGCTTGATCATGGTCAGCAGGGGGGCGTGCATGGGGAGGACGGTGAGCTCGCCTTCGATGCCGGGGGCGACGACTTCGTCGACGCCCTCTTCGGAAAGGACGAGGCGCTCGGCGGTGACGATGTCGACGGTTAAGGGCATTGGCTATGCCTCTGGCCTGGGAACAAGGAACATGGAACAGGGAGGCAGAGGCGCCTGCCACTCACTTTAAGGCTCAACGTTCCTATCATGCGATCATCTTTCGCAACAACTCGCTTAGGCGCGGCGTGCCCGCCAGCGCCTTTCGCATACCCTCGATCTCCTCTTTCCCAACGATCATGGGGCTGCGCTGGAAACGGCCAGTGTGGTCGTAGTAGCAGAAGCGGACGGACTCGGAGCCGTCGTCGAACTCGAGCAGCTGGATTGACGGCTCGTGGTGCTCGGCGACGAAGATCGCCTCTTCGGCGATCACGCCGCGGCCCCAGTGAAGGGCGAAGGGGCGTGGCGTGGTGCGGGACTTGCGGTCAGTCACAGCTCACCTCGATGCCAACCCAGCGAGGGAGAGCTAAGGTGCGCCGGAAGACGCGCCTTCGGGGCGTCTCTACTCGGGGTGGTAGTCCTCGTCATGCGGCGTCTTTCTCCATCTTGTCCGCTGCCTCTTGCGCTTCTTCGATGGCGCCTATCATGTAGAACGCCTGCTCGGGGAGGTGGTCCCACTTGCCTTCGAGGATTTCTTTGAAGCCGCGGACGGTGTCCTTGACGCCGACGTAGCGGCCCTCGCGGCCGGTGAAGACTTCGGCGACGAACATCGGCTGCGTGAGGAAGCGCTGGATGCGGCGAGCTCTCGCCACGGCGAGCTTGTCCTCCTCGGAGAGCTCTTCGGTGCCGAGGATGGCGATGATGTCCTGGAGGTCTCGGTAGCGTTGGAGGACAGCCTGTACTCCGCGGGCCGTGTTGTAGTGCTCCTCACCCACGATGCGCGCGTCGAGGATTCGCGAGAAGGATGCGAGCGGGTCGACGGCCGGGTAGAGGGCCTGCTCGACGAGCGCGCGATCGAGAGAGATGACGGCGTCGAGGTGGCCGAAGGTAGTGACGACACCGGGATCGGTGTAGTCGTCTGCGGGGACGTAGATCGCCTGGAAGCTGGTGATGGAGCCGCGCTTCGTCGTGGTGATCCGCTCCTCGAGGGCGCCCATGTCGGTCGCGAGCGTTGGTTGATAGCCGACGGCGGAGGGCATGCGGCCGAGGAGCGCAGACACTTCCATGTTGGCGAGGATATAGCGGTAGATGTTGTCGATGAAGATGAGGACGTCCTGACCGGAGGCATCGCGGAAGTACTCAGCCATCGTAACGCCCGTGAGGCCGACGCGGGCTCGGACGCCGGGCGGCTCGTTCATCTGGCCAAAGACGAGCGCGGTTTTCGCGAGGGTGCCGGACTCCTTCATCTCAACCCAGAGGTCATTGCCCTCGCGGGAGCGCTCGCCGACGCCGGCGAAGACGGAGAACCCGCCGTGCTCGGTGGCGATGTTGCGGATCAGTTCCTGGATGATGACGGTCTTGCCGACGCCGGCGCCGCCGTAGGCGCCGACCTTGCCGCCCCTCGTGAACGGCGAGACGAGGTCGAAGACCTTGATTCCAGTCTCGAAGACATGGGGTGTTGTCTCACGCTCGTCCAAGGGCGGGGCAGGACGGTGGATCGGCCAATGCTCGTCCGCCTTCACTTCGCCGAGGCCGTCGAGCGCCTCGCCGAGCGCGTTAAACAGCCGGCCCAGGCAAGGCTCACCCACGGGTACGGTGATCGGTTCGCCTGTATCGATGGCCTCGGCGCCGCGCCGGAGGCCGTCGGTGGTATCCATAGCCAGGGTGCGGACCCAGTTGTTGCCTAGGTGTTGCTGGACCTCGAGGACCAGCTTCTTGCCGTAGCCCATGCTCAGTTCGAGGGCGTTGTAGATATCGGGCAGGCCTTCCGCCGGAAACTCGACGTCGACGACGGTGCCGATTACCTGGACGACGTTGCCTTTGGTGCCTTTAGGCATGGGTTACCTCCAGGAGCAAGGAGTTAGGGAGTCAGGAGCTAGGAGATCGACATCGTCGAAATCAGACTCCACGTCCACTCCCGCTCGAAAGACTTCATGCTCTTCGCTAACTTGCCTGCGTTGCCAATCGCTATTATTGGGAAGCTTCTTTCGCATAGAGCGCAAGAGACCCGTTAACACCTTGATGGTTTCGACTCTGAGGGGCTGCAGTGAATCAACAAGCTCTGCGCTCACTATTTGATTCCGTTTGAGAATATGAAGATCGTTCTGTACTTCGTTCAGTGAACTGATGGACATTTCGAGAAACCTAACGTAGTCGCGGATAGTACCCCTGCCATGTCCTTCGGCGATGTTAGACGAGACTGATCGCGCGGCGCCTAGTAGCTGGGTTCGGATCCACCAGTCGCGTTTCGGAATCGAGTCGGCGAGTCGGTAGATCGCCGCGAACAAATCATCAGCTTTCTGCCACGCGATAACCCGCCGGAATCCAGATTCCCACTCGCCCGCGCTGGCATATTCCGCCCTCCCTGACTCCTGATTCCTGACTCCTGGCTCCTTCATGCCTTCTGCAACGCCTCCACGCCCCCGGTGATGTCAAGAAGCTCGCTGGTGATGCTCTCCTGGCGGGCCTTGTTGTAGACAAGGGTAAGGTCTTTCATCAGGTCGTTGGCGTTATCTGTGGCGTTGCGCATGGCGACCATGCGGGCGGACTGCTCGCTGGCGATGGCCTCGAGTGTTGCCTCGTAGACCTGCCGCTCGATGTAGCGAGGGAGAAGCTCCGCTAGCACGGTCTCGCGGTCGGGCTCATAGATGTAGTCGACGGCGTGGGTCTCGGCGTGTGCGGGCGGTTCGACCGGGAGGAGCTTGAACACCTCTGGCCGCTGGACGACGGTGTTTACGAACTGCGAGAAGACCAAATACACCTCATCGACGTTCCCTTCGATGAACTCCTGGATGGACACCTGTGTAATCGGCCTGATTTCAGCGTACGTAGGGTTATCGCCGATGCCGGTGAACTCGGCGATGACTTCTTGCCGGGTGCGACGCAGAAAGTCCCGCCCCTTACGGCCGACGACGACAGCCCGCGCGGGCTTGCCGCTCTCGACAATGAACTGCGCGACTCTACGGTTGAGTGTCGAAGGCAGGCCGCCGGCCAGACCACGGTCGGGCGTTATGAAGATGAGGCCGATGTGCTGAGGGTCCTCCGTTTGGCGGAGGAGCGGATGGCGCGCCTCCGGATCGATCAGAGGGAGCGTTTCGGCGAGGTCAGCGAGAACGAAGCGCATCTTCTCGGCGTAGGGCCGGCCGGCGAGGGCGTTGAGCTGGGCGCGGCGCATCTTGCTGGCGGCGACGAGCTCCATCGCGCGAGTGATTTTGGCCGTGCTCTGGATGCTGCGGATGCGACGGCGGATCGTGCGGAGCTGGCCGGGCATTAGGGCCTCCGGCCGCTAGGACCTAGGAGGATTTTTGCCGTTTTCTGGCTCCTGGCTCCTGGCTCCTTAGTCTTCTTCAATACGGCATGCTTTCTTTGAACTGCGAGATCGCGGCTTTCAGCTTCTCTTCTGTCTCCGGCTCGATGGTCTTCTTGTCCTCGATGGACTTGAGGACCTCCGGATGGTTTGACTCCATGTAGCTGCGGAAGGCGTCTTCGAAAGAGCGCACTTTCGGGACCTCGACGTCGTTCAGGTAGCCGTTGACGGCAGCGTAGATGATGCTGACCTCCTGGCCGAGGGTCAGCGGATGGAACTGGGGCTGCTTGAGGATTTCGGTCAGGCGCTGGCCGAGGTCGAGCTGGCGGCGCGTGGCGGCGTCGAGTTCGGCGGTGCCGAACTGGGCGAAGGCTTGAAGCTCGCGGTACTGAGCGAGGCCGAGGCGCATCCCGCCGGCGACCTGGCGCATGGACTTCGTCTGCGCCGCGCCGCCGACGCGCGAGACGGAGAGGCCGGCGTTGATGGC
>Ga0209056_10008023_pt1 | contig 10852 bp, 6 predicted proteins | sample GraSoiAngelo_114_FD_185876 | JGI IMG/M metagenome (GOLD analysis project Ga0209056, IMG submission 185876) | Grasslands soil microbial communities from the Angelo Coastal Reserve, California, USA - 14_0903_13_40cm (SPAdes) (version 2) | ecosystem: Environmental > Terrestrial > Soil > Grasslands ...
CCCAGGAGCAGCGATACCCGCCAGTTGACATGCAGCGCCATGGCGAGCCCGGCACCGAGCGTGACGGTGAGGCCCACCTGGGCGCCCCCCCCCGTGACGACCTGCCGCCCCATCTCTCGAAGGCGGCTCAGCGAGAACTCGATACCGATGGTAAAAAGCAAGAGGATGACGCCGACTTCCGCGAGGCTCTCCACCTGGTGCGCGTCCGAGATCAGGCCGAGCGCGTTGGGTCCGAGCAGCACGCCCGCGACGATGAACCCCGGCAGGGCAGGGAGCTTGATTCGGTGGAACAGCAGGATGACCAGCAGGGAGACGGCGAAGATGATCGCCAGGTCCTTGAGGACGGGGTACTGGCTCATGGCGGTTCGTGGTATGTCATTGCCTCGGGCCTAGTTGGGCTGGTGGTGATGCAGGGCACAGGTCTCCTGTGAAGACGATAATGGAAAAGGCGGTCGCCGGGTGCAAGGTTAGGGCGCGCAGTTCGGGCAGCATTACCCCAGATCACACTCGGGCATCATTAGACGTGAGCACGAGCCGGTTCAAGCTGCTGCGGCAGGACGACGCCGTTCGCGACGAGCAGTTGTCGCGGACGGAGGCGCAGCTGCGCGCCACGGCCCGCCAGCAGGAAGCCGTGGCCCACGTCGGCCAGCGCGCGCTGGCCGGCGCCCCGCCCGACGAGCTGATCGCCGGCGCCGTGGCGATCGTGGCCCGCGTGCTCGAGGTGCCGTTCGCGAGCGTGCTCGAGCTTCGTCCCGAGAGCCGCACGCTGCTGCTGCGTGGCGGTGTCGGTTGGCGTGACGGCGCCGTCGGGCGCACGGTGTTGACTGCGGATGCGGACTCGCACCCCGGGTATGTGCTTCGCTCGACCGGGCCGGTCGTGGTCGAGGACCTGGCCACGGATGCCCGATTCGGCAGCGCGCCGCTCTTGGCGGCGCATGGCGTGGTATCGAGCCTCAGCGTGCTGGTGCACGGCAAGGGCCGCCCGTTCGGAATCCTGGGCGTGCATACCGCGGCGCCCCGCGAGTTCACGATCCACGACACGCACTTCCTCCAAGCGGTGGCGAACGTCCTGGCCACCGCGATCAACCGCGCCCACTCCGAGGAGGCGTTGCGACGGAGCGAGGAGCACTTCCGATCGCTGATCGAGAACGCGTCGGACATCGTCACGATCGTGGGCGAGAACGGGGTGTTCCGCTACGCCAGCCCGTCCGTGGAGCGAGTGCTCGGCTACGCGCCGGGGGAGCTGCTCGAGCGCAACGCGTTCGACTACGTCCATCGGGAGGACATTCCGGTCGTCGCCGAGGCCCTGGCGGGCGCGATCCGCGCCCCCGGAGTGCCCCAGGCGGCGCAGTTCCGGTTCCGGGCGCAGGACGGCTCGTGGCGGGTGCTCGAAGCGGTGGGCCAGGCGCGCGTGGGCCCCGGGGACGCCGCCCAGCTGATCGTCAACGCCCGCGACGTCACCGAGCGACGGCGCCAGGAGCGCGCGCTGCGCGAGAACAAGGAGCGGCTGCGGACGGTCATCGCCGGGGCGCCCCTCGTGCTGTTCGCGCTCGATCGCGACGGGGTGTTCACGATGGTCGAGGGGCGGGGCCTCGACGCCGTCGGCGTGCGGCCCGCCCTCCTCATCGGCCGCTCGGCGTTCGAGTTGTTCGCAGACCTGCCGCAAGCGCTCGCGGATGTGCGGCGCGCCCTCACGGGGGAGATGTTTTCATCGACCGTCGAGGTCTTCGGCGTCGTGTTCGAAGCGTGGTATTCGCCGGTCCGCGACGCCGAGGGGGCGGTGGCGGGCGTGATCGGCGTCGGGACCGACATCACCGAGCGGTGCCGCGCGGAGGCCGCGCTGCGTCAGTCGGAGGAGAGCCACCGCGCCCTGGTGCAGCACGCGGCCTACGCCATCTACCGGTCTTCCGTCGAGGGGCGGTTCCTCACCGTCAACGCCGCACTGGTGCGGATGCTCGGCTACGAGTCCAAGGAGCAGCTGCTGGCCGTCGATCTCGGGGCCGACGTGTACGCAGACTCGGAAGAGCGCCGGCGGATTCTCGCGCGCTTCGATTCGGACGATGTCGTCGAGGGGATCGAAGTGCTGTGGAGGCGCCGGGACGGTGGCGAGATCCTGGTGCGGCTCTCCGGCCGTGCGGTGCGACGGCCCGACGGCGCCATCGACTGCTTCGAAACGATCGCGGAGGACGTGACGGAGCGGCGCGCGCTGGAGGAGCAGCTGCGGCAGTCTCAGAAGATGGAGGCGATCGGCCAGCTCACCGGTGGCATCGCGCACGATTTCAACAACCTGCTCACCATCATCCTCGCGAACGCCCAGCTCGTCGCGAAGGTGCTGCCGTCCGGCCAGGCGGATGCCCACGCCGACCTGCGCGACGTGATGTCGGCGGCCCTGCGGGGCCGCGTGATGGTGAAGGAGCTGCTCGGCTTCGCGCGCCGTTCCAGACTCGATCTCCAACCGGTCAACTTGGGCGGGCTGATCTCCGATCTGTCCGGCTTCTTGCGGCGCATTCTGCCTGCCGACGTCGAGATCGTGATGTCGGGGGGAGACGAGTTCCCCGAAGTGCGCGCCGATGTCCTTGCCGCGGAGCAGATTCTCTTCAATCTCGCGACCAACGCGCGGGATGCGATGCCGGACGGCGGCGTGTTGCGGATCGAGACCAGCCACGCGCACCTCACCGAGGATCAACGTCTCGTGTGTGGCGCGGTCCGGGCTGGCGAGCACGTGTGCCTCGCCGTCGGCGACACCGGGATCGGGATGGACGAGGAGACGCAGGCGCGCATCTTCGAACCGTTTTTCACGACCAAGCCGCCCGGGAAGGGAACGGGGCTGGGGCTGGCCACGGTGTACGGCCTGGTGAAGCAGCACGGCGGCGGTATCGAGGTGGACAGCGAGCCGGGGAAGGGCACGCGATTCCGGATTTACTTCCCCATCGCCGACGGGGTGGCCGTGGCGGTGCGCCCACGCGCCGGTGTGGCCGAGGTTCGCGGCGGCCGCGAAACGGTGCTGGTCGTGGAGGACGACGACCAGCTGCGCCGCTCCGCCAAGCGCATCCTCGAAGCGGCGGGATACCAGATCGTCACCGCGGCGGATGGCCTCGAGGCACTCGAGGCCCTGCGCCAAGCGACGGGCGTGCAGCTCGTGTTCTCAGATCTCGTCATGCCGCGCCTGGGAGGGCACGCGCTGTACGACGCCGCGCGTCGAGCGGGTCACACCACGCCGTTCCTGTTCGCCAGCGGCTACTCGGACCCCGAGCGCGCCGCGAGTCTCGATCCGTCGGCTCCGCTCCTTCACAAGCCGTGGACGGAGTCGGACTTGCTGACTCGGATCAGGGAGATCCTGGACCGGCAATAGCCGTGGCCCGCCCTAGCCGTCCAGCACTTCTCTCACCTTCCGCGCGAGCGTGTCCGGCACGAACGGCTTCTGGAGGAACGCGACACCGGCGTTCAGAACGCCCTGGCGGACCATCGCGTCATCGGTGAAGCCGGACGTGTAGAGCACCTTCATCCTGGCCCGCTCGGGGGCCAACCGCTCGGCGAGCTCTCGGCCGCTCATCCCGGGCATCACGACGTCGGTCACCAGGATATCGATCCCGCCCCCGTGGCGGGCGGAGAGGTCGAGCGCGGATGGCCCGTCGGGGGCCAACCGCTCGGCGAGCTCTCGGCCGCTCATCCCGGGCATCACGACGTCGGTCACCAGGATATCGATCCCGCCTCCGTGGCGGGCGGAGAGGTCCAGCGCGGATGGCCCGTCGGGTGCGTCGAGCACCCGGTAGCCGCGGGCTTCGAGGATCCGGCGGGCCAGCGCGCGCACGGGGGCCGCGTCTTCGACCAGGAGCACCGTCTCGTCGCCCCCGCGCACCGGCTTGGGCTCGGCCGCGGGCGCCGGCGCCTCGGCGACACCCGGCACGCGCGGGAGGTAGACCTTGACGGTCGTGCCGTGCCCCACCTCGCTGTAGACCCAGATATAGCCGCCGCTCTGCTTGACGATGCCGTACACCGTGGCGAGCCCGAGGCCGGTGCCCTTGCCGACTTCCTTGGTCGTGAAGAACGGCTCGAACAGATGTGCTTGGGTCGTCTCATCCATGCCGACACCGGTGTCCGCGACCGCCAGGCAGACGTAGTCGCCGGCGGGCATGCGGTGGCGCCGCTCGGCGGGCTCCTCCTGGAACGTGACGCGGGTCGTCCCGATGCTCAGCCGCCCGCCGCCGGGCATGGCATCGCGGGCATTGACGGCGAGGTTCAGGAGCACCTGCTCGAGCTGCCCGGGGTCGGCATTGACCGCGCCCGCGGCGGGCTGGAGCGACGTGACGAGCTCGACGTCTTCGCCGAGCAGCCGCCGCAGCATGCGATCCACGTTCGCGACCACGGCGTTGAGGTCCAGCACCTTGGGAGCGAGCACCTGCCGACGGCTGAATGCCAGCAGCTGCCGCGTGAGCTCGGCGGCTCGCAGCCCCGCATGCCGGATTTCCTCCGCGTCCTCGCGCCGCGGGTCGCCAGGCGGGGTGCTGTGCAGCAGCAGCTGGGTCGACCCCAGGATGGCGGTGAGCAGGTTGTTGAAGTCGTGGGCGATGCCGCCCGCCAGCTGCCCCACGGCTTCCATCTTCTGCGATTGGCGCAGCTGCTCCTCGAGCTGGCGCTGCGCGCTCACATCACGGGCCAGCACGAGCCGGGCGCGGCGGCCGGCGAACTCGAGCGGCCGCGCGATGAGATCCACGTCGAATCGCTTGCCCTGTTTGGTCCAGTGACGGACTCCGGTGCGCACGGCACCGTCGGCGGACCGCTGTGCCAGCTCTTCGTCGAGCCGGGCCTGCTCCTCCGGCGGGCGAATATCACGAAGCGTGAGTTGCAGGAACTCGGGCTCCGTGTGTCCGTACCGGACGACGGCAGCCCCATTCACGGCCAGGATGCGCAGCGTGTCGAAATCGTACACGAACATCGGCTCGGGATTGGTCTCGAACAACAGCCGGTACTTCCGCTCGCTCTCGTGCAGCTGTTCCTCGGTCCGCTTCCGCTCGATCGCCATGGCGACCTGCGTGGAGACAAACTGCAGGACGTGCTTCTCCGTGTCGCGGTACCGGACGCCGGGGGCGTAGGTTTGCGCGGCGAGCACGCCGATGGCGCGATCGCCGATCTTCAACGGGACGCCGACCCAGTCGATCGAGGGCGGCCCGATCAGCTCGACTTCGCCGCGGCGCTCGAGCTCCGCGTGTAACTCCGGCGTGACCAGCAACGGCTGGCCGGTCCTGAGCACGTATTCGGTCAATCCCTTGCCGGGCTTCTTGGACGGGAAGTCGCTGTCGTACTCGTCCACGTGGTACGGGAAGGTGAGGAGGTCGTCCGCGGGGTCGTAGAGCGCGATGTAGAAGTTCTTCGCGGGCATCAGCTCTCCCACGATCCCGTGGATGGCGGCGAACAGGTCCTGCAGCGTGCGCGCCGCGTGGGCGGCCTCCGAGATCCGGTACGTGGCGAGCTGAATCTGCTCGGCCCGCTTCGATTCGGTGACGTCGCGGAAGCTCCACACGCGGCCGACGCTCTTCCCGGCGATCCGCTGGGGTTGGGAGAAGCGCTCGTAGATACGGCCGTCCTTGAAGGTCAGGACGTCGAAGCTGGACGCGTCGGGGCGCGCATACAGCTCGCGTATCTTGCTCAGGAATCCCTGGGGGTCCGCGAGCTGCTCCAGCACGAACGCGAGCGTTTGGGCGCTGTCCTTGGCCTCGAGGATGGAGTCGGGGATCCGCCACAGCTCCGCGAACGTGCGGTTGAAGCTGACAATGCGCCCCGCCAGGTCCACCACCAGGATCCCGTCGGCCGTGGATTCGAACGTCGCGTTGAGCAACGACAGGGTCTCACGCAGCTCCCGCTCGGCGAGCCGTCGCTCGGTCATGTCCCGGCCGACCAGGACCACCTGATCGCGGCTCATGGGCGAGATCGCCCCGGAAAACCAGACCTCGCGGCCCCCGATCGGCAGGCTGTACTCAAAGTGGACCGTCGTCCGGGTCTGGAGCGCGGTACGGATGTACTCCATGAATTGCTCCGCCTGCGCGCCATCGAATACTTCCCGCAGGGTCTTGCCGAGCAGCTCCGCGGCCGGGCGGTACAGCAGGGACGGGTTGGTGGGAGCGATCTTGACGTAGCGACCCTCGGCGTCGAGCACGAGGATGACGTCGTTGATCGCCGCGAACAACGCCTCGAGCTCGGCATCGGCGTCGCGGACCACGGGTGCGGCGGACTTTGTGGTGGTCATTCTCAGGGGCACCAATACTCACCCGGCGGCCACCTGGGAGCAACTCCCCGGTGCGGGACGTGACGCGCGTCACCCCCGCTGGCCGCCCCCGGTCTCAGGCGACGGGTCGCCGGGGCGAGAGCACGTCCCGCTCCTTGCGCGACGAGGTGAGGATGACGACCGGCAACAGGCGGGTCGGCTGGCGGGGGCCGCCGGCCGGGGCCGCGCTCACCGGTCGAGCACCTCCCGCACCCTCCGGACGATAGCATCCGGCGTGAACGGCTTCTGCACGTAGGCGGAGCCGGGCTCGAGCACGCCGTGCCGTGTGACGGCCTCGTCGGTGTAGCCCGACATGAAGATCACCCGGGCGTCGGGGCGCAGGTCCGCCAGCCTGCTGGCGAGTTGGCGTCCGTTGAGGCCAGGCATGACGACGTCCGTGAGAAGGAGGTGGATGGCGCCCGAGTACCGGGCGGCGAGGTCCAGCGCGGCTTCCGCGCTGGGGGCTTCGAGCACGGTATAGCCGTGGCGTTCGAGCACCTGACGGGCGACGCTCCGCACCGGCGCCTCGTCCTCGACCACCAGGACCGTCTCCGTTCCGCGCGGGGGGCGCGCCGGCAGTTGCGCGGGCTCGGACGCGCGCTCGGCCAGCTCCTCGACGCGCGGCAGGTAGAGCTTGAAGGTGGTGCCTTGGCCGACCTCGCTGTACACCCAGATGAATCCACCGCTCTGCTTGATGATGCCGTACACGGTGGCGAGCCCCAACCCCGTGCCCTTGCCTTTCTCCTTGGTCGTGAAGAACGGCTCGAACATGTGGGCCTGGGTTTCTTCGCTCATCCCAATGCCGGTGTCCGAGACCGCGAGCATCACAAACGGTCCCGCGCGCGCGGGGTAGTGGTCGGCGGCGTACGCGTCGTCCAGATCCACGTTGGCCGTCTCCAGGGTGAGCTTGCCCCCGTTCGGCATCGCGTCGCGGGCGTTCACGGCCAGGTTCATGATTACTTGCTCGAGCTGGCCGGGATCGGCCTTGACCCGCCCCGTGGTGGGTGCGAGCCGCGTGCTGAGCGCGACGTCTTCGCCCAGGAGGCGGCGCAGCATCTTCTCCAGGTCGCTGACCAGCGTGTTGACCTCGAGCACGGTCGGCTGCAGGACCTGCTGGCGGCTGAACGCCAGCAGCTGGCGGGTCAGCCCGGCGGCGCGATCGGCGGCCTTGTGGATCTCATCGGCGTCCTGACGACGGGGATCGGTGGCGCCGAGGTCCTCGAGCAGGAGATCCGCGTAGCCGGTGATGGCCGTGAGGATGTTGTTGAAGTCGTGGGCAATGCCGCCCGCCAGGCGGCCGACCGCTTCCATCTTCTGGGCCTGGCGCAGCTGCTGCTCGAGCTGGACGCGCTCCGTGACGTCGCGCCCGATGCCCAGGATGCCGACGAGCCGGCCCTCGTAGAGCTGAGGAGTCGCGGAAAACTCTCCGACGCGGAAGTCGCCTTTGGCGGTGCGGACGCGGAACTGGCTGGCGGGGCGGAGCTCGCCGCGCACCACCCGCCCGAGCAGCTCGAGCGCGAGCGGCAGATCCTCCGGGTGCACCAGTCCCTCGAACGGCTGGCCCACCCATTGCTCGCGCCGCCAGCCGGTGATCGTCGCGAACGCGGGGTTGAGGGAGGCGATCGTGCCTTCGGGAGAGAGCGCGAAGATGATGTCCCGCACCCCCTCGACCAGCGTGCGGTACCGTTCCTCGGACTCCCGCAGCGCCGCTTCGGCGGTGCGGCGCTCCGTGACGTCGCGGAAGTTCAGCACGATGGCGCCCACCGCAGGCTCGGCGAGGCGGTCGACCGCGACCGCGTCGATATGGCGCCACGAGCCGTCCTTGTGACACCAACGGAGCTCCAGGCCGGCCGGGGTGCCCGGGCTCGCGATGATGTGGCGCAGGGCGGCATGGACCCGCGGCACGTCGTTGGGATGCACCCGCTCGAACCCGGGATGACCCACCAGCTCGGCCGGCGCGAAGCCGAGCAGGCGCTCGATCGAGTGGCTGGCGAAGAGGACGGTCCCGTCGGGGGCGACGAGGGCGACCGCGTCCGCACCGTGCTCGATCAGCGCGCGAAAGCGCTCCTCGCCCTGGCGACGGGCCTCTTCCGCGCGGGCCTGCTCGGTCCGCGCGCGCCGCAGATCGAGGGCGCGCATCACGGCGGGGCCCACCCGCTCGAGGTGGTGCTTGACGACGTAGTCGGCGGCGCCGGCCTTGATGTACTCCGCCGCGGTTTCTTCGTCGAGGCTGCCCGTCACGACGATGACGGGCGTGTCCGGCGCCTCGAGGAGCGCGATGCGCAGCGCGTCGGCGGCGCCGAACGTGGGCAAGGAGTGGTCCGTGAGGATGATGTCGGGGGCGAAGGTCTGGAGCGCCTCCCGGTACGCCGGCTCGGAGTCGACCCGGCGGGTCGCCCCCCTGATGCCGGCCCGGCGCAGCTCCCGCTCGATCAGCGCGGCGTCGTCGGCGACGTCCTCGACCATCAAGACGCGCACCAGGTCCGGCATCGTCTCAGCGCGGCTGCTCGTTCAAGAGCAGCCAGTAGAGCCCCACCTCGGAAACGGCGCGCGCGAAGGCCTCGAAGTCCACGGGTTTGACGATGTAGCTGTTGGCGCCCAGCCGGTACGCTGCGGTGATGTCGGGCTCTTCCTTGGACGAGGTGAGCACCACGACCGGCAACGGGCGCGTGCGCTCGTCGCTCTTGAGTCGCCGCAGGACCTCCAGCCCGTCCACTTTGGGGAGCTTCAGGTCGAGCAGAATCACGCGCGGCGCGACCCCGAAATCGCGCAGCGGATGGCCCTGCTCGCCGAAGAAGAATTCCAGCGCCTCGGCCCCGTCGCGGGCGACGAACACCTGATTCGCGAGATTGCGGGCCTTGAGGGCGCGCAGGGTCAGCTCCACATCGCTCGGGTTGTCCTCGACCAGCAGGATCTCGACTTCCGAAGGCCCGGTCATCGATCACTCGTCGTGGTAGGTATGGATGGAGGATAACCGTGGCATGCACACGTATCGCGGAATGGCGCTGCCACGCTAGGGTGTTTTTGCGGCACTGAGGGGCGCTTTTGCGGCATGCTCGACAGGAAGACGGCTTGGGTGAATCACCGTCGAGGTTGGGCGTGCGGTCCCTCCCTCTAGACCTCCAGCGATTGCACCCAAGCCGCCTCAGCTTGCGCGCGGCGTCGAGGTCCTAGGACCGCGACGTTAGAGTGTCCTGCGCGAACTGCGCCACGATAAGAGAATCGGGGATGGCAGGCAAGTGCGTAGCGCGCATGCAACACTTTAGTGTCGCAGCCACGATGTGGAGCTACCGAGGCAGGACTCGAGTGCCGTTCTGAACCTTGGTCGCAACGAACGCGGCGATGCGCGTCACCGTGCGGAAGCGATCGAGCTCGAGATCTTGCAGCGACAGTTGAATGCCAAACTCCTGCTCCAGTTGAGCCAGGAATCCTACGAACATGAGCGAGTCCACCAGCCCGGTGTTGATCAGATCCGTGTCGAGCGACGGAACCTGCAGGTGCATCTTCTCAGCGAACAGGGCGGAGATCTGTTGCGCTAGTGTGTTCGAGTCCGGCATGTGGCACGTCCCGGTGTTCGGTCGCGAGCAGGTCGAAGAGGAGGCGATCGAGCGCACGGCCGTCGATATAGTGACACTGCCGCTGCCGGCCGATGTAGCGAAAGTGGAGCTGCTCGAGGCAGCGCTGCGCCGGGATGTTTGTCTCGACCGTCCACGCGTTCACGGCGTGGAGCCCGAGCTCGGTAAACGCCAGCGTGAGCATGTGGTGAGCCGCCTCGGTCGTATGCCCGCCGTATCGCTTGTTGCCGAGCACCGCCCAGAGCGAGGCGGTCTTGAAGTTCCGATCGACGTTGGTCAGGCCCACGACCCCCGCCGGCGCGTCCTCATCCCCGGCCGTGTAGATCCGGAACACATGGATGTCCCGCTGGCTCATGATCCTGAGCGTGATCGACGTGACGCGCTGGACGCCGTTACCGAAGTCCAGCCATTTGTAATTCTCGGCCTTGCCCAGCCAACCGGCGACGAGCTCGATCCGTTCGGGGGTGTCCAGCGGCAACAGTTTCATGATGGGCGAATGCCTCCAGCGCTCCCTGACGCATGGCCGGTGCCACGCGGCGCGCCCGACGGTCCGTCACCGACATGCCGCCGCGGTGGTCCAAACCCCGGCCGGCCGTTGCGTCTGCGCCACGCCTGTGACGTCCAAAGCAGCCCTGGCGTCGCGAGAGCGCGCCTCCCAATGCGGTACACACTTTGCGAACTGATCACCGTGGTCGAAATTCTCAGAGGCTCGGTGGCGCCCCCACGTTTCCAGACCTCCCTCCAGCACCGGCTGCGCGCCATGCGCGCTCATCCGCTCCTCAACCCGACGGCGCTAGCCGAGGGATGGCGCGAGTGGCTGCGTAACTATCCGGCGGATCCGACGCACGAGCCTCATCTGGTGGCGGCGATCGAGTGGCTGCTCCGGGCCCAGGACGCGACGCCCGACGGAGGCCTCTCGCGCGGCTACAGCCTCGTACGACATTCGCATTACGGGCGCCGGGGGTGGCAACCCTGTTATCCCGAGACCACGGGCTACATCATCCCCACGCTGTAT
>Ga0209056_10008025_pt1 | contig 10851 bp, 9 predicted proteins | sample GraSoiAngelo_114_FD_185876 | JGI IMG/M metagenome (GOLD analysis project Ga0209056, IMG submission 185876) | Grasslands soil microbial communities from the Angelo Coastal Reserve, California, USA - 14_0903_13_40cm (SPAdes) (version 2) | ecosystem: Environmental > Terrestrial > Soil > Grasslands ...
GTTTCGGCGTAAGTGACGATTGCCTCCAAGGTTCGGGACGTGAGTCCCTCTCTCGGGTCGGGCTCGGCTTGGCGGGCCTCGCTCCGACGCAGGGCGTCGGTGAACCACCTCCGGGTGGCCGGGTTGGTACTTTTGGTCAGGGCTGCCTGGGTTTGGATCAGGGCGTGGATCAGCGCGTTCGCCTCGGGCGAGGTCTCGGGTGGCAACACGGCGGCCTCTTCGAACACTGCGAGCAGGGCCATGACGTGCCCGACGAGCGGGCGGCTGGACTCCCCGGCGGCGGAAGAGACCCAGAGGAGGCACGCGAGGACGAGGGTCACCAGCGAGAGCATGCTCCCATTGTACCTTTTCCCCGTTTGCACTGTCTCATCCGCCACTCAACAGTGGAATTGATAAGCGACAAGGTTTTGTATACCATTTCGCGACTGGAGCAGCCGATGAGCCGGATCGTTGAAACTGATCGGGATGCACGTGACCTTCAAGAAAGGATCTTTTCGTATAGCCGTCGGCATGCCGATCTGCCGGCGCTCCGGGTCCAGTACGCTCAAGCCGAGCCATTTCCCAATATCGTGCTTGATGAGTTCCTCCAACCAGGAGCGGCCGAAGCTGCCCTGGCTGAATTCCCGTCCATCGATTCGCCTGACTGGATCCAGTACAAGCACGTTAACGAAAACAAACAGGGGAAGGCGGACCGCTCCAGCTTCGGCCCTACGCTTGGGGCGGTGATCGACGAGTTGAACTCATGTCGCTTCCTGCGGTTCCTTTCAGACTTGACCGGCATCGAATGTCTGCTTGCGGATCCCAGTTTGCAAGGCGGAGGCCTGCACGCCTCCACCCGTGGCGGGTTCTTGACCGTTCATGCGGATTTCACCGTGCACCCTTACCATCGCACCTGGCGACGTCGGATCAATCTTCTGATCTATCTGAACAAGCAGTGGGACGATTCCTATGGCGGAGATCTTGAGTTATGGGATTGCCAGATGCAGCGCTGCGTACGAAGGATCACGCCCCACTTTAACCGGGCCGTGATTTTCAATACGGAGCCGGACTCGTTTCATGGACACCCCGACCCTATGACCTGCCCGTCAGGGGTGACCCGCAAATCCCTGGCGCTCTACTACTACACGGAAGAGCCCACACCTTCCCTGGCCCGATCCACAGAGTATCGGGCGCGTCCCGGCGAGGGGATGAGAAGCCTGTGGATCTACATGGACAAGATGATGCTTCGACTCTACACCCACCTCAAGTGGCGCTTCGGCTTCAATGACCGCTTTGCCAGCCGCGTACTCAAAATCCTGTCCCGATTGAACTTGAAATAAGTCTGCATAAGCCTCTTCGCGTTTCACTTTTCTCCTTTTGCCGTGTCTCAGTGGACAGTGCATCATATGCTGGCGAAAGTCTACAGCGTGGCGGTGAGTGGACTGGACGCCTACTCTGTCGAGGTGGAAGTGGACCTCGCGGCCGGGCTACCCATGTTCACGGTGGTCGGACTTCCGGACCTGACGGTGCGGGAAAGTCGCGAGCGGGTCCGTTCGGCGCTGCGCAACAGCGGTTTCAGCTTTCCCCAGCGAAAAATCACCGTCAACCTGGCCCCGGCCGCCCTCCGCAAGGAAGGCGCCGCGTTTGATCTGCCCATCGCCGTGGGCATCCTGGCGGCGGAAGGGCTCATCCCGGCGGCGGTCTTGCGGGAGCTCGTGATGGTGGGCGAAGTCTCCCTGGAGGGCGGTATCAAGCCGGTCCACGGCGCGCTCTCCATGGCGCTGGCCTGCTGCGGTCGAGGCATCAAGGGGCTGCTCGTGCCGGTCGAGAATGCCAGGGAAGCGGCCATCGTGGAAGACGTGCCCGTGTATCCGGTCGCGACCGTCCCCCAGGTCGTCGAGCATCTCACGGGCGCCCAGGTGCTGGCCCCGTTTGACCGCAGTGCGGTAGCGTCCCGTGAGGCCCTTGCCGGCATGGCCGATTTTGCGGAGGTGCGCGGCCAGCACCATGCAAAGCGGGCGTTAGAAGTAGCGGCGGCCGGCGGGCATAACGTGCTGCTGGTCGGTCCCCCAGGATCGGGGAAGACGATGCTGGCGCAGCGGCTTCCCGGAATTCTCCCGCCGATGACGCTGGATGAGGCGATCGAGAGCACGCGGATCCACAGTGTCGCGGGCCTGCTCCGGCCCGGTCAGGCGCTGTTGCCGGTTCGCCCGTTCCGGGCGCCCCATCATTCGATCTCGGACGCCGGGTTGATCGGCGGGGGCACGGTGCCGAGACCAGGCGAGGTTTCGCTCGCGCATAACGGGGTCCTGTTTCTCGACGAGCTGCCCGAATACCGCCGCAATGTCCTGGAGAGCCTGCGCCAGCCGTTGGAGGAGGGCACCATTTCCATCACCCGGGTGTCGGCGGCGTTGACCTATCCGGCACGCGTCATGCTGGTCGCCGCCATGAATCCCTGTCCCTGCGGCTTCCTGGGTGATCGGATCCGGCCGTGTGGGTGTAACTCCCACCAGATCCAGCGCTATCGCGCGCGGGTGTCTGGTCCGTTACTGGACCGGATCGATCTGCATGTCGAGGTGCCGGCGGTGCCGTTTCGAGACTTGGCGGCGGACGAGCGCGGCGAGGAGTCCGTGTCGGTCCGCGAACGCGTCGTTTCAGCCCGCGCGCGGCAGGTCGAGCGCTATCACGGATCGGGGGCGCACAACAACGCCCAACTGCGACCGGGCCAGCTCAGGAAGTACTGCCGGATCGACGGGCCGGGGCGGACGCTGATCGAACAGGCAGTGGCGCGGCTTGGGCTCTCGGCGCGAGCTTACATGCGGATCCTCAAGGTCGCGCGCACGATCGCGGACCTGGAGCAACGGGACTCGATCGCCGCCGAACACGTGGCGGAAGCCATCCAGTATCGGAGCCTGGATCGGCAGGTGGTGTGAGTTTGGCATGGCCAGGCCAGTTGAAATTTGCTTGCCAATTACTGAGCAAGCTTATAGGATTTACTGTAGCTATTGGCCCAATAACTGGCGGATGAGAAGGGCTTTTCCGAAAGGGGATGCGATGAGTAGGATCGATGATCTCAAAGCTGAAATCGAGCGCCTTCCCAGTGAGGAGTTCACCGAACTTTTCCGGTGGCTCTCGGAGAAGGACTGGGAGAAATGGGACAACCAGATCGTGGCGGATTCCCAGGCTGGGAGGCTAGATTTCCTGATCCGGGAAGCGCACGAGGAGAAGGCCAAGGGTCGGCTCAAGGACCTGTGAATGCATCGCGCCACTTATGGGAAGGGTGAGCGGTGGAGCAGGAGCAATTAGAAGAGATTAAGCGACACTTTGGGGTGATTGCTGAGGCGCTTCGTAGTGACGTTCGCCAGGTCGCCGAAGGACATGCGGTCATTCGCCATGAGATTCAGGAGTTCCGCGCCCAGGTACGGGATGAATTCCGAGAAGTGCGGGCGCTGCTCCGCCTCTCCTTCGCGCAGTTAGACCAGCGCATCAGCCGGTTGGAATCAGGCCGCACAGAATAAATTGGGGCCAGGTTCGAATTAGCCGCGAATTTGTAGTGTAAGGGTTGACAGGCAGGAAAAAAGGAGGCCGGCGATGAGGTAGATCCAGTCGCCGGCCTTTGGCGTCCTTACTTCTTTTCTTCCATTTTCTTCACTTCTGTTTTCTTTGCCTTTTTCGCCTTCTTAGCTTTCTTCGCGGCCTTAGTCCCGTTCGTCTTGCCCTCTTCCTTCTTCATCTCACCACCGGCCGGAGCTGCCGGGGCCGCCGGCGTGGCCGGCGGGGCGGACGGGGCTTGTGCAAAGGTCGAGGAACTGAAGGCTAGGCCGATCAGCACGGCGAAGACCGCTGCTAGGATCGTTTTCATCGCGAACTCACCTCCTTCTCGTTAAAGACTATGGTCCTGTCTGAGAAGACAGCATAGGCTGTGCCAACATGGCCTTTTCTTAATTATCAATGTCATGCAGGATTGCAGCGGTATCCAGGTGGGATCGCACAAGTACCGGATGCCGGGATTGGGGCAGGCGATGCCCCGAAAGGGCTGATCGCGCGGCTGTCACTGTTTAGCGCGGCGAAGCACCGGACTGCATCAGAGGCAGGCGGACGTGGACTGTCGTCCCCTTGCCCTCCTCGGTGGCCACAGAAATTTGCCCGTTGTGCGCGTCCACCACGTCTTTCACGATCTTGGTGCCCAGCCCGGTGCCGCCTGCTTTGCGGCTGATGGCGTGGCCGGTGAAGAGGCTGTCTCGGACCTCGGGCGACATGCCGCGCCCGGTGTCGATGACAGACAAGTGAACGGCCTCATCGGCCAGATCGATGTGCCCCCGGACCATGATGGAGCCGCCGCCCGGTATCGCCGCGATGGCGTTATGGATCAGATTGTAGAACGCGTTGAAGAGCCGGCGTTCATCGGCCGAGATCAGCGGGATCGCATCGAGACCTTCGGCGCGGAGGGAAATTTTCTTCTCGTCGGCGAGCACGTGCAGGGTCTTCATCACGTCGTCGACCACGGTGGCGACGCGGCACGGAGCGAACTGGGGCGGGGTGCTGAGGCCCTTGATGCAGTCCCCGATCTCGCGCACGCGGTCCTGGATGCGCCGGGCAGCGTCCTGGAGCAAGCCGATCACCCGGTTGCAGAGCATCTGGCTGGTCTGCGTGCCGCTGATCCCCACGGCGGTCAGGCTGCCGAAGAGCTTGTTCAGCTCGGTTTGCAGGAACTCCGCGCCGGTGATGACCGGGGTGAGCAGGTTTTTGATGTCATGCCCGATGTCGCCGAGGAGGCGCGCGACTTCGGCCAGCTTGGCGGCTTCGAACAGGCGCGCCTGTTCGATGGCCTGCGCGGCTAAGGCGGACACGATCGTGAGGATGTCGATGTCGTCCTTGTTGAGCTCCCCGCTTCGCTTGTTGAGGACTTCGAGCACGCCGATGGGCTGGCCTTCCCAGCGTTTCAACGGGATCGCGATCATATCCAGGGTCTTGTATCCGGTGGTGTCGTCGATGCCGGAGAAATGGCGGGTATCCCGCGCCACGTTCCCGATGATGGCGGGCTCTCCGGATTTGAAGACCGCGCCGGCCACGCCCAGGTCCCAGGGGATGGCCGTGCCGCGCAACTGCTCGGCTTTCTCTCCGATGACATAGCGGAAGACCAGTTGCTGAGTTTTGTCGTCGGCCAGCAGCACAGAGCCGGCGTCCGCGTCCACCACTTCCAGAGCGATGCGCAGTGCGTTCTCGACCAGTTCGTCCACGTTGATGTGCTGCGAAAGGGCCTGGCAGATGAGGCGGGCGGCTTCGAGCTCGCGCTCGCGTTGGACCAGGCGGCGGTCCAGCTCCCGACGAGGCGCGCGGCGGCGGTCCGCGGAGTGCCCTGGGTTGGGAGAAAATGGCCCCCGGTTACTCGCCACGTGCGCCTGATCGCCTCCTTTGCACCACACCGGACTGAACACTCACTGGCGGTATTGAGTATCCGCGCACGGCAGATCGAAGTGCGCGGTCCCGCAAGCGAGGTGTGGAGCTGGCGAGAGGAATCGAACCTCCAACCTGCGGTTTACAAAACCGCTGCTCTGCCGTTGAGCTACGCCAGCGCCCAAGGGCTAGCGCTATGGTAGCATACTTCACTACGGGGAATGCCACCCCGCACGAATTTTCCGAAAGGGCGCCGTCTGTGTTATAGTGTCGTTGCTTCTTGGACGTTCAATGGAACCATGGTCACGCTTCGTTTATTGGGAAACCTGACAGCGGCGAACGGCGAGCGCGCCCTGGAGTGGGAGCTCAAGGAGCCGACGTCTTTGAGGCAGTTGCTCCTCGCTCATCAGGAGGAAATCCCCGACGTGATCAGGCTCTGGAAAGAGACGGAGTGCATGTTCACGGTCGGGGTCAAGATCGCGGCGGAGTCGACGGTGGTAAAAGACGGCGATATGGTAAAAGTCACGCCCCATAACAGCCAGCTCTCCTCTGCGGATTTCCCGATCGGCACTGGGGGAACGGTCTAGGCACTGCGCAAGGGCTCTTACCGGGTCTTGCGGGCTTTTCTCCTCTCCTCAGGCTCCAGCAGGCGCTTGCGGATCCGGATCGAGGCCGGCGTCACTTCCACCACTTCATCCGGGCCGATATACTCAAGGGCGAACTCGAGCGTCATCTCGCGGGGAGGGGTCAGGACGATCGCCTCGTCGGAGCCGGAGGCACGCATGTTCGTCAGGTGCTTGGCCTTACAGACGTTCACGTCCAGGTCTTCGTCCCGCGCGTTCTCGCCGACCACCATCCCTTGGTAGACCTCCACGCCGGGGCCGATGAACAGAGCGCCCCGCTCCTGCGCGATGTTGAGTCCGTAGGCGCTGCTGGTTCCGGTCTCGTACGCGATCAGCGAGCCGTGGGGCTCCACTTCGAAGGCGCGCGGATCGGCCTTCTCGTAGCAGGCAAACATGTGGTACAGGATGACGGTGCCCTTGGTCTTGGTCAGAAGCGCGTTCTTCAAGCCGATCACCCCGCGGGTCGGGATGTGGTACTCGACGTGCAGGTCGCCGTGGATTGTCAGCTTCATGTGGCGAAGCTTGCCTCGGCGCCGGCCGACTTCTTCGATGACCGGGCCTTGGAACTCCACTGGCACCTCGATGGTCAGTTCTTCGTAGGGCTCCAGCATCACCCCGTCCGCTTCGCGTAAGATCACTTTCGGCTGGGAGACCTGGAGCTCGTAGCCTTCCCGGCGCATTGCCTCGATGAGGACCGCAAGGTGCAGTTCGCCACGGCCGGCGACCAGGAACTGGTCGGTGGAATCGGTTTCTTCCGCGCGCAAGGAGACGTTGGTCTCCAGTTCCTTGTACAGCCGTTCGCGCAGGTGGCGGGAGGTGACGTACTTGCCTTCCCGTCCGGCGAAGGGGCTCGTATTGACCGAAAAGGTCATCTGGACGGTCGGCTCGTCGATCGCCACGGGTGGCACGGGGACCGGCTGCTCGGGATCGGCCAGGGTCTCGCCGATCATGATCTCCGGGAAGCCGGCGACGGCCACGATTTCGCCCGCCTCGACTTGGTCCACCTCTTTACGTTCCAATCCTTCGAAGACAAGGAGGTCAGTGGCTTTGCCGGGGACTAGGGTCCCGTCGGTCTTGATCCGCACCAACGCCTGGCGCTTGGTCAGGGTGCTGGAGAGCAGCTTGCCAATGCCCATCTTGCCCTTGTAGGGATCGTGGGCCAGGGCGAGTACCAGCAACTGGAGCGGGCGGTCCTGCCCGATCGCCGGCGGAGGGATTTTCCCGAGAATCGTGTCCAGCAACGGCGTAATGTCCGCGCCTGGCTTCTCTGGGTCCAGCGAGGCTGTGCCCTGCAGAGCAGAGGTGTAGACGATAGGAAAGTCCAGTTGATCGTCGCTGGCGCCCAGGTGTCCGAACAGGTCGAATGTGCGGTTGACCATGTCCTCGATCTGGGCATCGGGCCGGTCAATCTTATTGATGACGACGATGGCCTTGTGTCCCAGGCCCAGGGCCTTGCGGAGCACGAAGGTGGTCTGCGGCATGGGACCTTCCTTGGCATCGACCAGTAGCAGGACGCCGTCCACCATGCGCAGCGTGCGTTCCACCTCACCGCCGAAGTCGGCATGTCCGGGCGTGTCCACGATGTTGATCTTGACCCCTTTATAGACCACGCTGGCGTTTTTGGCTTTGATGGTGATACCCCGCTCGCGCTCCTGGTCCATCGAGTCGAGAATGCGCTCACCCATGCTCTCGATGTTGCGGTGCACGTGGGTCTGCTTCAGGATCGCGTCCACAAGGGTCGTTTTCCCGTGGTCCACGTGCGCGATGATGGCGATGTTGCGAATGTCTGTTCGGCGCATGGTGATCATAGGGAGACTTTACTCTAACGCAACTGCGTCGGAGGAATCAAAGCTTCGCCTGCCGTCCTTGTGATTTCGGGGAGGGCACGGTATCATACTGATCGGTGCGCAAGGTAAGGCATGACATTCGCTGAGCGCTTCTCACAGCTCTTACAGCATCTCTTACGGAATCTCTTACAGCGTCGCCAGTCCGTCTGGAAAGCCCTGCTGTGGGGTGCCGTCACGGTCGTCGTGATCGGCTTTGTGGCGGGTCTGGTCACGGTGGGGTACCTGCTTCAAGACCTGCCCCCCATAACCGGCCTGCACGAGTACCAGCCCAGCCTCGTGACCCGTGTCTACTCGGCCGACAAGCAAGTGATCGGCCAGTTCTTCGTGGAACGCCGGATCCTCGTCCCGCTGGATAAGATCCCCCGGCAGTTGGTGAATGCGTTGGTGGCGATCGAGGACTCCCGCTTCTTTGAGCATCGGGGCCTGGACTTTGTCGGCATCGCCCGGGCCGCGATCACGAACCTTGCTTCCGGGAAGATCCGTCAGGGCGCCAGCACCATCACACAGCAGTTGGCGCGCTCGCTCTTCCTGTCTCCCAAGCGGGACTTCGAGCGCAAGGCGAAGGAGGCGCTCCTGGCCTTGAAGATGGAGCAGATCCTGGGCAAGGAGCAAATTCTGGAGCTGTACCTCAACCAGATCTACTTCGGGCACGGCGCGTACGGAGTGCAGTCCGCCGCCCATACCTACTTCGGCAAGGACGTGGGGGAGATCACTCTGGCGGAGGCGGCGTACTTGGCGGGCCTGCCCAAGGGCCCGGCGGACTACTCCCCCTACTACCATCCCGATGCCTCCAAGAAGCGCCAGGCCACGGTGCTGAGACGGATGGTGGAAGAGCGGTTCATCACCACGGCTGAAGCAGACGCGGCGACGGCGGCAGAAGTCCAGTTCAAGCGTCTGACGCGGGACGAACCGGCGCCCTACTTCGTCGAGCATATACGGCAGCGGTTGATGGCCACCTACGGCGAAGCCATGGTGTACAAGGGCGGGCTGCAGGTGTACACGACGCTGTCCTTGCCGGAGCAGCAGACGGCGACGACCATCCTCGAACAGGGCCTCCGCGAGCTGGACAAGCGGCAGGGCTACCGCGGGCCGCTCCGCCGGAGTGCGTCGCCTGGCGAGTTTTCCGCGAAACGGGTCAACAGCGGGGCCTCGGCCGACGCGGCGTCGCGCCCCGGCGGGATCATCGAGGCCGTCGTGACGAGAGTGGAGAAGGACGGGCTTACGGTGTTGGCGCGGGGGCTGACGGGACAGATTGCCACCGACGATCTCATATGGGCCCGCCGAAGACTGAAGGGCCCCGATCCCATCAAGCACGTGAAGGACACCGGCGCCAAGACGCCAGATGAGCTGTTCAACATAGGGGACGTGATCGAGGTACGCGTCAAGAAGATGGTGGGTAACGTCGCCCAGATGACCCTGGAGCAGACCCCCCTTGTGGAGGGCGCCCTGCTGTCGCTCGATCCCCGCACGGGAGCCGTCCGGGTGATGATCGGCGGCTATGATTTCCAACGGAGCGAATACAACCGCGCGACATCCGCCAGGCGGCAGCCCGGCTCGGCGTTCAAGCCGATGATCTACGCCGCGGCGGTCAACCAGGGGCTCTCGCCGGGGACCCCGATCGTGGATTCCGGGGTCGTCTACAACGAGAACGACGCCGATCTGGTCTGGCGGCCGGAGAACTACGACCAGCAGTTCTACGGGTTGAGCACCTTGCGCGAGTCGCTGGTGCACTCGCGCAACGCCGCGACCGTGCGCCTGCTCGAGAAGATCAGCATCCCCCCGGTGCTGGACCTCGCCCGGAACCTCGGGATCACCTCGCCGCTTGCCAACGACCTCACGCTGGCGCTGGGGTCTTCGGGGGTGACGCTGCAGGAGTTAACGGCCGCCTACGGAACGTTCTTCAACCAGGGCATCCGGCTGGAACCCTACACGATCGAATCCGTGCTGGACGCGAACGACAAGGTGCTGGAGACGCACGTCCCGGATCCGCGCGCCGTGATGACGAAGGAGTCCGCGTACCTGATCACCAACATGATGGAGGACGTGATCCAGCGGGGAACCGCCCAGGCGGCGAAGGACATGGGACGTCCTCTGGCCGGCAAGACCGGCACCACGAACGATTTCACCGACGCCTGGTTTGTGGGTGGCGCGCCGAATCTGGTGACGGGCGTCTGGGTGGGGTTCGACGAGATCCGGACGTTGGGAGACAGAGAGACCGGATCCCGGGCGGCGCTCCCGATCTGGATGAACTACATGACACTCGCGCTGGAGTCCTTACCGGTGGTGCCGTTCACCATGCCGGACGGGATCGTAGAGGTCACGATCGACCCTGCCACCGGCCTGCTGGCGCCGGAGGGGTTGGATCAGGCCATGGTCGAGGTGTATGTCAAGGGGACCGAGCCGACCAAGCACGCCGAAATGAAGTCCTCGCCCTCCCAGTTCTTCAAATTCGACCAGATGTAATGTAGGGGTGACCCCACGTGATCGCCCACAGGATAAGACATTGGGGGCAGAGGCGGCGTTACTTCAACCGCTGCACCGTCTCGCGGAGTTCCCGGACCTCCTGGGCAAACAAGTCCAGGTGAGCGTCTCGCTGCGGCTGATCGCCTTTGTACTTCCAGAGACGCTTGAAAATGGCGAACAGTTCCTTTTCCTTGGTGACGGCAAGAGCGTAGGCCGGTGTCTGAGCCTGTTCCTTGGTCACCCCACAGAACGCGTTGTCGAGGGCGTGAAACTGATTGTGGAGATCATTCAGTGACTGATCATACCCCTTGCCGCCTCGGGCGGCCTTGGCACTCGCCTCCAGCATAGTCGTGAGGTTCAAGATCGTCTCCACTCCATTCGCCCCTTTGGCTTTTTGCAGGTACTCATCGGCTCTTGGCCAGAACAGGTAACTGCATCCCGTCAAGCTGATCAGCAGCATGGCTGCTGCGAGCAAGTTCGTGAGTGACCGCATGGTGACCTCCGTTGGCGTGATGGGAATGGTTCTCATTTCCCCTTACCCG
>Ga0209056_10008027_pt1 | contig 10850 bp, 6 predicted proteins | sample GraSoiAngelo_114_FD_185876 | JGI IMG/M metagenome (GOLD analysis project Ga0209056, IMG submission 185876) | Grasslands soil microbial communities from the Angelo Coastal Reserve, California, USA - 14_0903_13_40cm (SPAdes) (version 2) | ecosystem: Environmental > Terrestrial > Soil > Grasslands ...
GAAGCTATTTGAAACTCGGATGTCTCTCAATCATCGTGGGCACGGTTCTGTTTGTGTGCGTTGAGAATACGTTCCGAAGCGTGCTGTCCGAGGCACTGTTCAACCATGCGCCGCCGCCCGGTTGGCGCGCCGAGAGCGCCGGTGTGCAAGCCGCCGCAGCGATCAATCCGGTCGTCCCGGTGCTACTCGCTGAAGTTGGTATCAAGCTGGGAGCGAAGACGCCACGGACCGCGACCCCAGACATAGTTGCCCGAGCCGCTCGAGTCGTCACGTTCGGCTGCCTCGACCGATGTCCGATTGGGGCGAAAGAGAAGGCGGAGGACTGGCCGATTCCCGGTGCGACCGGGAAAACGATGGACGAGCTCCGCGGGATCCGGGACGAACTCCGTCGACGGGTCGGCGATCTTGCGACTCGACTTGCCGCCTCGACGCTGTCCGCGAAGTCCGCGTGAGGAAAGCTTGAAACACCCCTCGCCGGTGCGGGGCCCGTGCGCCCTCTCCTCCTGACGCATTGCGGCGCGGGTTCCGACGCCTCCGTGCAAGACGCGGCGGAGATTGCGGGGATGCGGGGGATGGAGGTGCTGAATCGCGGCGGCCGAGCGCTCGATGCGGTCGTCGAGGCCATCGTCGTCCTTGAGGACGACCCGCGGCTCAACGCGGGGACGGGGTCGCGGATGCGGGTCGATGGTCGGATCCAGATGGACGCGGCGCTCATGGCCGCGAACTTGGAGGCCGGCTGCATCGCAGCGATCGAGGGGGTGAAAAACCCGATCCGGGTCGCACGCGACGTGTTCGCGACGCCGCACGTCTTACTCGTCGGAGACGACGCCACCGCGTTCGCTCGGTCGAAAGGTCACGCGGTCTTCGACCCGGCGACGCCCGAATCCCGACGGCGCCTCCAGGAGAGCCTCGCGAAAATCCGGGAGGGCAAACTCCCGCGATACGCCCGAAAGTGGAAGACGGTCGATCTTCACGGGACCGTGGGTGCAGTCGCACGGGACCGTCGCGGCCGGTTCGCCGCCGGCTCATCGACGGGAGGCACCGCGTTCATGCTGCCGGGCCGCGTCGGCGACTCCCCGATCGTCGGGGCGGGACTGTATGCCGGGCCCAAAGCCGCCGTCACGGTGACCGGCATCGGCGAGGAGATCATGAAACGCGTCCTCTCGAAGTTCGTGTATGACCGGATTGCGGAGGGACGCACGCCCCAAGCCGCGGCGAATCGCGGCCTCTCGCTCTTCCCCGAGGACGTGTCCATTGGGATCATCGCGGTCTCCGCGGGAGGATGGGGCGAGGCCGCGAATCGAGATATGGCGTTCTTCGCGTCGTCTGCGCGTCGAACGTTTTAAGCACGTCCACGTTATCACGGACCATGTCACACTTTGTAGGGGAGGTTTTCTGTGACTCGGAGGAGTGCACTCACCAGCAAGATCGAGGCCGAGGTCAAGCTCCTGCAACGACACGTCGCGATGTTGAAGGCGATCATGGAGAACCAGCCGATCGGGATCATCCGCCTCTCGGAACTCCTTAATTTCCCGCAGCACAAGGTGCGCTACTCGCTCCGGATCCTCGAACAGGAAGGCCTCATCAAGCCGTCCCCCGAAGGCGCCGTCACGACGGACAAGCTCGAAGAGTTCCTCGACTACCTGAAGGGAGTCCTCGACTCGATGTCCGCGACCGTCGTCGAACTCCGCAAAACGCTCGAATGAGCGGGCGCGATTCGATGCGCCCGAGTCTGGCCGGAGAAACTATTTGAGGACCTGTCCGGTATCGCGACGCAAGCCGTCGTAGCTCAGTCTGGTAGAGCCCCCGGCTGTTAACCGGGTGGTCTCCGGTTCAAATCCGGACGACGGCGCTCCAATTCTCTTACGGCAGCATCAGGCCGCTTTCACAGCGTCGATCGAACGCTCGACTTCCCGCTGTAACTTTGCGCGCGCCGCAGGCTTTGCCCAGAGATCGTTGAGATCCGGGCGAGTGGCTTGGCAGATTCCGAGCATGTCGTCAAGGCTCGTGTTCCTCAGCGTTTCGAGGACGACGGCCTTGTACATGTGAAGCTCGTTCCCGTGGCGCTGAATGACGGAGGGGTACAACCACAGCTCGCAAGCCATCCACTTCTCAACATACGATCGCGCCAGCGGCCGCACTCGGTTGGCAATTTGGCGGCGGAACGCCTCTTTCGCGAGCTCCAGGAGGAGCGGCGACTCCAGCGGTTCCTTGACCATGGCGTCGGAAGCGCGCGGTCCCTTCATAAAGCCGGTCGCTCGCCGGAGGACTCGGCTTCGACCCTCCGTCCCCGCCGAGGACGGAGCAAGACCTCCAGGTCGGCCGCGTGACGAGCGCGCCGTCGCCCGCGTATGAGCTCCGTCTGGGCTCGTGCGATCGCCGGAGGAACGTCAGGCCACAAGCCGTCCACGCGCTCCACGAGGTTCTGCTCGCATTGCGCCACGGCGGGGCCGACCGTCGCGAGGTCGAATCCGCGAACGGGACCCGAGAACGAGTAGACGTGGAGATTCCGCTTGAAGAAACAGCCGGAGTAAGGGATCGGGAGCAGCCCATGCGCGCGAGCGTCGCGACAAAACGCGCGAACGCGTTCCATCGAAATTCGAACCGGAGTGACGACCTCCGTCAGCAGCTCGATCGTCGCGACGTAGAACCGATCCTTCCGATGCGTGTCGAAGATGTAGGGGAGGCCGTCGAGGACGCAGATGCCGTAGGACGTCTCCTGGGTTTCCGCATCGAAGACGGTCACCCCGTTTTCGGAGGGGATGAGCGTCTCGAGAACCTTCAGATCCGCCATCGGGCCGCGCACTTTTCCCGGGAGAACGGAGGTCCTATTAGGAGCCGCGGCCGGCACACTCCTTAAGTAACGAACCGCGGTTCCCGCGGCCGGGGCCCGTAGCTTAGTCTGGCAGGAGCGTCTGGCTCATAACCAGATGGTCGTCGGTTCAAAAGGTCCCGCGGCTCCGCGAGACCGGAAAGTCCGGCCGGGCCCATCGACGACCGCAGACATCACGAGGATGCGAAGGTGCGGAGGAGCCCACGCCGGTTCGTCTTGAGCAGGTACTCCCGGATCAGGTCCCGCGCGCCGACGACCTTGTCCATGTCGCCGTCCCAGTTCTGGAGGATGCTCCCGTACGCCGCCTCGACGCGGTCCAACACGGAGCGAACCCGCTTCCGAATCCACGAGGACCCTTTCCCCGAGTACACGACCGCGAGGTAGACGTGCCGTCCGCGCTCGATGAGGATCCGGTAGTCGCCGAAGTCGAGCTGGTGGAGTTCGCGGTGCTCCCCGTACACGAACGCGTCGCGGACGAACGCCTGGATTGCGGTGAGCATGCCGCTCAACACGTCCTCGTCCTTCTCCTGGGATAGGCTGCGCGAAAGGTGGTAGACGAGGATTCCGTCGCGGTACACGAGGAACGCCTCCTCGATCGACCCGCGGGATCGGCGTTGGATGAAGAGGATCGTGAAGAACCCCGCCGCGGCGGCGCCAAGCGCGATCCCCAGGAGAGGCGTCAGGTCTGCGAGGACCGCGACGGTCGCGGTGTTCGATCGAACGTATCCGATGACCGTGTCTCCGCTGTCCGTGTACACCGCCTCGAAGACCGCGGGAATCAACGACCCGGCGGACGTCCCCGCCGCGGGGCGGAGGATCAGCGTGACCATCTCGACCTCGCCCGGCTGGAAGTCGACGTAGGACCAGTTCAGCACGTCCGTCCCGGTCCTCGGGACCCGCGACGTGTACGACACGAGTTCGAAACGCTTGTCGTACGCGTCGGTCAACCATAGATTGTGGGCGGAGGATCCCCCGAGATTTCGAATTGTGAGGGTCAAGGCCACGGTGTCCCCAACGTGCGCCTGATTCGGTCCTGCCGTGAGGACCATGTCGATGTTCGGGGCGATGAAGTCCGCGTAGGCCGACGTCGTCACCCCGGACCGGAAGTTCCCGTTCGCATCGGTATAGTCCGAGTGGAAGGTGAGGTTCGCCCGCGTGCCGTCGAGGACCGTGGTCTTCGCACGGAGCTCAAGGGAGAACGACTTCGGACCGGGCGCCACGTTGGACCAGTGCCAGGTGTACGTCGAGCCGACGACCGATCGGGCGCCGTCCGACGTGTCGTTCACGTAAACAAAGCTAGCGGGGAGCGGCAGAGTGAGCCAGAGGTCGCCAGCCATCCCGCTCCCCGCGTTAACCTGATAGACATTGTAGAATTGGAGTGCCGCAGCTTCGACGACCGTCGTGGCCGGCGTGACGCTCAATAGGATTCGGGGGGCGGCCGCCTCGACGCTGTCGGGCGTGATCGGCACCGACGGTTCGAGGTTGCCGAAGCCGTCCCGGTACGTCAGAGTCCCGTTGATCGTGAGGAGGCGGTGGTCCGAGACCGAGGCGTTGACGGACGCGTTCAGATAGATGGCGGTGGCTCCCAGGGGGATGGTCGACAACGTGAAGCGAACCTCATCCCCGGAGACGAGGGCCGGGAGGGTCGCGTTCAAGAACGACAGGAACGGGTCTAGGGTGAGGTTCACCCAGACATCCCGTCCCGCCTCGTTCCCCTCATTCGAGAAGCCGATGACCGCGAGGACGACGTCCGCCGGGGTAACCTGGTTCCGACCGATCGTCAAGGATGCGGATTGGATGTCCGGCGCGATCACGCGCACGGTCCACGATCCATCTCGGGGCGGGAGCAAGAACCCGTTCGAGTTCGTGTAGTTCAACGTCGCCTTGTTTGACAAGACCGCCCCGCGGACGAGATTCGGCGCCGCGACGGCGGTCAGGGTGAACGACCAGGTCGTGAGGCTGGGCATGTTTGTGAATCGGAAGTATACGATGGAGCCCGATACGATACTGGTGCCGCCGAGGCTCGCGGCGGTGTCGGCGACGTACGAAAAGCCCGGGGGCAGCGTGTCGTTCACCCACAGGGTCTGGGCCGGGTCTCCCGTGTTCTGCATTGTGATTTGGTAGGTGATCGTCTCGTTCGAGTGGAGGGTGCTCTTCGCCGACGTCTTGGACAGGCTGATGACCGGCCCCCGGAACGCCACGTCCGCCGTGGCGCTCAGCATCGGCCAGGAGAAGCCTTTCTCGTCCGAGAAGTTCAGGAACGCCTGGTTTCGGAAGTACGGGATTGGAGGGAGGCCGCCCTTCACCTGGACGTCGATGCTCAGGCGGTAGTTGCCCGGACCGAGGCCGGTCCAAGTCCAGTTGTACGAGCCTGTCATCGCGGCGGGATCGGACGAGCCAAGGAATGTGAGTTGGCTGGGAAGGCTGTCGTTGATCCAGGCCCGGCCCGCGGATCCGGGTCCCGAGTTGTTGAACCAGATGTCGTATGTGAATTGGTCGCCACCCCGCACGTTCGACAAGGTCGTGGTCTTTTGAAGGGTGAAGGTGGGAGCCCGGACGCGAGCGGACGCCTCCCCGATGTCGTGAACCCCATTCGATTCAATCGCCGTAATGGTCGCGGCGTAGACGCCTTGAGACAGTGGGGGTGCGTACGTGAATCGGAACAGTTTCCACGCCGACGGGGTCGCGGGGTCGGTCGACGCCAGGGACATCGCGGTATAGTTCACGACCAGTGCTCCGGCCGGAGAAGTGAGATTGATCCGAGCCATCGCGAGCTCCGAGCTCCCGAATGGATCGGAGACGTTGGCTTGTACGACCAACGTGTCTTTCGGCGACCAGACCGTCGTCGAGCCCACCCCGTCGCGGAGGTCGATCAGGTCGATCCGCACGTACGTCGTCGTGTTGAGCTCGAGTCCGGAGGCGGCGAAGGTGGAGTTCATCGCGAGCAAGGCGTCGGACGCGCTGGTCCCCATGTTCCGGACCGTGAGTCGAATTCTCGCTCCCGAGGCGAACGTGTGGTCCATCCCGGGGAACGAGAACGTGAAAGGCTGGTAGTCGTTGAACCCGTTCGTGGCGACTCGCGCCTGGACGTACGCCACCGGCGTCAGCGTGACCCCGTTCCAATCGGCGAGGGTCAGGTTGATGTCCAGGTTCTTGACATCGTGGTTCGCGGAATCGAGATACAACGTCGCGTTGACCGCCGTCGACCGGAATGCACGTGTCAGGACCGGGTCCAAGTCGAAGTCGTGTGTCGTCCCGTCCTTCTTCAGTGTCTAGTTGAATTGAGATGCGACATCGCCCGTTGGCTTCGGGGCGGCCAGGCGCTCCGAGGGCCCGATCCGGGTTGGATTCAGGAACACTTCTTTCAACTGCCGGCCGACATAGACCGAAGCCTGCGCCGGAAGGCCCGTCTGCAACGCCCCGGTGCGGTTCGTGTAGACGAGCGTGAGGGACTTTGTGAGGAGGACGCCCGGCTCCGTCCCGACGTTCACTCGAGCCGAGATGTCGAACGATCGAGGCCCGTTTCCGACGTTCAGAAAGGTGAATGACGGCCATGAGGTCGTCGCGCCGACATTCGGCGCCGTGTCGGAGAGGTACGTCAAACCCGGGAGCTGGGTGTCGTTGACCCAGGCCGTTGACGCCGGCAGACTTCCGGTGTTGTTGAGGTAAACATGGAAAGTCACGGTCGCACCGGGCTGTGCCTCCGGCGAGGCCGCACGCATCGACAGGCTCACGTTCGCCTCGGTCTCCTGGCCGTACGTCACGAAGTACATGTCGGTCGGCGTCGCCGGGTTCACCCAGCCGCCGCCGAAGTTCAGGTTGATTTTCGCTTGGCCTCCGGCGTAGGTGTCCGCGTTGCTGTGGTGCCATTCGTACCCGTTCGACGCGAAGCTCGCGGACGTCGCGACGATCCAGTATGGCGTGCCGACGGTCAGGTTGGGCTGGGACGCCGTGAACGGCACGGCGTAGTTCCCCAGGTTCGTGTTCCCGATGACGAGGTTTTTGCTGGCCAGTGCGACGGTCGACGGCACGCCGCCTGCGTCGGGCCGAATCGTGACGCTGAGAGCGTCCGTGATGTCCCCGGTGTTTCGCAGCCGGAGCGTGAGGTTCGTGAGGCGGTAGGACGCCGTTGCCACGAACGATTGCGCGACACTTTCGCTCGAGGAGACGGTGATGTGGCTCGTGCCGCTGATGACGGTGTTCGATTCGAACGGCCGCTCCCCGAACGCCGCGGCGGGCACGCTCAGGAACGGAGCGAGGACCGCGCCTAGCAGGAGGAGGATGAACACGCCCACTAGGGGTGAGGTGGGCTGGCGACCGCTCACTCTGGCACCTCGGACCGTTGAGCGTGCCCGGATGAGGGCATAGACCCCAGCGGCTTGGTTATCCACCCTGATTCTTTTCGCGACCGATCGGCGTCGTCGGCATCGCGCAAGGGGTGGGGAGGGCGCAACTTTTAGCCCGAGGCTCCCTTCAAGCCCGAGGCACATGGACGCCCTGGGGCTCGATCCGCCCATTCTGGACGCCGTTCGGGCCCTCGGGATCGAGGAATTCACGGAACCGCAGGTCCGGGCGATCCCGCGGATCCTCGCGGGGGCGAACGTCCTCCTCGTCGCGCCCACGGGCATCGGAAAGACGGAGGCGGCCCTCCTGCCGATCCTCCAGCACATCCTCCGCGAGAAGCCGGCTCCGACGAGCTGCCTCTACATCACGCCCTTGCGGGCGCTCAACCGGGACATGCTGCGGCGGATGACGTTCTTCGCGGAGCGACTCGGCGTGCGCGTCGCGGTCCGCCACGGCGACACGACCCCTCAGGAACGGGCCGCGATCACGCGCCACCCGCCGGACGTCCTGATCACGACCCCGGAGACGTTCCAGATCCTCTTCACGGGACGGAAGCTGCGGGAGCATCTCCGGTCCGTGCGGTGGGTCGTCGTGGACGAGATCCATGAACTCGCATCGGACGAGCGCGGGGCCCAACTCGCGGTCGGCATGGAGCGGCTGCGGGACCTGACCGAGCGCGAGTTTCAGCGGATCGGCCTTTCCGCGACGGTCGGCACGCCGGAGGAGGTCGGGGCGTTCCTCGCTGGGGTCGGCCGGCCCGTCGAGGTCATTCGCGTTCGGATCCCGAAGGGGATTCGGATTCGAGTCGAGATGCCGTCTCCCGCGAACGCGGATTCCGAGATGGCGGAGCGCCTCCGGGTGAAGCCCAGCCAGGCGTCGGCCCTCCGCCGCTGCCACGAGCTGATCAAGGAACACGCGGCGACGCTGTTCTTCGTAAACACGCGGGACACGGCCGAGTTCCTTTCGTCGCGCATCGCCGCCTGGTACCCGGACGCCGGGATCGGCGTCCACCATGGGAGCCTGTCGAAGGACGTTCGGGTGCAGATGGAGGACGATTTCAAGGCGGGCCGCCTGCGGTCCCTCGTGTGCACCTCCTCCCTCGAGCTCGGGATCGACGTCGGGACCGCGGACTTCGTGCTCCAGTACAACTCACCGCGAGAGGTCTCCCGCCTCGTCCAGCGAATCGGTCGCTCCGGTCACGGGGTCGGCGAGACCTCGGATGGTGTGATCCTCGCGACCCACGAGGACGATGTCGCGGAGGCGTCTGCGATCGCTCGGCGCGCCCTGGCCGAAGAGATTGAGGACCTCGTGGTCCGGAAGGACAACCGCTCCGTCCTCGCGAACCAGCTCGTTGCTATCGCGGTGTCCGAGCGGTTCACTTCGCTCGACGAGGCGTACGCGACGGTGCGTCGGAGCTGGCCGTTTCGCGACCTGAAGCGCGTGGACTTCGACGAGGTCGTCGCGCAGCTCGGCGAGCTCCGGCTCCTCTGGTCCCGGGACGGCCGACTCGGCCGGAGCTCCCATTCGCTGCCGTACTTCTTCGAGAACATCTCGATGATCCCAGACGTGAAGACGTATCGCGTGATCGACCTGTCCTCGCGGCGGGCGATCGGAACCCTGGACGAGTGGTTCGTCGCAGAGAATGCGAAGCTCGGGGAGAGCTTCATCATGCGCGGGTCCGCGTGGCGGTTCGTCGATTTCAAGGAAGACCACGTCCTCGTCGAACCCGTCCGGGAGATCGGCGATGTCCCGTCGTGGGTCGGAGAAGACATCCCGGTCCCGTTTGAGGTCGCGCAGGAAGTCGGTCGCATCCGGAGGGAGCGGGACCTCTCTCGGTATCCCGTGAACGAACACGGCGCCTCCCGCTTCGAGGCATACCTCGCGTCGGTCGGGGATGCGCCGCTCGCGACGGACGCTCGAATCACGATCGAGGTCGCGCGGGACGTGGTCATCGTGAACGCGTGCTTCGGGTCGAAGGTCAACGAGACCTTGGCCCAGCTGATCTCGTCCTTGGTCAGCGCTCGATTCGGGCAGAGCGTCGGCCTGCAGACGGATCCGTACCGGATCGTCCTCGAGGTCCCTCGGTCCGTCAAGGCGCAACAAATCGTCGACATCCTTCGCCCGGAGGATCCGGAGGCCCTGGAGCCGCTCCTCCGGGTGATCCTGAAGAACTCCGCGTTCCTGCGCTGGGCGTTCGTCTACGTCGCGAAGAAATTCGGAGCGCTGCGGCGCGATGTGGACTGGGAGAGCGTCTCGATCCCGCGGCTCCTCAAGACGTTCGAGAACACCCCGCTCTTCGAGGAAGTCCTCGACAAGGTGTTCTGGGAGCGGATGGACATCCCGAGGACGGTCGCCGTGTTGCAACGGATCCGCGCGGGCGAAATCGAGATCGTCGTCACCCGGATGACGCCGATCGGGAAGGCCGGGCTGGAAGGCGGACGGCTCCTCGTGACCCCGTCGCGGGCCGACCACGCAACCCTGATGGCCGTGAAGGCTCGACTCGAGAAGGAGACCGCGACGTTCCTGTGCCTGAACTGCAAGATGTCGTGGCGCGATACGGTCAAGGATCTCCCCGCGAAGATTCGTTGTCCGCGGTGCGACGCCCTCATGGTCGCGGTCGTCGCGCCGTATGAGAAGGACACGATCGCGAAGCTCGACCTCCAAGGGGCGGACAAAGCGAGCCGCGCGAGGGCGAAACGGCTCTTCACGAATGCGAGCCTCGTCATGGCGCACGGTCGGAAGGCCGTCTTGGCGCTGATGGCCCGCGGCGTCGGAGAGGACACGGCGGCCCGCATCCTCCGCGGGTACCATGAAACGGAGGAGGACTTCCTGCGCGATGTCCTCGCGGCGGAAATCACGTACGCACGGACGAAACGGTTCTGGGACTAGCGACGAAGCCACCGCCCAAAAGCGCCATGGCGTCGACGACACCGGGAGGTGGAATTGCTCTCACGGGAGAAACCCATGACGATACGTTTATCGCCCCTGGATTCGTCGGCGCGGTTGGTTCCTCGCGTGGCGGATCAGACGAACGTCTTGTGCCCCATCTGCGGGCAGCCGAACCCGGCGACGGCGAAGCAATGTGCCGCGTGCGGCATCACGTTCGCGACCGGGTTCGGTACGGAGAAAGTCGACGCAATCCTCGAGGACTTGCTCGACCTTGCGAAGGCACCTCCGGACGCCGCCAGCGGCACGTCGCCGGAGGCCGAGTCGCCCGACGTCGACGAGACGTCCGCGGAGCAACTCTTCGATTCTCTGCTCGCCGAGGTGCAGCCTTCCCCCGACGACGCGGCGGCCGAGGAGAGAGGTGGAGGGCGGGTCGGTGAAGCTCCCGAGTCGTCGCCGGAGGCCGGGGAGGCCGTCGACCGGATTCCGGTCCTCGCGACGCCCGCCGACACGGAGGGCCGCAAGATCATCCGAATTTCGGGCCGGATGTTCGATGCGGTCACGCTCGGATCGGTCGGGGCGCTCGTCGTCGTCTTCGTGTTCTTCCGGATGTATGTGAACCCCTTCGACCCCTCGAATCCGCTGCCGACCCTCCTCTTCGCCGGCGTCGCCGTCGGCGGCATGGCCGCGGCGCTCGGCCTCTTCCGCCTTGCGAACAGCGAGGTGGCGCAGGGAGACCGACTGGTCAAAGAGGGCCGCTACGCGGACGCCCTCCCGCATTACGAGC
>Ga0209056_10008029_pt1 | contig 10849 bp, 8 predicted proteins | sample GraSoiAngelo_114_FD_185876 | JGI IMG/M metagenome (GOLD analysis project Ga0209056, IMG submission 185876) | Grasslands soil microbial communities from the Angelo Coastal Reserve, California, USA - 14_0903_13_40cm (SPAdes) (version 2) | ecosystem: Environmental > Terrestrial > Soil > Grasslands ...
GGCGACGGCCTGCAACGCGCGCTCGTCCGTTCCGCCCGTCATCGCGTCATCCCCGCTCGCGGCCGCGCCGCGAGACCCCCGGCCGGGCGCGGCGTGCAGCACGCGCGCCGTCGGCGTGCGCCAGGCGGTCGTCCCACAGCCGGAGCCCGCCCAGGAAGGCGTTGGCGTTGTCGCCCCGCCGCGTGCCCGGCGGGAGGGTCTTCAAGAGCTTGGCGTTCCCGCCGCCCACCACCACGTCGTCGGCCTCCAGCGCCGCCTTCAGGCGCTCCGCGACCTCCGCCACGTGGCGGCGCCACCGCTTCTTGCCGAGGCGCTCGAGGCCGCCGCGTCCCACGTAGTCCTCGTAGGTGCGGCCCTTCCGGTACGGCAGGTGCGCGAGCTCCATCGGCTCGAGCACCCCATCGATGATCATCGCCGACCCGAGGCCGGTGCCGAGGCCCAGGAACAGCATGCGGCCGCGCCGGTAGCTGCCCAGCGCCTGCATGGCCGCATCGTTGATGATCCGCACGGGGCGGCCGAAGGCCCTCCGGAAGTCGAAGCTCACCCAGCCGGGGCCCAGGTTGTAGGGCTCGGCCACCGGTCGCCCGTGGACGACCACCCCCGGATAGCCGATCGACACCACGTCGTAGCGCCAGTCGGCGGTGAGCCGCTTGACCGCCGCCACCATGCCTGAGGCGTCCATCGATGGACCCGACGGGATCTCGCGCGGCTCGCGGTGCCCGCTCGCGAGCACCTTCACGTGCGTGCCGCCGACGTCGATGACCAGGATCTTCGGCCGGCGGCTCAGCATGTCGGGCACTGCCACCCGCCGATCTCCGCCGTGAGCGCCGCCGCGTCCGGCGGACCCCAGCTGCCGGGCTCGTACTCCTGCACCGGCGTCGCCGATCCGAGGATGGGCTGGACGACCGCCCACGCCGCCTCGACGGCGTCCTCCCGCGCGAACAGCGTCGCGTCGCCCGCCATGGCGTCGCCGAGCAGACGCTCGTAGGCGTCCAGCTCTTCCCCGTCCGGGTGGTGGACCACCTTCAGCTCCGTCGGCTCGGTGTCCATCTGCTCTCCGGGCCGCTTGACGCGCGCCCCGATGGCGATCGTCACGTCCGGGCTCAGCCGGAAGCGGACGTAGTTCGTATGGCCCGGGCAGAGCCTGCTCAGCGGGGGCCTCCGCAGGGTGACCAGCACCTCGGTGGTGGTGGTGGCGAGGCACTTGCCCGCCCGGATGAAGAAGGGCACGCCATCCCAGCGCCAGGAGTCGATGTGAAGCCGGACGGCGGCGAACGTCTCCACCGCGGAGTCCGGGGCGACGCCCTCCTCCTTCCGGTAGCCGCGGAACTGCCCGCGTACCAGATCCTCGGAGCGGAGCGGGCGGATCATACGGAAGACCTTCACCTGCTCGTCCCGGATCGACTCGTGGTACGTGGTCGCGGGCGGCTCCATGGCGAGGAAGCCCACCACCTGCAGCATGTGGTTCTGGATCACGTCGCGGATCGCGCCCGCCTCCTCGTAGAAGCGGCCACGCCCCTCGACCCCGAAGCTCTCGGCCATCGTGATCTGCACGCTCTCGACGTAGTTGCGGTTCCAGATCGGCTCGAGGAAGGTGTTCGCGAAGCGAAAGAGGAGGAGGTTCTGCACCGGCTCCTTGCCGAGATAGTGGTCGATACGGAAGATCGACGACTCGTCGAAGACCGTGTGCAGCGTCGCGTTGAGCGCCTGCGCCGAGGGGAGGTCGCGGCCGAAGGGCTTCTCCAGCACCACGCGCGCGTCGCGCGCGCAGCTCGAGCGCCCGAGCCCCTGGACCACGGTCGCGAACAGGCTGGGGGGGATGGCGAGATAGTGCAGCGGCCGGGTCGCGCCCCCGAGCGCTTGGCGCAGCGCCTCGAAGGTGGCCGGATCACCGTACTCCCCCCGGACGTAGCGCAGCCGCTCGCGGAGCCTGGAGAAGGCCGCCTCGTCGACGCCGCCGTGCTGCGCGAGGCTCTCCCGGGCGCGCGCCCGGAACTGCTCGAGCGTCCAATCCGACCTCGCGACCCCGACGACCGGCACCTCGAGATGCCCGCGCCGCATCATCGCCTGCAGGGCCGGGAAGATCTTCTTGTAGACGAGGTCGCCGCTCGCCCCGAAGAAGACGACCGCGTCGGAGCGCGGCGCGCTCATGTGCCGGGCCGCTTCTCGAGGTGGCCGCCGAACTCGAACCGCATGGCGGAGAGCAGGCGGTCCTGGAAGTCGGCCTCGCCTCGCGAGGCGAAGCGCTCGAACAGGGCGGCCGCGAGGACGTGCGCGGGCACGGCCTCGTCGATGGCCGCATCCAGCGTCCAGCGCCCCTCGCCCGAGTCCGACACCCGGCCGGCGAAGCGCGCGAGCGTCGGGTCGCTCGCGAGCGCGGCGGCCGTCAGGTCGAGGAGCCACGAGGCGACCACGCTGCCGCGCCGCCACACCTCGGCGATCTCGGCGAGGTTCAGGTCGTACTGGTAGTACTCCGGGTTGCGGAGCGGCGTCGTCTCGGCGTCCGCGGCCCGGACGCGCAGGCCGACGTTGGCGTGCCGCAGGATGTTGAGGCCCTCGGCGTAGGCCGCCATGAGCCCGTACTCGATGCCGTTGTGCACCATCTTCACGAAGTGGCCGGCACCGTTCGGGCCGCAGTGGAGATAGCCCTGCTCCGCCGTACCCGCCCGCTCCGCGCGCCCCGGGGAAGGCGCCACCGAGCCCGCGCCGGGCGCAAGCGTCGCGAACAGGGGGTCGAGGCGGCCGACGACGTCCGCGTCGCCACCGATCATGAGGCAATAGCCGCGCTCGAGGCCCCAGACCCCGCCGCTCGTGCCGCAGTCGACGTAGTGCAGGCCGCGCGTCGCGAGCCGCTTCGCGCGCTCGATGTCGTCGCGGTAGTACGAATTGCCGCCGTCGACCACGACGTCCCCGGCGGCGAGCCGCGGGCTCAGGTCGTCGAGCGTGGCGTCGACGATCGCCGCCGGCACCATGAGCCAGACGATGCGCGGCGTCGCGAGGCGGGTCACGAAATCGTCCAGCGAAACGGCTCCGAGCGCTCCCTCCCGGGCGAGTGCCTGCACCGCCTCCTTGGCGACGTCGTGCACCACGCACCGGTGACCGCCGCGCATGAGCCGCCGCACCATGTTGGCGCCCATCCGTCCGAGACCGATCATGCCGACTTGCATCCGCGCCTCCTCTCGCTGTCCGCAGCCGCGCTCATCGAGCGACCCTTCGCGCCCGAGCGAGCGCGTCCCGCGCCGCTCGCACGACGTGCTTGGCATTCGGTGTCCTCCACGTTGATCTCAGCCGAGGGCGCGCCCTGCCGCATGAATGCCACTGGCGCGGAGCGTGTCCCGTCACCCGATGTTCTCCCTTCGCGTCGGTCGTGGCAATTCCCTCCACGCCCTCCGGGCCCGTATACTTGACCGGCCACGCGGGCGCAGCGTAGCAGGCTCGGATCCGGCCCTCGTCAGCCTGGAGCCCGCTCGCCCACCCGGTCTTCCGGGCACTCTGGCTCGCCTCGTGCGTCTCGAACGTCGGCACGTGGATGCACGACACGAGCGCCGCGTGGCTCATGACCGGGCTCGCGCCCTCGCCGCTCATGGTATCGCTCATGCAGACGGCGACCAGCCTGCCGTTCTTCCTCCTGGCGCTGCCGGCCGGGGCGCTCGCCGACATCGTCGACCGCCGCCGGCTGCTCCTCGCAACGCAGGTGTGGATGCTGGTCGCCGCGACGGCGCTCGGCGTCTGCACGGTGCTCCGCCTCACGGGACCGTGGTTGCTGCTCTCGCTCACCTTCGGCATGGGCCTGGGCAACGCGCTCAACGCGCCCGCCTGGCAGGCGACGACGCCGGACCTCGTGCCTCGCGAGGAGCTCGCGGCGGCCGTCGCGCTGGGTGGCATCTCGGTCAACGTGGCACGCGCCGTCGGCCCGGCGCTCGGCGGCCTCCTGGTGGCGGCCCTGGGCGCGGGCTGGGTCTTTCTCCTGAACGCGGCATCTTTCCTCGGCGTGGTGGTCGTGCTCGCCCGCTGGCAGCGCGAGGTTCCCCGCTCGCGCCTCCCGCCCGAGGACGTGCCCGGCGCCATGCGCGCGGGCGTCCGTTACGTCCGCCACTCGGCACCGTTTCGCGCCGTCCTCGCGCGCACGGCGGCGTTCGTGGTGCCGGCGAGCGCGCTCTGGGCGCTGCTCCCGCTCTTCGCGCGCCGCGGACTCGGGCTCTCGGCGGCGGGCTACGGGCTCCTCCTCGGCTGCCTCGGCGCGGGCGCGATCGTGGGCGCGGCCTTCCTGCCCCGCGTCCGCGAGCGCCTGACGAGCGATCGTCTCGTCCTCGCGGGCGCGGCCGTCTTCGCCGCCGTGTCCGCCGCCGTCGCCCTCGCGCGCGGGCCGCTGGTCGCGGGCGGCGGGCTCTTCATCGGCGGCATGGCGTGGATGGGCGCCATGTCCACGCTCAGCGTCGCCGCCCAGAACGCCGTGCCCGCGTGGGTGCGGGCACGGGCGCTCGCCGTGGGCCTCCTGGCCGTCCAGGGCAGCATGGCGCTGGGCAGCCTCCTCTGGGGCGTGGTCGCGACGCACTCGGACATCCCCACGGCGCTCGTCGCGGCCGCCGCGATGCTGCTCGTCGGCGCCCTCGCCTCGCGCCGCTTCGCGCTGCACGGCCTCTCGAACCTCGACCTGCGCCCGGACCCACGCTGGTCGCTGCCCGAGACCGCCTGTCAGCTCGACGGCGACGAGGGCCCGGTGCTGGTCACGCTCGAGTACCAGGTGGATCCCACCGAGACCGAGGAGTTCCTGCGCGCCGTGCGGCGGCTCGAGCCGGTCCGCCGCCGCGACGGCGCCATCCGCTGGAACATCTACCGTGACACCGAGGACCCGAACCGGTGGCTCGAGGTGTTCGTCGTCGAGTCCTGGCTCGAGCACCTCCGCCAGCACGAGCGCGTCACCGCCGACGACCGCGCCCTGTTCGAGGCCGCCGCTCGCTTCGACCGCGGCGGGAAGGGACCGCGCGTGCGCCACCACATCGCGGGACGGCAGGCGGAGCAGCTGCGGTGGAACAGCCGCGCCGCGGAGTAGCGGCCGCGGAATCAGGCTGGCCCGCCGGCCCGGCCGACGGGGACCACGCGGCCGGCGCCTGCGATGGCCACCGACACTGAGCGACATCGGCCCGCGCGATGGAGCCCGGAGGCCGCGCCCGAGCGCTTGACGTGCCGAGCGCGCGGCAGTTTATGGCAGCGGCGGGCGGAGGCCGGCCGAGTCCGCGACCAGCCAAGGAGAGATCGATGCCGCAGTTAAGAGCCGTTCGGCCGCTTCTGCTCGTCGCCGCGCTCGTCACGGGCGCCATCCACGTGCCCCGCGCACGGGCCGACACGGCGAGCGATCCCGTCCCGGTCCTCCCCGGGGCCACCATCCTCTCGCCGGGCCCGCGCGCGCTCGGCTTCAAGGACGGCCTCGCCGCCGACCCGAGCACGATCGGGAACTTCCGGGGCCTCGTCGCGCTCGCGTACATGCGGGGCAGGGTGCGGGACTCGAGCGGCCGCCGCTGGCTCATGGTGAACGACATGCGGCTCTTCCAGGGGGACTACGTCTCCGCGGACGGGATCCAGCGGCAGGGCACGTTCGCCTTCGTCTGAATCGATCTCTTCGAGCCCGGTTCGGGCTCACGCGTACACGACTTCACGGGCGGGATCACGCCGGCGGGCCTGGTGTGGACCGTCCGCCTTCCCGACGGCGCGCTCACCACCCCGCGCGGCAACGTCGTCACGGTGGACGCGCGCGCCGTGGCGGTCGTGGACGAGCGTGCGGCGCCCGCGGGCGAGACGCCGGCGACGGTCAGCTTCCAGATGACGTGGAAGGGCCGCGGGGGTCGGCGGCGCCTGGCGGCCGCGTCCCCGGCGTTCGCCGGGCTGTTCTTCCGGCACGCACGCGCGCAGGGCACCTTCTCCGGGACCGAGGAGGGCTTCGACTTCGCGTCCACGGTGCGCGGGCGTGCGCGCGGCACGTTCGCCGAGCTCGGGACGGAGCAGAACGGGAGCTTTCTCGCCGCCGCGACCGAGTGCCCGCGCTGCGGCGCGCCCTAGCGCGATCGGCGCGAGGCCATCGGGACCGCGCCGCCCTGTGTACACCCGCCGAGAGCCACGGACCGCGGCGCGGAAGACAACTCGCACAGCCGCGCCAATCAGCTCCAGATACCCGCCTCGCGGGCGCGCAGTCGCTGACGAAATTTTAGAAATTTGTTGACGGGGGGCGGCGAGAGGGCCTAGCAAAGGACCCGTCGGAGGGTGCCCGCATGTCGAAATCGTCGAAGACCGCACGGATCGCATTCGTCCTGCTGGCCCTGGCCTCCGTGCCCGCAGCTGCTATGCCGCCGGACAGCGACAGCGCAGCGGCCCAGAACGGTGGGGGCTGCTATCCGACTGGCATCTCGCCCGGCCTCTTCGACCTCCTGAGGCTCGTCGACCCGGAGTGGGCTCCGGTCGTGAGCGGGATGACCGTCGACTCGACCCCGGTCTACTTCCACGGCACCGTCGACACCTTCCACGGCGACACCGGGGGCGATTTCCCCGCCACGCATGTGACCAGCGACGCGGTCTTCGACATCACGCTCGATCCCGCCGACGTGGACCTGGCGGGGACCGGAAACACGCCCGGCATGCTCGGCGTCGAGTGGGAGCACGGCTCGCTTCAGCCGTTCGCCTGGCCGGGTGTGGGGGATCGCGTCGTCGCTCTGGGGCGCTGGATCTTCGACTGCGGCCACGAGGACCCCACACCCGGCAACTGCTCGATGACCGCCCAGGCGTGCCTTCTCGACAGCGACTGCCCCTCCGGGGAGACCTGCGAGAACGAGCACTTCGCCTACGAGAGCGAGCTGCACCCGCCGCAGGCGCTCGCCACCATCCGCACGGGGCGCGGCGGACTCATCCGGCGTGATCTCAGCCAGCCGCCGGCGCCCGCGACGCGCGCCGACATCTTCGTGAGCGCCGACGGCGGCGGCGTGGGCGACCGCTGCATCCTCACCCATCGCGACCCGCCGACCGCCCTGCTGAGCGTCAACTGCTTCCCTCTCGCGGACCCCGTGGCCCCGATCAACGGCCAGGACTTCACCTTCGACCTGCCACTGCCGCCACGGCCGGACGGGGCGCGCGCGGTCGCGCGGCGTGTGGTGACCTACCCGACACCCGGCGGCGGGTCGCCGGCGAAGCTCCGCGTGCGCCGGCGCACCCTCGACCCCGACCCGCACCTCGAGGTGACGGTCCGGATGACCAGGACGGTGCGGGGTGCGCCGCCGACCGGCTTTGCGGGGACGATCTTCGCGGGCTGGCGCCGCAACCTGACCCCGCTCACGCATGTCCGTATGACCGTCCAGGCGATCGACGTACACAATCCCCTCAAGCCAGTCGTGCCGATCGCGCCCAAGACCTGCTCGGCGACCGGGCCCGCATGCTCGACCGACGGTGACTGCACCGACCCCGAGCGGCCGTCGTGCACCTTCCTCGGCGACACCTCGAAGGTGTGCCAGCGGCCGTGCGACGTCACGGACGATTGCCGGCCGCCGACGTGCGCGAGCTGCGGCACGAGCGAGACCTGCCTCGGCCAGGGGCCGGTGACCGACTGGGCGATGCAGGCCGCCCTCAACGGCGAGTGGCAGCGCCTCACGGGGCTGGGCAACGTGACCGCTCCGGGCACGATCGCGCAGAGCCCGAACCTCGTCTACGACCAGTACCTGCCGGCGGACGGGCAGGTGCGGATCCAGGCGCACGGTGTGAGCAAGGAGTGCGTCGACGCCATGCTCGGCAAGTCCCTCGGCAGCGACCTCGCCCAGTTCGGCCTCACGAGGGGGCTCGACTGCCTCACGTCCCGGGGCCACGCGAGCTTCGGCGGCTCGAGGAGTTACTCCCCGGGCACGATCGACGAGACGTACCCCGGACCGGACTTCGGCGCCGGGATGACGGGCACGATGGACTATGCCGTCACCAGCACCGGCGGGGACGCGGGCCACTGCTCGCTCACGACCTCGATGCTCTGCGTCTGGGATGAGGACTGCCCCTCGAGCGAGAGCTGCACCATCGTCGGCGGAGCCTACGACCTGCAGTACCGGATCGAGCGCCTGCCCTGACCGCAAGGCGGCGTCGCGCGTAGCTCAGCTCGCGCGCTCGACCGTGATCGGGATGCCGTTCAGCACGGCGTTGCCCGAGAGCGGATCGAGCGCGTGCTCGTCGGCCAGGCGGTTGCTGTTCACCCCGGCGTGCGCCGTCGCGATGCGCAGGCGGACATCGGGCTCGTCGTGCCCCCAGCCGTGCGGGATGCTCACCACGCCCGGCATGATCGCTTCGGTCACCTCGACCGGCACCTCGATCGCGCCTGCACGCGACACGACCCGCGCCCGGCCGCCGTCGGCGAGCCCGAGGCGCTCGGCGTCCGCGCGGTGGACGTGCATCGTGCAGCGCGGGTTGCCCTTCACGAGCACGCCGAGGTTGTGCATCCAGGAGTTGTTCGAGCGCAGGTCGCGGCGCCCGATCAGGACCATGGGGCTCCCGGGCTGCTCGAGCCCCGCCCGCAGGCGCGCGACGTCGGCGACCAGGGGCTCGGGCGCGAGCTCGATCTTGCCCGATGGCGTGCGCAGGAGCTCCGGGATGCGCGGGGCGAGCGGCCCCAAGTCGATGCCGTGCGGCTTTGCCTCGAGCGCCGCGAGGCTCAACCCGCCGGGGTTGGCGCCGAAGGCGTCGCCGTACGGGCCCGCGCGCAGCATCAGGTCGAGCAGGCGCTCCGGGCCGCGGCGCGGGGCGAGGGCGGCCATGATCTCCGCCGCATCGCGGCCGTGGATGGGCGACGCCGGCGAGGCCACCTCGTGCTCGACGCGCTGGCGCGTGACGAAGTCGTCGAGCGCCGCCGTGTCCGCCGCCGGCTCCTGGCCGGCCACGAGAGCGGCGAGACGGAGCAGCGTCTCCCACTCGGGGAGCTGACCCGCCGGCGGGTCGAACACGGGCGGCGAGTAGGTCGCCACGTTGCGGATGGCGAGCTGGCGGAGCGCCAGGTCGTAGTGCGACTGCTCGAGCGGCGAGAGGCCGGGCAGGATCACGTCGGCGTGGCGCGTCGTCTCGTTCAGATAGATGTCGAGGCTCACCATGAAGTCGAGCGCCGCGAGCGCGCGCTCGAGGTGTGCGCCGTTCGGCGTGCTCAGCGCCGGGTTGCCGGCGATCGTGATCAGCGCGCGGACCTGCCCATCGCCCGGCGTCTCGATCTCCTCGGCGAGGCAGGCGGCGGGCAGCTCCCCGTAGACCTCGGGCGCCTGGCGCACGCGGCTCGTCCGCCGCCCGAAGCGGACGCCCTTGCCGCGCCCCGGCGTCCCGCGCGTGTTGGCGCTCCCGCTCGCGGCCTTCGTGAACATGGCGCCCCCAACCTGGTCCAGGTGGCCAGTGAGGACGTTGACGACGTCGACGAGCCAGCTCGCGAGCGTGCCGAACTCCTGCGTGCAGGTGCCGATGCGCGCGTAGACGGCTGCGTGGCCCGCGCCGGCGAGCTCGCGCGCGAGGCGGCGGATGACGTCCGCGACGATCCCGCAGCGCGAAGCGACGGCCTCGGGGGTGAACGGTCGCGCGAGCACTTCGACCTGCTCGACGCCGGCCGTGTGCGGGGCGAGGGGCCCCAGGCGTACCAGGCCCTCGGCGAAGAGGGTGTGCACGATGCCGAAGAGCAGGTACGCGTCGGTGCCCGGGCGGATGAAGTGGTGCTCGCTCGCCTCGGCGGCGGTGCGCGTGTGGCGCGGGTCGATGACCACCACCTTGCCGCCGCGCCGGCGGATCGCGCGCAGGCGACCGGGGACGTCCGGCGCCGTCATCAAGCTGCCGTTCGAGACGAAGGGGTTGGCGCCCAGGATGAGGAGGTAGTCGGTACGGTCGAGGTCCGGCACGGGGATGCTCAGCAGCGTGCCGAACATGAGCCCCGCCGCCACCTGCTTCGGCATCTGATCGACGGTGCTCGCCGAGTACACGTTCCGCGTGCCGAGCGCGCGCAGCAGCACCTGGGCGTAGAGGCCGAGCGCCATGCTGTGCGCGCTCGGGTTGCCGAGGTAGACGGCCACCGCGTCGCGGCCCTGCGTGCGGAGGATCGGCCCGAGGCGCCGGTCGATCTCGGCGAAGGCCTCGTCCCACGTCGCCGGCTCGAGCGTGCCCCCCCGGCGCAGGAGGGGGACGCGCAGGCGGTCCGGGTCCGCGTCGAGCTCCTTCAGGGCGTAGCCCTTGGGACAGATGAAGCCCTCGCTGAAGACGTCCGCCTCGTCGCCACGGATGCCGACCACCTCGCGCCCGCGGGTGTGGATCGCGAGCCCGCAGGTGGCTTCGCACAGCGGACAGACGTGGTAGCTGGTTTGCGCGCCGTTCTCCATGACGCCCGTCTTACTCGGGAGCGCGCCGCCGATGCAACGCGGCCCGGGCTAGGAGCGTGACCCGAGCCGTCCGTGCACGGGAGCGGGGCACCGTCTCCGCTTCGATTCGGCGCCGCTGGACACGGGTCCGGGAGCGACCGACCCGTGCGGCGCCTCATAGGCGCTCCGACGGCGCCCCCGCTCCCGTGCTGCGCCGTGCCGGACCGCGGGCTCGCCCGCGGGCGGCCCGTGGGCGAGCTAAAGCCGCCGCGACGCCCAACACCCGCAGCCGGCGCAGGCGACGTCCCATTCGTCGCGCACTTCGTCACGCCGCGGAACATGAAGCGACGAAAGCCTGTCGCCTGCTTGCTCTCGGCGTGCCGGCGAAAGAGTGCGGCACGCGTGCGCGGCCGAATAGCGCAGCGGGGAGGCGGGGGCGCCGTCGGAGCGCCTATGAGGCGCCGCGGGCGGCGGCCGATCGACGCACCCGGCTCGGCGGCGCCGAATCG
>Ga0209056_10008036_pt1 | contig 10845 bp, 13 predicted proteins | sample GraSoiAngelo_114_FD_185876 | JGI IMG/M metagenome (GOLD analysis project Ga0209056, IMG submission 185876) | Grasslands soil microbial communities from the Angelo Coastal Reserve, California, USA - 14_0903_13_40cm (SPAdes) (version 2) | ecosystem: Environmental > Terrestrial > Soil > Grasslands...
AGGAGCTGGACCATCTGCAACTTATGGCGAAACGCTGGGCGGGAAGAGACTGTCCCGCCGGGAGCTCTAAAGCATAAACTCCTGCATACGAGGCGAGGGTGCCGACAAAAGTTCCTATAAGCTTATTTTGCGCTGCGTCCCGAATATGGATAAAGCCGAAGGCGGAAGTGTTGTTGCCGATCTGAGTACCGGTATCCACACCAAGCGTGAGAGTAACACCGGGATCCAAGGGACCCGCGAAGCTACCGTTCGCGAAGTTATGATTAACAAGGCCGGAATAGTGAATCTCGGCCTCCGCGGATGAAGCACAAGCGAGTGTACTAGCTGCGCCTGCCGTGGCATAAGCAGCCCAGCGGGAATAAGGGATTGAGGCGGGTTTGGATCCGAAGGTTCTCATGAAATGAGAATGTCGAAATCGACAGAGAGTGTCAAGACTATCCGTCAAAGGCCATGTGTTCCAGTCAGCCGCGTCCCACCCGATGCATTGTGCTATCGCAGCCACGCAATGTGAATCTTGTAAGACCTGGTTACAATCCCCCCCGTCGACTGCGAATCTTGTGCGAACCGTGTTAGGGCTAATGCGCTAATGTCTGCCGCGCCTGCGCCAGCCGAGCAACCCGGCGGCCCCCCAAGACGAGCCCGCCCAAGGATTCCAACTCGGGTGCGGACGTGTTAGGTCCTGTTTGGCCCGCCAAAACTGGCTCTCCTGGGTCGCCGTAGGCGTAATCGATCACCCAGAACATATTCTTTCGACCATCCAGCATTTTCACGCGCACCCATCCGTATTGATCACCTGCGCCGTTATTGAATTTGAAACCGACCAGACCGGAGCCACGCATTTGCCTATGCCGCTGCCAGGCGACCAATCGCGCGGCCCTCAACGACAAAACCGCCGACGGATTCACAGTCCGCGTGCCCCAGCCAACGAGTAAGACCTTACGGGAGCCAGTCCTTTTCGAGTGATTAAGGTTAACGAAGAAGAAATTATCATGGCTGCGAAGCCGTGATTCGCAGATGGCGCCACGCTTCGCTAGGATCACGAAATTTGTAGCGATACTTGAAAAGCTTTTTGAGCACGCATTTCGTGTCAGCCTGCGTCATCAATGCTTGACTGATATCGCCACCGTTTGCTTTAATTAAAGCTAATGGAGCGTGTTACTGGTATTGGAGGAATCTTTTTTCGAGCGAAGGATCCTGGGCTTTTGGCCCAGTGGTACCAGGATCATCTTGGAATCAAGTTGACGCCGGAAAGCTATGATGAGGAGCCGTGGTATCAGGAGGCAGGCGCGACAGTTTTTGCGCCGTTTGCGCTGGATACCGATTACTTCGGCCGGGCAGAACAACAATGGATGATCAATCTCCGCGTACGCGATCTCGACGCGATGGTGGCGCAGCTTCGTGCCGCGAAAATTAATGTGTCGATGGATCCGCAGCAGTACCCCGAATGGACGATTCGGCCGGTTGCATGACCCGGACGGGAATCCAATCGAATTATGGCAACCGAAATGAAAAAAGCGATGGAAAGCCGCGACGTTTTCCGCCTGGTCAATTCTGGTCCGATTAGAACTTTTGATTCGTAATCGCTAGTTGTTACTTCGGATTGTTCTTCGTTTGATTGACAGAGGAACCTCGCTGTCCGACCCTCATCCCATGCACCTGAGTGGAAGAAAATTATGCGCAAGTGCCTTCTGCGTCGCTGGACTGGCATTTCTCGTCTGTGGCCTAACAAATGTCGAACCCCGCTGGCCGCAGTACGGCTTTGACGCTCGTCACACCTTGTTCAATCCCCTCGAGCGTACCCTCAACCGTTCAAATGTCGCGGAGCTTTCACTCCAATGGGAATTCATGACGGGCAACGGCACAGGCATTGCCCCGCTCAGTGGCCCGGCTCTTGCAGATGGCGTCCTCTATGTCGGCTCTTATGCGGAGACGACGTTCAGGGCCCTGGACGCCAAAACTGGCGCGATTCGCTGGAGTTACACCGGATCTAGCTTCTTTTCGGACCCTGCGGTTGGGAGCGGACACGTGTACACGGCTTCGCTGGATGGTAACCTCTATGCGTTCCCGACAGATTGTGTCGGGACATGCACGCCCACATGGGCGGTGCCGGTCGGCACACTGGGAACAAACTCGCCGCCGACCTTTTCCAACGGGAAAATCTACATCGGTGGATACGACGGTCGCGCATATGCTTTCGACGCAAACACTGGCGCTGAACTTTGGTCGGGACAGGTGAACCGGCCGGGGATTGATCCGGTGAATTGGGCGCCGGCGGTATCGGGCAATCAGGTGTTTGTATCGGGGGATAGCGGCGTGTATGCATTCCCGACGGAGTGCACCACACCGTGCCAGAATTTGTGGCTTGGCAACACACGATTTGCTCCTGACGCAGCACCGACCGTTGCCGATGGCTTCGTGCTGGTGCCCGATTATCAGGGCACCATCCACGCGTTCGATGCCGCGACTGGTAACCCCCAATGGAAAGGCAGCGTTGCCGCCTCACCGCATGCGATCGCAGTCGCGCGCGGAGTTGCTTATGTCGCTTCAGGTGACGAAAAGCTGGTAGCCTTCGCCGTAGCGGGCTGCGGACAGACGGTGTGCAGCCCACTGTGGACGTCTGCGCCGTCGGGAGTCTCCTTGTTTACGCCGACTGTCGCGAATGGCGTTGTCTATGTCGGCGCGCTTGATTTTATCTATACGCGGGGCGACGTCCTCGCCTACCCGGCCAGGTGTGTTGATGGATGCCAGCCGCTCGCAACGCTGGTCCTGGGCGGCGCGAACGAGACGCCGGTGGCGGTTGCCGGTGGCCACGTTTATGCAACCACGGTAAACGGCAACATCGACTCGTTCGGGTTACCCTAGTAGCCGCGCCACTGCCAACAGCGTTCGCATTTGGCACAATCGACTCTGTGTGGCACACATAACCTGCTTGTTGTTAACGCTAGGCAACAGATCGCTCCATGGTCCATAGTCGAACGAAGGCGGGCGTGTGAAGCTGATCCTGTTAGCCACCATCTGTCTGCTGGTTGTCTCTCTCACCAGTTGCTCACAGAAACGAAAAGATTTCGACACCGCGAAGACCGCCGTTGCCCAGGAATTGCGTTCGCCAAGCTCGGCGCGATTCTGCTCAATCGATCAAGCTGAGTTTTCGACCAGAAATAGTGGGCGCATGGTCAAACTGTGGGTCGATAATCGAAACCTGGCCGGCGTGCTTGTTCGCACCCACTTTGAAGTCACGATCGATCCGAAGAGCGGCCTGGTGAAGGCCGCGACCTGCCTCGAATGCGCAGCCGACGATGAAAAACAGAAGTTGAACGAGGCAATGGCAGAATTGCAGGGCCTTACGTCGCCAACAAAGGCGTCGGCCAGCCCGGCTCCGCAATGACAAGCGGTGATCAACCGAATAATTTGCATCTTCTGAATGGTGACTTCGGACCTTCTGCGAAGGCCGAGGTCGTCGCCGCTTGTGTTTTCCCTTCAACTCTTCAACCGTTTAACTTTTCAACGGCCACATGAATTTTCTTCAATCACTGGCGAAACAATTCGCCGGGAAACCGATCGATTGGGATGAGCTGGAGGAATCGCTCATCCGCGCGGATCTCGGCGTCCCGATAACACTGCGCATCATCAAAACGCTGCAGGAACGCGAGGCCTGGGCTTTGCTTGGGGTTGGCGACGTAATCAAAGCGGTGCGCGACGAGATTGCGCGGATTTTGCCGCGCGATCCGGCGCCAATTCGTCGAGCGACGGGCAAACCGAGCGTGATTTTGATTGTCGGCGTGAACGGAACGGGCAAAACAACATCCGCAGCAAAACTGGCGCACTTGATACAGGGCGGCAATTGTAGGGCGTCTGTGTCAGCCCCGAATGCTTTCGGGGTTCACAGAAACGCCCTACAAACTGTGATGCTCGCGGCTGCAGATACGTTTCGAGCTGCGGCCATCGAGCAACTCGAGATCTGGGCGAAGAGACTCGACGTTAAAATCGTTCGCGGCCAGCACGGCGCAGATCCCGCGGCGCTTTGCTACGAGGCGTATCAGGCAGCAGCGAAACAGAAGATTGACTTTTTGCTATGCGACACAGCCGGCCGGCAACATACCAAAGCAAATCTGATGGCCGAGCTACAGAAGATAAAACGGACTCTGAGCAAACTCGATCCAGACACACCGCACGAAACGTTGCTGGTCGTCGATGCTACCACAGGCAGCAACGCACTCAGTCAGGCACGCGAGTTTCACAATGCGCTTGGACTCACTGGCCTGGTCGTCACCAAGCTCGACGGCAGCGGCAAAGGCGGGGTCGTAGTGGCGATCCAGGATGAACTTGGCATTCCCACGCGCCTTGTCGGCACCGGCGAAACGATTGACGATTTCGCGCCATTCGATCGGAAGAAGTACCTCGAAAACTTGTTGTGAACGTTTTTGAGCCGAAGGACGTGCAGAGATCATTTCGACCGACGCACAAACCGCTAAGGATCATGACTGGCCGCGCCTTCGCCGCGACTAACATCGTTCAGCCATACTTCACCAGGGCGCTGCAGCGCAGCTAAAGCGCGCCTGGGGGACCTACCTATAATTTAAAGAATGCCACGCACACGAAGATCGCGCCGCACACGCAGATCAGATCAACGAGCAGCATGGTGCTCAGCGCGTAGCGGGTATTCTTGATCTTCACACTCCCGAAGTAAACGGCGAGGACGTAGAACGTCGTCTCCGCTGCGCATTGGAAAACGCAACCGAGACGGCCGGTGAAGGAGTCCGCGCCGTATGTATACATCGCGTCGAGCAAAAATCCGCGGCTTCCGGCCGAGTTAAATGGTCGAAGAATTGCGATTGGCAGCGCATTCACGATCTGATCGCTCACGTGGACGGCGCGAAACGTCCTCGCCAGCGCGGCCGCGAACATCTCGAATAGTCCACTGTTTCGGAAAAGCGAGATCGCGACAAGCATTCCAAGGATATACGGGAAAATGATACGCCCGACTGCTAGCCCGTTGTATGCGCCTTCGACGAATGAGTTGAAGATCGTCGTGCCCTTTGCCGCGAATTGCGTCTCGCGCAACAAGCTGTAACCGAGAATCGCGAAGATAAGGCCGAGCAGCAAACCGTTCGATAGATTGCCGGTGAAATGGCCTTTGCTGATCAGATCCAGCCGCGTGATATAGGCAAGCAACGCGGCGATAACGGCAGCGATTCCGCCGATTGCGATCACAATCGTAGCCTTAAATAAATTGATCCGCTGGCGAATGCCGACGAGTACAAGCGCCGCAACCGTGCCGATGAATGAGGTAATAATGCACGGTAACATCACGTCCGCCGGGTTCGTCGCATGTGCCGCCGCGCGATAACCGATAATCGAAGTCGGGAGGAGCGTCAGCCCGGCCGCATGCAAACACATGAACATAATCTGCGAATTGCTTGCTCGGTCCTTCTTGTCGTTCAGTTCCTGAAGGCTCTCCATCGCCTTTAAGCCGAACGGTGTCGCCGCGCTGTCGAGGCCGAGGAAATTCGCCGCGAAGTTCAATGTCATGTAAGAGATCGACGGGTGACCGCGCGGCACGTCCGGAAAAACGTGGACGAAAATCGGACTGAGGAGTTTTGCGACGCGTTCCGCAGCGCCGCTGTCTATCAGCAACTGCAGGATACCGCTGAAGAACGCCAGGTAAGCAATCAGCGGTAATAAGATTTCGAAGATCGTAGTTTTGCACTGCGGCAGGACGCCGTCAGCGGCCTGTTTGCCGGCGTAGAGCTTCAAGACCTCGTTGTCGATCGTGTACTGATACTCTTTATTCTCAATCGTGATCTTGTGATCGAACGCACTCTGCAAGCTGCGCACCAATTCAGGTGGCAGCTTATCGAGGTAATACTCGCGTTGTAGCAGCGGATCGTCCTTCTTGCCGCTCACGGCAAATTCGATGCTGTAATATCGGCCGGTGAAGAGCTGGACGAAGAGATAGGCAATCGAACAAAGGAAGAGAGCGACCCAAAATCTGCTTAACGCCATTTGGAGCTAGTTCGCGGGCTGAAATCGCGTCACGACCGCACTTAAAGCAGTACGCCCAGTTCGCCGCAAGCCCAAAACTTGAATCTCGGCAGCGGAACAACCGATCCCTGAACACCGTCGGCGTTCCCGCGTCGGATCATCCCGAGCCTTCTAGTCGCCACGCGTGTACGAGGATGCCTTGGCGGCATCGGTCGCGCCGATCAGACTAATCGTTTTTCGCCGCTACATTCGCGTTCCCGAAGCCAGCCGGCAGGAATGAACGCGTCCCAACCATTTTGTGTCTAATTTACGAATTTAATTAAGAAGCAAATCTCTGCGCATTTCCTTAAGGAAGCGTGATTGTGCGCAGACTTAAGCACTGCTTAAAGGGGATATTCACGCGAGAAGACACAATGAGATCAACGCGATTAACGTACAAACACAAACACTCAAACAAAACTCTCTGGTTTGGGTTAGCCGGCACGCTTGTCGTGATTGTCGGCTCGATCTTGTTTTCGTATGCTCAAACACAGAAAAAAGAAGCCGAGAAAATGAACAATCCGACCAAACCCGTTCCCAGCGAAGCCGAGTTGCAGCAGAAATTAACCAAGGACCAGTACAAGGTGACGCGTCAATGCGGCACAGAGACGCCATTTCACAATGCCTACTGGGACAATCACAAGCCGGGAATTTACGTCGATCTTATCACCGGCGAACCGCTCTTTAGTTCGCTCGACAAATTCGATAGCGGCACCGGCTGGCCAAGTTTCACTCAGCCCATTAAGAAGGATAGCGTGACGGAAAAGCGCGATACTTCGTACGGAATGGAGCGTGTTGAGGTCCGCGGGAAATCGAGCGATTCGCACCTCGGCCACCTCTTTGACGACGGCCCTGCGCCGACCGGTCAACGTTTCTGCGTGAACTCCGCCGCGTTGCGCTTTGTCCCTGTGGAAAAACTGAAAGAGGAAGGTTACGCCGAGTATTTGTCTCTGTTTCAACCGCAACAGGCCGCGCAGCGACAGCAAGGCGGAGAAGCAAAACCGCAAAGCGAGTAATCATGGAAGGGTCGGCCCGCTGCGGCGACCGAACGCCCCCAGTACGGCGTTTACCCCAGTGTGGTGACCTTATTCGGGTTTGGAAGTCCAGGTTGAGTGCCTTAATGTACCAGTGATGTCCATAACCCAAGACGACTTTGATTACGCAATTGAAAATACGCAGGTGATCGTCGCGCCGGAGCGTCAGATCGCGACTTTCGGCAGCACCAGTTTCAATTTCTATTTGATCTCGGAATTGATGGACCGCGTCAACCAGGTGCGGATCCGCAACGGGAAAATCCAGGCTGAACGCCCGCAGATTCTGACACCGGAGCATTATTGCCGGTTGTTACTGGAGGGCTTCGGAGAAAAGGCGGAGCGATACGTAGAACAACTGCGTGAGCACACCCGAAACATCGCCGTGCTCCGTTATGGTTTTCAATTTCGCAAGACTGATCTGAACGAACAGACGCTGAGCGATTCAATCGACGCGGTAATTAATCGCACCAGGCGGCAGGTCGAGAACAAAAACGAACCACTCAGCGCGATCATACAAGGCGTGGAGGACGCGTGGGAAGTTTGCCTGCTCAAGTTCACCATAGACCTAGTCGAGCGGTCTTCCGGCGGTAATCTCGGTGATTTCAGAAAACGCGGTCTGGTCTAACCTTGCAAGCCTGTCATCCTGAGCGAATGCGAAAGATCTCTGCATTTTTTGGCCGCGCCTTAGAATCAAACTAATCAGAGATTCTTCGCTGCGCTCAGAATGACATGACAGTAGCAGAGGGTTGTCGACCTTTTGACCGCCGTCGCTTTTGCCAGGCTGCGCGCGTGAGAGCAAAGCCGTCAATCGTTGAGTGTCCGCGTATCAAAGGTGCACCCGAATGAACGCGCCCACGTTGGCAAGGGCGCGACGCCCATCTTTCAGGTGGGCGTTCCACAAAGGCCATGCATGAATCATGTGGGGCCAGATCTGCAAAGTCACGGCGACATCCGCCGCGCCGGCGCGCGCGGCAAGTCGAGCCGCGTCATCCAGCAAGGTCTCGTCCGAACCAACCTGGATTAGCATCGGAGGAAAATTTCTGAAATCCACGTAGAGCGGGGAGACCCGTGGATCTTTTCTGTCCATGTCAGCGGGCAGATAGGCATCAGCCAATTCATTTAGATACTCTTTGTGAATGAGCGGATCGACAGCGGCCTTGCTCGCAAGCGTCGAACCCGACATTGTCAGGTCCGCCCATGGCGAGATGAGCCACGCGCATGCGGGAAGCTCCTCGTGTGCGTCGCACAACCGGCCGATCAATCCGAGAGTGAGTCCGGCCCCTGCGCTGTCGCCACCGATCGCAATGTGTGAGGCGGCGATGCCTTGATTTCGCAAAAATTGCCATGCACTCAGAGCGTCATCGTACGCGGCGGGAAACGGATGCTCGGGCGCGAGCCGATACGCAACAGCCAGTGTGCGCATTCTCGCCACCCGGCCCGCTTCGGTCACCAGACGACGATGGCTCCGGATTGAACCAGAACAATAACCGCCGCCGTGAAAATACAGGAGCACGCGCGACGCATCGCTGCCGGGAACGATCGAATATTCGCCGGGAACGCCATTCACATCGACCTCACTGAATTCGACATCGTCTGCAACAGGCCAGACAGCACCAACTTGGTCGAGCCGTTTGCGCCGTTCCAGCCAACCTGCCGGACGTGGCTTCGAACTTAGGAGCGCTCGGACAGCATCGATTTGGGCCATTGTCTTTTTACTTCAAGCCGCGAAGTCATCATTGAGCAACGCTGAACTTTTAGCTTTCGTCAGTGCGCGCACCTTGGCATTCTGCGCGCTGAATCTGCAAGTGAGAAACTATCTCCAGCTTAATCTCAGTCTGCTCTACTGGATTTTGGTTGCGCCGTTCACCGGGCAATTCTTCAAGATTGCGCCGATCTTCCGGCAGATGGTTTTCATCGGTGTCCGCGCGGCGCCAATGGTAGCGTTGACGGCATTTAGTGTGGGCGTGACGCTGGCGATGCAGGCCGCGCATTCACTCGAGAGCCTTGGCGCAGAAATGTACATCCCCGATCTGGTGATGATCACGTTGCTTCGGGAAATGGGACCGGTTTTGATCGCGGTGATTGTAATCGGCCGGAGCGGCTCCGCTGTCGCTGCCGAGCTCGGCACAATGAAAGTGTCCGAGGAAATCGAGGCGCTTGAGGTGATGGCAATCAATCCCATTCAATTTCTGGTGGTGCCGCGTTTCTTATCCATGATGGTGATGCTTCCAGCGCTGACTATTTTCGGAAATTACATCGGAATCCTCGGCGGCTGGGCAGTGTGCGTTTCCGCGCTCGACTTCAACACTGCGGGGTATGTGCTACGCGCGCTAGAGAGTGCGGAAACATGGGATTTGTATTCGGGAATGATCAAGAGCGTGGTTTTTGCATGGATCATTATCACGATCGCGTGCAACGCCGGACTCAGTGTCGAGGGCGGCGCCGAAGGCGTCGGCCAGGCCACTACAACGGCTGTGGTGCAAGCTTTGCTGGCAATGTTAGTCATGAACGCGGTGCTCACCGGCATTTTCTTTTTTGCCGCATGACATGAATGACGGGAACGCAACTATTTCTGGGGAGCACAGGCTGCCAGCCTGTCGTTTTCGGCAGCCTGCCGGAAACTCCCTGAGCGTCACTTTACCAGACGTTGTCTCTGCCAAAGTGTTGCCGGCAAGCTGGCGACAACTGCAGGCTGGCAGCCTGCGCTCCCCAGAATTTCGAGCTTCGTCATTCCTTCGTGCTTCGTCATTCGGATTTCGTCATTCTAGTCATTCTAATCATGCCCGCTGATTCTAAAATCATTGAGGTTGCCGGTCTTGTTCGAAAATTCGGCGATCGCGCGGTGCTCAACGACATTTCATTCAACGTCGACCGTGGCGAGACGCTGGTGATCATGGGCGGCAGCGGTTGCGGGAAGAGCACATTGTTGCGGCACATGATTGGCGCGATGAAACCAACATCGGGTCTCGTTAGGCTTTTTGGCGAAGAAATCACCACCTTGAAGGAACGCGAGATTGAACGGATCCGGCTGCGGTTCGGTATGCTATTTCAATCCGGCGCCTTGCTCGCCTCACTGACAGTTGGCGAGAACGTTGCGTTGCCATTGTTACAACACACAAAAAGATCCATCGATGAAATCGAGGATATCGTGAAGCAAAAACTGGGAATGGTCGGATTAACAGGATTCGAGAATCTCAAGCCCGACGAAATCAGCGGTGGAATGAAAAAGCGCGTCGGACTCGCGCGGGCGCTTGCGCTCGATCCCGAGTTGCTGTTCAGCGACGAGCCGACTTCTGGCCTCGATCCGATCATGACAGCAGTGATCGACGAACTCACGTTGAAATTGGCGCGAGGAAGAGGCATGACCGCGGTTGTGGTCAGCCACGATATGACCAGCGCCTTTCGCATCGCTACACGGATGATTATGCTTGGACACGGTGGGATTGTAGCGCAGGGTACGCCGGATGAAATTCGCGCTAGTTCAAATCCTGAAGTGCAACAGTTTATCCATGGCGAGGCCGACGGCCCGATTCCGCTGAACCTTTCACAGGAAGAACACGAGCACCATCAGCAGGTGAAACCGCGTCCCTTCGCCAGAGCACGCGGCCGGTTCCATCGCAAGACTGCGTGACAAACAAGCAAATGAAAAACGCTTCAGCCGTTCAACGCTTCAACTCTTCAACTGAGGCGAAGCCATGAAACGCAGCTTATCAGATTATCTCGTCGCGCTATTCGTCATCGCCTGCAGCGTCGTCCTGCTCGGCGCGCTGACGTTCGCGCTATCGGGGCG
>Ga0209056_10008037_pt1 | contig 10845 bp, 5 predicted proteins | sample GraSoiAngelo_114_FD_185876 | JGI IMG/M metagenome (GOLD analysis project Ga0209056, IMG submission 185876) | Grasslands soil microbial communities from the Angelo Coastal Reserve, California, USA - 14_0903_13_40cm (SPAdes) (version 2) | ecosystem: Environmental > Terrestrial > Soil > Grasslands ...
GGATTCGGGCAAACTGATGACACTGGCTGAGTACGCGGAAAGAAACGGCGCGAACGAGATTGCCGAAGTTGCTTACGCAACAGCGACAAATGAATCGCCGAAACTGCGTGCCGCGTGGCAAGGTCGGCTGCGCCTCGCCCAATCGAGCGGTGGGACAAAAAAAATTCACGCCGTGCTCGCTGGCATGCTGGCGATTTGGCCTAACGACGGCGCGATCCAGAATGACGAAGCCTACATGCGTCTGCTGCTTTTGTTCCCTGGAGGGACGGGCTCTGTCCCGCTCGGGCAAAAGGACGACACGGAGGTCGTCCCTCTAAACAATTCCCTTGGAGAGACGGGCTCTGTCCCATCCATTCATCGCCCGGACGCCACCCACCACGGCGGGCAAGCTCAGGGCGTCCCTCCAAGTGAAGAATTGAACGGCATCGAACATCTCGCCGAAAAACTGGTGCAGCAAAATCCCACCAGCCTGCCGCACCGAACCTTGCTCGCGCTCGCGCGGCTGGAACAGCATCGCCCGGCCGCGGCGATCGATGTTTATTCAAACATCAAGGTGGCGCCGAACACGCTTTCCCCTTCCGCGCTCGTCGTGCACGCGGCCGTTCTTGAAGCAAACGGTCACCACAAGGACGCAATGACGGAAGCACAAATTCCTCCCGACAAACTGTTGCCGGAAGAGCGCGATTTGATTCAAGGAGTGACAAATGGCGAGTGACCCCGCCTCCGCTGTCACTTTTCACTTACCATTTATCACTTCCTCCTCACGGCTTCACCGTGAGTCCCAAAACCGAGGCCAGCTCGGCCTGGTTTTGATCGAAGGTGAGAAAACCAGTAGCACCTAGCATAAGTGCAGAGGCGAGGTGAAGCAGATCCGTGGCGCGATGTCCGGCTTTAGAGGTGCGTTGGCGCGAGAGCCGCTCCGCTTGCCGTTGCCAATCGCGAACCTCAATCGGTTTGAGGCCGCGGGCGGCGCTTCACGAAGAACGTAGCAGTTAGAAAATAGTAGTTATAAGTCAGCAGTCGGCCTCTAATTTGCCGTTGGTTTTGATTGTGATACTTTCTGTATGCCTCGAAAGATTCGGCAGCTCATCGCCGATTTGGAAGAGCATGGGTTCGTCGATCGCGGAGGCGAGGGATCGCATCGCAACTTTCTGCATCCGAGCGGAGTGAAAATGACGCTGTCGGGCGCAGCGGGAGACGACGCGAAACATTATCAGGAACGCGATCTGAAACGGGTCATCAAAAAAGATCAAAGTATGAAAAAGCCCTCTGATCGGTACCTCAAACTGGTTGCCTGGAGCGAAGAAGATCAGTGTTATATCGGGCGTTGCCCGGATTTGATGCTCGGCGGCGTGCATGGGTCTGACGAAACGGCGGTTTACGCCGAACTTTGCCAAGCCGTGGACGAGTGGATTAGACTCTACCAGACCGAGGGGCGACCGCTCCCGGAACCATCTTCACGTCCGGCGCTGGAGCCGATTGCTTGAGCCTTTTGCTTGTTTCCCGAGCCGAGCACATGGATTGCGGACGTGCTCGCGTTGGGCACTCAGTTGCATTCACAGAGCGGCGGAGATTGGGACGCTTGCCCAAGCGCGGCGCGCGAATTTGAGGGACGCCCTCGCTCTGCCGCCGTAGCCAGATTTGGCACGCAGGGGGCCTGGCGTCCCAAATATTCTACGGACACGACTAGCCTTCGCTAAAACTCCGGCCTGGCAGGCGGAGCGTGTCCCTCCATCTCCAGGGCGATCCGCCGCCTGCCCGCCGTGGCGGGTAATCCGCGGTTAAGATCAGCCGTCAGAGGTCGGAGGTCAGTTTTTGTCCGATTTTCTGCGCGTGAGACACATGCCACTACATGATTCTGCGTCATCTTCGTAACTTGTCCGCCGTAGTCGGCGAAGGAGGATCCGCGGTCGAAAGATTGCCGCCGTGACACGGGTTGGCTGCGACAACTTTGCGGGCGACACGCCCGCCGCTACAGGTGACTCGTCAGATGTCTGCGGAGCAGACAGCGACAGCGTCGTCGCTGATGGTAGCCAAGCGCTACGAGTGTGAGAAGTCCTGTAAGATAAGTGGCGGGCTCTGGCACGGCTATGACATTCAAACTAATATTCCCTGTGTCCGTGATTGTCCAACCGCTTTCGGTCAGCGGATCAGCAGCCAAGCCAGTGATGATATTATTGTAGGTGGTGGCTTGCGCGCCGAGATCGATAAAGGTGAAGGCTTGGGTCGCGTCAAAACTCCACGTGCCTCCCGTCCGCGCGAGAGTTGAACGCGTACCAGAAGTTCCCAGAGCGAGTTCGATGATCGAGCCTGAATTTAAAGTAAGACTGTTCGCCAGCGTGAGTGTTCCGCTGGCCGTGCTGCCAGTGCCGCCAAGCAAGTTGGCGCCGGAGGCGACCGTGACTGCGCCACCGATCGTACCGGTACCGCCCAAAGTTGTGCCACTGTTATTTACCGAAACGGCACTCGTGGCGGAGGTACTGCCGTTAACCAACAACGTGCCTGCATTTACCGTCGTGGCACCAGTGTAAGTATTCACGCCGCTGAGCGTTAATTTCCCGCTGCCGCTGTAAGTGAGACCGCTAGCCGACGAGCTGCCGTTGGTAATTGCTCCAGTAATGGTGACGTTGCCAGTGCCGTTGATGATGTCGATGCGGTTGGTTGCATTGTTGCTCAAGGCGTAACCGCCCAGAGAGAGCGTGTTGCCAGCGCCGTTCACAGTGGTGGTTTGCACCGCATTCGCCGTGTTGGTCATGGTGCCGCCAAAGTTGAGCGTGCTGTTTGTGCCGTTGAGCGTGATTGTCTGATTGCCCGCATTTGTTATCGCGCCCGTGCCGAAGGTCAGGTTATTTGTTCCTGCGAAAGTGAAGTTACTGCCAAAGGTGACGGCATTGTTGTTGGTCAACGTAAGGGGGCTTCCGGTCGTATTGTCAATCGTGCCGCCGCTGATCGTGAACGCACCCGTGCCTAGGGCAGTCGCGTTATTGATATTGAGCGTACCGGCACTCAGCGTCGTTCCGCCGCTGTAAGTGTTAGCGCCGTTCAGCGTTAATGTGCCGGTGCCAGACTTTGTGATCGAGCCGGTACCGCTGACTGCGCCCGAGATGGTTGTGCGTCCGCTGCCGTTAACGGTCAGAGCAAAGGTGCTTGTGTTCACGGCCCCGATGGTGAGAACGTTGGCTGAATTATTTGTCCATGCTTGAGCGGCCCCGAGAGCGATGGGAGCATTGATCGTAAGCGTAAAGGCATTTGCGTTGTTCACCAAAATACCGAGGCCCGCCGTTCCGCTGATCGTATTGCCGTTTAATGTGAGCACGGCGGTACCGTTAATGGTGATATTCGCGCCGACAGTGCCGCTCATCCAAATGCCGCCTACCGTTTCGGGAGTCGTACCCAAGCTCGGGAGGAAACCAGAAAAGCTGCTGTCGAAGACGGCATTATCTGTGGCACCGGGAACGCCGCTTGGCGACCAGTTGGATCCAAAACTCCACGCAATATTGTGGTTCCCAACCCACGACTTGTCGGTTCCGAAGACCGGTCGCGAAGCAAAAAAGAGCAACACCAAAGTGACTGCCCAGGTAAACCCAGCGGAGGGATGGCGCTTCATCGCGGCTTAGAAGAGCAATTCCCGTGCGATAATTACCATATTCTCTGGCGTTTACACACAGCCCAGGTGTGCCAGCGAGTCTCCCTTTCTGACCTCGATCCGCCGCCGTTGCGGTTTGGCTGCGACAACTTTGCGGGCGACACGCCCGCCGCTACAGGTGACTCGTCACGTGTCTGCGGAGCAGACAGCGCCAGCGTCGTCGCTGATGGTAGCCAAACGCTACGAGTGTGAGAAGTCCTGTAAGGTAAGTGGCGGGCTCGGGCACGGCTACGACATTCAAACTAATATTCCCTCCACTGTAATTGAAAGTGCCAATCCACCCGGTATTCGTGATTGTCCAACCGCTTTCGCTCGTAGGATCAGACCCTAAGCCAGTGATGATGTTGCTGTAGGTTCCAGGTTGCGCGCCGAGATCGATAAAGGTGAAGGCTTGGGTCGGGTCGAAAGTCCACGAGCCACTTCCCGTGCGCGTGAGAGTTGAATGCGCACCAGAAGCTCCCAAAGCAAGTTCGATGATCGAGCCTGGACTCATAGTAAGACTGTTCGCCAGCATGAGTGTTCCGCTGGCCGCGCTGCCAGTCCCGCCGAGCAGATTGGCGCCGGATCCGACCGTGACTGCGCCACTGATCGTACCGGTACCGCCAAGAACAGTGCCACTGTTCGTGACAGATACTGCGCTGCCTGAAGCCAACGAACCGTTGACCAGCAGCGTGCCACCGCTGACACTAGTAGCGCCCGTGTAAGTGTTCGCGCCGCTGAGTGTAATGGTGCCACTCCCGGTCTTTGTCAGAGCGACCGTGCCCGTGCCGTTGGCGATGACTCCGGAGTAATTGCCACCGCTTCCATTGCCATTGCCGATCGTCAGGGTGACGGTGCCTGCAGCATTGCTAACAATTGTGCCACCGGAACCCATGAGGTTCCCTACGGTCTGAGTAGTGCCGTTGAGATTAAGTGTGCCGCCGTTCACGGTTAGCGTTCCACTGGTCTGTCCCAATGTGCCTGAACCGGACAGTTGAAGCGTTCCCGCGCTGACTGTGGTGCCGCCGCTGTAGGTGTTAATAGCGTTGAGCGTCGTGGTGCCACTGCCGGCCTGGGTGAAGGAGCCTGTCCCGGTAATCGCGCTTCCGCTGAAGTCGGTGCCCTGCGTCACCGCGTTGCTGCGGTTGATTGTGAAGTTTGCGTTGTCAGTGATCGCACTGCTCGTCGAAAGCGATCCAGTCGTTCCCCCGTTGCCAAGCTGAAGCGTGCCAGCGCTGATGGTCGTCGCACCGGAGTAGGTGTTCGCGCCGGAAAGCGTCAGGGCTCCGGATCCAAGTTTCGTTAGGGTGCCTCCCGAACTTGTCAGCGGGCTGGCGAAAGTGACGTTTTGGCTATTCGTGTCGATGCTATACGCTTGATTTGCCGTCGCGTTGAAACGGCTCGAATAGTCAAACGTGTTGCTCGCGCTATATTGGAGTGTGCCGCCACCAAAAGAGATGATGCCGAAATTGCCGAGCGGACCAGAAGTGCCGGGAGTTTCAGTCGCAGCCACCTGAAGCGTGCCTCCATTGATCTTCGTCCCGCCCGTGTAAGTGTTCGCGCCTTTCAGCGTAAGGACACCGCTGCCGCTGTAGGTTAAAATGCTAGCGCCGCCGCCGCCGTTCGAAACTACCCCTGTAATCGTTGTATTGCCGGTTCCGGCAATTGTAAAGGTGCGAGGCGTGTTATTAGTGCCAATCGTCAGCGCGCCCAGCGAGAGTGTATTGCCTAATCCATTGACCGTCAGTGTCCGATCTGCAGCGACACCGGCTATGGTTCCTCCGAGAGTCAGCGTGCTCCCTGTACCATTGAGCGTGATGGTGCGGCTTGCGGCCATTGTTACCGCGCCTGTGCCCAAGTTCAGGTTCCGGGTTCCCCCAAAGGTGAAGTTAGCACCCAATGTGATGGGATTGTTGTTTGTAAGCAGGATCGCTCCGGCAGTTGTATTATCAATCGTGCCGCCGGCGATGTTGAACGTGTTGGTGCCCAGGGCGGTTGCGCTATTGATGTTGAGCCTGCCGGCCTGCAGTACCGTCCCGACTGAGTAAGTGTTATTGCCGCTCAGCGTTAATGTGCCGCTGGCATTATTTTGAGTTATCACGGCGGGACCGCTTACGACACTGGAAATCGTCGTGTTGCCGCTGCCGCTGAAGGTTATGTTGTCACCGGAGGCATTGGCATTGATCCCGCCAGTGATGGTGAGGAGGCCGCCTGAGTTGTTCACCCAGCCTTGGATAGCTCCGAGTGCCAAAGGCGCATTGATCGTAAGGGTGAATGCACCGGCATCGTCCATCAATATTCCGCCGCCTCCAAGCGTGAGCGTGCTGCCGGAAATGGTGACGTTGTTTCCAAGAGTGCCTGTCATCCAAAGACCGCCGACGGTCGCAGTTGCACCTAGGTTCGGCTGATTGGAAAACGCACGATCAAAGACAGCATTATCGCTAGTCCCTCCTGGCGGACTGCCCTCAAGCCAGTTGGTGCCCGTGGCCCAAGTCATGTTGGTGGTGCCGGTCCAGTGTTTGTCGGTTCCGAAAGCCAGTTGCGGTGCAAGACACAAAAACGCCAGTAAAAGCCATTCAAGGTGCATCCATCCAAGAGGAAGGATGATCGCGGAGCGACGCGTAGGGGAGGGATGGCGCTTCATTACGCCTTGGAGGAGCCGTTACCGTGCCATAATTACCATATTTTCAACAGGATAACAAGATAAGCCGCCGGCGGCATTGCCGAACCGGGCAGGGTTGAATCGGAGGGACGCGCTTCCGCGCGTCCGGACATGCGGGAGCATGTTCCTCCGCCCTTCCTAGATCGTTGCGGCTGGCGGAAGCCGCCGCTACAAGGGATTGCGGGCGACACGCCCGCCACTACAGGTGACTAGTCACATGTCTGCGGAGCAGACAGCGCCAGCGCCGTCGCTGATGGTAGCCAAGCGCTACGAGTGTGAGAAGTCCTGTAAGGTAAGTGGCGGGCTCGGGCACGGCTACGACATTCAAACTAATATTCCCTCCGCTGTAACTGAAGGTGCCAATCCACCCGGTATCCGTGATTGTCCAACCGCTTTCGCTCGTAGGATCAGACCCTAAGCCAGTGATGATGTTGCTGTAGGTTCCAGGTTGCGCACCGAGATCGATAAAGGTGAAGGCTTGGGTCGGGTCGAAAGTCCACGAGCCACTTCCCGTGCGCGCGAGAGTTGAATGCGCACCAGAAGCTCCCAGAGCAAGTTCGATGATCGAGCCTGAATTCAAAGTAAGATTGTTCGCCAGCGTGAGTGTTCCGCTGGCCGTGCTGCCAGTGCCGCCCAGCAGATTGGCGCCGGAGCCGACCGTGACTGCGCCACCGATCGTGCCGGTTCCGCCCAAAGTTGTGCCGCTGTTATTTACCGAAACGGCACCAGTCGCGGCGGAGTTATTGCCGTTAACCAACAATGTGCCTGCGTTTACCGTGGTGGCACCGGTGTAGGTGTTGGCGCCGGAGAGTGTAATGGTGCCACTCCCAGTCTTTGTCAGAGCGACAGTGCCCGTGCCGCTGGTGTTATTCGCGATGACTCCCGCATAATTGCCACCGGTTCCATTACCATTGCCGATCGTCAGGGTGACATTCGTGCCGGTGGCGTTGTTAAGAATTGTGCCACCGGAACCCGTGAGGTTTCCTACGGTCTGAGTAGTGCCGTTGAGATTAAGCGTGCCGCCGTTTACTGTTAGCGCTCCACTGGTCGATCCCAGCTTGCCTGAGCCCGACAGTTGCAGCGTTCCCGCGCTGACTGTGGTGCCGCCGCTGTATGTATTTGCAGCGTTCAGCGTCGTCGTGCCGGTTCCGGCCTGGGTGAAGGAGCCTGTCCCGGTAATCGCGCTTCCGCTGAAGTCGGTGCCCTGCGTCACCGCGTTGGTGCGGTTGATTGTGAAGTTTGCGTTGTCAGTGATCGCGCTGCTCGTCGAAAGCGATCCCGTAGTGCCTGCATTGCCGAGTGAAAGTGTTCCGCTCGAGATTGTCGTCGTGCCTGTGTAGGTATTCGTGCCGCTGAGTGTAAGCGTGCCGGCGCCGGTTTTCGATAGAGCACCGCTGCCGCCGATTACACCGCTAAGCGTGAGGTTGGTGCCTGAGCTATCGACCTGAAAAGTGCCTGTTCCGCCTGTCGCCATCGTAAACGTCTTCGTGCTTGATGCCGTGATGCCCGTGTATTCGAGTGTGCCGGTCGTGCCGCTGCCGCCCAGAACCACGGCATTGGCGCTGTTGCCCAATACGCCACTCGTGCTCACATTGTTGATCGTGCTGATGCTCAAAGTGCCGCTCTGGATGGTCAGCACGCCGCCAAAAGTGTTCGTGCCGCTAAGCGTGAGGACACCGCTGCCGCTGTAAGTGAGACCGCTCGTTGAGGTGCTGCCGTTTGCAACAACGCCAGTGATACTGACGTTGCCGGTTCCGTTGATGATGTCAATCCGATTCGTATTGCTGTTGGCAAGCGTATAGCCGCCTAGAACCAGCGTGTTTCCGGCCCCGTTGACTGTCGTTGTTTGATTCGCTCCTAAACTATTCGTCATGGTACCACCAAATGTGAGCGTGCTGTTTGTGCCGTTGAGCTGGATTGTCCGATTGCCCGCGTTGGTTATTGCGCCTGTGCCGAGGTTCAGGTTCCGGGTTCCCCCAAAGGTGAAGTTATTACCCAATGTGATGGCATTGTTGTTTGTAAGCGTGATCGCTCCGGCAGTTGTATTATCAATCGTGCCGCCGCTGATGCTGAATATGCCGGTGCCCAGGGCGGTTGCGCTATTGATGTTGAGCGTGCCGGCAGTCAGTAGCGTATTGCCGGTGTAGGAGGTGTTCGCGCCGCTCAGCGTTAATGTGCCGCTGCCAGATTGAGTTATCGAGCCGCTACCGCTTACGGCACCGGAAATCGTCGTGTTGCCGCTTTTGCTGATGGTTAGACTGTTAGTACCGGTATTGATTCCGCCAGCGATAGTGAGGAGGCTGCCTGAGTTGTTCCACCAGGCTTGGGCAGCGCTGAGTGTCAAAGGCGCATTGATCGTAAGGGTGAATGCAACGGCACTGTCCATCAATATGGCGACACTGCCGTTTCCGTTAATTGTTCCGCCTCCAAGCGTGAGCGTGCTGCCGGAAATGGTGACGTTTCGTCCGACGCTGCCCACCATCCAAAGACCACCGACGGTCGCAGTTGAAGTCAAGTTCGGCTGGTTGCTGCTGTTAAATGTGCTGTCGAAGACCGCATTATCACCGGTCCCTCCTGGGGGGGCCGTGTCCCAGTTGGTGCTAGTGCTCCAAGTCGTGTTAGTGGCACCGGTCCAGTGCCTGTCGGTTCCGAAGATCAGTTGCGGACTAAAGAGCCAAAACGTCACTAAAAGCCATCCAAGAATCCGCACCCGTCCAAAGGGATGAATGACCGCGGAGCTATGCCTAGGGGAGGGATGGCGCTTCATTGCCCCTAACAGGAGCCTTTTCCGTGCCATAATTACCATATTTTCAACAGGATAAACAGAATAAGCCGCCGGCGGCATTGCCAAACCGGGCAGGCTTCAATCGGAGGGACACGTTTCCGCGCGTCCAGACATGCGGGAGCATGTCCCTCCGCCCTTTCTAGATCCGTCGCGGCTGGCGGAAGGAAGCCGCCGCTACAAGGGATTGCAGGCGACACGCCTGCCGCTACAGTGGCAACCTTATGCCGTACAAAGACATCAGTCCGCCCACGGGTGAAAAAATTTCGAGAACCGATAAGCTCAATGTGCCGGATCGTCCGATAATCCCGTTCATCCGGGGCGATGGCACCGGGCCGGATATTTGGGCGGCGAGTGTGCGCGTCTTCGATGCGGCGGTTGAAAAAGCCTATAAAGGAAAAAAGAGAATTTCGTGGTTTGAGGTCTTCGCTGGTCAGATGGCGAAAGACAAGTTCGACAGTTGGCTCCCGGACGATACGGTGGAAGCGTTTCGCGAATACTTAGTCGGAATCAAAGGTCCGCTGACCACGCCGATCGGCGGCGGCATTCGTTCGCTCAACGTCGCCCTCCGGCAGATGCTCGATCTTTTCGTTTGTCTCCGGCCCGTCCAGTACTTTCAAGGGGTCCCCTCGCCCGTGAAGCATCCGGAGAAAGTGAATATGGTGATCTTTCGCGAGAACACGGAAGACATTTACGCCGGCATCGAATACGCCGCTGGCACGCCGGAGTCGCAAAAGATTCTCGATTTTTTTGCGAAAGAATTTCCAAAAGAGTTCGACAAAATCCGATTCGGTACGCGCGAGAAAGCGGCCGAGTTCTGGAAAAAAGTCGGCGCACCTGAAAAAAACGACGTGTTTGTTGGCCTTGGACTCAAGCCAGTGAGCCGGTCGGGCAGCGTACGCTTGATTCATAGCGCGATCAGTTACGCGATCCTGAACCAGCGCAAGAGCGTGACGCTTGTGCACAAAGGGAACATCATGAAGTTCACCGAAGGCGCGTTTCGCGATTGGGGTTATGAAATCGCGAAGAGTTACTTCGGCGCGGAGGAGATTGAGGCCGGACCGTGGTGCAAGATTCCGATGGGCAAGCCGGGCGCCGGCATCGTGATCAAAGACGCGATTGCCGACATCACTTTGCAGCAAGTGCTCACCCGGTCGGAAGATTTTGATGTGATCGCCACGCTCAATTTGAACGGTGACTATTTAAGTGACGCGCTCGCCGCGCAAGTCGGCGGCATCGGCATCGCGCCGGGCGGCAATATTAATTACATTACCGGTCACGCCGTTTTCGAAGCGACCCACGGCACCGCTCCGAAATATGCGAACCAGGATAAAGTGAATCCCGGCTCCGTGATTTTGTCAGGCGAGATGATGTTCCGTTACATGGGCTGGGCGGAAGCCGCGGATTTTATCCTGAAAGGTTTGAAAGGCGCGATCGCGAGCAAGCGCGTCACCTACGATTTCGCGCGCTTAATGGAAGGCGCGACCGAAATCAAATGTAGCGAGTTTGGCGACAACGTGATCGCTCACATGTGAGCAAAATGACGAAATCCGAATGACGAAGCTCGAAATAATGACGAATGACCAAATGACGAAACGAAGTCGATCCTGGACTTCGAGCTTCGGGCTTCGCCATTCCTTCGTCCTTCGTAATTCGTGCTTCGTCATTTGTCTGCTCATCCTCGCAACGGGAATCAGCCTCGTCTTCGCACAGAAGCGAAACATCACCGAAAAGGATCTTTGGATAATGACGAAATCCGAAGGACGAAGTTCGAAG
>Ga0209056_10008039_pt1 | contig 10845 bp, 12 predicted proteins | sample GraSoiAngelo_114_FD_185876 | JGI IMG/M metagenome (GOLD analysis project Ga0209056, IMG submission 185876) | Grasslands soil microbial communities from the Angelo Coastal Reserve, California, USA - 14_0903_13_40cm (SPAdes) (version 2) | ecosystem: Environmental > Terrestrial > Soil > Grasslands...
AGCGCGCGATGCGCGGCCTGCGCGAGGAACATGAGCGCCTTCACGTTGATCGCGAAGAGCTTGTCGAATTCGTCGGCGCTCGTGTCGTCGATGAGCTTGGGCAGCGTGACGCCGGCGTTGCCGACCGCGGCATCGAGCCCGCCGAAGCGGTCGACGGCCATCTTCACCGCGGCCTCGCTCGTCGCGCGGTCCGCGACGTCGCCGGCGAGGGTGACGGTCTTGCTGCCGACCTTCGCCGCGGTCGCCTCGAGCGACGAACGGTCGCGGTCGACCGCGACGATCGACCAGCCGGCCTTCGCGAAGGCCTCGACGATCCCCGCGCCGATGCCCTTGCCCGCGCCGGTGATCACGACGCTGCTCACGCCGACCTCGCGGCGGAGCGCTTCGGCCAGTTGAGGTCGAAGACGAGCTCCATCATCGCCCACCACTCGCCGGGCTTGGCGTCGTCGACGCGCTCCTGCATCGTGCGCATGAGCTGGTCCCATTTGCGGTAGGTCGGATCGTCGTTGCAGCGCGCGAAATCCTTCGCAGGGTCGAACCCGTCCTTGGTCTCGCAGTACATGAAGAGCCGCCGACCGACGAGGAAGATCTTCATCTCGGTGATGCCGACCTCGCGCAATCGCGCGAGCACCTCCGGCCACGCCTGCGCGTGCTCCTTCTTGTATCGCGCGATGAGCCGCGGATCGTCACGCAGGTCGAGCGCCATCCCGTAGACCTGCACCTCAGGCCCTCCTCGCCGGCACCGGAAGGCGGTACAGCTCGGCCGCGTTCGCGCCGAAGATGCGCTCGCGCTCGGAGTTCGACACCGTGCCGATTGCGGTGCGGCACGCGTCGATCACCTGCGCGTACGACGCCGCGACGAGGCACACCGGCCAGTCCGATCCGAACACGCAGCGCCCCGGACCGAACCATTCGAGCACGCGCCTGACGTACGGGGCGAGCTGCGCGACTCGCCACTTCTTCCAGTCGGCCTCGGTGACCATCCCCGAGAGCTTGCAGAAGACGTTCGGCAGCGCGCCGAGCGGTTGGAGTCGCGTGGCCCACTCGTCGATCGCGCCCGACGCGATCGGCGGTTTGGCGATGTGGTCGATGACGAAGCGCATGTTCGGGAGCTCGCGCACCGTGGCGAGCGCGGCGGGCAGCTCGCGCGTGCGGACGAGCAGGTCGTACGCGAGGCCCGCATCGCCCACGGCTCGGACCCCGTGGCGCACGTCGGCGCGGCGCAGCCACTCGGGGTCTGGCTCGTCGTGGACCTGGTGACGGATCCCGACGAGCTTCGCGCCGCCTGCACTAGCGCGCAGCTCGGCGATGCGCTCCGCCACGTCGGGCGCGGTGAGGTCGACCCACCCCACGACCCCGGCGATGAAGTCGTGCTCCGCGGCGGTCGCGAGGAGCTCGCGCGTCTCGTCCTCGCTCGAGACGGTCTGCACGAGGATCGTGCGCTCGACGCCGCTGCGCTCGAGCAGCGGGTGCAGGTCCTCCGGACCGAAGCGGCGGCGGATCGGGGCGAGCGCGTCGGTCATCCAGGGGTACGACCGGCGCGCGGGGTCCCAGAAGTGGTGGTGCGCGTCTATGACGTCCATGCCGCACCCTCGGGATAGGTGTATTCGCGGAGCGATCCGGGCTTCATCTGCACGCTGTAGCCGGGCTTGGTCGGCGGCATGTAGCGGCCGCCGCGGATCGTGACCGGGTCGACGAAATGCTCGTGCAGGTGGTCGACGTACTCGAGCACGCGGTCCTCGAGAGAACCCGACACCGCGATGTAATCGAACAGCGAGAGGTGCTGCACGTACTCGCAGAGCCCGACGCCGCCGGCGTGCGGGCACACCGGAACGCCGAACTTCGCGGCCATGAGCAGCACCGCGAGGACCTCGTTCACCCCGCCGAGCCGGCATGCGTCCACCTGGCAGAAGCCGATCGCCTTCGCCTGCAGCAGCTGCTTGAAGACGACGCGGTTCTGGCAGTGCTCGCCGGTCGCGACGCGGATCGGCGCGATCGCGCGCGCGATCGCCGCGTGACCGAGCACATCGTCCGGGCTCGTCGGCTCCTCGATCCAGTACGGATCGAACTCCGCGAGGCGCTTGGTGTTGGCAATGGCCTCGCCGACGTCCCAGACCTGGTTCGCGTCGAACATGAGCCTGCGCTTCGGCCCGAGCACCTCGCGCGCGATGCGCGCGCGACGGACGTCCTCCTCGATGTCGCGGCCCACCTTCATCTTCAGGTGCGTCCAGCCGGCGTTCACCGCCTCGCGGCAGAGCGCGCGGAGCTTGTCGTCGGAGTAGCCGAGCCAGCCGGCCGAGGTCGTATACGCGGGAAAGCCGTCGCGGCGCATTTCGGACTCGCGCTCGGCCTTCGTCGACGCGCAGCGGCGCAGCAGCGCCAGCGCCTCGTCGGGCGTGAGCGCGTCGGTGATGTAGCGAAAGTCGATGCACGCGACGACCTGCTCCGGCGTCATGTCGACGAGGAGCTTCCAGACCGGCTTGCCCTCGATCCTGGCCCAGAGATCCCAGACCGCGTTCACCACCGCGGCGGTCGCCAGGTGGATGGCGCCCTTCTCGGGGCCGATCCAGCGCAGCTGGCTATCGCCGGTCACCTTGCGCCAGAACCCCCGCATGTCGGACGCGACCTGATCGAGCGTCGCGCCGACGACAAGCGAGGAGAGCGCGGTCGCCGCCGCGACGACGACCTCGTTGCCGCGTCCGATCGTGAACGTGAGCCCGTGACCCTCGAGGCCTGGCCGATCGGTGCGCAGCACCACGTAGGTCGCCGAGTAGTCGGGTGCGACGTTCATCGCGTCCGACCCCGCGAGTGTGCGCGAGGTGGGGAAGCGGACGTCGAGCACGTCGAGGCCGGTGATCGTGGTGCCGCTCACTGCTGCTGCCGCCGTCGGACGATGTCGAGGTAGACCGCGAGGATGACGATCCCGCCGGTGACCACGGTCTGCCACTCCTGCGGAACGGAGAGGATGCGCAGCCCGTTGGTGAGCGTGCTGATGATGAAGGCGCCGATGACCGTCCCGAGGATCGAGCCCTCGCCGCCCGAGAGCGACGTGCCGCCGATCACCGCGGCGGCGATCGCGTCGAGTTCGTAGCCCTGCCCGAGCGAGGGCTGCGCCGAGTTCAGCCGCGCGCCGATGAGCACCCCGGCGATCCCGCTGAAGATCCCCGCGAGGGTGAAGACGGCGATCTTCCAGCCGACGACGTTCACGCCGGAGAGGCGTGCCGCCTCTTCGTTACTGCCGAGCGCGAACGTGAACCGGCCGAGGACGGTCGTCGTCAGGATCAGGCTCGCCACGAGCGCGCAGCCGAAGAGCACGAGCACCACGTTCGGGATGTCGAGCCCCGGGATCACCCCGCCGATCACCGAGCCCATCGCCGCGCGGTTGAAATCCGGCGTGTCGTTGAAGTAGATCGGCTTCAGTCCGGAGACGACGAGTGCGAGCCCCTTTGCGACGTTGAGCATGCCGAGCGTCGCGATGAACGAGGGGATCTTCAGCTTGGCGACGAGCGTCCCGTTCACGATTCCCGCGAGCGCCCCGGTCGAGACTCCCGCGAGGATCCCGACAGGCACCGGCGCGTGCCACTCGGTGATAAAGACCGCCGTCATCACCGACGAGAGCGTCATCACCGTGCCGATCGAAAGGTCGATGCTGCCGCTGATGATCACGAAGGTCACGCCGAGCGCGAGGATGCCGTTCACCGCGGTCGCGATGAGGATCCCGACGACGTTGTCGAACTGGAGGAAGTTCGGCGAGAGCAGCGAGAAGATGAGGATGATCGCGATGAGCGCGGCGAAGGCGAGGAGCCGCTGGACCGCATCCGAGCGCATGAGCGTCGTACGCCGCGCCGGGCTCAGCGCGGCCAGGCCGATCCGCATCTAGTCGACCGTCGCCACGGGCGCGCGCATGGTGGCGTAGGTCATGATCTGCTCCTGGGTGGCCTCGCGGCCGCTGAGCTCGCCGGTGATCCGCCCCTCGCACATGACCACGATGCGGTGGCTCATCCGCAGGATCTCGGGAAGCTCGGACGAGATCATGACGATCGCCTTTCCCTGCTTCGCGAGCTCGTTCAGGAGGTGATAGATCTCGCTCTTCGCGCCGACGTCGATCCCGCGCGTCGGCTCGTCGAAGATGAGGATGTCGGTGTTCGCGGTGAGCCACTTCGCGACGACGACCTTCTGCTGCGTGCCGCCCGAGAGGTTGCGCACCTTCTGCCGCAGGCTCGGCGTCTTGATTGCGAGCCGCTGCACGAGCTGCTCCGCCGTCGCACGGGTGCGGCGCGCGTCCACACGCCCGAACGCGCGCAGGAACTTGCGCAGCGTTGCGAGCACGATGTTGGTCTCGACGTCCATCCCGAGCGCGAGCCCGTAGCGCTTGCGATCCTCGGACAGGTAGCCGATGCCCTGGCGAACGGCGTCGCCCGGGCCGTTGATCCGCGTCGGTCTGCCGTGCACGCGGATCTGCGCCGAGTCCGGCCGGTCAGCGCCGAAGACCGCGCGGGCGACCTCGGTCCGGCCGGCGCCCACAAGACCCGCGAAACCGAGGATCTCGCCGCGCCTGACCGTGAAGCTCACACCGCGGACCGCGCGGCCGCGGGCGAGGTCACGCACGTCGAGCACGACGTTGGGATCGGCGACCTCCGGGATCTCGGGAGCCTCCTCGTAGATGGTGCGGCCGACCATCATCCGGATGATCTCCGCGATCGCCGCGGCCTTCGTGTCGACGGTCGCGATGTACTGCCCGTCGCGCATCACCGTCACGCGGTCGGAGATGCGCTTGAGCTCCTCGAGGCGATGCGATATGTGCACGACGCCGACGCCGTCGTCGCGCAGCTGGCGGATGATCCGGAAGAGCTCGTCGACCTCCGCATCGGTGAGCGCCGCCGTAGGCTCGTCCATGATCACGACCTCGGCCCGATGCGAGAGCGCCTTCGCTATCTCGACCATCTGCTGCTGTGCCACCGCGAGGTTGGCGACCTTCGTCTGCGGATCGATCACGATGTGCAGCCGCTCGAACAGCTTTCGCGCCTGATCGTTTAGCGCGCGCTCGTCGAGGAGGAAGGGGAGCGCGCGGCGCGGCTCGCGGCCGATGAAGATGTTCTGCGCCGCGGTGAGGTTGGGCATGAGGCTGAGCTCCTGATGGATGATGCTGATGCCCAGCAGCTGCGCGGCTCGCGGCGTCGGGATGTCGACCTCGGCGCCCTTCACGCGGATCCGTCCGGCGTCCTTGCGGTACACGCCCGCGAGGACCTTCATGAGCGTGGACTTGCCGGCTCCGTTCTCGCCGACGAGCGCGTGCACCTCACCGGCGCGAAGGTCGAAGCGGCACTCGCGGAGCGCGTGCACGCCGGGGAAGTCCTTGCTGATGGCCTCCATCTCCACGAGAAGGCCGCCGCTCGCATCCGGCACGCGATCCTCCCCCGTGACGAACGGGGCCGTCGCCACCGGCGACAGCCCCGCCCGACCCTTTGCTAGATGACGCTCGCTACTTGTACAGCAACGCCGCGATGTCGGGAGCGTCGATGTTGGTCTTGTCGTACCAGTGGAAGCCGGTGTCGATGTTCTTCGGCACCGACTGCTTGTTCAGGACCTTCCAGGCCGCCTCGACGGACTTGAAGCCGATGCCGATCGGGTCCTGCGTGATCGCGCCGGCCTCCTCCCCGCTGCGGATCGCGTCCATCTGCTGCTGGCCGGAGTCGTAGCCGATCACCACGACCTTGCCCGACTTGCCCGATTCCTTCACGCCGTTGAGCACGCCGATGGCCGAGCCCTCGTTGGCGCCGAACACGCCCTTGAGGTTCGGGTTCGCCTGGAGGATCGCCTTGGTGATGTCTGTGGACTTGAGCTGATCGCCGCCGCCGTACTGGGTGCTGACGATCTTGATGTTCGGGTACTTGCTCTTGATCTGGTCGGTGAAGCCCTTCACGCGGTCGATGCCCGTCCGGCTCGTCTGGTCGTGCGCGACGATCGCCACGTCGCCGCTCATGCCGATGAGCGAGGCCATCTTGTCCGCCGCCGCCGCTGCCGCCGCGATGTTGTCCGTCGCCGCGGTCGCGACCGGGATGTCGCTGTCGACGCCCGAGTCGAACCCGATGACGGGGATGTTCTGATCCTTCAGCTTCTGAAGCAGCGGGATCGCCGCCTTGCTGTCGAGCGCGGCGAAGCAGAGCGCGTTCGGCTTCTTGTTGATCGCCGCCTGCAGCATCTCGATCTGCTTGTCGACCTGTGACTCGTTCTCGGGTCCTTCGAACGTGATCGTGACGTTGTACTGCGCCGCGGCCTTCTCGGCGCCTTGCCGCACGGCCTGCCAGAACTGGTGCTGGAAGCCCTTCGAGATCATCGGGATGAAGAGCTTGGCTGAGGTCGACGCGCTTGCCCCACCGGTCGTCGCGGGCTGACCGCCGCAGGCCCCGACGAGCAACGCCATCGCGGCTCCCAGCGCGACGAACACGCGCATGGAACGACTACTCATCTTTTCCTCCACACTGATTTCGGCTCACGGACGATCGGATCAAACGGACGCACCTCCCCCTGAGATCGACGGCATGGTCCACCCGTTGACGGGATTGCGTCAAGTCGTACGGATATCCGTCAACGCATCGTGTTATCGTCACGCGCCGTGGGAGAGGAACGGGCGATCGCACGCACCGCCGGACGAGCACTCGATGTGCTCATGCTGCTCGTCGAGCGTGGCCAGCACGGCCTGACCGCGCGCGAGCTCTCCGACCGCCTTGCCGCGCCGCGGACGAGCGTCGCGGATCTTCTCAAGGTGCTGCAGCATCGCGGCTTCGTAGCGCCGACCGTCGACGGACACGGCTGGCGTCTCGACTTCCGCGTCGCGCAGCTTGGCAACGCGTACCTGCACGAGTTCTCGGTGCGCGAGATCGGCCGGACCGCGATGCGCGAGCTCTCGCGGCGCACCGGTCTCACCACGCAGATGGCTGTCCTCGACCACGGCGACATCGTCTACATCGAACGGCAGGACGCGGGTCGGCGGGTCAGCGAGCCGCACGTCATCAGCGACATCGGCAGCCGGCTGCCGGCGTACTGCACGTCCCTTGGAAAGGCGATGCTCGCGTTCCTTCCTGACGACGAGATCGATCACCTCTACGGCACGCCCGGAGCGCTCCTGGGTCGCACGAAGAACACCATCACGACGGTCGCGCGCCTCAAGACCGAGCTCTCGACGATCCGCCGCCGCGGCTACGCGGTCGACCTCGAGGAGACGACCGAGGGAGTTGTGTGCGTGGGGAGCCCGATCCTGGGCGCGGACGGCCGTCCCGAGGCGGCGATCAGCGTGGCCGGGCTGCGCGCCGGGCTCCCGGCCTCCGAGATCGAGAACCTCGGCCGAACCGTCGCGCGTACCGCGGGCCAGGTCTCGAGCGCGCGCGGCGGCGCGCGTGCGATGCCAAGGGTCTCGCGCGTCCGCACGCGAGCTCGTGCGCTTCAGCGGAGGCGTCGCGTCCGCGGCGCCGCGTAGCCAACGTGCGCGTCGCGAGTTTTCGCGCCGGCAGTGAGACGTCGTGGGGCGTCGTCAGCGCCGGTCGCGTCACCGATGCGCGCTCGCTCGCGGGCGCGCCGGCGAGCGTTCGCGATCTGCTCGAGTCAGCGGATCCCTCCGGGTGGCTAGGCCGTGTCGCCGATGCGCGCGCTCGATCGCTCGATGAGGTCAAGCTCATCCCGCCGCTCGCCCCGCGCCAGGACTTCATCGCGCTCGGCCTCAACTACCGAACCCACGTCGGCGATTCCGGTGTCGCTGCGGGACAACCGACGCCGCCCGACCGCCCGATCCTGTTCGGCAAGGCCGCGAGCAGCCTCATCGGTCCCGACGACGAGATCTGCTTCTCGCGCTCGGTGACGAATGAAGTGGACTGGGAGGTCGAGCTCGCGGTCGTCATCGGCCGCGCCGGCCGGAACATTTCGCGCGGCGCAGCAGTCGATCACATCTTCGGCTACACGGTCGCCAACGACGTCACCGCGCGCGACCTGCAGTTCCTCGACGGCAAGCAGTGGTATCGCGGCAAGAGCCTCGACACGTTTGGTCCGCTCGGCCCGTGCATCGTGACCGCCGACGAGCTCGCCGACGCGCGCGGCTTGCGTCTCACGCTGCGGGTCAACGGCATCACGAAGCAGGACGCGAGCACCGACGAGCTCCTCTTTCCCGTGCCCGAGATCGTCGCGAGCGCGTCGGCCGGCCGGACGCTCCTTCCCGGCGACGTGATCCTCACCGGCACGCCCGCCGGCGTCGGGTTCACGCGCACGCCGCCTGAGTACTTGAAGGACGGCGATGTCGTCGAGGCGGAGATCGACCGCATCGGCGTGCTGCGAAACCAAATCCGTGTAATACAGTAGATACGGCGTATTACACTTGCCGGATGGCTCGTTCACGGAAGGCAGCGCTCCCCGCCCGGGTCGGCACGGACACCTTGCGCCGGCTCGACCGTCACGCGAAGCGGCTCGGCAAGCCTCGGTCGAATCTTGTGGAGAGATACGTGGAGGAGGGTCTGCGCATGGACGAGCATCCTGGGGTCGTCTTCGTTGATGGTCCCGCGGGTCGCCGGCCGGCACTGGCTTCACGCCGGGGCCTCGACATCTGGGAGGTCATCACCACCCTACATGCGAACGACGGGAATACTGCCGACGCGGCTGAGGTGCTCAGCCTGCCAGAGTCCGAGGTGCGGGTCGCTCTCGCTTACTACGCGGACCATCGATCCGAGATCGATGACTGGATTCGTGCGAATGAAGAGCTCTTCGAGCAGGCCGAGGCCGCGCAGAGGCGTCAGCAGGACGCGGCGCGCCGTCGTTGAGGCTGCTGCTCGATGAGCAGCAGAGCCGCCGTATCGCAGAGATTCTTCGTGGGGAAGGCCAGGATGTGAGCGCGATCAGCGAACGCTCGTGGCCGCGTCCGCTCAGCGATGAGAATGTCCTCGAGGTCGCGACCGCCGAACGCCGCGCCGTGGTCACTGAGAACGCGCGTGATTTCGCAGTGCTCCACCGCAGCTGGATCGAGCGCGGGAGTTCGCACTTTGGAATCCTCATCGCTCCGAGTCGACGCTTCCCACGGCGAAAAAGTTCGCCCGGTCTGATCCTCACGGCGCTGCGGTCGCTCTTGCGCGCACATGAGTCTGAGGACGCCATGCGCGATCAGTTTCTGTGGCTCAGCTAAGCGGAGCCTCGCCAGAACCTCATCCCGAGCCACACGTACCAGACCGGATTGACAATGAATCCCTCGAGCGCCGCCGGTGCCAGGACGAGCGGGCTCGTCGCGTCGAGGATGACGAGCCGCGCGAGATAAATCAAGACGAGCAGGATCCCCGAGAGGTAGCCAAGCATTCCAAGGCCGTGCGGGAAGCCGCCGCCGCGCGTCATCAGCCTCGCGAACACGATGAGCGCGATGCCCGCGAGCCCGAACGTCAGCACGCCGCGCGGATCGACCGCGTTCGGGAAGTCGACTGCTGGCGAGGTCGGCGGGTGAAGGACGTTCGCGAGGTCGTACGCGCCGTGGATCGCCGAGCCGAGCGCGCCGGCGAACCCGAACATGAAGGCGGCGAGCGCGAAACCCGCGTCGACGTCGCGCAGCCGCCGGTACAGCGCGGCCATGACCTGGATCCCGAGCACGCCGCCGAGCATCAAGAACAATGACGAGAGGAAGCGGCCTGCGTCGGGCGAGGAGCGCGCCACGATGACGAACGACACCGAGTAGAGGAAGCCACCGATGCCCACGACGATCGCGGTCGCGCCCGATGAACGGTCGAACGAACGCGACGAGGCGACCATCACGGCGGCGCAGTGTAGCGATGGGGCGGCGAGGCGCGGCCTCGGCTACGTCCGCGAAGCGGTGGGCATCTCCGCGTGGAGCGCTTCCTTGAGCTTGGCGAAGTTTTTCGAGCCGATGACGACGCGGCTCGATGCGAGCGAGTACGAGAACTCGACGTTGACCTCGGCGTCAGCGATCTGACGGAAGATCTTTGCGACCGTGCCCGGGCGGTCCTGCGCGTCCGCGATGACGACGTCGCGCTCCTCGCGGACCTTGAAGCCGGCGCCCTCGATGGCCCGGCGCGTCGCCGCCGGATCAGATGTCGTGACGTGAAGGACGCCGTCGGCGGCGTCGCAGTAGCCGTCGATGTTGATGTTCGCCTTGGCGATGGCCTCGGTCGCTTTCGCGATCTGTCCTGGCCGGTCCTGGCCGAGATCGATAGCGAGGTCCTTGCCCGTGGTCTGCATGTTCGCGTACCTCCTCCCCGTAGGTATCGCACCTCGCCGCCCCGCCACGGATGCTACTCGCGGCTTGTGAGGGTTCCCGCTCTTCAGGGCTGGATCGGGCAGCGGAAGTCCGCCGCGGCGTTTCGCGTAACGGTGATGTCGCCGGCCGTCTGCGCGGCGAGGATCGCGCTCTGCGAGGTGAGCGGACGCATCGCGGTGTTCCAGCTGACGACGTAGACCTTCCACGCGCCGCCGCGGTAGTCGGGATCGCCCGGTCCCAATCCGGCCACGCCCCCGGTGCCAGGGACCATGTAGAAGGGCGCGGTGCCTTCTTGCGCGAGAGGCGCTGGTGGCAAGAGCGTGCGGACGAGCGACCCGTTGAGCCAGATCTGGGTGAACACCACGGGCGAGGAAGCGAACGCGGGTATGGCCGAGGCGAGAGAGAGCGACACTGCGAAGGCGCAGACAGCAAGAATCCGTTTCATCTCGAGGCCTCCAAAAAGTGATCCCGCAAGCTTGCGCGAGGCATGTGACACGGCGACAACGGACTGTCACAGGCGTGTCATCCGGGGTCTAGCTGATGGCGATTCGTCCGCGTCGTCTTGACGGCCTTGGCGGCGAGGGCTATGCCTGACGCTCGCTCGC
>Ga0209056_10008041_pt1 | contig 10838 bp, 6 predicted proteins | sample GraSoiAngelo_114_FD_185876 | JGI IMG/M metagenome (GOLD analysis project Ga0209056, IMG submission 185876) | Grasslands soil microbial communities from the Angelo Coastal Reserve, California, USA - 14_0903_13_40cm (SPAdes) (version 2) | ecosystem: Environmental > Terrestrial > Soil > Grasslands ...
TCCCAGCTTCGCTCATCGTGCCTCAGTGAACAACCTCCTTAGCAATCACATCTAGACGGCGGACGGGAGCCGTCGCCTCTATATTTTCTCCCCATGTCATCCCCTCGCCCCCGCGACCGCATCCTCGGCAACCTCGAGTCCATCTACCGCGAGGCGTACGAGCGCGCCAAGGGTGCGAGCGACCAGGTGCGCATGGCCGATCTCGACGCCGCCTACCAGCGGGAACAGCTGCTGCTCGAGGTGCTCCTCGACATCCGCGATGCGCTCACGTCCCTTCCGGCCTCCGCCGAGCCGGGCTCCGGGAAGACCCCCGGACCCGACCCGATCGCCGCGCTCGAGACCATCCACCGCATCAGCAGACTGCGCTGAGGGAACGCCATGCGCCTGCGCCTGACCGTGGGACTCCTCTGCCTGGCGCTTGGCGCCTGTGCCCGGAAAGCGGACATGATCATCTCCGGAGGGATGGTCTGGACGGGCCTGTCGACCGGGGCGCCCCACGCGGGAGCCGTGGCCGTCGCCGCCGGCAGGATCCTCGCGATCGGCGAGAGCGCACAGGTGTGGCGCTATGTGGGCTCCAACACGCAATGGATTCAGGCGAACGGCGGGCTCGTGCTTCCGGGCTTCACTGACGGACACACCCATTTCATCGGCGGCGGGTTTCAGCTCGCGTCGGTGGACCTTCATGACGCCGCGACCCCGCAGGAGTTTATCCGGCGCGTCAAGGAGTACGCGAAGACCCTGAAGCCGGGCGAATGGATCAGCGATGGCCGCTGGGACCATACGCTCTGGCGCGGTCAGCCGCTGCCCCGGCACGAATGGATCGATTCGGTCACGCCGGCCAACCCGGTATTCGTGAGTCGGGTCGACGGCCATGAAGCGCTCGCCAACGCCGCCGCGATGCGGGCCGCCGCGGTCACAAAGGACACGCCAAGCCCGCCCGGTGGCGAGATCCTGCACGACGCGAGGACGGGCGAGCCCCTCGGCATTTTCAAAGACCGGGCGCTCGACTTGATCGCCCGGGCGATCCCGGACCCGTCGCCGGATCAGCGTGATTCGGCGCTCGCGCGTGCGCTCGCCTACGCCGCGTCGCTGGGCGTCACTGCCACGTCACACGTGTCCGCGTCGTGGGCCGATGTCGCGAGCTATCGCCGCTTCGAGCGGGCTGGCCGGCTCACCATGCGGGTGGCGCTCTATCTGCCGCTCGATTCCTGGCGCGCGGTCGCCGAAACGTTGAGCCATTCAGGCCGCGGCGACGACTGGGTGAAAATCGGCGGGCTCAAGGGCTACATGGACGGCTCGGCGGGGTCGCGCACCGCGTACTTCTTCGAGCCGTACAGCGACTCGGCGGGCTACCGTGGGCTCGTGCAGTACCCAGAGGCGGACATGCGTCGCTGGATCGGCAGCGCCGACTCGGCGGGCCTGCAGATCGCCGTCCACGCGATTGGCGACCGCGCTAACGCCATTCTCCTCTCGATCTACGATAGCGTCGCGCGGGCGCACGGGCCGCGCGATCGGCGTTTCCGGATCGAGCACGCCCAACACCTGCGCCCGCAGGACATCCCCCTGTTCGGGAAGCTCGGCGTGATCGCCTCGATGCAGCCGTATCACGCCATCGATGACGGACGCTGGGTGGAGCGGCGCATCGGGCCGGTCCGCATCAAGACGACCTACGCGTTCCGTACGCTGCTCGACACGGGAGGGCGGCTCGGGTTCGGGTCTGACTGGACGGTCGCGCCGCTCGACCCGATCCTCGGCGTGTACGCCGCGGTCACGCGCCGCACCCTCGACGGCAAGAACCCGGAGGGGTGGGTGCCGGAGCAGAAGATCTCAGTGGGAGAGGCGCTGCGTGCGTATACGGCCGGCAACGCATATGCGACGTTCGACGAGGCCAAACGGGGCACGCTTGCACCGGGCGCTGACGCGGACGTCGTCATACTGGACCGCAACCTCTTCACCCTGCCGTCCGATTCCCTCGATCGGGCCCGGGTGCGCTATACCATCGCGGGGGGTAGGGTGGTCTACCGGCCCTAGCCGGTGTACGTGAGCCCCGACGCCTGAAGCGTGAGGGGCCGCGCCCCCTCGTGCTCCACGCCGGCTTCGACCACGTCACCCAAGACCAGCGTATGGTCGCCGCTCGGGAGTGTTGCGACGACCCGACACTCCACCCACCCGAGCGCGTCGGCGAGCACCGGCGCGCCGGAGACTGGCCCCGGCTTGGTCTTGATTCCCTTGAGCTTCGGCGACGCGCCCCCCGCGCCCCCCGCCCCTCCCGGGCCGCGCCCAAGCTTCTCCGCCACGTCGCGTTGCCCCTCGTGAAACACGCTGATGGCGAAATGATGCGCGTCCCGGATCATCTCGATCATCCTGGACGTGCTCTCTACCGCCACCACGACCATCGGCGGTTCGAACGAGGCTTGGCTGACCCAGTTGGCGGTTACGCCGTGCTCATCGCCCTCACGCTTCACGGTGAGCGCGTACAGGCCGTAGGCGAAATGTCGGAGGACCGTCTGTTTCGCGGCCGCGTTCATGGCAAGGGAATATGGTACTATCTTTGTCTCATGGCGACGCGCGCTCAACCCCGGCCCCGGGCCGCCAAATCCCTGTCCAAGCCCGACCTGCTCGATATGTACCGGCTGATGCTCCTGTCGCGGCGCATCGACGACAAGGAGATTCAGCTCAAGCGGCAGAACAAGATCTTCTTCCAGATCTCAGGTGCCGGGCACGAAGCCGTGCTGGTGGCCGCCGGGAGAGTGCTCCGCCCCGCATACGACTGGTTTTATCCCTACTATCGCGACCGCGCGCTCTGTCTGAGCCTCGGCATGACCCCCACCGAGATGTTCCTCTCCGCGGTCGGCGCGGCCGAGGATCCCAACTCGGGGGGCCGCCAGATGCCTTCCCACTGGGGGCATAAAGCGCTCAACATCGTCAGCCAGTCGAGCCCCACCGGCACGCAGCTGCTCCAAGCCGTGGGCTGTGCGGAGGCGTGGCTTCGCTACGATCGCATCGCCGCGATCGTCGACAAACCGATCCAGGGCGACGAGCTCGTGTACGTCTCGGCGGGGGACGGCACGACCAGCGAAGGGGAGTTCTGGGAGGCGCTCAACACGGCCACCAATCTGAAGCTGCCGGTGCTGTTCCTCATCGAGGACAACAAGTACGCGATCTCCGTGCCCGTCGAGGTGCAGACGGCGGGGGGCTCCGTGTCGAAGCTCGTGCGGAACTTCCCCGGCCTCCTGGTGGAGGAGGTGGACGGCTGCGATCCGGTCGTCTCCTACGACGTGCTGTTGCGGGCATCGGAATACGTCCGCCAGCGCAAGGGGCCCGCACTCGTCCATGCACACGTGACCAGGCCCTACTCGCACTCCCTCTCGGACGATGAGGTGCTGTACAAGCCGCCCAAAGAGCGGGAAGAGGAGGCACGCCGCGACTGCCTCGCCCTGTTCCCCAAGCGGCTCATCGCCGACGGCGTGGCCAGCGCCGCCGAAATCGAGGCCATCAAGCGCCAAGTGGAGGAGGAAGTCGGCGTCGCCGCCGACATGGCGCTGGCCTCGCCTCAGCCCGAGCCGGAGACGGCGCTCCTGTACGTCTACTCGCCCGAAGTCGATCCCACGTCCGAGCAGTTCGATACGGAGGACGACCCGCAGTTCGGGGGTGATCCCACGACTATGGTGGACCTGCTCAACACCTGCCTGAAGGACGAAATGGCGCGCGATCCCCGCATCGTGGTGTTCGGCGAGGACGTGGCGGACGCGAGCCGCGAGCAGCACTTGGAGCAGGTGAAGGGCAAGGGCGGCGTCTTCAAGGTGACGTGGGGGCTGCAGCGACAGTTCGGGAGCGATCGCGTCTACAACTCCCCGCTCGCGGAAGCGAACATCGTGGGCCGCGCGATCGGCCTCGCGACCCGCGGCCTGAAGCCCGTCGTGGAGATTCAATTCTTCGACTACATCTGGCCCGCCTATCATCAGCTCCGCAACGAGCTCGCCACGCTGCGCTGGCGTTCCAGCAACGCTTTCTCGAGCCCGGTCGTGGTGCGCGTCACCTACGGGGGCTATCTCAAGGGCGGCTCGATCTATCATTCCCAGACGGGCGCCGTGGTGTTCACGGCCGTTCCCGGGCTGCGGGTGGTTTGCCCCAGCACCGCGCTCGACGCGAACGGCCTGTTGCGCACGGCGATTCGGTGTGACGACCCCGTGTTGTTCCTCGAGCACAAGCATCTCTATCGCCAGACGTACAACAAGGCGCCCAATCCTGGGCCGAATTTCATGATCCCGTTCGGCAAGGCGAAGGTGGTGCGGGAGGGGCGGGACCTCACAGTGGTAACGTACGGCGCCGTGGTGCAGCGCTCGCTCGTCGCCGCGAAGGAGCTCGAGGAGCGAGACGGGGTGAGCGTGGAGGTGATCGACCTGCGAAGCCTCTCCCCCGTGGACTGGGAGGCGATAAGGGCGTCGGTGACCAAGACGAGCAAGGTGCTCGTCGCCTATGAAGATGCCCGGTCGTGGGGCTACGGCGCTGAGCTCGCCGCCCGGATCGCCGACGAGTGCTTCCCGTGGCTGGACGCGCCCGTGAAGCGGGTGGCCTCGACCGACACCTTCGTCGGCTACGCGCCCAGGCTCGAAGACTTCATCCTACCGCAAGTGGAGGATCTCGCGCGGGCGATGCGCGACCTGCATGCGTTCTAGCGCGGCCCGCGCCTACAGTCTTCTCTTCTTCTTGTCCGGAGCCACAGGGCTCGTCTACGAGCTCCTTTGGGTCCGGGTCCTCTATCAGACGTTCGGCTCCACCATTCAGTCGGTAACGACGGTGGTGGCCGCCTACATGGGCGGCCTGGGCCTCGGCGCCTGGCTGCTGGGTCGCCGCGCGGATCGCGATCCTCGGCCGGCCGCCCTGTACGGCATGCTGGAAATCGCGATTGCAGTGTTCGGCTTGATCTCCCCCCTCGTGCTTGGGCTCGCACACCGGCTGTATCTCGGCGTCGCGGGAGCGCTCCAGCTCACTGGTGCCGTCAGTGTCGCGCTGCGGTTCGGGCTCGCCGTGTTGGTGCTACTCGTTCCCACGACCCTCATGGGCGGCACGCTTCCGGTGCTCACCCGCGCGTTCATGGGCACCGACCGCGGCGAGTTGAAGCGCTCTCTCGGCCTGCTCTACGGTCTCAATACGCTCGGCGCCGTTGTGGGCACGGCGCTGGCGGGCTTCTTCCTGATTGAGCTCGTCGGCATTCGGGCGAGTCTGTGGGGGACAGCGGCCGTGAATCTCGCGTTGGGCGCGGGCGCCCTCGCCCTGGCACGGCCCGTGGCCCCGGTGTCCCAGTCGGTCCGCGCGCCGGATGCGGCGATATCGGGGCCCGCGCCCCAGCGGCTCCGCTATCTCGCCTGCGCCCTCCTCGCCCTCACGGCCTTCGCGTCGCTGCTCGACGAGATCGCGTGGACGCGGGTGCTGGTGATGGTGGTGGGCGGCTCGACTTATGCATTTACCCTGGTTCTGCTCGTCTTCCTGCTCGGGATCGGGCTGGGAAGCGGATTCGTGGCGCGTCGTAGCGCCGTTCAGGCCGCCAGCGCCGCCGACGCGGCCCTGGCTCAAGGCATCACCGGCGCCGGCGCCGCACTCCTCCTCCTGTTCTTCGCCGCCCTACCGGTCTACGTCATCGCGGTCTTCGGGCACGTCGAGTTCGGCGCCGGGACGCGCCTGCTGCTGCTGAGCGTCGCGGTCGGCGCAGTCGTGCTCATCCCGGCGGTGGGTATGGGGCTCAGCTTCCCGCTGTTGACCGACCTGGCCGCTCCGCGAGACGCCGCCCGCGCCGCCGATGTCGGAACGGCATATGCGCTCAACACGCTCGGTAGCATCGCCGGAGCGGTCCTGACCGGCTTCGTCCTGGTCGTCGCGCTGGGCACCGAAACGACGCTCCGCATCGGCCTCGTGATCAACGGCGCGGCAGCGCTCGCGCTGGCGGGGTTCGCGGCGCACGGCGTCGCGGAAGGCTCGCCGGAGCATCGCGCCCTGCGCCGCCGCGTGCTTGTGGCCGGGGTGCTCGCCGGGGTCGCGCTGGGCGTCGCCATCGGCGCGCCGCCGTGGGGCACCCGCCTGATCGATCTGGGTCCGACTATCTACGCCCGCGAGCCGATGGACGCCGCGCGGCGCCAGGCCTTCCTCGCCCACCGCGGGTCGCGGCTGCTCGCGTTCCAGGAGGGCCGGAACGCCACCGTGAGCGTCTGGGAGGGGCTGACCGGCCGAACGCTCCGGGTGAACGGCAAGGTGGACGCGTCCGATCACGGCGACATGAACACCCAGATCATGGTCGGCCTCGCGGCGGCTGCTGCGCGACCGGATCCGGCGTCGGCTTTGGTCATCGGGTTCGGGAGCGGTGTGACCACCCGCGTGCTCGCCGAGGTTCCGGGCATACAGCGGGTGCGTGTGGTGGAGATCGAGCCTGCCGTCCTGGAGATGGGGCGGTACTTCGCCGGAGTGAATGACACGGTGCTCGCGCGCCCCAGCGTCGCGGCCGTGGTCGACGACGCGCGGAGCGCCCTGCAGCTCAAGGACGAGCGCTATGACATCATCGTGTCGGAGCCCTCCAACCCGTGGGTCGCCGGAGTGGCGACGCTGTACACGCCCGAATACTTCCAGATCGTTCGCTCGCGCCTCGCAGACGACGGTGTGTTCTGTCAGTGGCTCCAGATCTACCAGCTCCCCCTGGATGTCGCGGCGGGGATCGTTCGTAACCTGCGTCAGGCGTTCCCGCACGTGGAGGTCTGGTTCTCCACCAGCTTAGACCTGCAGATCCTGGCCTCCGGCCGGCCGCTGCGGTACGACCGGGCTTGGCTCGAGCGCCTGTTCGATGCGACGACGCCGATCGGTGTCCTGAGCCGTGAGTGGCTCGGGGTCGACTCCGCGGGAGACCACTTCGGGCGCCGACTGCTGGGCGAAGCGGGCGCGACGCTCCTCAGCAAGCGGGGGACGCTCATACATCGGGATGACCGGCCGCAGCTCGAGTTCGTCGCCGCTCGGAGATTTCTCGATCCGGTGTGGGATCCCGTTGTGTTCGACTCGTTGCTCGCGATCGGAGCGCAGGCAGGCGAGTCGCCGGGGGGCTCGCCGGTCCTCCTGGCGCGCGGGATGACGGCCCCCCGGGCGCCGTCTGTCCAGATCGAGCTGCTCGAGGCGGCCCACCGGGCGCGGCCGGATGACCCCGTCTGGGTCGTGCGGCTCGCGCTGGCCCGCTTCGGGGCAGGGGACACGAGTTATGCCGATAGCGTCCTGCCGGCCGTTGTCGCGCGTGGCCGCGCGCCGGAGGCGTTGGCGTTCGCAGGGTGGCTAGCCGGGCGGCGTGGGAATGTCGCGGGCAGTCGCGCCCTGCTCACGCAGGCCCTGTCGCGGGGAAGCGATACGGGGCAGGCGGCCGCCGGCCTCGCCGCGCTTGCGGCTCGTGACGGCAGATGGGCGGAGGCCGGGGCTTGGACCCGAGCCGCCGTGCGCGTCGGCCGCGGCACGTATCGACACCCGTTCCCCGTCGACGCGCTGCGCGAGACGTTGACCTCAGTCGCGCTGCGCGCGCCGCCGGCGCTGGCGGACAGCCTCCTCGCCGCGGCGCTTGCCGCCCGCCCCGGGTGGGCGACGCTGTACGAGCTCCGGGCCGTCGTTGCCCTGCGCGACGGCCGCTGCGACGCCGCCGTCGCGGCCTTCGTGGAACTAGCGTCCTTCGGAATAGAGCCGGCGAACGCGCCCGAGCGGGTCGAGCGCTGCCGGCGTGGAGAGACGCCCTAAGCGCCGGTCTGCTCGCCCAGCACCGCTTTGATTTCGCCTGCCGCGGCGATCACGTGGTCCACGTCCCGCGACAGCGCACGGGCCTGCTGGGTGGCGCGAGTGAGATCGTCGAGCGCCACGGCCACTCCCGCGGATCGGAGCCGCAGCAGGTCGAACCGGACGTTCTGCATCGCCAGCACGCACGACTCCAGCTGGTCCGCGACGAGTTGCCGCCTCGTGAGGAGATCCGTGAGCGCCTGGCGCTGGCGCTCCAGCAGACCCACTTGTCGATTCCGTTCCGTGCTGTCCCCTTGATGCTTGGTCGCCTGGATCTTTTCCTCGAGGCGGGCCAGTGCGCCCCGGTCCACGCTCCCGCTCATGGCGTGCAGGGTTCGGGCCAGTTCTTCCGCGCGATTCAGGAGCGCGTCCGCCGTCGTAACCACGTCCGGGAGCAGCTTTCGCTCCGATTTGGGAAGACGATCGACGATCCGCAGGATGGCCTTGCGATCGCTGCGGGCCTGCTGGATCGGCTCGGCGTGGCCACCGAACTCGTCGGTCGTGGCGCGCGGCAGGTCTACGGGGCGGCTCCCCACCGCCGCGAGGCGCGCTTCGATCGCGTCCGGCGCTGGCGGCCGGGCGAAGACATCGCGCCAGGAATAGCCGGCGTGCCACAGCCGTATGTAGCGCGGGACCAGCGCCGTGCCACCCCAGATCGCCGCGACGAACAGCGACCAGCTCGGTGCGTGGTTGCCGGTGGCCACGTCGATGATGAACAGCGAACCGCACACCGATGCCCATGTGACGAACCGGCTCCGCAGCTCGCGCACGATCTCGGGCTCGCCGCTGGGGGCGAGCCTCGGTCGGTCGCGCATCCGGTCCCGCTGGGCGCGCTGATCGAGGGCCCCCGCCCCCCCCGCCCCCCCCGCCCCTCCTACTCCCCGTCCACGGAACGGGGGCGGCGCGAGCGGCGCCGGCGCTCGCACCCCGCGAGACGGCGAGGGTCCGCTCGAGCGGCGCGGCTTGTGCATGGTGGCGCTCCGTGCCTCGAGCGCTCGCCGCAGCGCGTCCGCCGTCGGCCAGCGGTCCTCCGGGTCCTTCTCGAGTGAGCGCATCACGCAGGCCGCGAGATCCTCGGGGACCTCCGGCCGCCGGTCGGTGACGAGCGGTGCCCTCTCCGTGATATGTTTCATCAGGATGCCGGGGACCGTAGGGGCTTGGAAGGGGAGCTCTCCCGCGAGCATCTGGTAGGCCACCACTCCCAGACTGTAGATGTCGGACCGCCCGTCGATCTCACGGTCTCCCGCCGCCTGCTCCGGGCTCATGTAGTGCGGGGTACCGATCGCGACGCCGGTCGCGGTGAGCGTCGTGGAGCCCGTCGTCGAGGACAACGCCTTCGCGATCCCGAAGTCGGTGACGACCACCCGGCCCCGGCTGCCCTCGAGCAGGATGTTGTCGGGCTTTACGTCCCGGTGAATGATCCCAAACGCGTGTGCGGCTCCCAGCGCGTCGGCCGTCTCCAGCATGATGCGGCGCGCCTCGTCCGGCGGCAGCTGGCCGCGGCGCTTGAGCTTCGCCCCGAGCGACTCGCCGTCCACATACGCCATCACGAAGTAGACCAGCCCGTCGGGCCCCTCGCCGACGGAATGGATCGGCACGATATGGGGGTGCGACAGCCGCGCCGCCGTCTCGGCCTCGCGCAGGAAGCGCAGCCGGATCTCCTCGCGGAACGCGAGATCCGGCGGCAGCACTTTGACGGCGACCTGGCGCTTCAGGCGCTCGTCGCGGGCGTTGAACACCACGCCCATTCCGCCCCGGCCGATCTCTCCCTCGAGCGTGTAGGAGGTGCCGAGGGCCCGGGTCAGGCGGGTGGCGAGTGCCTTGTCTGCATCGTTCATCGAGCTTCGCGTGAAGTGCGCGCGGATAGATTAGCCGCGCGGCGACGAGGGTGCAACCTGTAAGCCGCTTTTGACTTACGGTGTGGCCGCCGGGTTGGCGCCCGCGCGGTGGCTATTCGGCAGCGACTGCCTTATTGGCCGCCGGTCCGAGGAACGGACGTGCTCAGCAAAGCGTTTTATGGTGGCACGGACGATGCTTAAAAGCGCGCGAACCATGGGTATGCTTACCCTCAAGAGAGTTGATCCCTATGTCTGAACGACTGACGCTCCCCGTGCTTCCACTGCGGGAGGTCGTGCTGTTTCCGGGTGTTTCGACGCCGGTAGGCGCCGGGCGGCCCACGACGCTGCGCGCGATCGAGGCCGCGCTGAAGAGCGACTCCCGCCTCATTTTTGCCGTCGCGCAGCGCGAGAACGTAGATACGGTCAGCCCCGAGGTGCTGTACACGACGGGGACGATCGCCAAGATCAGCCAGATCCAGCGTGGCCTGGGCGGCGTGCAGCTGCTGTTGCACGGCGAGCGCCGCGGCACGGCCCTGCACTACACGGATAACGGTCGCTACCTCGAGGTGGTAGTCCGCGAGGTCGACGATCTGGCGCCCCTGAACGCGGAGGATCCCGCGTTCGTCGGCTTGCATCGTGAAGCGCGCGAGCGGGCCGCGGAGCTGGGCCAGAAATCCGGTCTCCCAGAGGAAGTCGTCCGTCAGGTGCTCGAAGAGGTCGCCGACCCCGGTCGGCTCGCCGACCTGGTGGCCGGCTACCTCGAGATCCAGCCGGCGGAGCGGCAGGGGCTGCTCGAGACCCTGTCCGTCGAGGAGCGGCTGCGTCGTGTCCTCATTCACGTCCAGCGGCAGATCGGCGTGCTCGACGCCCAGGAGCACATCAAGTCCCAGGTCCAGGAAGAGCTGGGCGAGCGCCAGCGCGAGATGTTCCTGCGGGAGCAGATGAAGGCGATCCGCAAAGAGCTCGGCGAAGAGGACGAAGGGACCGAAGTGGAGGAGCTGCGGAAGCGGTTCGGGGCGCTCGACCTCCCCGAGGCCGCGCGCAAGGAAGTCGACCGCGAGCTCGAGCGGCTGGAGCGGGCGAATCGCGACTCGATGGAAGCCCAGGTAATCCGCACCTACCTTGAGACGATGGCGGAATTGCCGTGGAACAAGCGCGCCGAGGAGTCGCTCGACCTGAAGCGGGCGGTGGAAATCCTCGAGCAGG
>Ga0209056_10008043_pt1 | contig 10838 bp, 12 predicted proteins | sample GraSoiAngelo_114_FD_185876 | JGI IMG/M metagenome (GOLD analysis project Ga0209056, IMG submission 185876) | Grasslands soil microbial communities from the Angelo Coastal Reserve, California, USA - 14_0903_13_40cm (SPAdes) (version 2) | ecosystem: Environmental > Terrestrial > Soil > Grasslands...
CAAAACTCAGTTGCGCAGGTAATCTCGTGCTACTTCGAGAGCGGATCGTCAGCGGTGTTCGGAAAGATGGTACGGACTCCGTACTGTTCCAACTCTTCGATGAGGAGGACTAGCGACGCAGGATTCCGTGCCAACCGATCCGGGCCACAGCTCAACAACACGTCAAAGCCGCGATGCCCCGCCAGATCGCGCATCCGTTCCAGGCCGGGGCGCTCCAGCCGCAATCCGCTAGCGGGAGTTTACTGAGAGTAGAGAATTCGAACGGCCAAAGCTAGCCGGATGGGGGATTTAGCGTAATGGGTCTGTCTTACCTACGTTTTTGGTCTTGCCAGGTCATCCAAACCGAGCATTTTGGCCAGGAGTTGTTGCGGGAGAGTTTGTTTGGAGCGCACCACTGCGGCCCGCTGGGGTCCTTTTTCTCCTTGTGGTGGATAGAGGAGAACGAACTGCTGAATCTGGCGCAATTCATCTAACATTTGTTCCATAGTGAGTCCGGGCCAAGCCGACTGAGATTGTTTGTGGATGTACTTGAGCAGAGAGATACCGAGCATGCAATAGAAAGCGTGAATACGGATCTTGCTGTCGGTCCAGTGATACATGGGACCCCATCCGAGCCAGTCCCCATCTTTCAAGCCGCGGAAAACCTGCTCGACTTGCTGCTGACCGGAATATGCGTTGACGACTTGTTCAGCAGTCCAGTCCATGCGATTGGTGAGTAACACCGTACGTCCTAAGCGATGGGTCAGCAGTTTCTGGAAAGCGGCATGATTGAAATCGAATTGCAGATGCCAACGTTCATTTTCCGAATGGAGCTTCCAGGAAATGAGATCTTCCAGAAACTGCGACGAGGACAGCCAGCGTTGAATCTTGTTGCGAATCTGGGTCTCTTTGAGACGGCTGCCAGGCTTGGCCAGATCCATGGACAACCGCCGCAGAGACTGGAGCACTTTGGCAAGGCTGGTCGTGACGCTATGCAGTTGTTCGCTGGCGAAAGCCGAGGAATACTTCAACACGCACAGATATTCGTCGCCATGAACGATCGCGCGGTCAGCAGCGGCATGGACTCCAGGTTGATCGCTGCTACATAACGGTAATGTTTCGATGTCGCGTTGGCGCAGTTCGATGGGTGCCTGATTCCAAGGCAAGGCGGAGATCCAGCCGAGTCCCGCTTCTTTCAACAACAGCGTGTTATCCAGCGCGGCTGTACCTTTATCAAAAACCAGCGTGACCGTGGAGCGTTCGATCTGGTTGCGGTCGAGCATCCTCACGATCCGGTCCAAGGCTTGGGGCAATTCCTCCACGTCGGCGACATTGCCCGCATAAACGTGGTGACACAAGCTGATGCCACTCTCACCGTCGAGTACATAGCTCAATCCCACTTGCCGCAGATTGTGACGTCCCTGTTTGTTGTGGCCTCGTTGCGCCAGGCTGTTGCGCTGATTGGTGCTGGCGGTCCAGGTATAGAAGTTGGTCGTGTCATAGGCCAACAGCCGGCGGCCGACCAACTGTTTGTCTTTCCACACGGCCAACAGCCGCTGCTGGGCCTCTTCCAGTTCATCGGCTCGGCCACCTGCATCGCCTTCGACGTGGATCTGATCGAAGGCGTCCCAGAAATCCTGGGAGCGAAAGCGTTCCGGAGAAAAGGACCACAGCGGCTGCAAGATCGTGGACCGATACCAATCGGCAACCTCCGTCTTGGGCCCGGGCTGACAGATGCGGTGGATGACGGCCAGCAGCAGGTAATGCGCTATGGAGGGACCCGATCGCGGTTCTGGCCACATCGACTTCAGCACATCCCAGACTCCGGAACGCTGAGCGGCCAGCCAGAGCGCTCCGGGCAGACCGAACTCGCGGGTTGTCGCCGCCAGCGGAATAGGAGCCGTGCGTTGCTTCAACAGATCGGCTAATCGGTCGGCTGTCCCCAGGTAGGTCTGTTGCACGATGCGGGGTTTGCCCTCCACACGGGCGCTCTCGACGAGGTAGTAATAGAGCTTGTTGCCTTTCTTCTTACTGATGAGCGCCGCCATAATAGGGTAATACATCGCATAGTCACGATGAGAATGTCAATCAGATTTATGCTCCAGTTGCAACAATGTAGCGTAAATAGCGACTTTTATCGGACTGCCGGTTACGATCGCCGGCTTAGTTATATAGGGTAATACACCACCGGACGTAGCTAAGGACTTGAAAGGAATTAGAAATCTAATTGCGAGCGGAGTTCGACGCGCCTTGTCTCAGTAAACTCCCGCTAGATCCTGCATCCGTAAATTCTTCGATGATTTTCATTCCACGGTCGGCGGCATGGTCCCTCAAGGCTTCAAGCTGGGACACCATCGCTTGCTTCGTCTGCGATGTCGTGCAGGCAACCCGCGCATAGAGAGCGGCTCGCATTTCTCTCATCTTCGGTCACCTCCTGGATGAGGAATTCATAAACTTGATGTAGTCTCTCCCGATGCAAGTCCCTCTTCCCGCTCCAGGCAGGACGAGGCACGCTCTGGGTGTAGAGGATGAACGGGAAGTCTTTCTGAGAGCCTGGAAACAGGCCCGCCACTCCGTATTGGCGAACTCGCTCCAGCGCCCATGAAGGCGCCTCCACGTTGTGCAATGCCTCGCCCCGCACGGTCTCATACATCACCTGAACGGGATCGTTGCTTGCGACGAACCCCTCTGGCTGGCCCTTCTGCTGGCGAACGCCGTTTTTTTTTCATCCCCCGCATGACGGTCGTTCGATGAATGTCGGTGCCGTAGCGCTGCTTGATCAACGCGGCCAATTGAGCCGGATCCATATCGGGATTCTCCTTCTTCCTCTCGAAGGCAAACTCAAGCACCTCGCCCTTGAGTTTGACAGGCCCCTTGCGGCCTGGCTTTCCCGGAAGGAAGGAAATAAAACCCAGCTCGCGGAAAGCTTGCTGAATCTGATAGAAGCTTTCCCGGCTGAAGCCGAACTGACGACACGCCTCCGCAACAGGATCTCCGTCGACGGAATGGGCGCGCAGCATCTCATACTTGACCTGAGCGCGATCCCATGGATCGAAGAAATCCATTTTGAAGAGGTCGGAGCGGACGTCTTCCGCATGGGTGTTCAGCGTACCGGAAGCAAGCAAGGCCTTCCTTTTGGCAGGACTCGTCATGAGAAGACCAATAACACGTGCGCAATAGTATGTCAATATATATACGCACACATCCGGTTTAATGGTACGGAATCTTGCTAATGTAAGGCTAGATATCAGCATACTTCGTCTTAAATGCCTGCTGGCACTATTAAAAGTGCACATATCACCTGACATATGTGCGTACATCGCTTTACACCTCCGGCTTCTTTTTACGTTCCTCTAACCAGCTTTGTTTAGGACGCCTTGCGTACAGGGGGTATCTGTTCGGGCTTGATGAAAGCGTTACCGAAAAGGCCAAACGCAGGTTTGCGGTCCGCATGTCTCTTATTATGCGCAGCGGAATGTTATGTAGAGTTGGTTCGGTAGGTACTTGATAGCCCGTTCATTCCTTTTAGATCACAGCACATAAAATCCATGATGTACCTCTTCGGCGGCCATGGGGGTCGCCGGTTTTCACAGGAGGTCGGTCATGGAGCAATCCACTTTTCCAATCTCGCGCAACCTGTCGTTGAAGTGCCTTGTCAGCGATGCGCTGGACGAGATCGAACGTTTGGGCTACAGCAGGAGATCGCGGGGTCGCTATCGAGCAACTTGGGAACACCTCATCGAGTTTTCTGGTCGGAAGGAACTCGGAGATCAGTTTTCCGGAGAGTTGGCGGTCTGCTTTTTAGAAGAGTATCGCGTCACCGATGACGGTAACGATATGTCGGGCGAAGGCTGGCGTCGACATATGGTGTGGGGTGTAAAGGTACTTGCAGATTTTGCTGAACGGGGCCGCATTGATCGAGGAAAGACGGAGGTTGAGGCGATCCATTTGATTCCCGCGATGCGGAATACACTTCGTGACTACGAGGGGTACTGTAAGGATCGCCTCCATCTTCGACCATCGACGATGGATCGGCGTACGACAGAACTTACGATCTTCCTAGATTTCCTCCACTCCCGCAAAGCGCACTCTCTCGACGAAATTCAGGCGCTGGATTTGTCGGAGTTTGTGTCTTGGCGGGAGCACTTGAAGCCAAAGACTATTTCAGGAATCGTCTCGCATGTCAGTTCGTTTCTTCGGTTTCTGACGATGCGTGGGATTCTGCAGAAGGATCTCAGTGTCGAGTTGCCCAAGATCCGCGTCGCCCGAGATGCCACAATCCCGTCGGTGTGGGAGCAGGAACTCGTCGTCAGGCTTTTGGAGGCCGTCGATCGCAGTTCGGCGAAAGGTAAACGAGATCACGCCATTCTCCTGTTGGCATGCCGGTTGGGAATGCGTGTTGGAGACATTCGTACATTAAAACTTGATCAGATTCATTGGGAGGATTCGACAATAGAAGTCACGCAATCGAAAACGGGCGTGCCGTTAACGCTGCCTTTGACTAATGAAGTGGGCGAAGCTCTGATCGACTACTTGAAATCAGGCCGTCCGCAATCTGCGCATCGAGAAGTCTTCCTCAGAGTGAATCCTCCTTTTGATCCTTTCGGGAAAAATGACAACCTGCACCACATTGTCACGTATTGGCGCCAGCTGGCAGGAATCCGGTTTCGAACGCCCCGAAAGCGGGGGCTCCATTCGCTACGCCACACTTTAGCGACTCGGCTTCTGCAGAAGGCAACGCCGTTGACAACCATTGCGGAGATCTTGGGGCATACCAGTTTGGAATCGACACGGATCTACGCGAAGGCGGATGTGGAAACCTTGCGGAGCGTCGCGTTGGATCCAGAGGAGGTGAATCATGCCGAATGATGCCGCTGACAATGGATTCCAGAGCGTTCTCGCTCCTTTCATGGATCAATTTGTTCAGGAAAAGCACGCCTGTGGCTACGGCTACCACGAACTGACTCGAAGCCTGCACCGGCTCGACGATTTCTTGGTGCAGGAAGGATTGGCGACGCTGGAATTGCCTCGGTCCGTCGCCCGGAGCTGGTTGGCCAAGAAACCGCACGAAAGTGCGAGCACGCAGCAGCAACGGATGACCCTCATTCGTCACTTCTCGAGATTTTTATTGCGAGCCGGTTATCCGGCCTATGTTCCCGACTCCACATTGGCTGCCCGTAATCTGCGGACCTTCGTACCCAGGATGTTGACGGACGAAGAGCTTCGAAAGTTCTTTCGTGCAGTCGATACGCTGGAGCCGACGGCGCGTTCGCCGTTGCGGCACCTCGTAATGCCGGAAATTTTCCGGCTCCTGTATGGATGCGGATTCCGTGTCAATGAAGTACTAAAATTGCGTGTTCGAGATGTCGACCTCGATCAGGGCGTCATCACGGTTCGCCAAGGAAAGTTCCGCAAAGATCGGTTGGTTCCTCCCGCTTTGTCCTTGGTGAACCGATTGCGCACATATGCCGGTTATTTTGAAAACCGGCCGCCTGATGCGATTTTCTTTCCGGCGCCTGCTGGTGGTTCGTTCCGCATCTGGACCGTTTACCGTTGGTTTCGAGAACTGCTCGTGCGGTGTGGAATTCCTCACGCAGGACGCGGCAAAGGGCCGAGGATTCACGATTTTCGCCATGTATTTGCTCTGCACACCCTACGACGTTGGTATCGAGACGGCGCGGATCTTGACGCCAAACTACCTCTTCTGGCCACATATCTCGGGCATCAACATCTTTCCGGAACTCAGCGTTATCTTCATCTCACCGCCGAAATCTTTCCGGAAATCACAGCCCGATCCCAAGCGGCCTTTGGCGACGTCATTCCCCGGAGAATCCAACGATGAAGTCCACCGATTTTTCCATTCACGTGACAAGCTTCTTGACCCATTACTTGGCTGCGCAGCGGAATCTCAGCGCAAATACGATCAAGGCCTACCGCGACGTGTTTACTCTTCTTCTACGATTCTGCCGTGATGTGCATGGCATCGCCCCGGAAAAGCTACGGCTCGAACAGATCGATGTTTCCTTGGTGGAAGCATTCCTGGATTACTTGGAGAGAGAAAGGAAGTCTTCGCCGAGTACGCGGAACCATCGACTGGCGACTCTGCACGCATTTTTCCGATATGTTCAGGCGGAGGAGCCATCCCACATGCTTCAATGCCAGAAACTCCTGGCCATTCCTCTGCGGCGGCACGCTCGTCGAACGGTCGGATACGTTTCGAAAGAAGAACTGGCCGAGATCTGGCGCAGCCGGACCTGAAGGCCTCCCAGGGTCGAAGAGATGCCGTTTTGCTGAGTGTCCTCTATGACACTGGAGTGCGTGTTCAGGAGTTGATCGATCTTTCAGTTGGCGATGTCCGATTGGATTCACCTGCGCAGCTGCGCCTTCTCGGTAAAGGACGCAAGATGCGCGCTGTCCCCTTGATGGACAACACGGTCCAGTTACTGCGCGATCACCTACAGGAAAATCACCTCAATCGTTCTGAACAGTTCGACAAGCCTCTTTTCCAGAACGCACGCCACCAACGCCTGTCACGTTCAGGAGTTCGTTACATTCTTCAAAAGTATCTCGTCAGAGCACGACGCAAACTTCCTACCCTCAACCGCGCCGTAAGTCCGCATACGCTTAGGCATGCAAAGGGAATGCACCTCTTACAGAGTGGAATCTCGATCGACATGATTCGAGACTTCCTGGGTCACGTCGATGCAAAAACGACTCAAATTTACGCGACGGCAAATCTGGAAATGAAACGAAACGCGCTTGAAAAAATCACCGATCCTTCGCCAGTTCGAACCATTCCGTCCTGGCAGCAGAATAAGGATCTTCTGGACTGGCTGCGTTCTTTATAACTCTTCGGGAGGACACCCCGCATGACTTCCCCGAACCGGGATCCGCCAACCTAACGCGGGATATTATGTTGAGTCAAACCAGCCGATGTCGCCCTGCAATCAGTGGGTTAGATCTTCGACTGCACATATCCGCTGTCTGCGCATAATAAATTTGAGTCGTAGAAACGTTGGCATGCCCGAGAAGTTCCTGAACCGTGCGGATATCATAACCGCTCTCGAGAAGCTGCGTTGCGAAGCCGTCGGCTCCATGCCCTTTGTTAGCCAGCAAGGGTTTAGATGAGTAGAGCAATTCTCTTCATCAAGAGTTATCTCCTTGTGAAACTAAACGGCTCTTCACGCCGTCCACTAAGTCTTCGTAAGACATACATCGTTGACCCGTGTGTTTTCTTCGGAAAAATGACCCAGACTTTTTTCTGGAGGCGTAATGTTCACCGAGCCAGTCGCGCCAACTCTCGCGATCTGCCGCTCGAAACGTGTTCATTTCAACTCGCTTCAAGATTCTCGATCAGACGTTCTCGATCAGACGTTTGACAATGGTCTATGAGGCAACGATAATCACCCCCGCCGAGAGCTGCAAGCGTGAGGTGAGGACCGTGAGCGACTGGCTGCTGAATCTGCCCGTCGTGTGGATGGCGATCGTAATCCTCGGGACAACATACGTATTTGCTGCAGGAGTCTATGCGGTCGTCACTGCGCTCGCGAAAGGTGACCGGGGCCGCGCTTTCAAGGCCATCTCCCCAGGCATGCTGCCGCCGCTCGCCGTCGTTTTTGCGCTTCTGGTTGGATTTCTCGCCGCCCAGGTCTGGAGCGACGCAGATCGAGCGAACACGGCCGTAAACCGCGAGGCGAGCGCGCTGAGAGCAGTCGTCCTACTGGCTTCCGGGTTCCCACCCGCGACGGAAACCCACATACGCGAACTTGTCCGGCGCCAGATTCAGGATGCGGCCACTCAGGAATGGCCGGTGATGGCGCATGGTCACGCGAACTTGACGATAGCGCCCGCACCTCTGGTCGAGGCACTGCAGATGGCGATTGCCCTCAATCCTCAAAATCAAGGCCAAGCAGCGGCTCAACGCGAGATCGTCGGATCACTCCAAGCTGCACTCGAGGCGCGGCGCCAGCGCATCATCTTGAGTGGTTCCTCAGTGAATTGGGTGAAGTGGACGGCCCTGCTGCTACAAGGGGGCCTCACTTTGGTGACGATCGCCATGATCCATAGCGACAATCGGGTGGCGAACCGAATCATCCTGACAATCTTTGCGACCGGAATCGGAATAGCACTCGTGCTGATTGCGGCGCACAGCGGCCCATTTACCGGCGAACTCTCCGTCCAACCGTCGGTCTTACTGCAAGTCATGCCTGAGGGAGGTCCGCCCGCATCGCCCCCGTAAGGCGCTCCTCGCAGCACTTGCTCCAGCGTGAGGGGCACAGGTGCGGCCCGATTCTGTTACTCTGTACGGCCATGAAACGATTGCTCTGCCTTGTCCTGCCCGCGATCACGGCCGGCTTTCTCCCGCAAGCCGGCGCGCAAACGAAGGTGCTGAAGGCCATCCCCGCAAATATCCAATGGGGACGATATGACGCCGACGCCAGACCGGTGATCACGGTCAATTCCGGCGAAACTATCCGCGTCGAAACCGTAAGCGGAAACCCCGATACTCTCGCGCGCCTCGACGCGCCCGAGGACGATAATGTCCACGAGCTGAGGACCATCTACGCCGAAGTCAAAGATCGTGGACCCGGACCACATATCCTGCTTGGACCAATCGGTGTGGAAAGCGCCGTGCCGGGCGACGTCCTGCAAGTGGATCTTGTCGATATCCAACCGCGCTCCGCGTACGGCTTTAATAACTTCGGGCCGACGAACGGATTGCTCAGTGACGAGTTCCCTTACTCGAGGCAAAAGCTGATCAAACTCGATCTCACCACTAAAATGCTCGAGTTCTCGCCGAGCATCCATTTTCCGGCCAAGCCTTTTTTCGGCAGCATTGGGGTGGCGCCTTCGGCCGGACGGGTTAACAGTGCGCCTCCCGGATATTACGCGGGCAACATGGACAACAAGGAGCTCGTCGCCGGCGCGACGGTGTTTATTCCTGTACAACGCCCGCAAGCTCTGCTGAATATTGGCGACGGACACCTCGCGATGGGCGACGGCGAAGTGGATCTCACTGCTGTGGAATCGCCTCTGATCGGTGTGCTCCGTCTCACGGTCCGCAAAGATATGCATCTGCTCTACCCGCGCGCCGAGACTCCCACACACATCATCACCATGGGATTTCACGAAACCCTCGACGAAGCGGCCCGCCGCGCTACGCGCGACATGATCGAATACCTTGTATCCACCCGAGGACTGACCCGCGATGAGGCGTACATGCTTACAAGCGTCGCAGTAGATATGCGGGTGACCCAAGTCGTCGACGGCGTACGAGGCGTTCACATGATGCTGCCCAAGGCGATCTTTACAAAGTAAAATCTCGGAAATGGATCGAGGCATGGAGGTAGGGGTATGTATTTTCCCGTATTGTTAATATCCGCATGGGGACTGCTCGCGCAGAATGGCGGCACACTCACCGGTACGGTTACCGATGTTTACGGAGGCGTGCTCGGCAAGGCTGCGATTCAGGCTACTAACATCGCGACCAAGGCCTTGTATAAAGCGGAAAGCTCTCCCACCGGCGCATACACGCTGGCCCAGTTACCGGCCGGATCATACGACCTAGCGGCGACTGTGCCCGGGATGGCGCGGTTCGAGCAAAAAAACATCGCGGTTAGTGTGGCGCACACCGTGCGGCTCAATATTAAGCTCAACGATTTCAGTCTGAATACTGTGGGAGAGGACCGGCAGTTTTTCGAGGGCTTGACGACGCGGCACAAGACCCCCGCCGGGCCGGCGCCCCGCATGGCCAACGGCAAACCAGATTTTTCGGGAGTGTGGTTGGGCACATTCCTTCAGGATTCGGGCAAGCCGGAACTGACACCCTCGGCACAGGCGATCGTCAATGAGCGCGCCGGGAACCATTTGAAGGACGTCCCCAGTTCGCGCTGCCAGCCGAACGGGATCACGCTGTTCGGCGTGATCTTTACATACCGCGTGGTACAGACTCCTGCCTATCTGGTGATGATTGCTGAACACGACCAGCCGCCGCGACAGATCTTTATGGACGGCAGGAGTCATCCGAAGAATCTGGACCCGACATGGTTGGGTCACTCGGTTGGGCACTGGGAAGGAGACACGTTGGTCGTGGACACCGTGGGCTTCAACGGAAGGGCCTGGATCGATCTGGAAGGTCATCCATTCACGGAAAAAACTCACATCACCGAACGTTATCGCCGGCCCGACCTGGGGCACTTGGAGGTCGAGTTCACCATCGACGACCCTTCATCTTACGTGAAGCCGTGGACCATCAAGCGCATCTCCGATCTGGCTCCGAAGAGTGAGGAGGTCGCCGAATACGTTTGCACCGAGAACAACAAAGACGTTCAGCACCTTGTTGGCAAATAGTAAATAGGGAGGCAACAATGGCAATGGAAAAATGGAACGAAGAAGGCAGAATCTGGGAAGCCGACCATGGGCTTCTCAATGAACAGCAAATTGCCCAATGCGCCAGGGCGGATGAGACCGAAACCTTCCGGTCTCCGTTTCCCACTCAAATGGTTTCAAACGGCGAATACATGCCCGTACCGCAGACCAAAAAACAGAAGCAGTTGGAGGAGCGCATCAAGGAACTGGCCGAGTCGGCGAGCAAGAAACTGGGAATTTCCCGGCGTCGCTTCCTGGCGGGCTCGGGGGGAATGGCTGCATCGCTTCTGGCCATGAATGAGGTTTTCGGGCGGTTCTTCAACGTTGATCCCATCGAAATGTTCGAACCCGAGGCCTACGCCCAATCGGGAACCCCTCGTGACCTGTTCGTCTTTGACGATCAGCTTCACCTGGTTCGTGGCAACATGGACGGCCCCCCGGGATTGCGAGCGCTCGCGCAGGGACCGACAAGCGGCGGCACATCGAATGAA
>Ga0209056_10008044_pt1 | contig 10837 bp, 10 predicted proteins | sample GraSoiAngelo_114_FD_185876 | JGI IMG/M metagenome (GOLD analysis project Ga0209056, IMG submission 185876) | Grasslands soil microbial communities from the Angelo Coastal Reserve, California, USA - 14_0903_13_40cm (SPAdes) (version 2) | ecosystem: Environmental > Terrestrial > Soil > Grasslands...
GCGCGCGCCTCGTTTACGTTCAACGTTCGCCCGCCGACTTCCTTGCCGTTGAGCGCGGCCATCGCAGCGTTGGCTTCGGCCGTGTCGGCCATGGTGACGAACGCGAAACCGCGCGACTTGCCAGTCATGCGATCCATCATCAGCGCCACTTCGGTGACTTTGCCGTGTTTTTCGAAAAGATCCTGAAGATCGTTTTCGGTAGTCTCAAAGGAGAGATTTCCTACATATAGTTTCATTGTGATTTGATTTTGGAAAATAACTGCCAGCTACAGAGCCGTTCCCGGGAATCGGGTTTCAAATCACCACTGAGGAAACCCTCAACTGACGATCTACCACGCAACGAACAGAACAGAACTTAATCCAATGGGCAGCATTCTCGTCGCGTTTCGGAGAAAACACAACTGACAATTGTCGAAAACTTCGTGCCTGGAGGGACTCGAACCCACAACCTTCTGATCCGAAGTCAGATGCTCTATCCGGTTGAGCTACAGACACCCAATCGGATTGTCACTGCGCGGTACTACTTTGCAAGAATGCGCAACGACGTGCGCGCTAGGAGGAGGAAGATTGCTCGTTGGGCTGCGAGAAAATCCCTACCGTCCAGCGCGGCGATGATCTCGCAGCCCGCGAGCAGTTTTCCAGATTATCGCGATCGCGCAGATGTTCATCGTTGAGAATGCGCTCCCGGAAGCTTGGGACGGCGGGGCGAAACTGCGATTGGCCAAACAAATCTACGGTCGGATCCATGGGCAATATGCCTTAGCACCGACCGTGCCAATCCATTGATCCTAAGAGTGACAATCGATTGCGAGCCAGAGCAAGCGAAAGAGCACGAGCAAGAGGGCTTGCTTCAAGTTGGAGCCGGGAATTTGGGCTTTGGGATTTGGGAGATGGGGTGGCCGACGGGACTCGAACCCGCAACAACCAGAACCACAATCTGGAGCTCTACCATTGAGCTACGACCACCGGCTGAAACCTTAGATTTTAGTTTTTAGACCACAGATTGCAAAGGCAAAGCGCCTGGCACTTTGGCACGCTCTCCGCTTATCCTGGGAATCAAGTGGAAGCTTGGATTGCAACTGGGCGTGGACGGATTACGATTCCGCCTCGGCATCGCATGAAGAGAATCGGTTCGATTCTACTGACCGGTTTCTTTTTCCTCCTCGCTTCCGGCCAGCTCCGGGCGCAGTCCGACGATCCAAGCGAGATTTTTCTGAAGGCCTACATGACTTCGCAGGAGGGCGAAAACCTGGAGCATGACAACCAATTTAGGGCGGCCCTGGCAAAATACCGATTCGCCGGCAGCCTTTTTGAGAAGTTGCGGAAAACACACGCCGATTGGCAGCCCGCCATCGTGGAATATCGGGGCCGAAAAATCAGCGAAAGCATCTTGCGGGTGCAGGACAAAGTGTCCACACAAAATGACATGGCGGCGGGGGCCACACCACTGCCGGGTAACCCTCCGCCGCTTCCACAAAAATCCGGCCCCGCGCGACCAAGCGTCGAAATTGTCACGCCCCGAGACGAGGTGGCGGTGCAAGCGCCGAACGATGCTGCGATTCGAGAGGCTACCCGAAAATTGCGCGAAAAGGTCGATCAGTTGCAGACCGAACTTCAAAAATCGCGCGACCAAATCACCGCGGTGGAAAAGGAAAAGGAATCGCTCCATGGCCGCCTGGAGGAGACGAATTCCAAACTCGAAAAAGCACAGAGTGAATGGGACAAGTCCAAAGGGGCAGAGCGCCAGGTCCGCGACCAACTTGTGCAAGCTCAGGAATCTTTAAAGAAAAGCGAGTCCTCCGCCGGCAACAGCACGAAGGAGCGGGAAGCCCTGGTCGTAAAGGTCGCACAATTGAAGAAGGCCCTCGTTGTCGCTGAAGAGGGTCGCGCGGTCGCGGAAAAGAAAAAGGATGAAGCGACCGCGAAAGCCGCCGAAGCCAATAAGGAGGTCGCGAACACTTCTAAAGAACGCGCCGACGCGCTCGCTCAATTAAAAGGCATGAAAGAAGCGCAGCAGCGCGTGCAAGTGCTCGTCGCCGAAAACACCGGCTTGAAGCAGAAACTGGCGGACGCAGAGAAAAGCGTACGCGAGCTAAGCGCGGACAAGCCGAAAAAAGAACAGGAACTTGCCGGCGTAAAAGGTCAGATCGGGCAGCTGCAACAGCAACTGGCCGCGAGTCAGAAACAAAATCGGGATTTCGAGACGAGAGTCGCTGATCTTCGTTCCCAACTGGATCAGGCCGCCGTTCAGCTCGAAAAAGCCAAGCTCACCGGCGCAAATGCCGAGGAGACAATGCGACTGACCAAAGAAAACGAAATCCTGCGCAACATCGTCGTCCGCGAACGGCAGGAGGAAGCGCGGCGGGATCAGGCCAAGAAGCTCATGATCGCGGAGTTCGACAAACTGAAGATCAAATCCGACACCTTGAACGAGCAAATCGAACTGCTCGCGCAGCCGGTCACGAAGTTGAGCGACGAAGAGCTCGCCTTGTTGCGGCTGCCGGTGGTCTCCATTTCAGACCACAATCCGGCCGCGTTGAAAGCAAGTTTTACATTCGCCAAAAAATCATCGATAGCCTCCGTTAGAAGTAACGGCCGGGGTGGAACCGAGAAACCGGCCGGGGAGGAGACCGTGGCGGCGACGAATGATTCCAGCGACGCCAGTGCGCAGCGCGCCTTCCAACCGGACGTGCCCGATGATTTGCGGACTCTCGCGCGCGGGGCAAAAGATAACTTCGAGCACGGCAAATATCGAAGCGCCGAAAAACAATATCAGGAAATTCTAACCAAGAGTCCGAACAACCTCTATTCGCTTTCCAATCTTGGCGTCGTTTATTTTCGCAGCGGCCGATTTAAAGCTGCCGAATTAACATTGCGAAAGGCCGTCGCGGTCTGGCCCAGGGACGAGTTTGCCCACACCACGCTCGGCATCGTCTATTATCGGCAGGCCAAATTCGATGCCGCGCTCACCGAACTGACCAAGTCGCTTGCCATCAATCCCACGAGCCCTGCGGCGCACAATTATCTGGGCATCACCGCGAGCCAAAAGGGCTGGCAGGAAGCGGCGGAAAAAGAAATACTCGAAGCCATCGCCGCTAATCCCGAATACGCCGATGCGCATTTTAATCTCGCGGTCATTTACGCCACCGCGCAACCGCCTGCGAAAGATTTAGCCAAACAGCATTACGCGAAAGCCACCTCGCTCGGCACCGCGCCCGACCCATCGCTCGAAAAACTCCTGTACTGATTCGCGCGACGATGAATGCTAGGCGTCTCTGTGAAACGCCATCAACTTCGCGCTAGTAACTGCCGCAACACAAACGGCAAAATACCGCCATGCTGGTAGTAATCGATCTCGATCGGCGTATCGATTCGCAATTTCAACGGCACGGATTGTTTCGCGCCGTCTTTGCGTGTGATGTCGAGCGTCAGCATTTGGCCGGGTTGAATCTGATCGGACAAACCGGTGATGCTATAGGTTTCCGAGCCGCTCAAGCCGAGAGACTGCGCGTTCGTCCCCTCGGCGAACTGCAAAGGTATTACGCCCATGCCGAAGAGGTGATGTCATGCGGTTTTTGCAGGTTCGCTCGACGCTGGCCAAGGCTGATTAATTTGTTCTCTTAAAGGCTCGATGTCGGGGGGCTGCCCTTCGCTTTTCTGCTTTTCCTTTTCCCGATACGGCTGTCTTTTGTCATATGAACGCAGGCGCTCTTGGGCGCCGGGCAGCAGAGCACTTTCCGACGTCATCAGCCCAATGGCGAACCATTGGAAGTTAACGGCGTCCTCGAACTCGCCCGCCTCCGCATAAGCAGCCGCCAATGTTTCGACATAACGGGCTTCCATCCATCTAGACTGCTCGCAAGCCTGCAGTGCTTCTTTCATAGCTTTTGCCCCGTTGCGCGCTTGCGGCTCTGGACATGTGGCCCGCAACCAGGCAAGCGAATTCAGCACCGCTTCGGGTTTCGACGGTTTCTTGGTCAAAGCCTTTTCGAAATTTGACATCGCCGCCAAATATCGCTGGCGAGTGAGTTCAAGGTGAGCGAGCGCGATCCAGGGATCAGCCAATTCTGGCTCCAGCCGTGCAGCGGTTTCATAATCGGCCCGCGCGTTCTCCAATTGTCGTTGCAAAATGAAAAACGTGCCCCTTCGTAGAAACGCGAGGGTGTACTTGGGATTGATTCGAATCGCTTCGTCGAGGTCCTGCCTTGCCAGATCCCAACGAGCCAGAGCCACATAGTCCCCCGCGCGATTGTAGCGAGCGCGGAACATCTTTGCGTCAAATCGTAAGGCCTCGGTAAAATCTTGAATCGCGGCGCTGTGCTCGCCGCGAATCGAAAGCGTCAGGCCGCGATACATGTAAGCGAGCGGATTGCTTGGCTGAAGACGAATTGCCTGCTCGAAGTCGCGCATCGCCCGCTCTTCGTCGCCCCGCATTTGATATATCCTGCCCCGTGCCAAACACGCCGCCGCGGCGTAATTGAGCGGAATATCCATCATCAAGACGGCGTCAAAGCGTGCCATAGCGTCATCAAGCCGGCCGTGCTCGGCGTCCTGAGTTCCCAGCAACAATAATTCGGAAGCCGTTGGAGCGGTGGACAGTGTTTGATGCGAACCGTCGTGCGGTATGGGCGCGGCTGCTGCTCCTTGGCTTTCCTGCTTCGGCGGCGGCGACACGCGCGGGTCAGCGAGGCTGCCGCACGCTAACGCAAAAAGTAATACGGCTATGGTCGAAAGGAGCTTCGACTTCTTTATCGGGGATTTGCTCATCACCAGCGAAAAATTTGGCAACAACCTACTCGAAGCACTTGTCTCGGACGAATTCTTGACGCGTATACGCCAAAATTCCGCTAGCTACGCCTTCGCTACTAATTCCCGAAGGACAAATGGCAGGATACCGCCGTGCCGGTAGTAATCGATCTCGATCGGCGTATCGATGCGCAGCTTCACCGGCACCGAACGTGATTGCCGATCTTTTCCTTGAATCTCCAGCGTGACTTGCTGGCCTGGCCGAACCGAATCCGAAAGACCAGTGATCGAAAAAATTTCCGAACCGTCCAGCCCGAGGGATTCCGCGTTTGTTCCATCGGCAAATTGCAACGGCAACACCCCCATCCCGACAAGGTTCGAGCGATGAATGCGTTCGAAACTAGCGGCCACCACCGCGCGCACGCCTAACAAACGCGTTCCCTTCGCCGCCCAATCGCGCGAAGAGCCGGTGCCGTATTCGTGACCAGCCAAAATAATCAGCGGCGTTTTCGTTTCCGCATATTTCATTGCCGCGTCGAAGATCGACATGGTAGCCGCGGCGCCCTCGCCGCGTTCCCCCTTAGGCGACGAGGCGTTGCTGCCACGATTCCCATAAAACTTGGTCACGCCGCCTTCGGTCCCGGGCACCATCAAGTTCTTGATCCGCACGTTGGCGAATGTGCCGCGCGTCATCACCAGATCATTTCCGCGCCGCGAGCCGTAGCTGTTAAAATCCTCCGGCTTGATGCCGCGCGAAACCAGATATTGCCCGGCCGGCGACGCCGCTTTGATCGCACCCGCGGGCGAGATGTGATCGGTCGTGACTTCCGAGTGCGCGCGCGCCAGTAATATTGTCGATCTTGCCGACCTCCATCGAGAAGTTCTCAAAAAACGGCGGCTCATGAATGTAATCGCTCTTTTCGTCCCACTGGTAAACTTCGCCGGTGCTCGACGGAATTTCGTTCCACTTCGGATTTTGATCGGCGAAATCGCGGTAAAGTTTGCGGAAAATCTCCGGCTTGAGCGCGGACTGCATCGCGTCTCGGATTTCGGTAAGGCTCGGCCAGAGATCGCGCAGAAAAGTTTCCTTACCATCTTTGTCCTTGCCGATCGGCTCACGCGAAAGATCGACATCTACTCGTCCGGCCAAGGCAAAGGCAACCACCAGCGGCGGCGACATCAAGAAGTTCGCTTTGATGTTTTGGTGCACGCGCGCTTCAAAATTTCGATTTCCCGAAAGGACCGACGCCGCGACTAAATCGTAATCGTTGATCGCCTTCTCGATGTTCGGATGCAGCGGTCCAGAATTGCCGATGCAAGTCGTGCAACCGTAACCGACGAGATTGAAGCCGAGTTCATTGAGATATTTCTGCAACCCGGTTTTGTCGAGATAGTCGGTCACGACCCGCGACCCGGGTGCGAGCGAAGTTTTTACTGCGGGATCGATACGCAACCCGCGTTCGACCGCTTTCTTTGCGAGCAAGCCGGCCGCGAGCATTACGCTGGGGTTGCTCGTGTTTGTGCAACTGGTGATCGCTGCGATCAAGACGGTGCCGTGACCGATATGGCTTTGCCCGTGATGAAACGGATCAGCAGTCGAATCTTTTAATTCCTTCGCTGTGTCGGGCGTCGGGCGGTTTGCCACCATCTCGACTTTGTTCCGTTCATCACCCGGCTGAATTCCCTGATCTTCGTTGTCGGTCGAAGTCATCTCGCCGTTGTGTGGCGCCGTGCCGTTCAATTGCACGAGATGTTTCGCGCCAAGATCGACATCTTCTTTTCCATAGCCGCCTTCTGTAATCGGCTTCTCGAGCAGTGCGCGAAAAGTTTTCCCGAGTTCCGGCAAATTGATCCGATCCTGCGGGCGCTTCGGCCCGGCCACGCTCGGTTGTACGTCGGCCAGATCAACCTCCAGATCGACACTGTAATCGATTTCGCCTTTGCGCGGCATGCCGAACATGTTTTGCGCCCGGAAATAACTTTCGAACGCAGCGCATTGTTCGTCGGTGCGACCAGTCGCGCGCAGGTAATTTACCGATTCCTGATCGACCGGGAAATATCCCATCGTCGCGCCGTATTCCGGCGACATGTTGCCGATCGTCGCCCGGTCCGGTACCGGCAACGACGCTGCGCCTTCGCCGTAAAACTCGACGAATTTACCGACGACTTTTTGCGCGCGCAGCAATTGCGTGATGTGCAACACGAGATCGGTCGCGGTCACGCCTTCCCGCAATTGCCCGGTGAGATGAACGCCGACAACTTCTGGCGTTAAAAAATACACTGGCTGCCCAAGCATTCCCGCTTCCGCTTCAATCCCACCGACGCCCCAACCGACTACGCCCAAGCCGTTGATCATCGTTGTATGCGAATCAGTCCCGACGAGCGTGTCGGGATAAAAAAGTGGCGGCGACGCCTCGTCGCCAGTATCGGCCCCTTGCGGCGAGGCGCCGCGGCTACTCACCACGCCTTTGGCGAGATACTCCAGATTGACCTGGTGGACGATGCCGATGCCGGGCGGGATAAGCCCGAAAGTTTTGAACGCCTGCTGTCCCCATTTCAAAAATTGGTAGCGCTCGCGGTTGCGCTTGAATTCCATTTCCAAGTTCAGTCGCAACGCTTGGGCCGAGCCGAAGAAATCGACCTGCACCGAGTGATCGACGACAAGATCGACCGGCACGAGCGGTTCAATGATCTTGGGATCGCCGCCGAGCCGTTTGACCGCGCTGCGCATCGCCGCGAGATCGACAACCAGCGGCACACCCGTGAAATCTTGGAGAACGATCCGCGCGACCACGAATGGGATCTCTTCCTTCGCCGGTTGCTTCGCGTTCCAGCTCGCCAGCGTCTCGACATCTTTGCGCCGAACTTTTTTTTCATCGCAATTGCGCAGCACCGACTCGAGGACGATGCGAATGCTGACCGGCAATCGTGAAATGTTTCCGACGCCTTGTTCTTCCAGCGTCGGCAGCGAATGCAGGAATCCTTCGCGGCCATTGCCCGCATCAAACTTCTTCAGCGTCTTAAATTCGTCGCTCATCCGAAGAACACGGGACGAATCTGGAAAACAGGAAGCCAGGAAAAGGCAAACCCAGGCTTAAAATGTTTTCTCTTTTTCATGGTTTCATGGATTCCAGATCAAATTCATTTTAATTCGGCTAGTTTGGCCTTGATCTTCTCGAAGTTCGGTAAGGCGCGCGCGTCATCGTTGCTTTCGGCGTACTGGATCACACCGTTGCCATCGATAATGAACACGGCGCGCTTCGACACGCCACCCATGCCGAGATTCATTTGCGGCAGGAACGAGTCATAAACCACGTCGTAGGCTCTCGCGACTTTGTGCTCGTAGTCGCTCAGCAGCGGCACTGTGATCTTCTCTTTTTGCGCCCACGCTTCCTGCGCGAACGGATTGTCGCCGCTGATTCCGTAAACGGTCGCGTTGAGACTACCGTAGGCCGACAGATCCATGCTCACCCCGCACATCTCCGTTGTGCAGGTGCCGGTAAACGCCATCGGGAAAAAAAGAAGCAGGGTGTTTTTCTTCCCGAAATTATCGCTCAATTTTATCTGCTTCGGTCCGTCGGCCCTTTTGGTTGGCAATGTGAAATCTGGCGCTTTGGTTCCAACTGTAAGTGGCATGGTGGTCCTCCGGTTTTAAGTTAAATGTGGAAAATTCAGTATAGGAACGCCATCTGCTCGGTCAAAAAGAAGATGGGAGCGGTGATTCGTTAAATCGAGAATCGTTAAATCGGCAGCTGCTTCCCGATTCACGAATCACCGATCACGATTCACGTATCCAAATGGAATTGTTTTGGTGGTTATTCACGATTGTCGTTTTCGCCGTCGGACTAATTGGCACGGTTGTGCCGATTCTTCCCGGAACCACCATCATTCTTGCCGGTGCGGTGATTCATCGCATGATGCTCGGCGCAGAAAAAAGCATCGGATGGTCGATGATTGGCATTCTCGTTCTGCTGACGTTTGCTACGTACGCGCTCGATTTTCTCGGTAGCTACTTCGGCGCGAAATATTTTGGGGCGACCAAGTGGGGAACGTTCGGCGCAATCATCGGCGCGTTGATCGGACTGTTCTTCGGAATTATTGGCTTGTTTGTTGGCCCGGTGATCGGCGCGATCACGGGCGAATTCATCGCCGGCAAGAAAATGATCGCTGCCGGGAAAGCGGGCTGGGGAAGTTTACTTGGGAATCTCGGCGGGATGATGGGCAAACTTGTGATCGCGCTGACCATGATCACGATCTTCCTCGTGACCGTGCCGTCGCCGGTCTAGGCGAACGATACGCGCAAAAATTTGTTGCGCGCGATTTAACTTTGTAATACAAAGTTAAATCATGATGAACGATCGCTCCCGGGCCGAAGAAGATCTGCGCGTCATCCGCACGCTGATGGAGCGTGCCACCATTTACCGCGCCATCTCCGCGCCGACCGCACTGGTTGGCGGCGTGTTGTCGATCTTGTCGGCGGTTTTCATTCATCTGAGCAATCAATCTCAAAGTCTAATCGGTCGCCCCATTCGTCCCCGGGAGTTCGTGTTTATCTGGATCGATGTGCTGATTTTGACAGTGGTTATGAATGCGTTGTTTGTCTGGCGCGAAGCACGGAGCAGCGGCCGGCCTTTCATTTCACCGGGAATGAAACTGGCCCTTCGGGGCATCGCGCCAAACTTGATTGTGCCGGCGATTTTCACGCTTTGGTTTCTCAAGATTGGGTTCCTGGGAGCGGTCGAATTGGAGTTAGTCGTGATCTGGGTGGTGTTCTACGGATTGGCCCTGCTTTCCACGGCCTTATTCGCTCCGCGTTCCCTCGCCATTCTGGGCTGGGCCTTTTTGCTCACGGGCGTAAGCGTTCCGGTGATTGCCAACGCGGTCGAAGGTTTGCCCGATAATGTTCCGACCATGGTCATGGGACTCACCTTCGGTCTCTATCACCTGATTTATGCTGCCTGTACCTGGTCGCGAAAACGCGATGCTGGGGAACAACCTGTCGACGAATGAACGATGGATTTCGAGAAGCTCGACAAAATCATCCACGAGAAGTGGCGGCTCGCCATCATGGCCTTGCTCGCTTCGCGCCGGGGCTGGTCGTTTCAGGAGTTGAAAGGGGAATTGAAAATGAGCGACGGCAACTTGATCACGCACCTGCGGACGCTGCACAAACTTGGTTTGGTTTCTGTCACCAAGGAGATGCGCGGCCGTCCGCAAACGAGCTACGCACTAACCGCCAAAGGACGGACCGCGTTTCGAGATCACGTCGCGGTGCTCGAGCAAATTGTGAAGCAATGGAAAAGGAAATGAATTTTTTTAGTCCCTAACTTTGTGCCACAAAGTTAAGAGCCTCGCACAACTATGAGAATCATTTTGGCTGAACATTTCGGGATGTGTTTCGGAGTGCGCGATGCGATTATCCAAGCGGAACAGCTCGCCTCCGAAGGTCCGCTCACCATCCTCGGCGAACTCGTGCACAACCCCGTTGTCCGGGAGCGGCTGCGCGCACAAGGCATCGGCGAGGCTTCGCTCGGCGCGACAAAATCGACATCTGCTCGTGTCATGATCACGGCGCATGGCGCGTCCGATGTGAAACGCGCGGAGTGGGGTGCGGCTGGATTCAAGGTCGCAGATGGAACTTGTCCACTCGTGCATCACGCGCACGAGCAGCTCAAGCAACTCGTCGCGGCCGGGTTCTTTCCGGTCGTGATTGGCAAACCCGGCCATGTCGAGGTGGAAGGGCTGATCGGGGATTTTCCGGGCGCAATCGTTTTGAGTTCGTCGGAAGATGTTTCTCATCTTCCAATCCGCACGCGTTACGGAATCATTTCGCAAACAACCCAGCCGATCAATTTCGTCAGAGAGATTGTCGATCTTGTTCGCGGCAGACATCCGCAATCCGAAGTGCGATTCGTCGACACGGTCTGCAAGCCGACGAAAGATCGACAATCAGCATTACGAAAGTTGATCGCCGCCGCAGAGGCGATCGTCGTTGTCGGCGGTCGCGAGAGTAATAATACGCGGCAATTGGCTGAGACTTGTCGCGCGGCGGGCAAGACGGTCTTTCACGTCGAGCGTCCCGACGAACTGC
>Ga0209056_10008045_pt1 | contig 10836 bp, 9 predicted proteins | sample GraSoiAngelo_114_FD_185876 | JGI IMG/M metagenome (GOLD analysis project Ga0209056, IMG submission 185876) | Grasslands soil microbial communities from the Angelo Coastal Reserve, California, USA - 14_0903_13_40cm (SPAdes) (version 2) | ecosystem: Environmental > Terrestrial > Soil > Grasslands ...
TCGACGTGGCAATCCACTGCTACATTGACGAAGTTGGGAGCAAGAGGATGGCCGTAGCACCTTGAAAACGACAAGCGAAGAACCAACAACGTTTCATTTCGTTGTGCCCAAAAAGCATGCTCGCATGCGCATCGATCGTCATCTGGTCACAGCACTCCCGGAATTGTCGCGCTCGCGCATCCAGCAACTAATTCGCTCAGGGTCCATTCGTCTCAACGGCGCAATCACCCGCCCACATCAGATTGTACGAACAGGCGATCAAATTGAACTCACTAATCCGCCTCCAGAAAAAATCGAGACCAGACCGGAAGCGATTCCACTGGAGATTCTGTTCGAAGACGACGATCTGATCGTCATTAACAAACCCGCTGGCATGACGGTTCATCCGGGCGCGGGTCACCACGAACACACGCTGGTCAACGCGTTGCTGCACCATTGCTCCACACTGTCGGGTATCGGCGGGAAAGAACGCCCCGGCATCGTTCACCGGCTCGATAAGGAAACAAGCGGCTGCCTTGTCGCAGCAAAGAATGACATCGCGCACCGAGAATTATCGAAACAATTCGCCACGCGCACCGTGGAAAAGATTTATCTGGCGCTGGTCGCCGGGAAATTGCGGAAACAAACCGGCGTGATTGAAGAAAAAATAGGACGACATCCGGTCCAGCGGAAACGAATGAGCGTCAGTTCACCGCGCGGGCGCGAGGCCAGGACCGAATACCGCGTCCTTCGTTTAAATGAACAGGCAAGTCTGATTGAATGCCGCCTTCACAGTGGCCGCACCCATCAAATTCGTGTGCATCTCCACCATCTCGGCCATCCCGTGTTGGGCGATAAAATCTATGGGCTGCGGTTCGCGAAAAATTTTCCGCGCCAGATGCTTCACGCGTGGAAGCTCGGGTTCCGTCACACGCGCACCGGAGAACGGAAAAATTTCGAAGCCCCGTTGCCTGATGATTTCGAACAAGCCATTGCTCTGACGGGCCTGTGAAATCTCGCAGCCGACTTCCCAAGCCAGCCAGGAAGGCGGCGGCAATGATCTCATTCTCGCGATCGTGCCGTAGCTAATTTCAGATCGCCGGTTTCAGATGTGGGGCCATCTCGCTTGCTTCAGACATCGACGTTCTTTCTGAGAATTGCCTCGACGTCGGCCGCGCACACCCTATAAGACAAAGCAAATGGAAAATGGTGATTTCTCCAGATTGGGCGGACGACTTGGGCTGGTCCAATTGCTATTATTGCTCATTGTTCAAACCGCGTACGCCGGCAGTGCGACTTGGAAAACCAACGCAATCAACAGCAGTTGGAACGACGCTCGAAACTGGACTCCAGAAACCGTGCCTAACGGACCAGACGATGTGGCCACCTTTGCTACTTCTGGCATAACTTCCATCTTCCTTTCGGAAATCGAGGTAAGTGAAATCGTCTTTAACCCTGGCGCGAGTAGCTTCACTATTACCTCAGACTCATTCCACCTCTTCACCGTCAGCGGGCTTGGAATCATAAACAACTCCGGAGTCACCCAGCAATTCATAGCCGACCAGTCACTGCTGACGCCCGAAACTCAACCGATTCAGTTCACCAACAGTGCAACCGCGGGCAATGGCACGGTGTTTCAAGCTCTCGGCGGGATTGACGAAGATGGCAGCGGAGGGGGCAAGATAGAATTCTTTGATAGCTCAAGCGCCGATCACGCCAGCATCGAGATTTTCGACGCTGCCGCTCCTGACGAGGCTTTTCCTGGAGAGGCCATTTTCAATCCCGGCTCCACGGCTGCCAACGCCAGCTTCATTGTTCATGGCGGTGTGAACCTCCGTGATCCGGGCGTCCTTGGTTTCGATGGAGCAACTGCCGCCGAAGCGGAGATCACGAACCTCGGAGGCGACGTTGGCTTTGGCGAGGGGGCTGATGCTGGGAACAGCACCGTCATCAACCAAGGCCCTGGAGCCACAGCCTTCGGATCCACTTCGACTGCAGCGCAAGCCCTTATCACCAATAAGGGTGGCACCTCGCCCGGAGATCTGCGCATAGGTCATACCGGGTTTACTGAAACTGCCACGGCCGGAGTGGCTACGATTACAAACGAGGGCGGGAACGGCGCCGGAGCGGGTGCCGGCAGTACCTCATTTAGCGACACGTCGACTGCCGGGAGCGCCACACTCATCGCCAATGCCGGTGTGGATGGAGGAGCGGGAGCATCGATTAGCTTTTATGACTCAAGCGACGGGGGAACAGCGCGATTCGAAGTCTTTGGCAATGCAACTTTGGATGTCGCTAGTGTTAGCGGGACGCACGTCCCAACAATCGGCTCGCTTGAAGGCGATGGCATAGTCAATTTAGGGGCAAATAGCTTGGCGATCGGCAGCGCTAATAGTAACACTTCTTTTGCGGGCCTGATCCAGGGCACTGGTGCCGTTACAAAAGTCGGCAGAGGAGCATTGACCTTATCCAACGCGAATAGCTTTACCGGAGGAATGACTCTCAACCAAGGCGCGCTGATCGCCTCCAACCTGTTTGGCTCTGCGACAGGTGCCGGCCCGCTGCAGGTAAATGCGGGAACCCTGGCCGGTACAGGGATTATCGCCGGCGCGACGACGATCGGGACCGGCGCGTTTCTTGCCCCGGCGGCTGGAATGAATGCGCAAGCCACGCTCACGATCCAAAGCGCGCTCACCTTCAATGCCGATGCGACCTACACTTGCACCTTCAAGGCGAAGCGAAACAGGGTCACCACCGACAAGGTGAATGCCAACGGGGTGACCATCAACAGCGGCGCCATGATCTTGCTGAGCGGGCAGATCATGGGAGCCTTGAGCCAGGGACTCGTCCGGACCGTGATCACTAACACCTCTGCCCATCCAATAAGAGGGACCTTCAGCAACCTGCCCGATGGCGGGATCATCACAATCCACGGCAATAACTTCCAAGCTGATTACGAAGGTGGCACTGGGAACGATCTCACGTTAACCGTTGTGCAATAGAACATATCGCAAATCACAAGTAGGCTTCATGAAAACGACACTACTGATTTTCCTGACTATAACTCTCGCGCTCGACGTTTACGCTGGCAGCGCTACCTGGCTGCTCAATGCCGGCGATGGCAATTGGAACAACGCTTCGCACTGGATACCGGCGACCATTCCCAACGGACCTGACGATATAGCTACTTTTGATGTCTCGAACACACGCGTTCCTTCTGTCTTCGCCGACACAGAGGTTAACAGCATCGTATTCAATTCCGGTGCAAGCGCGTTTACAATTACTGTCATGCCTGGCTCTACGCTCACGGTCAGTGGCACGGGCATCATAAAAAATTCTGGCCAGACGCAGAACTTCATAACAGAAGTGGACGACTTCCTCAATGGAGGGGACGGCGGCAGTATCAGCTTTACCGGCGCGGCCACAGCAGGAGCCGGGAGCGTGTTCAGCGTTCGCGGGTCCGAAGGGAATTATGCCGCACAGGGGGGGCATATAGATTTCTACAATTCTTCCACCGCCGGCAGCGGCAGCTTTATCAACACGGGCAGCACGTACGCCCACGGAGGAGTGGCGTCGTTTCGCGACAGTTCAACGGCGGCGGCTGGCACATTTACTAACTACGGTGGAGCAGCAACCTTTGGCGGTAATGGTAAGACAGAATTCCTAGACAATTCGTCGGCTGGCAACGCCATAATTACAAACAAGGGTGCCACTACACTCGCCTTGGGGGGCTTTGTCGATTTCTTTGGAACCTCGACGGCAGGTAACGCGGCCATTACCAATGAGGCAAGCTCAACTGCCTACACCGACGGCAGCTGGACGACTTTCTGGAGCTCTTCGAGTGGAGGCAACGCCACTATCACTTGCTACGGCGGCGCCACTGGAAGCAGGGGACTGGTGGATTTTACCGATGATTCTACCGCAGGCAACGCGACGATCATCTGTCACGGTGAGCCCGCGGATGGCGAAGGTGGAATAGCATTCTTTGACCAATCGTCCACGGGCGGCACCGCGCGTATCGAGCTTTTTGGCAAGGGCACCTTGTCGCTGACGAACCGCGAAGTACCGAAGCTGGCGGTGGGCTCTATCGAGGGAGATGGCTTTGTAAACATCGAACGTAATGGGCTCATGATTGGTAGCAACAACTTGAGTACTAGCTTTTCCGGCATCATCGATGACGCGGGCCTGGGCGGCTCGCTTACAAAGATCGGCAATGGCACGCTGACTCTTGGCAATGCCAATAATTATACCGGCGGCACCCACGTAAAGCGCGGCAGCCTTGTGGTGAATAACACCGGTGGCTCGGGAACAGGGACTGGGCCGTTACAAGTTGATTCGGGGAAACTTGGCGGCAAAGGAATCATTACGGGCGCGGTGACAGTCGGAAGTGGCGGTAACAAGCCAGCAGTGCTGACGCCCGGCGATCGTGGAACCGGTCTCCTCGTCATCCAGAACACACTCGTTTTTGGATCCAATGGAGCCTGCCACTGGCAGTTCGATACTCGAACATTCCAAGCTACTGGAGCGTTTGCTCAAGGCGTGACAATCAATAATGGCGCGACCTTTTCTGCGTCCGGACAGGGCAGCGTTCAGCTTCCGCTCGGAATGGTGTTTAGTGTGATTAGCAACACGGCGGCGACACCCATCGCGGGCACTTTTGCCAATCTTCCTGATGACGGAACAACCACTATCGGCAGCAACACTTTCCGAGCCAACTACGAAGGCGGCGACGGCAACGATCTCACCCTCACCGTCGTGCCGTAGAAAATTCCAATTGCTCACCGGGTCCACGCGGTCGCGGCGATAGGGTTGAAGTGGCTTGATTACGAAATCACGGACAACCGACCACCAGACCAGTTTGTTCGTAAATCGCGACCCGTGAGATCAGCGACCTCCACGCTTCGCTTCTCGTGTAGTCTCCCTTTAGTGGCGTTTTCTTGTTGTCCGCCGCGATGGTCTGCGCCGCAACCGTCTTCGCACCATCGCGCTGGCCAGCATTGTTTGCACAATCTCGCCGCGCTGGTTCGTGGTCACGTTGCGCAAACGAATAATTCCGTAGCGAGGCCGCGAACGCGAGAGGCGCATATCAAGAATCTTCGTCTCAACCGTGAGCACGTCGCCGGGTCGCACCGCATTGGGCCAGCGCAGCCTGTCCACGCCCAACCCTATTGCGCCCTTGGCGAAGTTCAGTGTTTGTACAAACAGTGCCATCGTCATCGCCGCGGTGTGCCAGCCGCTGGCAGTGAGTCCTTTAAAGATCGTTCGCTGCGCTTCCTTGCGGCTGAGATGAAACATCTGTGGATCGAACTTGCGAGCAAAGTCGATGAGCTTCTTCTCTGTCACTCGGAGTGGCTTGGATTTGAATCGATCACCGATTTTCAAATCCTCGAAATAACGCGCTTTCATGTTGAGAATGGCGGGAGCACATTCATGCGCAATTGCTCACAGTGAGCAACACCTAACCCGGATCGATCAATCCTTCGTTGATGTGGGATATATTTACTGAAGCTCGATACGTACAATGCAAACTCCTTGGCGCACTTGAACGTTGCGAAAGAAGGCTCAAACTTCATTGCGTGCCTCAGGTTTCTTTGCGCAGTCCATCAGAGAAAGTCGGCGGTCTTTTTTATTTCGGCCGGATGCTCGACAAAATCCGGCTGCACGCCAGGCGCGAATTGCCTTCAGATTATCACGCGAACCTGGGAAAGGGTTTCGATGAAAAATGCGTGAAGTTTCTCCGCGTCGATTACAATCAGCTGGTGGAACGCGTGAAGAAGGGCGGCACGGATGAGGAAATACTGGAATGGTGCTTCACAGCCGGGCGCCGACCGTCCGAAGACGACATTTACGTCTGGAACGAATTCATGCGAAAACGCGGGTGGAACGACGAAGTGTCGGAAATCGTGAACCGCCGGAAAGCCGAGGCAGGAATGGCCGACAGATCCGACATTCAGACGTCATTCCAATTCATCGACGCGGACGAAGGCCGGCTCCCGAAACCATAGGTAGGGTCGACGCGCTGCGCCGACCGGACGCCGCGGCGCGGCGTCCCACCCGTCACGAGCCATTATTCCTCCAAAGTGTCGATTCGCTCGGCGAGATTAAAATCAAGCTCCGTCAAACCGCCCTTGCTGTGGGTTGAAACAGCCAGACGAACTTTATTGTAACGGATGTCTATATCGGGATGATGTTCTTCTTCCTCAGCCACCTCAGCCACCCTGTCCACAAAATCGATCGCATCGACAAAATCATCGAATTCGAAAGTGCGCTCGATCTGGTTTTTCTCCAGTTCCCATTCCGGGATCTTTTTCATGCGACCCTTGAGCTCGCTTTGTTTGATCAAGTCAGCCATACCGGGACAACGAGTATCACCCGAAAATCGTTTTGCAACGGCAAATCGAGCGCTTAAAAATCGAGTATCCGGCGAACATTTTTAGCCGAATCGAATACCTCTAGTGCACACTGGCGGGCTTGCTTCGACAGCTGAGACCAATTGCGCAGCACTTCGCGAACGGCGGCGTCCGCCTCAGCGACGGACCGGATAAAACGGAATCCGTTTCTTGCCGGGAGGTAACGTTCAGCGGCGGTGTCTTCCGTAATCACTGGACGACCCAGCGCGAGAAAAGCCGCGGCACGATCGCTAATCCAACCGGTGCGCCACGCGACGTCAACGCCCTTGATCGCGGTGAATTCAGCGAGCGCACTGGCGAGGTAGCGCCGATAAGCCCGAGGGCTGCGCGCTACCCGATGCGGATCAACTAGTTTCCAGCCGAGCAAGCGTAGTCGTTCTCGTTCCGGATCATCGGCCGCGATATTCATGGCCAGCTCGAACCGCGCTTCAGGAACACGGGCTGGCAAATCCAAGTAAGGTCCGAACGCAAATCTTTTGGAGAGATCGGGAAACTCCCCGGCTACTTCCACGGCCCCGCCCCAATACCACTGGCCAACGGTGGTAAATTTTGGTGTGCGCGCCCGCGATTGTGTCCGGAAGAATTTCGTATCCACGAGCGGATAGAATGTTTTCCAGGATATAGCCGACGTTGTAGCCACGGCGCTGTGTCGCCGTGAATTGCCAGCATTTGGGTGATCGCCCCGACTGAGCGGGGCGGCTACAGCATTTTTCGGCAACTGACAATCATCTCCATTAACGTTGAGGCCGATCGTCCAAAACTCGTGATGGTACGATTGCCCCAGCTCCATCTTGGTCATCCAATAGAAGATTTCGCTCGGGTCGAGATCGCAAAATATTCGCCGCTCAAATTTCAGCAGCAGCGGGAGATGAATTGAATAAGAGAGATTGAGCAACACGTTTGGTCCAGCCAATCGATCGAGCAGATCTCGTTTCGATATTCCGATGCTATCCATGCTGGCGAGATCATGCACATCATTGGCCGGCTTTTGATAAAGCAGACAATATCGGCCGGATAATCCATGCGCCCGCAATTGACTTTGGAAGTGCCTGATCCTGGCTTGATCGGCTGTTCCATCGTCGGTCGCCGGCAACAGCTCGAGCCAGATCGCATCGAGCTTCAGTCGCCGCAGCCCGAGCATCCATTGCAGCGGCACCGAAAAATTTCCGCCGCCTTGACGGTACTTCGCAGCGAATCCGCAGCCGAGGAAGATTGTCACGCGAGCAGAATCGTCATTCTGCTCGCGTGCTCAAGCACGAAGGACCCTAATCTTAGAAGATGCCTCCGTGCGGTAGATGCGCTCTACCAGTGAATACCTGCGGCTGTCTCTGCTGATCGCAAAAATGCCCATTCGGGATCGGGATTATGAAGCGTAAGAACTGCGGTTGTCTGCGAACGTTGAGCTCCTGCTCTAAGTCGTAGCCAAAACCAATTAATTGTGGTTCGTGCAGGAAAGTGCTGTACATCAGCATTCCCGCCGGCCTGCCATTATCGCGAATACCTACAGGAATCGACAAGTTTGGGTAACCGGCGACGGCGGGTCCGGTCGAATTCGTCAAATGCGGCGCGACAATCGCATCGAGATTGTCGGCGGCGAGGGCGTTATCGATTCCAGCTTGGGCTGTACTCGTAGCATGCGTTCGCGCGGCCACGTAAATGGGGTTGTGGGGATAACCCGTGGTCTGTTCCGATTCTAGGAAGACGTCCTGATCATAGTAAACCAACTCCTGGCGACAATGCGCTTCGTTGAAAGCGATTAGATCAGCCAAGCTCCGCATGTTCGTGTTTGTAAGCGTGGCGAGGTACTCCGCGATTTGCGCCTTGAATTCATATAGGAGCGCTGTGAACTCGTCACCGTTGTACGCGAATACGTCACCTGTATCAGTGTCTACAATGGTTGCACCGAGGCTTTCCATTACGCTCAACGCGTGCTCCGCAAACGCCACCGTATCTTGGTCGCCCGGAATGCCGCTGCCGTAGTAGCTGTAATCGAAAAAGCGAACGTCGCGTCCAATCCGCGCGCCCTGAAGCGAGCCGCGTTGGAGAAACTGTGTGTAATCGTGGGGAAGCTGATGCCCGAGCACAGGACCAAACGGCGACTGCAACGCGCCGAGAAGAATTGCAACATCGGTGACGCTGCGCGCCATCGGCCCGGCTGTGTCTTGCTGATGAGCGATTGGAATAATGCCGTCCTGCGAAACAAGTCCCCGAGTCGGTTTCAACCCCACGATGTTCTCAACGGCCGACGGCCCGGTGATTGAACCGTCGGTTTCGGTGCCGACCGCCGCCGCGCAGAGATTCGCCGCAGCACCATTAGCGGAACCAGAGCTTGAGCCCCACGATGTGTAACTCAAGTCGTAGGCATTGTTCGTACTGCCACCGCGTGCGCTCCAACCGACTGCTAGAGGATAGGTCTCAGCCTCATCGTCCCGAAAGTTTGCCCATTCGCCCAGATTCGCTTTGCCGAGAATCACGGCGCCCGCGTCGCGCAGGCGGTGAATGATCACCGCGTCGGACGGCACCTGGCTACCAACCAGCGCGAACGACCCCGCGGTCGTCTGCATTCTGTCGTCTGTCGCGATGTTGTCCTTGACCAAAATGGGAATCCCGTGAAGCGGTCCGCGCACATGACCATGGCGGCGTTCGTTATCGAGATCTTCGGCGATGGATATGGCATCTGGATTGGTTTCAATCACCGAGTGAAGCAGTCCGTTGAATGAGTTGATGCGTTCCAGGTAGTCCATCACCAATTGCTCGCTGCTCACCCTGCCGGAAGCCATCGCGGCTTGAAGCTCGGGAATACTTTTTTCAACAAAATCAAAACCGCCTGCCGCAGAAGCAGAGCGTGGCAGAAGCGAAGTCAGGCCTCCGGTTAGAAGCGCTGCGCTGCTGAGCGCGGTTGTGCCGAGAAATTTTCGGCGGGTTATAGCGGCGTCGAGATTTGTACGGTCAGAGCGGTGCTTGTTCATTGTATTCTCCGGTTACGCTGTTTCGCGAATGAACAGACGTGTGTTGTTGTTTGGTGACGTGTGGGCGGAAGACTCCGCTCCGGTCGATTTAGATCGTAGGGTGGATGATTTTCGCGCGATCAATTCCATAACCCCGCCTGAGCAAATCGTTTCTGATCTTGGAAGCGGCCGGAAATTTTTTCATTTTTTGCATTATTTGACCGCCGCGTTCTTCCTCCGCAAATTAGCTGCTCTTCGAAGGGCGCCCGTAGCTCAACTGGATAGAGCATCTGACTACGGAATCGGGATTTTGAACCTTAGCGGGCGTTTAAAAATGTCCGTGACAGGCGCTCGGGAATTTGGGATGATCGCGGCACGACGACAATCGACCCCAGAAAAGAACCCTCAGTTGATGCGAGCTTCGGAGATGAGAGCGGCTCAGAGATTTCTGTTTCGTGTGAATGTCGTTGAATTCAAACCCAAAGGAATGACTGGGTGAAGTTCGGCAACCATCTATTTATTAGCTACGCGCACCTTGATAATGAAAAGGCGGAGAAGGAAGATCTTGGTTGGGTTGATCGGTTCCACCAGTCGCTAAAGGCTTTTCTAACCCAGGCAATTGGTGAGGAAGCAGTGATCTGGCGCGATCCCAAGTTGCGAAAAAGCGATGTATTTGCTGATGAGATCGTGCGCCAATTTCCCCAAACAGCGCTGCTAGTCTCCATTCTCTCGCCACGTTATTTAAAATCGGAATGGTGTCTCAAGGAGATCGAGGAATTCTGCAGGGTAGCCGAGGCCCACGGTGGTTTAGTGATCGACAACAAAATGCGCGCTCACAGAGTTATGCTAGTGCCAATTACAGCAGAACTCCGCAAGAAACTACCTGGGAGGTTAGAGGATGAACTCGGTTATCGCTTCTATGCGGAGGAAGAAGGGGAGCGGTATCTGACCCTTGATCCAAGATTCGGAGAGAAATACAAAGCCGCGTTCAATCGTGAAATCGCGTTGATGGCCAATGAACTGGCGGAGATAATCGTGAAGCTCGCGGAGGATAAAAAGGCAGCGTCCGAGCAAGGCCCAGCAGAATCTAAAGACCGGTCGAAGCCCGTGATCTACCTGGCGGAATGCAGCTGGGATCGCTGCGATGACCGCGACAAAATCCGGGGCGAATTACGAGCCACTGGATACACGGTCCTGCCCGACCCGGGAACGGGCTTGCCTGAGTTAGAGACGGATTATGTTGCCGAGGTGGAACGACTGCTGGATCAATCCCAGCTGTCGATTCATGTGGTGGGCGCACACGTTGGCAAAGTGCCCAATGGCCCAGGACGAAAGGATGCGGTGCAGTTGCAGAACGAGATAGCAGCCCGCAAGAATCTTCTCCGATTGATCTGGTTGCCGGAGACAACTTCCCCGCAGCCGGAGCAGCAAAGCTTTATCGACGCGTTGCGCTCAAAAGCGGAATTGCAGCGCGGCGGCGATTTGATCGAGGACAATCT
>Ga0209056_10008050_pt1 | contig 10830 bp, 6 predicted proteins | sample GraSoiAngelo_114_FD_185876 | JGI IMG/M metagenome (GOLD analysis project Ga0209056, IMG submission 185876) | Grasslands soil microbial communities from the Angelo Coastal Reserve, California, USA - 14_0903_13_40cm (SPAdes) (version 2) | ecosystem: Environmental > Terrestrial > Soil > Grasslands ...
CCTTTGACTGAATCACAGAGGGAAGTCTGGCTGGCCGCAAACATGGGCGGCGAGGCAGCAGTGGCCTATAACGAGTCGCTGCGGTTCGAATTTCGTGGGGCATTAGATGTGGAGGCGTTCCGGGCGGCGATCGCCCAATTGGCGCAGCGGCATCCCATCCTCCTCGCGAGCATCAGCGCAGACGGCCAGTGGCAACAAATAAAATTGGGCGGCAAGCTCGACGTGCCTTACCTCGATTTGAGAGGTAGCGTTAAGGATGATCAAGACCGTGAACTGGCTGCAATGTTTAGACAAGAAGTGGCCGAACCGTTTGACCTTCTGGCTGGCCCTTTATTGCGTGTAAGAATTGCTTCCCTATCGGACGATCGGCATGTGGTGACCTGGACCGCACATCACATCGTTTGCGACGGCTGGTCGGTCGGAGTCCTGATCGGCGAATTGGGCACCATCTACTCTGCCTTGAAGCAAGGAATTCAGCCGGTTTTGCCGGCGCCAGCTTCTTTCCGAGAATATGCCTTGGCAGAACAAGCCGACAGCCCTGAAGCACGACTTGCCATAGCATTCTGGCGCGAACAATTTCGCGAACTGCCGCCGCCGCTTGAGCTTCCGATTGACCGGCCCCGTCCGCCGATCCGGTCCGCAAAGGCGGCTGCCCGGGCGTGGATCGTAGACGCCTCCGTTCAAGAATCACTCAAGCGCATTGCCGGGCAGCAGCGCACCTCCCTGGTAATCGTTTTGATGGCGGCGCTGAAATGCTTGCTTTACCGATTGACGGGCGAAACCGATCTCGTTGTTGCCCTCGCCTTTGCGGGTCAAGCTAGAACGGGAAAGAATCGCCTAGTAGGACAGTGCGTAAATACTCTGCCTATTCGCACGCGCCTCAAGGCGGAGGCGAGCTTCCTGGAAAACGTGGCGGCGGTGAAAAAAAGCGTGTTGGATGCCTCTGATCACCACCAATCCTCACTTGGGAGCATCGTCCAGCATCTCGATATATCCCGCAACCTGAGCCGGCCGCCTCTCGTTGATGTCTATTTCAACGTCGATCGAGATACGAGTGACACAAGATTTGCAGGTGTCGAGTTTGCATGCGAGGGAAACCCGAAGCGGGCGCTCCATTTTGACCTATTCTTCAATCTCATCGAGAAGTCTCACGGGCTTTCCATTCTGTGCACCTACAACACCGACTTGTTTGACGCCGCCACGATTGAACGGTGGCTGAAGTACTACGAAACTCTGCTGAAAGGCATTGCAACGAACCCCACGGAGGCGGTGGGCCAACTACCTCTGCTGCCCGAGGCTGAACGCAAAGACCTAGTTATTGAGCGGAATAATACTTACATTGACTTTCCGCAGGAGAAGACGTTGATCGAGTGGTTTGAAGCTCGTGCACAAGAGATGCCGGAGGCTGAGGCTGCGGCGTTTGGAAACGAGCACATGACGTACGGCGAACTCAGCTGTCGCACCACGCAGCTCGCGCATCGCCTGAAAAGAGTCGGTATTGGGCCGAATGTACTCGTCGGACTTGCCGTGGAGCGCTCGTTGGATATGCTCGTTGGCCTTCTGGGGATTATGAAGGCTGGAGGCGCCTATGTACCGCTGGACCCTTCTTTTCCGGAAGACCGTCTTGCCTACATGCTGGAAGACAGCGGGATTCGTGTGCTGGTCACACATCGCCGACTTGAGGAACGGCTGCGGATCCGGCCGGAATTGATCATCCGTCTGGACTCCGATTGGGAGAGTATCGCCAAGGAAAGCACCGATCCTCAAACCCTGGCCGGCGCGAAACCGGAAAGGCTCGCCTATGTGCTGTACACCTCAGGTTCGACCGGCAAGCCGAATGGTGTAGAGATCCAGCACAGCGCGCTCATTAATTTACTCCTTTCGATGCAGCGCGAACCGGGCTTCACCGCAAAGGATACGATGCTGGCGGTAACCACACTATCTTTCGATATCGCCGGACTGGAGCTTTACCTTCCCCTCATAAGCGGTGGAAGAGTAGTGATCGCGAGCTACAATGACGCACGTGATCCCCTGCGTTTGATGAAACGAATACGCGACTCGCATTGCAGCGTGATGCAAGCTACACCGGTCACATGGCGGGGACTGGTCGATGTCGGATGGAGAGGTTCGTCAAGTCTCAAGATTCTCTGCGGAGGCGAATCGCTGCCGCGCGATCTGGCAAAAGAACTTCTTCCGCGCTGCATGGAGTTGTGGAATGTGTACGGCCCGACAGAAACGACCATCTGGTCGACCGTACACCGCGTCACCTCCGCCGACGGTCCAATTCCTATCGGCCGTCCGATCTCCAACACACAGACGTTCGTGCTCGATGCGCACCGCAATCCTGTTCCCGTGGGTGCCGTCGGCGAGCTGTACATCGGTGGTGCCGGCTTGGCGCGCGGCTACATGCGCCGTCCCGACTTGACTCACCAGCGCTTCGTCAAAAGCCCCTTTGAGCCTGGCGCGCGACTCTATCGCACAGGAGATGTGGCGCGCTGGGTTCCTGGACCCTACCTCGAATGCCTGGGACGTATCGATCATCAGGTGAAGGTGCGCGGATTTCGCATCGAGTTAGGCGAGATTGAAGCTGCACTTTCCAAACACGAGACCGTGGGGCAGTGCGTGGTGGTTGCGCGAGAGGACAGCCAGGGGGACAAACGGCTGGTGGCTTATTTCGAGTTGCGGCCAGGCGCGGTTCCCCACCTGCCCGATTTGCGTAGACATCTTGGGAAAGCCTTGCCGGACTACATGGTCCCGTCAGCCTTTGTTCCCATGGACAAGCTACCGCTGACGCCCAACGGTAAGATCGACCGCAAGGCATTGCCAGCTCCGGCTGGACCAGACACCGAGGTCCACAGAGAATTTATTTTGCCTCAGGATCCTCTCGAACAAGCGCTGGCCCAGGTTTGGGCAAGGGTCTTGAAAGTAAAGCGCGTGGGCCTGCGCGACAATTTTTTTGAGCTTGGTGGCCATTCGTTTGCTGCGGTCCAAATGTTGACAGAAGTCGGAAAACTGGCCGGCAAAACCCTTCCGTTGGCGACGCTTTTTCAAGCTTCGACCGTGGAGTCCTTCGCAGAGCTGTTGCGCAGGGACGGCTGGACCCCTTCCTGGGCGTCGCTTGTGCCTATACAACCCGCCGGACAGCGATCTCCCCTGTTTTTGGTTCACGGTGCAGAAGGCAACGTTTTACTGTACGGGCGACTGACTCAATATCTGGGGCCGGATCAGCCGGTTTATGGTCTGCAATCAAAAGGTCTGAATGGCGATGGATCTGTTAACGCCACTCTGGAAGAAATGGCATCCCAGTACATTAAGGAGGTAATGACCGTACAGCCGCACGGTCCATATTCCCTTGGGGGCTACTGTCTGGGAGGAACTATAGCTTTCGAAATGGCACAACAATTACGCGCAATGGGAGAGACAGTGGGCCTTGTACTCATGCTCGCTACTTATAACCAGGCTGCTTCCAGCTCATTTTTTATGAAAGGCGCCGTGCACTTCTTACAGTCTCTGTGGTTTCACGGCGCTAACTTCGTTTCGATTCCATTGGAAGACGGCAAGAATTTTTTAAGAGAGAAAGTTGAGACCGAACTGGAACGGTTCAAGATCAGGCTGCACGCTGCCTATCACGCTCTCCGGGGCGCGCTGGGACGGAAAACCCGGAACAGTTATCCCTATTTAGTTGTGGCGAAGGCCAATGATCAGGCGTTGGATCGCTATATCCCACGGCCGTATAGTGGCAGAGTTACCGTCATAAAGGAAAAAGGACATTTCTTGGGTCATTCGAGTCCAGCTTTGGGATGGGACAAAATTGTGCCAGAGGGTCTGGAAGTTCGTGAACTGCCCAACTGCCCAAAGGGCATGCTCGTCGAACCGTTCTGTCGATTGCTAGCGGAAACTGTAACGTCTTGTCTGCAGAATGTAACAATCAGTAGACGGGCCAACCCCGAAAGGCCAAATGTCGTGGTCGAATTCATAGAAGCTCGACCAATTCGGCGGGCTCGGCCAGCGAGAGAACGTTAACAGGGCGTGGCGCCTCCATATAGGCTAGTGCTGCCGCGTAATGCGACAGCAGTTCGATGTTGTGCAACATCCAAGCCTTGGCCGCGTCTTTGTCGTGTGCTATGTGAACGAAACGCGCAGGCTCGCCGACTTGCAATGTAACGCGAAAGCTGTCAAGCGGCACGGACAGGCCGTCTCCGACCGCTTTGATGTAAGCTTCCTTCCGGGTCCAGCATAAGAAAAACGCACGCTCACGATCCTCCTCGGGCAGCGACATAAGCTCCGTTGCTTCTTCGGAACAGAAGTACCGGTTAGCAATTTCATGTATGTCCTGAAGGGGTCGTATCTCTTCTAAATCGATGCCGACCTCGCAACCGATCGTAAATGCGAATAATGCCAAGTCGCCAGAATGCGAAGCATTAAACCTGATGTCCAATGGCTGCGTAATGCTAGGTTTTCCCATTGGGCCATAGCTAAACGTGATGTTGGCAGGAGGCATGTTCAAGTAGCGTCCTAGCAATACTCGAAGAACACCACGTGCAAAGATGAACGAATTTCGAAGATTGTCGAAACGGAACCGAGCAGCTCTAGCTAGCTCGTCGGGAGCAAGTAGCGGTAGAAATCGTGCAGTAGTGGCGTCCGAGACCGTGACGTGAACAGGCCAAACATCGACGGCTTGATTGACCAGCTTGAATTTATGCCTCGCTAGTCTATCGCTTCGCCTGGCACAAGGCTCTTCCACACCATCACCTAATAGGAACCAGGGTCTTTAGAGCATCGTCGATGCACGCCCGGAGTCTGTCCGCCATCATCCGCACATACGGTTCGACGAAAATCCCGCCAGTGTACTTCGATAGAACGCATTGTAATTGTACTTAAATCCGGCGTGAAAATCGCGTTTGATGGCGTGAAAATCGCGTTTGATTATGTACTCTGGGAACTGACAATGCCTATGACGCTTCACGATTTTGTCGAGCAAGGCGGGAAGCACAAAATAATGAGTCACAAAAACCTCACAGGCCGACGTGTGGCTTCGCTCCCAAAAACCTGTTGGAGCACAAAGGGGGGTCTCTTATGAAAGCGGGGCGCGTTTGTTCGATAATCTACGATTCATACCCGGGTCATACCTTGGTACATCGCATGTCCCAGGCAGCGATTGACGAGGGATATGAAGTAGACGTGATCTGCCTTCGGCAATCTCACCAAAGACCATTTGAGGTATGCAGTGAGGTACGCACGTACCGCGTTCCCATGAACCGCGGCTTTGGACGCTCTTTACCGGCAACGACCTTGAGCTGGTGCTGGTTCATGTTCCTTGCAGGCTGCGCTGTTACGAGATTACACATCAAACGTGCTTATGATGTGATCCATGTCCACAATATGCCTGATTTTCTCGTGTTTTCCGCGCTAGTTCCGAAGTTATTCGGCGCCAGAGTCATCTTAGAAGTGCAGGATGTTTGCCCCGAGTTAATGGCAGCCAAAGCGTCGGGGCGCCTGGCGCCATTCGCAAAATATTTGGCACACTTTCAGGAACGCATCTCGACAGCATTCGCAGACCACGTCATTACTGTGGGCTGGCCATTTGAGGAGTTGTTGCTCAAACGTGGTGTACCGGCGGCAAAGCTGACAACTATACTGAACAGCGCCGACCCGCGCATTTTCCCCACTTCGCGGCGGCCATCGGTTCCCACAACAAAGGAGATTCCTGAAAACCGTCCTTTCACAGTGATCTATCACGGCACATTCGCCAAACGGACCGGACTTGATACCGCCATTCGCGCTGTGGCGCTGGCACGCAGAGAGGTGCCCCAGATGAGATTACTAATCCAGGGAGAGGGCGAGTTCCTACCGTATTTAAAGCATCTAGTAAAAGAACTGCAATTGAGTGAGGCGGTCGAGTTCCGCCATATGTCCCCTATCGAACAGATTGTCGATTTTGTGGTCATGGGAGACGTAGGCATCATTCCTTATCGACGCGACGGTTTTGAAGAGCTGGTGCTGCCAACAAAAGCGTATGAATACAGTTGGATGCATATCCCAATAATAGCCTCCGATACTATAGGTATCCGTTCAATGTTCCGGCCGGGTTCCATTATGCTATGCGAGCCCGAAAATCCAGAGAGTTTCGCCAGGGCCCTGGTTGAACTTTACAAACGTCCCGAAAAAAGGGCGCAGATGATCAAAGATGCCGCTGATGACTATGTGCCTTACAAGTGGGAGAACATGGGTCGACGGTATTGTGAACTGCTAGAGACACTCTCGCATAGGCGGCACCAAAAGCGCCGCATGTGAAAAGCTTTGATGCTTAGACCGGGAACAATCGTAGTCACTGCCAGCCGACACGGCGTATTCGTGCGTGTATTCAGCAGCGCAATCCTCATGCAAGCGCTCTTGCCTAAGCTCCCCCAGGCAGCGTAGACGCTGTCCATTTAGTTGCACCGATCACTGAATGGGCTCGGATAGTGCTGCGATTTCTCAGTACTCTCCATGTCGCCATCAGCAGTTCTCCACCTCCCGTACCGATCTCCGTCTACGCCAACAATGTCAATTCATTGCGAGTTCGGATGGTCCCGCAAAACTGGCGCCGCTTCCGGACCGGCCTTCTTCCCACGCCTCGTCTTCCACCGATAACGACCTTACCGGAAAGTGGACGGTCACCACGGACGGACCGCAATATCTGACTTTGCAGCTTAACCTCCAGCAGAATGGAAATAATTTGCAAGGTTCGATCAGTGATCCGCGAGGATCCGGCACGCTCCCTATCCGCGGATCGGTCAGCGGTAACTACGTCAACTTCTCCACGCAATCGCAGTATGGAGGCAATAACACGCAGATGCAGTTTTCCGGCGCGATCCAGGGTGACAGTATGCAAGGGACGGTGACCATGTCGGCCAATCGAAGCTACGGCAACGCGGGAGGATATCCCGGGGGAGGCTACCCTCGCTCTCCGGGAGGTGGGTATCCCGGAGGCGGACGCACACGCACCGGCCGCAACGGAAGTGGCGCGACGACTCAAGTCCACTGGAACGCGCAGCGCAACAACTAAAGGCGACGCGTGTGCGCCATCAGCTCTGGCCAAGTTGATTTCGAACGGGCACTTGAAACAGCAGATGTCGAGATAGACGATTTCGCTCACGCCATCATCTAACATCCGCGCCGTCGCCCGCGGCTGACGGTGAAAGAATGTTCTTAAAATCTCCGAGCGAAGCGGCGCACAGCGCATCCCTCGGTTGGGTCAATCTGTAGGAAATCATCCATGCGGTGAGAGCGAATTTATCCCCAACGCTATCCTGTTTTACGTTGTGACGGCAACGATAAATACCTGACAAGAAACGACTTTTTTTACCGGCTTCCCATACGTCAACAAGAGGAAAACCACGTGCTCGGATTTGGTAAATGTAACTAGCGGAGGAAGGTGTATGTGTCCCTTTTTCGGAAAATGGCGGCAGGCGTTTTTGCTTATTTTATCGATACTTGCCGGTGTAAGAACAATCCACGCTTCTGAAGTAGATGCGCTCACGATTTCCCTAAACATTCAGCAGTTGCACATGCCCTACGGTACGGTTTTGGATCCCGTGTTCGCATCGTCGGACCGCGCTTCGCCAGGATATTCGGAGGTACGAGGATACACACGGGCCGGGGATTCTGCGATATGGACGGGACATTATCTGGCCGCTGAGGCGTTCCGTTATCAGGTCACTCGGTCGTCAGACGCGTTGGCTAATGCGTGGAAAGCTCTCGAGGGAATTCACTCGCTTCTCGATGTTACCGGCAGCGACGTTCTGGCACGGTGTCTAATACCCGTGAACTCACCGTATGCTGCCGCAATTCAACAGGAGGAAGCCGGCAATGGGATCTACTACAACACATTGAGAGGTCAGCCCTACTTCTGGATCGGTAATACCTCAAGGGACCAGTATTCCGGCGTCGTATTCGGTTTGAGCGCCGCTTACGACATGATTGATGACCCGACCGCACACAGGCTCATCCAGCAAGATCTGATGCGAATATTGAATTACCTGCTGGGTCACAATTGGAATGTGGTCATGCCGGATGGCAGAGTGAGCACAACCTTTGCAGTCCGTCCGGATCAACAACTGAGTTTTCTCCAGGCAGGCCGAAAGGTAAACCCTCTCCGATTCACATTCGTTTACGCAATCTACCGCACTGTATATGCAGCCTTCGCCGCTGTTCCGGTTTTCGTTGACAGCCTTGACGATCACAGTCACTACTTCAAATTCAATCTGGACTACATCAACCTGTACGATCTTATTCGCCTCGAGGAGGACAGTTCGCCGTACAAAGCCGTCTACATGAATGCCTATGACATGTTGCGGCGTAGAACACAATCGCACGGCAATCCACACTTCAACATGATCGATCGAGCGTTGAAGGGACCGAATGGCGCGCGCGATACTGAGACGATTGGGCTCTTAAACTTATGGCTCCTGAGACCGCAGCGTGACTATTGGGTCGATTTGCGAGGCAAATATCCCTCGTGCGGTGCCGATCGCGCCTGCATTCCGATTGCTGTTAACGATCGCGTCGATACAGATTTCCTCTGGCAGCGCAGCCCATTTTTGCTCTTTGGAGGAGGCGCCGGTCTGGTTGAAACGGCCGGGATCGACTACATCCTTCCATACTGGATGGCACGTTACTACGCTTTGCCGCAGTAAGAAACATAAGCGTTTGGGAACAGCAGGTCGAGGAATTGCTGTGGCGTTGAATTCTGAAAGGCAACCTGGTGTATTGACACTCGGAGAGGGGACGGATATTCTTTGGATTATGGCTGGAATCCGATTCAAATCCACATTGGAGCAGCTCGATACGGCGCGCGCCGCCGTGGTGGCGATCCGTCTGGCGGATCTCATGGGTTTGGTTGTCCATCAGCCGGGGACGCCGGTCCGCGTGGACGAACTTGGGCGTCTGGCCGCGGCCGCTCGCCAGGCGGGCATTGCCGAGGGCATTGCAGTGAGCAGTCGGATAAATCCGCATCGGCTGCTGGAAGCCTTGGAATCGTCGCCGCTGCCAGAACGTGAGATCAGTCGCCTTGCCGCTGTTCTTGGTTACCCGCGGCTGGCTGAATTGGCTGTTGTGTCGGAGCCTTCGCTGCGCCGTTACGCGGCCAGTGAGAGGCAAGCTCCCGATGCGGTCGCACAGCGGCTGCACTTTTTGGCTTTGTTGATCGCGATTCTGCGTGGCAGCTTCAACGAATTCGGCATCCGGCGCTGGTTCGAACGTCCACGCCAAGCGCTTCGCGGCCGGACTCCATCCAGCGCGTTACGCGGCGATTGGTCGCCGGATGAAGCGGGTCCACAAGCCGTAGTGCAATTGGCGGTTGAGTTGCTCGTGTGATCGTTTTCCGCAACACCGATATCGACACTCCGTTTCTTTGGGAGACCGGCGCTCAGCCGCCCGCTCGATGGCATGGCGCCGGCGAAGGACCGGCTCAGTATTTCTCGTCGACGCCCGAGGCGGCATGGGCGGAGTTCCTGCGCCACGAAGAGATTCGGGAGGCGGCCGACTTGGCAGGTGTTGAGCGGGTGCTGTGGGCGGTCGAACTCGACGACCATGAAGCTGCGATCGAACCGAGCCTGACTCGCGCTACAGTGACCGGGGACAGTTCCAGCTATGCGGTCTGCCGGGCCGAGGCGTTGCGGCTTCGCGCAGCCGGCGTCACTCGCATCGCTGCACCATCCGCTGCGGTCGATCCTGCTTCAGCTTCGGGATGGCGCGTGGAGGACGGTCTGCGTCCCGGCGCGCAGCGCGTCGAAACAACAGTTGTGCTCTTTGGATCTCGTCCGGATGTAGTCGGCTGGCGCACGTGTGCTCCCGGAATCCCCGCAACAGAAGTCCTAGGCCGCGTCCGCTATCGGAAATAACCCGAGATCATTATGGTTTGAAACGGCCGCGATTGACTACATCCTTCCATACTGGATGGCACGTTACTACGCTTTGCCGCAGTAAGACGCTCAACGTGCGTGGCTGATTGCCTATAGGCGAAAGTTGATCTTTTTGTGGCACGGCCGGATAACATTTAGCACGATCATGCGACATGCGATATTCATCGCGCTCGTTGGAACAACGCTTGTCGCCGGTGCTGCCGCAGGTGATTCAGGCCTGCTGGTGGAGAGCTACGGCAAGTTACTTTTCGTCCGTGCTGACGGCACCGGGCGAGTGCTCAGCGATTCAACCAATAGCGCGGCTCTTTCGCCGGATGGACAGACGATAGCATTTACGACTTCATCCCAAGTTCTTTCGATCATGTCCGTTGCGGGAGGACCAACGAAACAGATTGTTAAGCTCCCAGCCGGAAGTCATTTCGGACAAATCGGCTGGATGAAAGACGGGCGCTCACTTCTTTACGAAGGGGAGGGTGGACACCTTTTCATTATTCTTACATCTCAAGATGGAAGCATTCCGAGAGACCTCGGTCCGTGGTATCAAGGATTCAGCGTTTCTCCCGATGGATCTGCCGTTGTTCATGCTGTGAATAGCCCTGTAAGCGGTCTTGAGGTGCTCGACATCCCTACAGGCCGCCGTACACTGATTCACAAGACGGGTAAAGTTGTTTGGAACGCGAAGTTCGCGCCTGATGGTCAATGGATCGCTTACGAAATGACGTTTCGCGACCCACCGCGCACCAAAAATGACGAACCGGATTGCACACCGCCCAGCATCGGTCTTCGCCTTTATTCGATGCGCACAAAAGCCGACGTGGCTGTGACCATATCCGCAGCGCCGCGAGATTGGAACAACGTCAAATCATTCGACTGGTCGCCCGACAGCAAACGACTGGCGCTCACCGCCGGCACAACGGATTGTGAC
>Ga0209056_10008051_pt1 | contig 10829 bp, 3 predicted proteins | sample GraSoiAngelo_114_FD_185876 | JGI IMG/M metagenome (GOLD analysis project Ga0209056, IMG submission 185876) | Grasslands soil microbial communities from the Angelo Coastal Reserve, California, USA - 14_0903_13_40cm (SPAdes) (version 2) | ecosystem: Environmental > Terrestrial > Soil > Grasslands ...
TAACATGGGCGAGTCCGCATTCGCGGCTGATGGCCGTCCTGGGATCGTTCCCATGGATCCGTTCTTGATTAAGGAGGACATTCGGCGTTTGCGGCCGCAGGTTGATTACGTCGTGCTGGCGATACATTGGGCTACTAATAGGAAGTACGATATCAGCCCGGAAAATCGCAAATTTGCCCACGACCTGGTCGATGCCGGCGCCGATCTCATCCTGGGACATCACCCGCCTCATCCGAAAGGGATTGAAGTTTACCACGGTAGGGTCATCCTCTATGCCCCGAGCAACGTCTTGAGGGGACACACCAGCATGAATTCGGACGACGGCTATCTAGCTCGCTTTACGCTTGGAGAGAAGTCGGTGGAAAAAGTCGAGGTTTTACCTATCGCCGGTAAAGGACAACCGGTAGGACGCACTGACCAACCATACGATCCGAAGCTGTTTCAGCCTTTTCTCATGGAGGGTTCCAGCGCGCAGCAACTTCTCGAGAGTGTTCGCAGTCGCTCCGCTGCATTGGACACGGCGATGGCGATCGACGGCAATAGAGGTATCATCACGATTCCGCCGGCAAGTAAGTGAATCGGCTCCGACACGAAGTGCGGCACCGGCTCCGTGAATTTCTCAGCCGGACCATACCAGGCCGGGGTGTCTTTGTGTTCGGCTCCCTCATTCAAGCGGGAAAATTTACGGAAGTTTCGGATATCGATTTGGCTCTGGAATCCGAGTTACCTGGCATAACTATATATTTTCCAACTCATCAGTGTGCTGAGCGAGCAAATGGGACGCAGCGTGGACGTGTTGCTTCTCGATGAGTAACGGCATCGAGTCATGTTTCCTCCTGGCAGCCTGGCTGTTTCGAGCCCGGTGCTACTTTTGTAAAACGTGTTGGGTTAAAGGCGGCGGATTTTAAAAACTCCTGCCGCCGTGCTTAATTTTCATCGCTCGCCTCTTGCACTGAAGCTAGAACATCCGGGAAAAATCCTTTGAGCATCGAGGGCGCTACCTTGTCTAGAGTTACGATTGGCCGTGTTACGCCCTTCTTGCTGAGGTTGTCAATGGTACAGAAGCGAAATTAAGCGAAATGAACAACGTTTAATCTGGATTTAATCTGGATTTAATGTTGAACGCAGATCGTGGTCCAACCCCCTGCACCCCCAGAGGAGATATCGACATGAAAGCGATGTCGACGGGTCACTTGTTTCAGCGGTTGTCCCTTCTCGCCATTGGTGATCGCCGCGACGGCGACGGTTTCTCGTGACGTTAGACCTACACGGCGAAAGACAGGGAAGTTTTTGGGTGGCTATGCCAAAGGAGAGTTGGACTTGATTCGGTGAGATTTTGACAACCTCAAGGATTATGCATGTGCTGCCGCTCCCGATCGTGAGCGGCGCATTGGAAATGGAGAGCGCTATGACATCCGTTACAGTGAAACCCAGAATGACTGGGTGTGTGCTTATCACGACCCTGGTCGTGTTGCTTTTCTCTCTCGCAATATTTGCGCAGGCGAATTTCGGTCGGATTCTTGGAAGCGTTAAAGACCCGACTGGCGCGGTCCTACCGGGCGCCAGCATAAGTATAGTGGACACGCAGAGGGGCCTTGCGCGAACTGTGACCACGGATGAGGCGGGGCTCTATAACGCGCCCACTCTGATTCCCGGCACGTACACGGTCCGCGTCGAGTTTCCGGGTTTCAAGACGCTGGCCCGTGAGAATGTTGTGCTCGAGGTCGGCCAGGAGATCCGAGTCGACTTGACCATAGAGCCCGGCGCGCAAAGCGAGACCGTCACGGTCAACGAAGCCATCCCGCTGGTGGACGCGACGGGCTCTACGTTGGGCGGCACCCTCAGCAACTCGGACATCAACGATATGCCGTTGAATGGCCGCAACTACCAAAACCTGTTGAATCTGCGGCCGGGCGTGGTGATCCAGCCGGGCGGCTCCCCCTGGACCCACAGCACCAACAACATTCGTCCCGATGAAACCGCCTGGATGCTGGACGGGGTGATCAATGCCAATTTCGCTGACGCCCGGCCCGTGACGAATATGCCGAGTCCGCTCACCGATGGGGCCACGATTCTGCCCATCGACGCCATCCAGGAATTCAATCTGGAGGAAAACGCCAAGGCGGAGTACGGCTGGAAGCCAGGCGCGGTGGTGAACGTGGGAATCCGGTCGGGGACCAACACTCTGCACGGCTCGGCTTACGCGTTTGGCCGCAATGGCTCCTGGGCGGCCCGCAACTTCTTTAATCCCGCTCCCAATCCGGCGCTGCCACAAGAGTTGGAGCAGTTCGGCGGCGTGGTGGGTGGGCCCATCAAGAAGGACAAACTCTTCTTCTTCGCCGGCTATGAGGGCTTGCGTTCTTTCATCGGCAACGCCTTCGGCACTTCCGTACCCGCAACCGGTTCGTTGGTGGGGATTGATCCGAACGCCCCGGCCCACAGCATGGTGGATGCCATCAATGCACTGCAAGCTGCCCATGTGCCGGTCAGTCCCGTCAGCTTGAAGTTGCTGGGCTGCACCCTGGGACCAGTCGCCTGCACCGGCGGCCTTATCCAAGGGGCCTCTCCGAACGCGACCAGCTACAGCAGTACTTTCCCCAACACCAATATCAGCGACAACGGGATCGGGAAACTCGACTACCGCATCAACAGCCAGCACATGATCAATGGCATGTTCTGGAACGGCAACTACACCGGCCTTGGAGAAGATCACGCCCAGGTGAATCAAAACTTCTCGCTGCAAATTCCGATACAGACGCGAAGCGTCGTCGGCACCTGGATTTGGACCGCCAGTTCCCGCGTGGTGAACGAAGCCCGGTTTGGCTGGAACGTCGTTAACTTCTATCAAGCCAACGGCGATGCCAACGTCCTCGCCGATGGTAGTGGGCTCACCGGTGGGAAGGGCTACCCCATCAACACAGGCATCACGGAGGTGCCTGGGCTGCCGAATATCAGCATTAGCCCTTATACCTATATCGGGACGTGGCCAAACCGTCCAGGTGGCTTCTCCAACCCCTATTACGATGTATCGGACGCTCTCTCGTATTTGCGGGGCAAGCACACCTTCAAGTTCGGCGGCGGGTTCACCCACATCGAAGTGAATACCATCGCCGGAAACACCGCCCGGGGCCGGATCGACTTCCTTGGCAAACAGACTCCTCAGTTCGTGGACCCCGCCGGCAAGCCCAATTCTACGCCACTCGAAGACTTCTTCGCCGGAAATCCGTCCAGAGGGTTTCTCCTCGCCGGCCAGCGGTTCCGCACGGCGACCTCGAGGGCGTTTGCGGGGTTCGTTCAGGATGACTGGCGCATCGCCCCGAGATTAATGCTCAATGTGGGCCTGCGCTACTCCTACCAATCGCCGTACAGAGAGGTCAACAACCTTTATGGTAACTTCGATCCCGCGCTGGGAATGGTTCAGCAGGGTCAGCCATCGGTTGGCGATTCTCTCATACGGCCCGACCGCAAAAACTTTTCGCCACGCGTGGGTTTTGCCTGGGATATTACAGGCAAAGGGACGACCGTAGTCCGGGCCGGAGCCAGTGTTATTTACTCGACGCTCCCCGCGGGCACGTTTACGACACAACTCGGGCTCCAGGACAGCACCGGAACCAGCATCGCCGCCAACCCTACCGGCGCCTGCCAAACGGCCGTACCTATCGGAACCCCTTGTCCGAAGACCTTTGGGGGGACCAACCTGCTCGCCAACGCCAGTTACCCTGGCTCTTCGCTCAACTGGAATGGCGTTGTTTTTCCGACCGGTGCCGGCCTCAGTTGCACGGCCTTTATACCGTGCAACCTGATGGCGGTAGACCCGAATCTCAAAGCCCCCTACGTCGCGAGCTGGAACTTCGGTGTGCAGCATGCGTTCTCCAACAATATCTCGTTGGAGCTCGGCTATGTCGGCAATCTGGGGGAACGACTGATTCACTTTCGTGACATCAATCAGATCAATCTAGCCACGGGCGTTCGTCCGTTCGCCACCCAATTCCCGTACCTGAAGTTTATCAATCAGGCGTCAAACGGCGCTTATTCCAACTACAACAGCCTCCAGGCGACCTTGACCAAGCGGCTTTCTCACGGGGTTTCTTTCCTCGCCGGTTACACCTACGGCCATGGACTCGACAATGGGTCCCTGAATCGTTTTGGGACGCTCCCGCAGAACAGCCTGAATCCGAGGGCGGAGTACGCCAGCAGCGACTTTGACATCCGGCACCGCTTTACCCTCACGGGCAGTTACGACATTCCCGGGATTAACGGTTTCGGCCAGTTGCTCAAAGGCTGGAAGATCAACTCGATCGTGAACCTTCAGACCGCTCAGCCGTGGATGGCATTCGACACCGCAAACAACTTCAGCGGGAGCGGAGATAACGCCGATCGCTGGAATTTCTACGGGAACCCTAGCGACTTCAAGTCCGGATCAAGCTCCATTCCCTACTGCTCCGGCCCCGGCGTCAAAGGTTGCAGTGTAACGAGCGCCGTCTCCCGCTTCCAGAGCTTCTTTTCTGCCGCCGCTTCCACCGCGATGTGGGCGCAGTGCGCGGCGATCGCCGACCCAAGTACGCTCAGCGACGGTGGCTGCTATGTATCCGGCAAATCAGTTCTGGTTCCTCCCAAGAAGGGAACTTTTGGCACGATGGGCCGTAACATCTTCCGCGACTCAGCCTTCAAGAACGTGGATCTCTCCGTATTCAAAAACTTCAGGTTCAAGGAGCGGTACGGCGCCCAGTTCCGGGTCGAGCTCTTTAATTTGTTCAATCACCCCCTCATCACGAATCCATACGGCGCATCGAATGGCTATGGCGGCGCTTCTGGTGGAACCAATGACATGGGGACCTCCAGCACGTTCGGCTGCGGATGCGCCACACCCGACGTCGCCGCCGGCAATCCGCTCGTCGGTTCCGGAAGCAACCGCGTAATGCAGCTCGGGTTGAAGCTGACGTTCTGAGTCGACGACCTGCTGAGCGGCGTATTCGAAAAAGGTTGGATAAAGGAGGTCTTATGAAATCCGGGACATTGAGATCCAGAATGACGACGTGTGTGTTCAGCACAACTCTGGTTGTGTTGCTTTTCTCTTTTGTCCTGTCTGCGCAGGGCAATTTCGGCCGTATTCTCGGAAGTGTTAAAGACCCGACTGGCGCGGTCCAGCCGGGTGCCACGGTCAACATCAAGGAAAAATTCATGTCAACAGAATCGAATTTGCGAATGCATCTTTCCCGGGCGCTGGTGTGGGTGTTCTTCGGACTGGCCTTGCTGGCGACAGCCACGGTTGCTGTTGCCGGCCCCTGCGCCGGTCCCGGTGCGCCTTTGAACACGGAAACGAAGTGCCTGACGGCTATTCCAATTCCCGGCAGTCAACTGATGTCGTTCGACATCAGCTTCGTCAATCCGGAGCGCGACGAATACTATCTGGCGGATCGCTCGACCAAGGGGGTTGATGTCATCGACACCAACAAGCTGAAATTCGTGCGGACCGCGGGTCTGGATAAACCATTTCAGGGGATTGTACTCAATTCTGCCGGCACGGCCGTAAACAACGCCAATTCCGGTCCAGCCGGCGTTGTTGCACACAGGCGGTGGCTGTATGCCGGTGATGGCGACAGCACTGTTCATGTGATTGATCTGGAAGCGCGGATCGGGAGCGAAACCAAACAAGTGATATCCAGTGGTGGTACCAAGCGGGTTGATGAAATGGCCCTCACCTCGGACGGCAACGTGCTGCTGGCCGCAAACAACGCCGACGATCCCGCGTTTGCGACACTTTTTCATGCGAATGGCGATTCAGCCGTTAGTGGAGTCTCCGTGATCCTCAGAATTACGGTAGACCCCACAATTTTGCCAGTTGGCTTTGGCCTGGGGATCGAACAGCCCGCCTGGGATCCCACAACGGAACGTTTCTACACATCAATCCCCACGATTGCCAACAATCCGCCAGGTTGCAATTACGGCCAATTCTCCGGCTCAATTACCTGCAGCGGCGGTCTGCTGGTGACCGATCCAGCGACACCCACAGCGGTGCAAGGCGCGTATGACCCGGCCACCAACACCGGCGTCATCCCGCTCACAGGCTGCGGACCGAATGGCGCCACTGTCGGACCGCATGACAATTTGTTGCTAGGCTGCACGCCGGGCAACTTGCCGGGCAGCACCACCACTCAGGTCATCAATGCGGCCACTCACAATTATGCTCAGGTAGCCGGCATCACTGGTTCGGATGAAGTGTGGTTTAACGAGGGCGATGGTCGCTACTACACGGGTTCTAACAACGCGATCAAACCGACGGGATCTCCTCTCAACCGAGGCTCCGTGCTCGGCGTGATCGATGCAACAAGCGTCCTGATCGAAACCATCCCCCAGTCGTCCGGCTCGCATTCAGTGGCGGCCGACTCGAAGCACAACCTGATCTTCGTTCCGGAGACGTATACGTCGTCGCCCACTGCGATTCCTCTTGGCGACCAGAACTTCACAGCAGGCGTCGGCAGCCCGACGGTGGGTCAATTGATTTGTGGAACTACCAACGGGTGTATCGCCGTCTACATACATCATGTTGAAGAGGGTCATGGAGGGGGAGGGGAAGAGGAAGGAAAAGGAAAAGGGGAAGGAAATGGGAAAGGGAAAGGAAAAGGGAAAGGCTAGCAATAGGTCGTCGGCCTTCTGGCTAACATCTTCCGCCAACGGCGGTGCGCAATCACGCTGGAACAAGAACGGTAAGGAAATTTGGTTGAAGGTGACGTTCTGATCAGTCCGGCAGGTTCCGAGGATGAACAACATTTAATCTGGATTTAATCTCCGCTTAATGTTGAACGCAGATCGTGGTGACGCTAATTCCCTGCACCCCCACAGGAGATATCGATATGAAAGCGAGGAAGGATCGCTTGTCTCATCGGTTTCTCGTTCTTACTCCCGGTGATCGCCGCTGACGCGGACCTCTTCTCGCGGCTTCAGACCACGGCGAAATGGAAACCGGAGTTTTGGGTGCGCAATGCCGAAGCAGATTTGAACTTGATTCGGTGTGGGTAGATTTTTGACAAGTGCTGCCGCCCTCGATCGTGAGCGGCGTTTGGACAGGAGGGGCTAATGACATCCGTTACATCGAAACGCAGAATGACTTCGTGCCTGTTCAGCACAACTGTGGTTGTGTTGCTTTTCTCTTTCGCGCTGTTGGCGCAGGGCAATTTCGGCCGGATTCTCGGCAGTGTTAAAGACTCAACTGGCGCGGTCATACCGGGCGCCACGGTAAGCATAATCGACAAGGACAGAGGCCTCGCGCGAACCCTGACCACGGATGAGGCGGGGCTGTATAACGCTCCCAATCTGATTCCCGGCACATACTTGGTCCGCGCCGAGCTCCCTGGGTTCAAGAGGCTGGACCGTGAGAACGTTGTGGTCGAGGTCGGCTCTGAGATTCGAGTCGACCTGACCATAGAGCCCGGCCAACAGGGTGAGACCGTCACCGTCAACGAAGCGATCCCGCTGGTGGATACCACCACCGGAACCCTTGGTGGCGTACTCGCAAATGCAGCCATCAACGATATGCCGTTGAATGGACGTAACTACCAAAATCTGTTGAATCTGATCCCGGGCGTGATGATCCAGCCGGGTGGCTCGCCATGGACTCAGAGCACCAACAATAGCCGTCCCGATGAAACCGTCTGGATGGTGGACGGCGTCTACAATGCTAATTACGTCGACCGCCGCCCCATAGCCAATATGCCGAGTCCGTTTACCGATGGCGCCACGATCCTGCCCATCGACGCCATCCAGGAATTCCACCTCGAAGAAAATCCTAAAGCCGAGTACGGTGGGATGCTCGGCGCTATTGTGAACGTCGGAATCCGGTCTGGGACCAACACGTTTCACGGCGCGGGTTACGCGTTTGGCCGTAGCGACGCCTGGGCCGCTCGCAACTACTTCAATCCCGTCGGCCCGAAGCAACCGACGGAACTGAAACAGTTCGGCGGCGTCGTGGGCGGGCCGATCATGAAAGACAGACTGTTCTTCTTCGGCGGCTACGAGGGCCTGCGTTCCTTCGTCGGTAACGCGCTTGGGACTCTGGTACCCGCAACCGGCCTGCTCCCAACTGGTACGGATCCGGCCCACAGCATGGTGGATGCTCTCAATGCGCTCCAGGCCAGCGGCGTGACGCCAAGCCCCGTGAGCCTGAAAATGATGGGCTGCACTTCGGCGCCACCATACTCGTGCACAGGGGGCTTGATCCAAAACGCCCCGGCGAACACGACGGCGTACAACAGCGGCTTCCCGAATACCAACACCAGCGACAACGGAGTGGGCAAAATCGACTACCGGATCAACAACCAGCACTCCCTCAATGGCATGGTGTTCATCGGCAACTACTTTGGCAATGGAGAAGATCACCCCATCACGGCCAACTACTGGCAGAACGGAGATCCAATACGCACCTATACGGTCACCTCGAACTGGATTTGGACCGCCAGTTCCAGCTTGTTGAACGACTTCCGGTTCGGCTTCAACAACGTCAACTTTGGCCTTGTTGTTGACGACGCCAGCAAATTCGCCAATGGCAAGGACTATCCCCTCAACACCGGCATCACGAGCACAGGTGGGTTCCCGGTGGTCAATATTAGCGGTTTTCCCGGCCAAGTTTTTGGCAGTTGGATGGGCCGTCCCGTTGAGTTGAACAACCCGGTTTTCAATTTTTCGGACAATCTGTCGTATTTGCGGGGCAAGCACGCCTTCAAGTTGGGCGGCGAGTTCGCGCACATCCACACCGACTACAACCTCCACGACACGCGTGGCCGAATCCAATTCCTTGGCGATCAAACTTTCCCAACTTCCACGCCACTGGAAGACTTCTTCGCCGGAAAGCCGTATTGGGCATTCCAGCTCATAGGCCAACCGCTTCGACGGTTGAACTGGACTTCGACCGCGGCTTTCTTCCAGGATGACTGGCGCATCGCTCCGAAATTCATGCTCAATCTGGGCTTGCGCTGGTCCTATGTAGCCCCAATCAAAGAAGCCAACGGTTTCTTGGGTGGCTTCGATCCGGTAAAGGGACTGATTCAGCAGGGTCAACCGGGCTACGATAGTATTTTTAAGCCCGACTACAAAAACTTCTCGCCACGCGCCGGTTTTAACTGGGATATCACAGGAAAGGGAACAACGGTACTCCGGGGCGGATCCGGCGTTCTTTACGGGCTCTACACCCCAGCCCAGTGGATGCAGTCCAGCCCCCAGAGCTTCGGTGGTGGCGGCATGCACGTCGTTCCCACGGGGGCCTGCAGGGTTGCTGTACCTCCCGGAACACCTTGTCCCGCAACTTTTGGCGGAACCATCACGACCGCCAACGCTGTTGTCCCAGGCTCTTTCCTCGACTGGAATAACACTGTTTTTCCGCAAGGCGCCGTATTCAGTTGCACAAAGGACGTACCCTGCAGCGTCCAAACCGTGGACCCGAATCTCAAGTACCCCTACGCCGTGAACTGGAACGTCGGTATCCAGCACGCCTTCACGAACAACCTTTCGCTGGACCTCAGCTATGTCGGCAATCACGGCGACAGATTGACCGGCCGCCGCGACCTTAATCAGATCGATCCTGCGACCGGCGTCCGCCCCTACGCTGCTCAATTCCCGTATTTGCAGTTCATCGACCAGACGCAGAACCTTGCGCGTTCCAACTACAACAGCTTGCAGGCGACCTTGACCCAGCGGTTTTCCCGCGGGGTTTCCTTCAAGGCCGGCTACACCTACGGCCATGGTCTGGACAACGGCTCCCTGAACCGTTTTGCGAGAACTCCGCAGGACGGCAGGCATCCGGAGCTGGAGTATGCCAGCAGCGACTCCGACATCCGGCACCGTTTAACAATCACCGGCAGTTACGACATCCCGGGAATCAAAGGATTTGGCCAGTTACTGGAAGGCTGGAAGCTCAACACCATCGTGAACCTTCAGACTGCCCAACCCTGGCTGGTGACTGACGGAACTAACAATTTTAGCGGGACCGGAGAACGCGTTGATCGCTGGAATTTCTTTGGAAACCCCCAGGACTTCAGTGGTTACGGCGGAAGTGGTATTCCCTACTGCGGCAGAAAGGACCCCAAACTCTCGTCGGACTTCAGTACGGGCGTCAACGTCCGTTGCTATCAACAATCCATAGTTTCCGGCCACTATACGGACCTGCACGTGTCACTGGCTCAGCAGTGCGCGGCAAAGTCTGCCGACCTCAGCACTCTGGCGAAAGGTGGGTGCTACGTGTCCGCGAACGGGAGATCGGTGATGGTTCCTCCCAGGCAAGGAACCTTTGGCACCATGGGCCGCAACATCTTCCGCGACACGGCCTTCAAGAACGTGGATTTCTCTGTATTCAAGAACTTCAAGTTCAAGGAACGGTACAGCGCCCAGTTCCGGGCCGAGGTCTTCAACCTGTTCAATCACCCCATTATCGCCAATCCGTACGGCGCAGCGAATGGCTCCAACCTCGGCGATAATCCCTCAAGCCCAGGCGGGTTCGGTGGTGGGGGTGCCACGCCCGACGTCGCGGCCGGCAATCCGCTCGTCGGATCGGGAAGCAACCGCGTGATGCAACTCGGGCTGAAGCTCACGTTCTGAGTTTTCCGGCGGCCAAGAACTGGAGGTACTCACAGTCCTCCAGTTCTTGCCCGTCCGCGACTTCGGTCTCGCCTAAAATTCGAAATCGACGGAAAAACGGATCTGTCTGGGCGCTGCGAAACCAGTCGCCGTGCCGAAACCGGGCAGTGCTGTGAGTCCCGAGCCATAGAATGCATTGACCGCGACAACATTCGGATGGCTATACAGATTGAAAGCTTCCGCCGTGAAGTCGAGCCTCCTGC
>Ga0209056_10008054_pt1 | contig 10828 bp, 9 predicted proteins | sample GraSoiAngelo_114_FD_185876 | JGI IMG/M metagenome (GOLD analysis project Ga0209056, IMG submission 185876) | Grasslands soil microbial communities from the Angelo Coastal Reserve, California, USA - 14_0903_13_40cm (SPAdes) (version 2) | ecosystem: Environmental > Terrestrial > Soil > Grasslands ...
TCGGGAGCCCGGACGTCCTGCCGCGCGAGCCGGACGGAAAAGTGCACATCCATGATTCGAGCCAGCTCCTCATGGCCTGTGCCATGGCGGTGCTCCCGCGGCTCATCGCGCGGGACGTCCGGGAGCGGGGCATCGACAAGGAGCCAGACATCGCGCGGAGGCTGCGTCTGATCCGGGAGGAGGTCTCGACGCGCGCGATGGTGGAGCACGCCGTCCCGCCGCTCGATTCGGTCCGGATTCGCGCGTACTTCGATTCCCACGGATCGCGCTACCGGCGTCCCGCGGCGCGGCGCGCTCTGGTCGCGGTCTTCGCTTCGGAGGACACGGCCCGGATGGCGGCCTCGGGGTGGAGCCGGGCCTCGTACCGGGACTCGGTGTACGGCGTCCAGGGATTCCGGAAGCGGGAGGGGGCCTCCGCGAGGTCGCTCTGGCCGCGTTTCTATGGGGAGATCTCCCTCCTCGATACGGACTCCGATCCTCTCTCGGTCGCGGCACGCTCGCTTCAGCCGAACCAAATCTCCCCGGTGATCGCGTCCCCGAATGGGTACGCTGTAGCGATCGTCACGGGGCGGGAAGCTGCTCGGGGCTATACCTTCGAGGAGGTATCAGGCCTGGTGGCGGTCGACGCGCGTGAAGACGCCGAGAACACGTGGGTCACAGCACAGCTCGAACGACTGCGGGCGGCGACGCCGGCCCGCATGGTGCCCGCGCGCCTGGAGGCGTTGCGGCTTGGAATGAATTCCGACATGGGAGGAACACGCTGATGAGGCGTTATTCCGTGAGCAATCTCGCCTGGATCGTCTTCGCGCTCGCCGCGACGGCGCTCCCGGCCGCGCGCGGCGCCTTGGCAGCGGAGCGGATCGCGGCGATCGTGAACAAGGAAGTTATCTTGCAGTCGGACGTCGAGGACCAGCTCCGGGTGGCGATGACGAATCTGCACATCGATCCGAGCGACTCCGTGACGGTCGCCAAGCTGAGGAAGGACGTGCTGAGGCAGCTCGTCGACGAGCAGGTGATCCTGGCGGAGGCGCAGCGGCAGAACATCACGATCCCCAAAGCGGACCTGGATGCCGCGGTGACCAAGGCGGTCGAAAACGTGAAGACGCGGCTCGGGTCCCCCGCGAATTTCCAGCGCGCGCTCGGGGAAGAGCACACCACCGAGGACGGGCTCCGGCGCAAGTACGAGCCCGACGTGAAGAAGCAGCTCATCGTGATGCGCCTGGTCGGGAAGGAAGTCCAGAACCGGACCACGGTCACGGACGCCGAGGTGAAGTCCTATTTCATGGCACATCGCGACTCGCTGGCCAAGCGGGGGGAGCAGCTCAAGCTCTCCGCCATCGTGATCGGGTTCGAGCCCGATTCACTGCAAATCAAGCGCCTGCACGCGCGCGCCGACAGCCTTCGGAATCTCATCGTCGTCAAGAAGCAGCCCTTCGAGGAAGTCGCCCGGAAATTCTCCGACGATCCCTCCGGCCAGCGCGGCGGGGACCTGGGGACCTTCGAGCGCGGCGAGATGGTCGGAGAATTCGAGGACGTGGCCTTTGGTCTCAAGCCCAACGAGGTCAGCCAGCCGGTGCGAAGCCGCTACGGCTGGCACCTGATCCAGGTGCTCCAGCATTTCTCCAAGACCGACTCGACGAGCGAGCGCGTCCACGCGCGGCACGTCCTGCTCCAGGCCAAGATCAATCCCCAGGACGAAGAGCGCGCGCGCAAACGCGCCCTGGTCGTGCGCGACTCGCTCAGCAAGGGCGCCGACTTCGCCGCCATGGCGAAGCGCTATTCCATGGACACCTCGACCAAGGACTCCGGCGGCTACCTCGGCGAGGTGCCGGTCACGGGCCTTCCGCCGACCTTCCAGGAGCCGCTGACGGGATTGGGCGAGAACGAGGTGAGTGTCCCGCTGAAGGGTGAAGCCGGGTACTATGTCTTCAAGCTCCGGGGGCGCGTTCCCGAACGGGAGTTCAGCTACGATGAGATTCGCGACGATTTGAAGCAGATCGTCTTGAATCAGAAACTTCGCGACGCGTACGACCGCTGGCTGGATCGGATCCGAAAGAACGTGAACATCGAGTTCAAGGACTGAGCGCAAGGAGGCTCCCGGACCGGTGGCGCCGCGTCGGCACACGCTCCTCTTCACGATGGGGGATCCCGCCGGCATCGGCCCGGAGATCCTCGTCCGGACCCTGGCGCTCCGAACCCTCCGGGCGCAGGCCCGGGTCGCGGCGGTGGGCGACCCCGAGACCATCGATCGCGCCGCGCGCCTCGCTCGCGTGAAGCTTCGCTTCCGTCCGGTCGACGCCGACCGCTTCGATCCCAGGTCGGACGCCCAGGATGGAATCCCGCTCCTCGCGTCCACCTCGGGCGCATGGGGAACGTTCGACCCCGGCACCCCCTCCCAGGAGACGGGACGCGCCGCGGCGCGCGCCATCGTGGCCGCCGCGAAGGTTGCCCTCGAAGGACGCGCGACGGCCATCGTGACCGCTCCCATTTCCAAGAAGGCTCTCCAGCTCGCGGGGTATCCGTACCCGGGGCACACCGAATTCCTCGGAGCGCTGAGCGGGGCGGCGGAGACCCACATGCTCTTCGCCGGGGGCCGGTTCCGGATCCTGCTCGCGACCGTGCACGTTGCGTTGAGGCAGGTGTCCGAGTCGCTGCGGGTGGATTCCCTCACGAGCACCCTCCGCTACGCGGCGCTTGCCATGCGCCATTTCCGTTGGGGACCGAAGAAGCCGGTCGCCGTGCTCGCGCTCAATCCGCACGCCGGCGAAGAGGGGCTCTTCGGCGACGAGGAGGAGCGCGTGATCCGTCCTGCGATGGATCGGGCCCGCTCCGAGGGCATTCGAGCGGAAGGTCCCTTTCCGGCCGATACCTTTTTCGCGCGAAGCGCCGAGGCGTTCGGCGTCACGGTCGCCATGTATCACGATCAGGGACTGATCCCGGCGAAGATGGAGGGAATCGGCGGCGCCGCCAACGTCACCCTGGGGCTGCCCTTTCTCCGAACCTCCGTGGACCACGGCACCGCGTTCGACCGGGCCTGGAAGGGAGGCTCCCGCGCTCCCGATCCGTCCGGCCTCGTGAAAGCCGCACGGGTCGCGATCGAGCTTGCCGCTCGGACCGGAGGGCGCAAGCTGGAGTGGGCATGGCCCTGATCAAGCTCGATCACGTCACCAAGTACTACCGGGAGCGCCTCGCCCTGAGCGACGTCTCGCTCTCGTTCGAGCCGAGCGAATGGGTCTACGTCACCGGCCCGAGCGGCGCCGGGAAATCCACGCTGCTCCGGCTCCTCTCGCTCTCCGAGCGGCCGAGCCGCGGCCGCGTGGAAGCGGAGTCGGGGCTGCGGAAGGCGATCGGAATGCTGGGCCAGGAATTCCGGCTCCTCAACGACCGGAACGTCTACGAGAACATCGCGCTCGCGTGCCGGATCTCGGGGGTCTGGGACAAGGAGGAGATCAAGGAGCGCGTGACTCCGCTCCTCGACGAAATGGGGCTCCGCGGGCATGAGGATCTCTTTCCCGGCCAGCTCTCGGCGGGAGAGAAGCAGCGTGTCGCGCTCGCGCGGGCGCTCGTGCGGCATCCCCGGATCCTGATCGCGGATGAGCCCACGGGAAATCTGGATCCGACGGGAGCGGCCCAGATCTTTTCCTTGATGCGCCAGTATCGCGACCGCGAAACGCTGGTGGTCGTCGCCACACACGCGGAGGACTGGACCGTCCGGCACCCGGGGCGGGTCATACGCCTGGAGCAGGGAGTCGTGCGGTCCGATCAGGCGCGAGCGGCCACCGATGGGCCGGCTGCAGCCTCGGCGACATCCGCTCCCGCGCTGGCGCCTGGCGCGACGCCGGACGTGCCGCCGCCCCTTCCGCCCACAGCCGACCCCGGCGGCGGAATCTGATGGGGCAGCTCGGCTACCTCTTCACGGAGCTCTGGCGGACGCTGAGCCGGCACCGGACGCTGGTTCTGGCCAGCGTTCTTTCCATGTCGTCCATCCTTCTCATCCTCCTTCTCTTCATGATGGTCCTCACCGGGGTCGATAACTACACGGAGCAGCTGGAGTCGCGGGAGGAGATCTCCATCTTCCTGAACGAAGGGCTTTCGCGCGCGGACGTCGACGTGATCGCGGGCCGCCTGCGCCTCATGGCCGGAGTGGACAGCGTGCGTTTCGTGAGCAAGGACGAAGCCTGGGAGCAATTCCGCGCCGACGTCGCCGACGAGGCGTTGCTCCAGGCCGTGGGGGGGAATCCCCTGCCCGCATCCTTCGTGGTCCGCCCCAAGCCCGAATACCGGAATGCCGAGGGGGTTCGCTCGATCGCGCGCCAGGCCGAGACCCTCCCTCACGTCGAGGACGTGCGCTACGCGGGGGAGTGGGTGCTGCGCGCGGAGCAGGTGACCCGGACCCTCCACCAGATCGGCGCCGTGCTGGGGCTCATCATCCTGATCGGCGTCCTCTTCGTGGTGGGCGCGACGACTCGCCTCGCGATCCAGGCCCGCCTGGATTCCCTCCACGTGATCCGGTCCCTCGGCGGAGGATTCCTCTTCACCGAAGCGCCCTACCTGGCAGAGGGATTTGTGCTCGCCACGCTCTCCTCGCTCCTCACGATCCTGCTCGCCCGAGCCATCCACGACTCGCTGGCCGAAGGGCTCTTCCATCTCCCGATGCCCTCGACCGAGGTTCTCCTGGGGTTTGCGGCGATGGGGGGGCTCCTGGGGCTTCTCGGGAGCTGGATCGCGGTCGCCACGCTTCCAAGGAAATGGCTGCTCTGACGGGGCGCGCGGAGCGCACCGCGCTCCCGCTCGTGTTCGTGGTCTTCTCGCTCCTCGCCGCGGTGAGCGCCCGGGACGCGTCCGCGCAGGGCGTCCCTCCTGCCGCGGCGCAAACCCCAGCGCCTGCCCGGGCGTCCGCGGACTCCACGAAGCCCAAGCCGCCGGTGGACGAGACCCAGGCGGAGATCGAGAACCAGAAGAAGGAGCTGGAATCGCTCGGAAAGGAGCTCGAGGAGCGGCGCGCCAAGTCGCAGCAGCTTCGAGGGCGCGAGCGAAACCTCCTCGGGGAGCTGAAGGAAAAGGAGGTCCAGCTCTCGCTCACCATCCGGTACCTGGGAGCGTTGGAGCGGCGCCGGAGGATCGTCTCCTCGGACCTCGGCACCGCGACGACCGAGCTGGCCCGCACCGCGGTGCAGCTCGACGGGGACCGGCGGCGGCTCTCGTGGCGCCTCCGGGAGATCTACAAGCGCGGGAGGAGCCGCGACCTCGAATACCTGCTCTCCGCGCGGACCTTCCCCGATCTCGTGAACCGCACCTACTTCCTCGCCAAGGTGGCGCGCGAGGACCGGAATCAGATGATGCTCACGCAGGCGCACCGGACCGAAGTCCAGGACACGAAGGCCCGGTTGGAGGAGAGGCAGCGGGAGCTGGACCGGCTGAAGCGCGAGACCGAGCGCCAGCGGCGCTCCCAGAAGCAGCTCGCGGCGGAGCGCCGGCAGCTCCTCACCGAGATCCGCTCCGAGAGGAAGTCGAACGAGCAGGCCGCGGCGGAGCTGGAGCGGGCGAGCAAGCGCATCCAGGCCCTGATCGGCGAGCTGGAGAAAAAGCGGCTCGCCCAGGAGCGCGGGGGCCCGGGGGGCGTGATCCCGCTCTACGGCGACTTCTCCAAGAACCGCGGCCGCCTGCCCTGGCCGGTGACGGGGCGGCTCTTGGGAAGCTTCGGCTACCAGAAGAATCCCCGGTTCGGGACCGCTACCTACAACAGCGGCATCGACATCGCGGCCAAGTTCGGCACCCCGATCGCGGCGGTTTCCAAGGCGCGGGTGGACCTGGTGACCTGGCTCGACGGCTACGGCAAGTGTGCTATATTAAACCATGGTGGGGGCTTCTATACGCTCTACGCCCACGCCTCCGAGATTCTCGTCTCGGTCGGAAAAGAGGTCGCCGCCGGGGAGATCATCGGAAAGGTCGGCGACACCGGCTCCACCATAGGAACGGCCCTTCATTTCGAGATCCGGCAGGGGAAGACGGCTCTGAATCCCCTCGACTGGTTCCGTTGAGAATGCACATATGGCTGAAACGCTCCGAGGCCAGGACGAAGCCCTAACGCTTCTCCGCGCCGCGCTACATACAGGCCACACCGGACACGCCTACCTCTTCCACGGCCCCTCCGGCGTCGGAAAGACGAGAGCGGCCCTGGAGTTCGCCCGCGCGCTCCTCTGCGATGCGCGGCGCCCCGATGGTTCCCCCTGCGATACCTGCGAATCCTGCCGCATGGTGCTCGAGCTCAGGCATCCCGACCTGGAGCTTCTCGTCCCCCTGCCGAGCTTTTCCTCGGAAGGAAGGACCGAGCGCCAGGCGGAAGAGGCGCGGGCGGAGGCGCGCGCGCTCATCCGGGCCCGCCTCGTCTCGGACCCCTATTTCCTTCCCATCTTCGCCAAGCCCGTGGCCCATTCGGTGGAGGATCTGGCGCGCGCCAAGCAATTCCTCTCCATGACGGCGCGCCGGGAGGGGGGCGCCAAGGTCCTGATCGTGAAGCGCGCCGAGGCGATGACTCCTCCGGCGGCCCACGCGTTCCTGAAAATTCTCGAGGAGCCGCAGCCCAATCGCGTGCTCGTTCTCGGGACGCGGCAGGTGAGCGGCCTCTTGCCCACGATCCAGTCGCGCTGCCTCCACCTGCGGTTTCGCCCGCTGTCCACGGAATGGATCGCTTCCGTGCTCGCGGCGCGGGGCGTGGCCGAGCCGGTGGCGCGGCTCGCCGCGGCGACGGCGGACGGAAGCCTGGGCAAGGCGCTCCAGCATTTCGAGACGCCGATGGACGTGCCCGGAAAGGGCCCCCTCGACCCCGCGGAGTTCTCGAGGCTGCGCACCGCGGCGCTCGATCTCCTCGTGGATCCCAAGGAGGCGGCGGTGCTGGGTCCGCTCCGGAAGGGGCGGCTGGATCGGGACCGCTCCCGGTTCCTGGCGGCGGTCTCGCTGGCCCTCCACTATTACAGGGACGTGCTCCGGTTCGTCCTGATGGGGGAAAAGACGGAGCTGGTGAACGAGGATCTGAGACGGCGAATCTCCGTGGACGCGCGCGCGCTCACGGTGGATTCCCTGACCCGCCGCGTGCGCGACCTCGAGGAGATCGCGGAAGCGGTTCAAACCAACGTCACGATTCCCTATGCGGTGGCTTCGGCACAGTACCGCATGGGCGTCGGCTGATCGAAACCCGAGGGCCCGGGCAGCCGGGCGTGATTCCATGAGCGATCTGATCGAAGTCGTTTTCAAGGGACGCCGTCGCGAGTACTTCACCAACCCGCGCGAGATCCCGGTGCGGGACGGAGACTGGGTCATCGTGCAAGCCGATCGCGGCATCGACCTGGGCAAGGTCCACCACACGAGCGAGTGGGTGAAGCGCGAGGACGCGCCCGCCAAGCTTCGCGAGCTTCTCCGGCCGGCGCAGCCCGAGGACCTCGAAGTCTTCGAGCGGAACCGATCCAAGGAGACGCGCGCCTACGACACGGCGAAAGAGCGGATCGTTCACCGGGACGTGGACATGAAGCTCGTGGACGTGGAGTTCCAGTTCGACGGAAACCGCATCACCTTCTTCTTCACCGCGGAGAAGCGCGTGGATTTCCGCGATCTGGTCAAGGACCTGGCGTCCATCTTCCGCACGCGGATCGAGCTGCGCCAGATCGGCGTGCGGGACGAGGCCGGCCGGATCGGAGGCGTGGGCACGTGCGGCCGGGAGCTCTGCTGCGCGACGTGGCTCCGCCAGTTCGAGCCGATCACGCTCAAGATGGCCAAGGACCAGGGGCTCTCTCCCAGTCCGTCCAAGATCTCCGGGGCGTGCGGACGCCTGAAGTGCTGCCTTCGCTACGAGCTGGATTTCTACAAGGAATCCTCGCGCGAGTTCCCGAGGATCGGAAGCAAGCTGGTGCTCGCGGGGGTGGAGCAGGAGGTCTCGCACGTGGACATCTTCCGGCGCACGATCGTGCTCTCCGACGAGTCCGGGAACGAGACGCCGCTCCCGCTCTCCGAGCTTCCCGCCGGCACCAAGGTGGTCGGCCCCTCACGGGACCGGAGGCGTGGATGCGACAAGACGCGCTGCGGCGCCCGAGGGGAGAAGCCCGGCGACGGCGAGAGCGTCAAGGGACAGAAGCTGCAGTTTCCCATCTCGGAAAACTGATGGCGAAGTTCTACATCACCACCGCGATCGATTACGTCAACAGCCTTCCCCACCTGGGCACCGCCTACGAGAAAATCGCGGCGGACACCATCGCCCGCTACAAGCGCATGGCCGGATTCGACACGCACTTCCTCATGGGCAACGACGAGCATTCGATCAACGTCGAGAAGGCGGCCCGCGAGAGGGGCATGGATCCCCAGGCGTACTGCGACGAGATGGCGGTGGCATTCCAGACCGTGTGGAAGCGGCTCGACATCTCCTACGACGATTTCATCCGGACCACGGAGCCGCGCCACGTGCGCGGGGTGCAGGCGCTCTTCCGGGCCATCGTCGACGCGGGGGACGTGTACAAGGGCAGGTACGAAGGCCACTACTGCGTGGGGTGCGAGCGATTCTATCCCGAGAAGGACCTGGTCGACGGAAAGTGCCCGGTGCACGAGACGGTGCCGCAGTGGGTCAGCGAGGAGAACTATTTCTTCCGGCTGTCGGCCTACGGACCCCGGCTGCTCGAGCACATCCGCAAGGATCCCGGGTTCATCATTCCCGAGACGCGACGGAACGAGATCGTGAACGTGATCGAAAGCGGACTCGAGGACATCTCGGTCTCCCGGTCTTCCATCTCCTGGGGTATCCCTCTGCCCAACGATCCCAAGCAGACGGTCTACGTCTGGTTCGACGCGCTCATCAACTACATCACCGGCGTCGGGTATCCGGAACCGAACGGCGACTACAAGAAGTACTGGCCCGCCGATCTCCACGTCATCGGGAAGGACATCACGCGGTTCCATTGCGTGATCTGGCCGGCGATGCTGATGAGCGCCAAGCTGCCCTTGCCGCGCAAGATCCTGGGCCACGGCTGGGTGCAGTTCGAGGGACAGAAGCTCTCGAAATCACTGGGGAACATCGTGAACCCCCTCGAGATCGCGGATCGCTGGGGCGCCGACGCCATCCGGTATTTCCTGCTCCGGGAGGTGCCGCTCTCGCGCGACGGCGATTTCACGTGGGAGCTCTTCATCGATCGCTACAACGCGGACCTCGCGAACGACTGGGGAAACCTCTTCACGCGCACGGTTTCCATGATCCACCGGTATCGAGAGGGGCGGGTGGCCAAGGCCGCGCCCATCGCGGGCATGGATGGCGTGATCCAGGGCGCGCTCCGCGATTATGCGGCCGCCATGGAGAGCTACGAGATCGACAAGGGGATCGAGGCGGCCTGGACCATCGTCCGCCGCGCGAACCGTCTCGTGGAAGAGAAGGCGCCCTGGAATCTGGCCAAGGATCCCGCGCGCGCCGGGGAGCTGGATGCGTTGCTCGCAACGCTGGCGGTCGCGCTCCAGCACTTAGCACTTCTCCTCTACCCCGTCATGCCCATGAAGGCGCGCGAGGTCTGGGAGACGCTGCGTCTCACTCCCGCCATCGAGAAGGCGAGGCTGCCCGCCGCGGGCGCCCTCCTTCCTTCGCCTGCGTCCCCGGAGCCCATCGGCCAGAGCAAGCCGCTCTTCCCTCGAATCGAGCGATGATCGACAGCCACGCCCATCTGGGCCGGCCGGAGTTCGATTCGGACCGCGAGGAAGTGCTCGCCCGGGCCGCCGCGGCCGGCGTGAAGTGGGTGGTCGAGGCAGGCACCGACGCCGCATCCAGCCGGCAGGCCATCCAGCTCTCGCGAAGGCACGCGAATGTGCGCGCCGCGGTGGGGATGCATCCCTGCGACGTGCGCGAGGATCGCGAAGCCGAGATGGAGGAGATCGCGGCCCTGGCGCGAGAGTCCGAGGTGGTGGCGATCGGGGAGACCGGCCTGGATTTCCACTGGCCCGACAACGCGCCGGCGGCGGTGCAGGAGCGATTTCTGCGGCGCCACATCGCGATCTCGCGGGAGACCGGAAAGCCGCTCGTGCTCCATCACCGGAACGCGGCGGAGCGCGTCGCGCAAGTCCTCGAGGAGGAGGGTCCGCCCCCGGCGGGAGGGAGTTTTCATTGCTTCGCGGGCGACCTGGCGCTCGCGCGGCGGGTGGTCGCGATGGGGTTCAAGATCGGGGTCGGCGGCTCCTCCACCTTCAAGAAGAGCGTTCTGCCAGGCATCGTCCGGGAGCTTCGTCTCGAGGACGTCGTCTTGGAAACCGACGCTCCCTATCTCGCGCCGATGCCTCACCGGGGAAAACGGAACGAGCCGGCGTATCTCGCGCTGGTGCGCGATCAGCTCGCCGGAGCGCTCGGGGTCACCCCCGCCGCGCTCGAGGAACGGACCGACGCCGCCTCGCGAGCGCTCTTCCGGCTCTAGGCGGCGGCCCGGCGGGCGCGGTGCGGCCCGTGCGCCTGGCGGCGCCTCGGGGGTGGCCGGCACGCTCCGCGCACTCGGCGTCCATCCCAGCAAGCGCCTGGGGCAGAACTTTCTGTCCGACCCCAGGGTCGCCCGGCGGATCGCCGGCCTGATCCCCGATCCTCTCGAGCCGGTCCTCGAGATCGGGCCGGGTCTGGGCGCCCTCTCCCTCGAATTGGCCGCTTCGGGAAGGCCCTTCGTCGCGGTAGAGTTGGACCTCCGTCTCGCGGAATACATGGAAGGCGAGCTTCACCCCTTTCCCAGGGCGCGGCTGGTCCGGGGAGACGTCCTGGACCACCGGATCGAGGAGTTATTCCCGGGCGGAGAGCGGCTAACTGTGGTCGGGAATTTGCCTT
>Ga0209056_10008055_pt1 | contig 10828 bp, 8 predicted proteins | sample GraSoiAngelo_114_FD_185876 | JGI IMG/M metagenome (GOLD analysis project Ga0209056, IMG submission 185876) | Grasslands soil microbial communities from the Angelo Coastal Reserve, California, USA - 14_0903_13_40cm (SPAdes) (version 2) | ecosystem: Environmental > Terrestrial > Soil > Grasslands ...
CGATATCAGCGGCTGGTGGGCGCTCGGAGTCTTTCTCCCATTCGGTCCCCTATTCTTCCGGCTGAATTATCCGGAACAAGCGCGCAATTCGTATCTTTTTCGAGTTGCCACCCTCTTATGCATTTTTGGCTTTGTAGTGATGCGACCGGGATTGAGTTTGAGCATGCACGACGGTCATCGCACGGCATCATCTCCGCAGCGGTCAAAGCAGCCGGTCGGATATGCGATGAAAAAACCTGGCTCTTCGAAGTCGGCGAACGTTGCTGCTCGGGTGACGCCGAGCTTGGAGCAGCGTCGCGCTGTGAACGCAACAGAATTCGAGCGACTGCGCGGACTGGAAGAACAACTTCGGTTACGCAAGCGCGATCTTCTCCACAGCGACACCGAAGGTAATCGCGTCTACGCAATCGATCTCGCGTCATACAATGACGCGTTGGCAAAAGCCACGGCGGAAAAGAACGCGCTTGTAGGAGCGAAATAGTTCGTAGTTGCGACACTCTCGTCGTAGGTAAAAACAGCATCCAAGTCGTCGGTACTGTTCTAATTGTAGCGGCGGTCTATGACCGCCGGACTTGCCGTTTTAATCGTCATAGACCGCCGCTACAGAAACCTCGCAGTCGGTTGACCGAAACTAGCTGACAGGGTATCATCGTGGTCTATGCCGCCTGTGCTCACAGAAGCGGCCCGCCCGTCAAAAAAGCGGAGTCGCATTGCCGAAACGAAAGCCCCCGTCCAGGATGGTGCGCGGGCTTTGCATGTACTCGAAAAACATGTCCTGATGGACGGATTCAAGATCGTAATCGATCTTAAACAAAGCCGCGGCTCTTACTTGTATGACGCGGCTACAGGCCGGCGTCTTATAGATCTCTACGGATTTTTCGGGTCGCTCACCATCGGGTTTAATCATCCGTATTTCGATGAGCCGGCAGTGAAAGACGACTTACTCCGCGCGGCCAAATTCAAGGTCGCTAACTCGGACATTTATTCCGAGGGGTACGCGGAATTTGTGGAAACGTTTTCGCGCGTAGCGGGATTCCCGCCGCTCGACCGCTATCTCTTTATCGAAGGCGGTGCGCTTGCGATCGAAAACACATTAAAGGCGGCGATGGATTGGAAGGTGCGCAAAAACATGGCGGCCGGTCGCGGGGAGCGCGGGACCGAAATCTTGCATTTTCGCCACGCCTTCCACGGTCGATCCGGTTACACCATGAGCCTGACCAACACCGATCCGCGCAAGACCGATTTGTTCGCCAAGTTCGACTGGCCGCGGGTTTCGAATCCAGCGATTGATTTTTCCTTGCCGGAAAAGGAGCGCGAATGCGATGTGATCGAGCGCGAGAAAAAATCGGAAGCGGAAATCAGGAAATTCATCGCTGAACGCGGGACCGACATCGCCGCCATCATTATTGAGCCGATCCAGGGCGAAGGCGGCGACAATCATTTCCGCGGCGAATGGCTGCGGAAACTGCGGGAAATCTGCGATGAGAGCGATATCCTGCTGATTTTCGACGAAGTGCAGACCGGGCTTTGCACTACTGGGCGCACCTGGTGTTGCCAGCATTTCAACGTGCAACCGGACCTTCTTGCGTTTGGAAAAAAGGTGCAGGTTTGTGGCGTGATGGCGGGTCCGCGGCTCGATGAAGTGAAAGACAACGCCTTTCGTTTGCCGTCACGGTTGAATTCAACCTGGGGCGGCAATTTCACCGACATGCTCCGGTCGACCTATTATTTGCGCATCATTGAAAAAGAAAATCTGGTCGAGAACGCAGGCAAATTGGGCGCCTATTTTCTGGAGCAACTCCTCGATTGGCAGCGGGAATGCGAAATCGTATCGGCGGTGCGCGGGCGCGGTTTGTTCATCGCTTTTGATCTGCCCGACGCCAAGACGCGCGATGATGTTTGGCGAAAGCTGTTCGATTCCGGTCTGCTGGTTTTGAAATCAGGCGAGCATTCCATTCGTTTTCGTCCCGCGCTCGACATCACGAAGGAAGTAGTGGACGAAGCGATGGAAATTTTGCGCAAGTATTGTCGCACGCAAAAATGATAGTGACCGCGTAGTTCTTTCTGCGGAGCGCACGAACCACCTATGACATCGGTATTAGAGAAACTCGGTTTGGCTGACGACAACGCTGGTGTCTTCGACGGCGAATGGCGCGGGGGTGGCGCGAAGATTGACAAAATCTCGCCGATCAATGGACAGAAACTGGCCAGCGTGCGCACTGCTTCCGCGGATGATTACGAAAAAGCGATCTCGCGTGCGCATGAAGCGTTCTTGAAATGGCGCACTACGCCCGGGCCGGTTCGCGGCGATACCGTTCGCCGTCTCGGCAACGCCCTACGCGATTTTAAACATGAGCTCGGCCAGCTCGTTACCCTCGAGACTGGGAAAATTATCGCCGAAGGCGAAGGCGAAGTGCAGGAGATGATCGACATCTGCGATTTCGCGGTTGGTCAGTCGCGCATGCTTTATGGCCTGACGATTCAATCGGAACGGCCGAGTCACCGTTTGATGGAGCAATGGCATCCGCTCGGCGTTGTTGCGGTAATCAGCGCTTTTAATTTTCCGGTCGCGGTCTGGTCATGGAACGCCACCCTGGCCGCCGTCTGCGGCGACGCGACAGTTTGGAAAGCTTCGGAAAAAACGCCGCTCACAGCGATTGCCGTGACGAAAATTGCCGAGCGCGTTTGTCGCGAGACCGGCGCCGATCCGGCGATTTTTACGTTGCTCATGGGCGACCGCAAAACAGTTGGTCAAAAATTGTCGGCTGACCGTCGCATTCCTTTGATCTCGGCCACCGGCTCCGTTCAGATGGGCTTGAACGTTGCGCAAACGGTTCATGGCCGGCTCGGCAAGACAATCATGGAGTTGGGCGGAAACAACGCGCTCATCGTCGCGCCGAGCGCCGACTTGGAAATGGCGACCCAATCGATCTTTTTCGGCGCTGTCGGCACCGCGGGTCAGCGTTGCACCTCGACCAGGCGCGTGATTCTGCACGAATCGATTGCCGATAAAGTGCGCAGCAAGCTTTTGGCCGCATACAAAAGTTTGCGGATTGGAAATCCACTCGATCGCGAGACCTTGATGGGCCCCTTAATAGATAAGAGCGCAGTGGAAATGGTGCAGCAGTCCATCCAGCGATTGAAGGATGAAGGCGGCGAAATTCTTTACGGGGGCGAGCGCCTTGACGGCGCGCAATATTCTGGTGGCTGCTACATGGCGCCATGCCTGGCGAATGCGAAACCCGATTTCAAGATTGTCTGTCATGAAACTTTCGGGCCGCTGCTTTATTTGCTGACCTATCGGCAATTCGACGAAGCGATTGCGATCCAAAATGGTGTGCCGCAGGGACTGACTTCAGCGATTTTCACGAATGACGTGCGCGAAGCAGAGAAGTTCCTGAGCGCGGTCGGGAGCGATTGTGGCATCGCCAATGTCAACACCGGCACCAGCGGTGCGGAAATTGGCGGAGCCTTTGGCGGTGAAAAAGAAACTGGCGGCGGACGCGAAAGCGGAAGCGATTCTTGGAAGATGTATATGCGCCGTCAGACGAACACGATCAATTTTTCGACGGAGTTGCCGTTGGCGCAAGGGATTGAATTCGGCAGTCCGGACGAAGGCAGCGCGACGGCGTAACAATTAATTCTTCGTCATCCCAAAACTTGGGCCGGCGTCCCGGCGCATAACGGAAGTCGGGCTTCCAGCCTGACTCGGACGACAGGCATCTTGCCTGTCGATTCACCGCAGCGAAACCTTTAAGGTAACTGGTAACTTCAACGGGATCCGTTCCAGCCTTTGCATGAGCTACGGCGCGGCAGGCGACTTCGCTCGGGATGACGAGAGGTTTGCTACCTAGCCGTCGTTAGCGCAAAGAGTCCATCAAGCTTGTCGGCTGTCTCGATGCTCATAATGCATTTCTGCAACTTCTTGCACTGATCCCTCCCGATAACGTCGCCGCCCAGCGCGGTGAACTTAACCGCAATTTCATCTTCGGTCATGGGATCGCGCGGATCGCCCTTAGGAACGTCAACACGAGTGGAGTGTGATTTGCCATCGTTGGTGGTGATCGTTACGCGACTCGGCTGGAACTTGGGGAACAGCGCTTCGAACTCTTCGTTCGCGACAACTTTCACTTTATCCATGATTGGAATAAGCGCTTTATCCAGCACGCGTTCTTCTTTGAACTGCAACGGCGTCACCATGCCATCGACCAGTCCTGCGGCCATGCAATACGGCAGAGAATGATCGGCCGTTTCCTTTGAGTCGGGCCGATACTTGTGTGGATCCCCCAAAATATCCGCAGCGCGTGCAATTACTTCGACTTTGATTTCCTTAACATCGTTAGCTTTGATCTTGTGTTCCTTGACCGTTTTCATCATGGCGGTCAGCGGCGCGTGACTGAGCGCCTCGACCGGGAAACTCTTCATTCCACAATCGAGAATGCGATAATGAGACTTTTTCGAGTTGGGCAGGTCTTTAACGAACGCCTCGCCGTCGAACGCCGCCGGTTGTCCCTTGTACTGAACATGCTTGAACACGGCAAAAAGTCCTTCCTTGCCATCGATGATGTGCTCGGGCCCGGAAAATCCGTCGCGAGCCAGAAGCGCGCTCTCTGCCCCCATTCGTCCCGCCCACGGATCAACCGTGTTCTTCATGTTGGTCAGCTTCCCTGCCGTCACTGCCCCCGGACAAAATGTTCGCGAAGCGCTGATACCAATGGCGGAAACCATTCGTTCCGGTGTGAGATTGAGGGCCCGGCCGGCTGCGACTGGGGCCGCGAACGCGCTCAAAGTGGCATGATGCCATCCATATTCGCGCACGCCCGGCCTTCCGATTTCGCAGAACCGCATTTCGATTTCGTAAGCGATGATGGTGGCCAAAATCAGATCCCGACCACTCAGACCTTCGCTTTCACATAACGCGAGCGGCGCAGCGATGAGATCGCTTGGGTGACACGGATCTGCTTTCCAATAGATGTCGTTGTAATCCATCGCGCGAATCATGTGGCCGTTTAAAAACGCGGCATCGACTGGATTGGTCTTGAAGCCCGAGACAAACGCGGTCGCGTTGCCTTTGCCACCCCTCTCGCCACCGGACGAATCTGCCATGGCGGACATTGCCCGGTAATGCTTCAGCAAAATCTTCGCGTCATCCTGCTGACTGCCGCCCAGCGCGCAACCTATGGAATCGAACCAAAATAATTTCGCCGCTTGAATTGCCGCTGGCGAAAGGTCTTTGTACTTAAGTGCGCAAGCCCACTCGGCGATAACGTGCGACAGCAGATACTTCGATTCGGTTGGATTCTGTGACATGATGATCTCAGGTAGTGGTACAGTTTTAAATTGCCGGGTAGCCGTTGGCAACATCCCATGGTCAGGCGACTTGGTTATGACCCGGTCCCCGACTCGCGTGGCTTCGTGAAAATGGGGAAGGGACGCAGGGCATGCCGCCTACGACTTCAATCTGCCGTCCCGAGATCAAAGTCTTGCAGTCGAATTTTTATGCACCGTAGCCGGGAATTTTTCGGAACGGTGCGCCAATATGATCCCATCGTTAGGCGGCCGCACCAACGCAGTCAAAGCTTGTTTTGCACTCGGCAGATGGTCAGGAACAATCTGCACAATTGTGCCGAGTGTTACCCGACTAAAAAGCGCGGCCACATCGTTGGACCTCATTCGGATGCAACCGTAGCTGGCTGGACGCCCGATCATTTTCTCTTGGGGCGTGCCGTGAATGTAAATGCATCGGCTGAAAGCATGCGCGTTGGCCATTTCCAGACCGCGCAACCAAATGATGCGGGTGACAATGGGATCACGCCCGGGCGCATTCGGCTGGAGAATTTCGCCGGTCCAGTGGCGATTGTGAAACACGGCTCCCGCGGGCGCGTTGTCGCCAATTTTTTGCACGATTTGCAGAAACCCAAGTGGCGTTGTCATCCGTCCCCAATCATCGCCCAGACCGAATTTGGAAGTGGAAACGCGATAAGTGATTGGCTTCACGCCGCTCTGGACAAACGTTAGCTTTTGGTCGCGCACGCTGATGATGATTCGGCCTGCAGGCTCGGTCAAAAGTTCGGCACTGCGAGCCAGCGAAATACAAGCGAAGAGGGCAAGGGCCGCAACGCAGAAACGAAGCATACGCGATGATTTACTCTAAACCCGACAGCCGTATATTGGACTTTAGTCCTATGGGTTCAATGGCGCGACGGCCTTTCGACCCGACACCCCGGCTCCCTTAGAGGCCCAGCGAACACGGGCGGGCATCTTCAGCATGAGGATGAACAGGAGTCACTGGAAAGTGCCGAAACGCAAAGCAAAGTTCATCGCCAAGTCGCCGTTGGAAAGCGATCTTTGATTCGGCCATTTATTATTCTTTAACGCTCACCGGCGTGCCTTCGTCAGCGGCGTTGTAGAAATGCTCGGCCATTCCTTTGGGCAACCGGACGCAGCCATGCGACGCCGCATAGGCCGGGACGTAGCCCTGGTGCATCGCGTAGCCGCCTCTAAAAAACATGGCGTACGGCATTCGTGCCCCGTCGAAATGCGTTCCGGGTGGCCGGCGATCCTTGCGCGAGTCGACGTTGGACTTCACTACGTCGCCCCCCTTGTCAACGTAGTCGCCGAAGATGCTCGAGACGTGGTCCCTGCTCTTGGAGAGAACCTGGTAATACCCCGGCGGAGTCGAAAAGCCACGCTTGCCGGTGGAGACGGTCGATTCCCCTTCCAATTTCTTGCCTCTATAAAAGTAAGCCTTTTGTTCGGTAAGATAGACAATGATTCGTGGAGAGTCCGAGCCGCCTTCGTCATTCCACCAGCCGGAAGGTATCGGGGTGGGCAAAGCTCCAGCCACAGGTTGCTGCACTCCGGGTGGCAACTCTCCGCAGCCACTGAAAAAGATCGCAATCGCCGTCAGGGGGAGAAGCCTAACGAGTTGGATCGATTTCATGAAGCGCGGAAAGTATGCAGCGAGTGTCTCCTTCGAGTTTTGTTTAATGGCACAAAAATAAGGAGATTTTTGCGACTCTCCATTGGACTTTGGTCCCATATGCGAACCCTCATTACGCAACCAAATTCAAACCTACGAAAAACATTCAACGCATTCCCGAAACAGAATTCCGATGAGAACGTTCAGCGCAATGGGGACATGCGATTTTTGTTCGACAATAGGGTCCATTTTCGGTGCGACTTCTGCTGCAACGATCCGCTGAAAATCCGAGCTAACCAGGTCCAATGTGCGGCGATCCAACAGAACCTTTGCCTCCGCGGGGCAGGAGCTTGCGAATTTTGGTCGTCGAAGATCACGGCGACACGTTGAGAGTATTGGCACGCCTGCTCGATCATTTCGGTCACGAGATTTCATTGGCCAATGGCGCGCAGAGCGCGCTGGAGATGGTCGAGTCGAAGGAGTTCGATGTTGTCTTGAGCGACATTGGCCTGCCAGACGGGAGCGGCTACGAGGTGATCGCTCAGGCCAAACGAAAACAACCAGTCAAAGGAGTTGCCCTTACTGGATTTGATAAAGAGGAAGACATCAGGCGAAGCAAGGAAGCTGGCTTCGATTTCCACCTTGCCAAACCGGTCGACTTCCACGAGCTACGCACGATTCTCGCGCAGGTCGGTTCGTGACTTCTTACCTCTGACCACTGAATCTCTGCTGACTCTGCCGCAGCCCTGCGATCTTGATTCGCGATAATTTTGCAGTCGTGATTTAGTGACTTCTTGTGCCCTGCACCTTGGGATTCGTGAGGCCGGAACAGTGTTGCAGAGTAGCAGTGTTTAACGAATTCCTACTCATCGTAGCACGAACGCACTGGATCACTGCTGCAATGCTGCAAGGCTACGGGGTAGCAGGGTTGCAGGGCTGCAGCGCGCTGCGGGAAGCCTTCTTTTCTAACGGGAGTGCGGCCCACCCCTGGGTGGTAGAGGCCCGCACAGGAAGGCGGCCCTTTCGATATAAAGGTATAAGAAAACTTTGTTCTAAGAAGTTCACGGGGCGCTGTGTTCGACAGAGTCAGCTTTGCTCTCGACGGTCGGCAGCCTTATTGAAAGTATCCTTGTGCAACATTTCTGCGCGAATCGGTATGCCCGCTGAGGTTAAAAAAGAGATCGAACTTGAGATCGCGCATGTGCTCTTTCTCGACATTGTCGGTTACTCTAAGCTCTCGGTTAACGAGCAGCACGCCCGGGTTGAGGAACTGAACCAGGTTGTTCGTTTTTCCGGACAATTCCGGAAAGCCGAAGCGGCCGGTCGCCTTTTAAAGATCCCCACCGGCGACGGCATGGCGTTAGTCTTTTATAAAAGTCCCGAGGAGCCGGCGCAGTGTGCGGTAGAGATCAGCCGCGCGCTCAAGGGCAATGCGCGTCTGCAAGTTCGGATGGGCATTCACAGTGGCCCCATCAGTGGCGTGGTCGACGTGAACGAACGCACCAACGTGGCTGGTGCCGGCATCAACATGGCGCAGCGGGTGATGGATTGCGGAGACGCCGGGCACATCCTTCTCTCCCATCATGTGGCTGAGGACTTGGCAGAATACGAGCGCTGGCGACCGTTTCTGCACGATATCGGTGCATTCGAGGTGAAACACGGAGTGCGTGTAAGCGTTACGAACCTCTACTCGGATGAGGTGGGTAATCCGCAACTGCCAAGCAAACTCGCAGCAGTTAAGAAACACAGCGCTCATCGCTGGGCCGAGATTGCAGTCGCGCTACTCGTGCTGGGAGCGATTGTCGGCGGCACCTTTTTCTTTTTGCGTCGCCCGATGCGCTCGGTGTCGGGCATCGTCGATAAAAGCATCGCCGTGCTGCCTTTTGAAAACCTCAGCAGCGAAAAGGAGAACGCCTATTTTGCCGACGGCATCCAAAACGAAATCCTGACTGACCTAGCGAAAATCGCCGACCTCAAAGTAATCAGCCGGACTTCAGTCACGCCATACAGGGCAACTGAAACGCGCAAACTGGGCGAGATTGCTCAGCAACTTGGCGTTGCCCATTTGGTGGAAGGCAGCGTGCAGCGCGTGGCCAATCGCGTGCGGGTGAACGCGCAACTGATCGACGCGCGTAATGACGCGCATCTCTGGGCGCAAACCTATGACCGCGATCTGGCTGATGTTTTCGCGATCCAAAGTGAAATTGCCAAAGCGATTGCCGACCAGCTGCAGGCGAAACTTTTGCCCAGCGAAAAGGCTGCCATTGAAAAACGGCCCACCAGCGATCTTGTTGCCTACGATCTCTACACTCGCGCCAGGGAACTGGTCGGCAATGTGACCGATCCGGCTACCACCCAGCAAAAGCTGGTCGCCGCGATCGCGCTTTTGCAGGAAGCGGTTGCACGAGACCGGCAGTTCGTAGTTGCCTGGTGTTTGCTTTCGCAACTCCACGCCCGCATGTATACCGCGGGGTACGATCACACGGTCGAGCGGTTCAAACAGTCGTATGCTGCAATCGAGGCCGCCTCGCGTTTTGACCCTGATGCCGGGGAGCTTCACCTCGCGCTGGCAAATTATTATTATGAATCGGCGCGTGATTACAGCCGCGCGCTTGATGAACTGGCCGTAGCTCAGCGAAAACTGCCAAACAGCGCAGAGGTTTTCCAGCTAAGCGGTTACGTTCAACGCCGCGCCGGGCAATGGGAAGAAGCCACCCGAGGTCTCGAACGCGCCATGCAACTTGATCCGCGCAACGTACATACCTTGCAGCAGCTGGCGCTCACTTATCAGCCGCAGCGTCGTTATCAAGACCAGGCACGTATTTATGATCGTGTGCTTAGCCTCATTCCCGGCGATGGGTTCACACGTGGCTTGCAAGCCTTGGTTCCCGTGGATTGGAAAGCTGATCTTCGCCCCTACCAGCGCTTGATGGCAGAGTTAACTACCACCGACCCGCAAAAGGCCGCCGAAGCTGACGATATTAACTACACCATCTGCGAGCGCACGCCGGAAGCCTATGGTCGTGGCCTGAAGCATTATCCGCAAAACGGTTCTGTAAATAACGGCATCAACTACCCGCACGCTTATTTCGAAGGTGTCGTTGCCATCTGCGAAGGAGACCGGGATAAAGCGAGGAACGCCTTTAACGTCGCGCGCGGCGAGATTGCTGCAGTGGTCGCCCGAGATCCGGGATTCGCTCCGGCAATCAGTTTTCTCGGCATGATCGATGCGGGATTGGGGCGGAAAGAGGAGGCGCTGGAGGAGGGTCGTCATGCCTGCGAATTAATGCCACCCTCCAAGGACGCGATTGATGGCGTCGTGCTGGCTGTGAATCTGGCGCAGATCTACGTCTGGACAGGCGAGAAGGATTTGGCCATCGAGCGACTTCAAGCTGTCGAACGTTTGCCCACTTATCTCAGCTACGGGCTGTTGGAGCTACAGCCAATTTGGGACCCACTACGCGGCGATCCGCGCTTCGAGAAAATCGTCGCCTCGCTCGCGCCGAAACAATAGCGATTAATTTTTCGGACAAATTCTGCCGCTCACTCCTGCGCTGCTCCGGCTCGATCCAATGTTCGATCCGCTCCGGAACGATCCGCGTTTCCAGAAACTCGCTTCCACTGCACCGGAAACGGCGGACAAATAAGCCGACGGTATCTCGCTTTGGTCGGCATCTGGCCATTATCAACCGCTCACGGTAAATTCCGCGGGCGATCTACCTCTCTCCGAACGGTGCTTTTGTCGCCGCCGCAACGTTTCGAATGCCGTCCAGCAGAAAGTTAGCCAGACGACACTAGCTGCGAAAGCGCCGAGAACGTCGCTAAGAAAATGTGCGCCAAGATAGACTCGCGTTAAACCGATCAGCAGGATAACGAGCCCCGCCGCGATGAAATAAGCGAACGCTG
>Ga0209056_10008057_pt1 | contig 10827 bp, 8 predicted proteins | sample GraSoiAngelo_114_FD_185876 | JGI IMG/M metagenome (GOLD analysis project Ga0209056, IMG submission 185876) | Grasslands soil microbial communities from the Angelo Coastal Reserve, California, USA - 14_0903_13_40cm (SPAdes) (version 2) | ecosystem: Environmental > Terrestrial > Soil > Grasslands ...
TCTACGTGATCAACAAGAGCGATCGGCCGGGGGCCGATAAGCTGCGGCAGGAGGTCGAGGTGATGCTGGGAATCCGGCGCGGGAACGCGTTTCGGCACGTCGCGCCGCACCACCGCCCTGAAGCCCGGACGGGGAAGGACGGGGAAGGACGCGGGAAGACGGGCGAAGAGTGGGAGCCGCCGGTGCTCGCGACGGTGGCATCGAAGGGCGAAGGAGTGGACGACCTGGTCACCGCACTCGACCGGCACTTCGTCCACCTCCAGCAGAGCGGCAAGCTCGCCGCCCGGCGGCGGGAGCGGCTGGCGCAGCGCACCCGGGCCGTGTTGGAGCGCGCGGTGCAGCAGTGGATCACGGAGGACGGGCGGGCCGAGCAGCTCCTGGCCGCCCGGCTCGACGATGTGGCCCACGGGCGCCGCAGCCCCTACGACGTCGCGGCCGAGATCCTGGACCAGGTGAAAGCGGGAGCGCCTCGATGAGCGACCGCGAGCGGAAGCCCCTGTACACGGCCGCCGATCTCGCCGGCTTCGACTACGCCGGTCAGCTCGGCGCGCCGGGGGAGTACCCGTTCACGCGCGGGATTCACCCGACCATGTACGGCGGCCGGCTGTGGACGATGCGGCAGTTCGCCGGCTTCGGGACCGCGGAGGACACCAATCAGCGGTACAAGTTCTTGCTCGAGCACGGCCAGACCGGGTTGTCGGTCGCCTTCGACTTCCCCACGCTGATGGGCTACGACTCCGATCATCCCCGCGCCGAGGGCGAGGTGGGGAAGTGCGGCGTCGCGATCTCGTCGCTCGCGGACATGGAAGACCTGTTCCGCGGCATCCCGCTGGACCAGGTCTCGACGTCCATGACGATCAACGGACCGGCGGCGCTGCTGTTCTGCTTCTACGTGGCGGCGGCCGAGCGGCAGGGCGTACCGAGTCACAAGCTCCGCGGCACGGTGCAGAACGACATCCTCAAGGAATACATGGCGCAGCACGCCTGGGTGTACCCGGTCGAGCCGGCGCTGAAGATCATCGTCGACATGTTCGAGTGGTGCACGACCCATGCGCCCTTGTGGAATACGATTTCCATCTCGGGCTATCACATCCGCGAAGCGGGGGCGACCGCCGCCCAGGAGCTCGCCTTCACGCTGGCGAATGGCTTCACCTACGTGGAGCGCGGGCTGGCCCGCGGCCTCGACGTGGACGCGTTCGCGCCCCGGCTCTCCTTCTTCTGGGACGTACACAACGATTTCTTCGAGGAGGTGGCGAAGCTGCGCGCCGCCCGGCGCATCTGGGCCCGGCACATGCGCGAGCGCTATCGGGCGAAGAACCCGCGCTCGTGGATGATGCGCTTCCACTGTCAGACCGCGGGCGTCACCCTCACGGCCCAGCAGCCGATGAATAACGTGGTGCGGGTCGCCTACCAGGCGCTCGCGGCAGTCCTGGGCGGGACCGAGTCCCTGCACACCAACTCGCTCGACGAAACGCTGGCGCTCCCGACGGAGGACGCGGTGCGACTCGCGCTCCGCACCCAGCAGATCATCGCCCACGAGACGGGCGTGGCGCAGGTGATCGACCCGCTGGGCGGCTCGTACTACCTCGAATCGCTCACCGATCAGCTGGAGCGCGAGGCCGAGGCGCTGTTCGCCGAGATCCAGTCGGTCGGAGGCGTCGTCCGGGGCATCGAGGGCGGCTGGTTCCAGCAGCAGATCGCCCGCTCGGCGGAACGGTTCCAGCGTGCGTTGGAGGCGCGCGAGCGCGTCATCGTGGGGGTCAACGATTTCACGAGCGACGACGATCACCCGGTCGAGATCCTCAAGGTCTCGAACGACGCGGAGTCGGGCCAACGGCGCCGGCTCGCGCGGCTCCGGGCCGAACGCGACAACGGCCTCGTGGCCGAACGGCTGGAGGCGCTGCGACAGGCTGCGCTCGAGGACAAGAACGTCATCGGGCCCATGCTCGATTGCGCCCGCGCCTACAGCACCCTCTACGAGATCCGGCACGCGCTGGAACGCGTCTACGGCGCGTACCGCGAGCCGGTGTTCTTCTGAGCGTGACGGCACTGCCACTCGCCGTCAGCGCGAACGCGGTCCGTGACGCCGTGCGACGGCTCGCCGCCATTCGCCCCGGGTCCTACCGGGTCGTGTCGTGCTACCTGAAGCTCGAGCCGCGCGACAAGACGCGCGGCAAGTACCTGATCAAGATGAAGAACCGGATCCGGGCGGCGCTCGCGGAGCTCGAGCGCCAGGCACTGGAGCGCACGGTGCGCGACCAGATCGCCGCCGACCTGGAACGGATCCGCCGCTACTTCGAGCAGCCCGCCGAGCTGCCGCACGCGCGCGGCATCGCGCTGTTCGTGTGCGAGACCATCCGCCTGTTCGACGTGATTCCCCTGCCGCACGTGTACCGCTCGCGCCTGGCCGTGGAGCCCGTGCCCCTCATCCGGGAGCTGCTGGCGCTGGAGCAGGAGTTCGGCACGATCCTGGTGGCGGCGTGCGATCGGACCGGCGCGCGCTTCTTCGAGGTCACGGCGTTCGACGTCACGGAGCTCCCGGGCCTCCGGGCGGCGGCCACTCGGACCGGCAAGTTCCACGGCCAGCGGCAGGCCAAGCGGGGCGGCGTGCTCGCGGGTGGATTCGGCGAGCACAACTATCACATGCGGATCCGCGAGGAAAAGCACCGTCATTACGCCCACGTCGCCGATCACATTTACCAGATCCACACGCAGCGCCCGCTGACCGGGCTCGTCGTGGCCGGGATCGGCGTGGACGCCGCGGCGCTGGTGCCGCACCTCCACACGTACCTGCACGACCTGGTGCTGGGAGTCGTGAAGCTCAACCCCAAGAAGGCGAGCGCGCCCGTCGTCCGGGAAGCGGCGCTGTTGTTGCGCGACCAACGGGAGCGCGCCTGGGAGCAGGCGCACGCGGAGGCGGTGAAAGAGGGGCTGGGAAGCGGGTGGGCGGTGAACGGTATCGACCCCACCCTGAAAGCGCTCATCCGCGGTCAGGTACGCACGCTGCTCGCGGATGGGCACGACGACGACCCCCGCATCGACGACGCCGTGGAAGAAGCGCTGCGCCAGCGTGCCCAGGTCGACGTGCTGTACGACGACGCGGCGCGCCGCGCGGTCGACGGCCTGGCCGCGCTGCTGCGGTTCCGCCGCTGATGGCCGGCGCCAAGCGGCCGATCCGCGTGCTGGTCGCCAAGCCCGGTCTCGACGGGCACGACCGCGGTGCCAAAGTCGTGGCCGCGGCGTTGCGCGACGCCGGGATGGAAGTGATCTACACCGGCCTGCACCAGACCCCCGAGATGATCGCCCAGGCGGCGATCCAGGAAGACGTGGACGTGGTCGGGCTCTCCATCCTGTCCGGCGCGCACCTCACGCTGTTCCCGCGGGTGCGCAAGCTCCTGAGCGAGGCGGGGCGCGACGACGTGCTCGTGACCGGCGGCGGCATCATCCCCCCGGAAGACATGGACGCCCTCCAGAAACAGGGGATCGGCAAGTTGTTCGGGCCGGGGACGCCCACGACCGAGCTGGTGCGATACATCGAAGAGTGGGCCGCGGAACATGTCTCTGCCTGACGCATTCCGCACTTGTCTCTGAGCCGCCTCAAGACGCTCACGAGCGAGTATCGCGATCTCCGCTCGCGCCTGGAGCAGGGCGGGGGCGGGGACAAGATCCGCCGCCAGCACGACCAGGGGAAGCTCACCGCGCGCGAGCGCGTCGCCGCGCTGCTCGATCCCGGCGGCGAGTGGGTCGAAATCGGACTGCTGGTGGCCTATGACCAGTACGACGGCCAGGCGCCCGCCGCCGGCGTGGTCACGGGACTGGGACGCATCGCCCAGCGCCCCGTCGTGGTGGTGGCGAACGATGCGACCGTCAAGGCAGGCTCGTGGTGGCCCGAGACGATCAAGAAGATCCTGCGCGCGCAGGAAATCGCGATGCGCCAGCGCGTGCCGATCGTCTACCTGGTCGATTCGGCCGGCGTGAACCTCCCCTACCAGGGCGGCGTGTTTCCCGGACAGTACGGCGCGGCGCGGATCTTCTATTACAACTCGATCATGCGACACTACCTCCGCGTGCCGCAGATCGCCGCGGTGATGGGGCCGTGCATCGCGGGCGGCGCGTACCTGCCGGCCCTGTCGGACGTCATCTTCATGGTGGACGGCACTTCCTTTATGGGGCTGGGCGGTCCGAACCTCGTGAAGGGCGCGACCGGCCAGGTCGTGGACGCCGAGCGGCTCGGCGGAGCGAAGACCCATACGACGGTCAGCGGGGTAGCCCACTACCGCGCGACCGACGATGCCGACTGTCTGCGGCGCATCCGCGAGTACGTCACCCGCCTGCCGCACGCTCCCCGCCCACGGCCTCCGGCGGGCAAGCCGAAACGCGATCCCCAGGAGCTGTACGAGCTCCTCCCGGCCGACCATCGCATGAGCTATGACGTGCGCGCGGTGCTCGAGTGCCTGCTGGATGGCGGGAAGCTGGACGAGTTCCAGCCCGAGATCGCGACGGAGATGATCTGCGGGCACGGGGCGATCGCCGGGCGCGCCGTCGCCGTCATCGCCAACTCGCGCGGGGTCATCAAGGGAAAGCCGGGCGAGCCCCCCAAGATTGGCGGCATTATCTACACCGAGAGCGCGGAGAAGGTGGCCTACTTCATCGACAATGCCGACCGTGAGCGCCTGCCCCTCCTCTTCGTTCAGGACGTGTCCGGGTTCATGGTCGGGACCGAGGCGGAGCACTCCGGGATCATTCGCGCCGGAGCGCGGTTCGTCGAAGCGATGGCGACGGCCACCGTGCCGAAGCTCGTGCTCACGCTGAATCACGCATCGGGCGCCGGCTACTACGCCATGGCGGGGCAGGGATTCGACCCCGATTTCATCGTCTCCTGGCCGACGGGCCGCATGGGCGTAATGGAAGGGGAGTCCGCCGTCCAGGCCGTCTATGGCGGCGACGCGGTCAAAGCCGACAACAGCGCCGCGGTCGACGCCATGCGCGCCGACTACGACCATCAGCTCGACGCCAGATTCGCGGGCGCGCGCGGCTTCGTGGACGCGCTCGTGCTCCCGGAGGAAACCCGCGACACCGTGGCGTTTCTGCTGGAAGTCGCCACGGAATTCACCGGCCCGCACCTCGGGCCCTTCGTCCTGCCGAGGGATACGTGATCGTACGCCTCCGTTCGCTCGTCCTCGCCGCGCTCGCTGCCGCGTGCGCCGGTGGCGCGCCCCACGCCGTCGCGCCGCCCACGCCGGCGGCGGCTCCGCCGGTCGTCGGGGCTCCGCCCGCCGACGCAGGCTCCGAGCGCGCGCAACCGGCCCTGCCACCGCCGGTGGCGTTCATGGCCGGATTGATGCCGCTCAAGAGTACGGGGGTCGATCAGTTCCGCGCGAAGCATCCGACGTACGACGGGCGGGGGGTGTTGATCGGGATCCTGGACACGGGTGTCGATCCGGGCGTGGACGGGCTCATCACCACCAGCACCGGCGCGTCGAAGATCGTCGAGCTGCGGGACTTTTCGGACGAAGGCCGGGTGGCGCTGTCGCCGGTCACGCCGTCGGGGGACGGCACCGTATCGGTGGGCGGGAGGAAGCTGTCCGGGGCGGGGCGTATCGGGCGACTCACCAGCGCCACGACCTGGTACGCCGGACAACTCGCCGAGCTGCCCCTGGGCAAGGCGCCGGCGGCCGATCTGAACGGCAACGGCACCAACACCGACGTCTTTCCCGTGATCGTCGTGAAGGCGCCCGACGGCTGGGTGGCGTTCCTCGACTCGAATCTGAACGGCTCGTTCGAAGACGAAATGCCGCTGCACGACTATCGCCAGGGGCGTGAGACGATTGCGCTCGGCACGAAGCCGATCACCCTGGCCGCGAACTTCGACGAGACCGCCGGCGTCCCCAAGCTCGATATCGTGTTCGACAACGGTGGGCACGGCACCCACGTCGCGGGCATCGCGGCCGGCCACGATCTGTTCAACGTGGCGGGATTCGACGGCGTGGCGCCGGGGGCCCAGCTCCTGGGTCTCAAGATCGCCAACAGCGCGCGGGGCGGCATTTCCGTGAACGGCTCGATGCAGCGCGCCATGGAGTACGCCGCCCGCTACGCCGAGCAGCGCAACTTGCCGCTGGTGCTGAACTTGAGCTTTGGGGTCGGAAACGAGCTCGAGGGGCAGGCCGTGATCGACTCCATCGTGGATGCCTTTCTCGTGGCGCACCCGGCCGTCGTGTTCACGATCAGCGCCGGCAACGACGGGCCGGGCCTGTCGACCGTCGGGTTCCCGGGTTCCGCCGACTTGGCACTCTCGATCGGTGCGGTCTTTCCCGGTGCCTTCGCCCGCCCGGCCCAGGCGGGGACGCCGCCCGCCCTCGACGTGCTCGGCTGGTGGAGCTCGCGCGGCGGGGAGCTCGCCAAGCCCGACCTCGTGACGCCCGGAGTGGCGTTCTCGGCCGTGCCGCGCTGGGACACCGGGAACGAGATCAAGGGCGGCACCAGCATGGCCGCGCCGCACGCCGCGGGGCTCGCCGCCTGCCTCATCTCCGCGATGCTGCAGGAAGGACGCCGGGTCAGCGCCGCCGAGCTGGCGCAGGCGCTGCGCGCGTCCGCCGTGCCGTTCGGGGGCGCGACCGCGATCGACGAAGGCGCCGGCGTGCCGCGCCTCGAGGCCGCCTATCGCTGGCTCTTGAGCGGGCATCAAGGCTCCGAGTACGTCGTGCGAACCGACGGCGCGGGATCGGGAGGAGGAGCGTTTCGCCGGGACGGGCTCGCGGGCCCGGGCGACACGCTGCAGCTGTTCCGCGTGCGTCACGTGGCCGGACTGCGGGCCGCGCAATTCCTGCTGCGGTCGAGCGTCCCCTGGCTCGGGGCGCCCGCAGTCGTCCCGTCGGGAGCCCGCGAGACCGACATCCCGGTGGCGTACGCCCGCTCCGCGCTCGCCGCCCCGGGTGTGTACGTCGGCACGGTGACGGCCTGGAACCCGAGCGACACGCTCGCCGGGCCGTTGTTCGCCCTGCCCAACACCGTCATCGTCCCGTACGAGCTGGCATCGAAGCCGCTGTACGACGAGCGGCGTGCCATCGGCCCCGCGCGCGTACAGCGCTACTTCCTCCGGGCGCCGCACGCGGGCGGCACCCTGGCCGCGCGCGTCACGCTCCCCGACTCGGCCGAGCAGCGCGCCACGGTGCGGCTGTACGAGCCGAATGGACAGCCGTTCCGGGACCTCGAGGAGGTGCAACTCGGCCGGACCGATCCCGGCACGGGCGGGTTCGTGGTGCGGGCCGAGGACCTGGTGCCCGGTGTGTACGAGCTCGATGTGATCGCGCCCCCGCTCTCCGGGGTCAGCGTCACGGCGCGCGCCGAAATGGCTCCGCTGTTGCTCGGCGACACCGAAGCGTCGAACTCCGGTGGCGCGACTGCCGCCGCACGTTTGACACGGACGCTCGTTGGTGCGGAGCGGCGCGTCGAGGTGACGGGCCGCGGCGCCCCGCCCGAAAGTCTCACGGTGCGCGTGCCCGACTGGGCGACCCACGCGGTCATCGACGTCCGGATGCCGCGCGAGCAGTGGGGCGAGTTCACCGATTTCGGCGTCACGGAGTTCGACTCGGCGGGGCAACAGGTGGGCCAGGGCGCGATGAATTACGCGGTCGGGCGCCACGGCTTCGACATCACGTCCGCGTTGCGGGATCGGCCGCTTACCGTCGAGTTGTTCCCCGCCTTCGCGCGCGACGGCGGCGCCCGTCCCTGGCGCGCCACGGTGCGGGTGCGCTTCCTGTTGCGCGAGGGCCGCCCGTTCGGCGACGGCTCGGACGTCTCCGTCGTCCCGGGCGGCCGGGCGGCGATGCCTTCCCCACGCCCCCCCCAGCTCGCGCTGCCGGACGGTTTCGCCCCACTCGTCGAGCTGCGCCTGCACTCGGGCGTCGGGGCGGATGCGGTCCGCCGCGTCGTGCCGCAGCCGTGACCTCGCGGCGGTCGCCGCCCTCCCCAACGGTCCGGGTGGCCGCCGGACAGGGCTTTTGGGGCGACTGGCTCGAAGCCCCGTACCGCCAGGTGACCGGCGGGACGATCGACTACCTCATGATGGACTACCTCGCCGAAGTCACCATGTCCATTCTGCAGAAGCAGAAGGCGCGCGATCCGACGCTCGGCTACGCCAAAGATTTCGTCCCGCTGATGGAGCGGATCCTGCCGCTCGTGGTCGAGCGCCGCATCAAGGTCACCGCGAACGCCGGCGGCGTGAACCCCCGCGCCTGCGCGGACGCCGTCGCCGAGACGGCCCGCCGCTCGGGGCTCGCCGGCAAGCTGCGCCTCGGCGTCGTGACCGGCGACGACCTGCTGGGGCGGCTCGACGGGCTGCTCGCCCGCGGGCACGAGCTCAAGAACCTCGACACCGGGCGCCCGCTCCGCGACGTACGCGACCGCGTGCTCTCGGCCAACGCCTATCTCGGCGCCTGGCCCGTGGTGGACGCGCTGCAACGCGGCGCCAATGTGGTGATCACCGGCCGCGTCACCGACACCGGGCTCACGCTCGCACCGCTGATTCACGCCTTCGGCTGGAAGGCCGACCACTGGGACGTGCTGGCGGCGGGGACCGTCGCCGGGCATACGATCGAGTGCGGCGCCCAGTGCTCCGGAGGCAACTGCCTGGTGAACTGGGAGCGCATCCCCGATCTCGCCAACGTGGGCTATCCGATCGTCGAGGCGCAGCCCGACGGCAGCTTCGACATCACCAAACACCCCGGCACGGGCGGGCGCATCACGGTCGCGGGCGTCACTGAACAGCTGGTGTACGAGATGGGCGACCCTACGGCGTACATCACCCCGGATTGCATTGCCGACTTCACGACGATCCGCCTGGCGCAGGCGGGGAAAGACAGGGTTCGGGTGTCAGGGGTCAGGGGACGGCCGGCCACTGACAAGCTCAAGGTTTCGATCGCGTACTCTTACGGGTACAAGGCGGTTGGCACGCTCGTGTACGCCTGGCCGGACGCGTACAAGAAAGCCACGGCCGCGGACCGCGTATTGCGGCAGCGTCTCAAGGATTTAGGACTCGCGTTCGAGGCGATCCTCACGGAGTTCGTCGGCGCGGACGCGACCCACGGCCGCCTGGCGCTGGAACGGGCGCCGCTGGACGAGTTGCCCGAAGTGCAGCTGCGGGTCGGGGTGCGCTCGTCCGACCGGGCGGCCGTGGAGCGCTTCACGCGCGAGATCGCCCCGCTCATTCTCAACGGGCCGCCCAGCGTCACCGGGTTCGCGGGCGGGCGGCCCAAGCCGGAGGAGATCGTCGCCTACTGGCCGGCGCTGGTGGACAAGCGCATGGTGGAGCCGTGCGTGGAGATCGTGGAGGTATGAAAAAGGCGGCGGTCAGGCGGTCGGGCGGTCGGGCGGTCGGTAAAGGCCACGCAAAACGGGTCCGCTTGCTCGAGCTCGCCCACGCCCGCTCTGGCGACAAGGGCGATACCGCTAACGTGGGGCTCATCGCGCTCAAGCCCGAGTACTATCCGATTCTCGTGAAGCAAGTGACGGCAGCGCGGGTCGCGCGGCACTTCAAGGGCATGATCAAGGGCCCGGTCGAGCGCTACGAGCTGCCCAACCTCCGGGCGCTCAACTTCCTGCTGCATGGCGCGCTGGACGGCGGTGGCACGATCTCGCTCAAGACCGACGCCCAGGGCAAGGTGTTCTCGACCGCGCTGCTGCGGATGGAAGTCGAAGTGTCGCGGTGAGCGCCAACGAGCGTGTACAGGTCGCCGTCCAGGGCGGCGTGCTCACGGCCACGCTCAACCGGCCCGACAAGAAGAACGCGATCGACACACCGATGATCGACGCGCTGCTGGCCGCGCTGGAGCGCGCCGATCTCGATGCAGCCGTGCGCGTAGTCGCGCTGCGCGGCGCCGGCGCCGACTTCTGCGCCGGCATGGATCTGCAGGAGCTGCTCGCGTCGGCGGACAAGACCGTCGAGGAAAATCGCCGGGCCGCGCTGCGCTTCGGCGAGATCTTCCTGCGCATGCGGGCGCTGCCGAAACCGGTCGTCGCGCTGGTGCAGGGACGCGCCCTCGCGGGCGGGTGCGGCCTGGCGACCGCGTGCGACCTGGTGCTCGCGGCCGAGTCGGCCAGGTTCGGGTATCCCGAGGTGCAGCGCGGCTTCGTGCCCGCGATCGTGATGACACTGCTCAAGCGGACCGTGGGGGAGAAGGTGGCATTCGATCTCGCTGCGACGGGTCGCGTGCTCTCGGCGCCCGAAGCCGCGGGGCTGGGCCTGGTGTCGCGCGTGTACGAGGACTCGGACTTCGAGGAGCAGGTCGCCGAGGTGTTGCGGGCGCTGGCGGCGTCGAGTGCCTCGGCCCTCGCCCTCACCAAGCAGCAGTTCTACCAGCTCGACGGCATGCGCTTCGAGGACGGCATCCGGCTCGGTGCCGACGTCAACGCCGTCAGCCGCACCACCCCCGATTTCCGAGCCGCGCTCCAGGCGTTCCTGAAGAAATGACCGGCGCCCTCCGCCCGCCCGGCGCAATTCTCCTGGTCTCGTGCTACGAGCTGGGTCATCAGCCACTCGGCCTGGCCTGGCCACGCGCGTTCCTCGAGCGGGCGGGATACGCGCCCGAGACCCTCGACCTCGCCGTCGAGCCGTTCGATGCCGACAAAGCTCGGCGGGCGCGGCTCGTGGCGATCAGCGTCCCGATGCACACCGCGCTCCGGCTGGGAGTCCGGGCGGCCGACCAGGTGCGCCGCCTGAACGGCTCGTGCCGGATCGTCTTTTACGGTCTGTATGCGCTGCTCAATGCCGACTACTTGAGCGCCCACGGCGCCGACGCGGTGTTGGGAGGCGAGCTGGAACAGGAGCTC
>Ga0209056_10008058_pt1 | contig 10826 bp, 6 predicted proteins | sample GraSoiAngelo_114_FD_185876 | JGI IMG/M metagenome (GOLD analysis project Ga0209056, IMG submission 185876) | Grasslands soil microbial communities from the Angelo Coastal Reserve, California, USA - 14_0903_13_40cm (SPAdes) (version 2) | ecosystem: Environmental > Terrestrial > Soil > Grasslands ...
AAGTCGTCGTTGTTGATGAAGGGCCGGGAATCATGAACCCGACGAATTTGTTTGTGCCATTCTTCACGACCAAGCCCGGCGGCTCGGGGATTGGATTGACATTGAGCCGGCAAATCGCGGAGGCGCATGATGGAACGCTCAGCCTAACGAATCGAAACGATCGCACCGGCGCGGAAGCGTTGCTGCGTTTGCCAAAATAAGTCCGACAAGAATCGCGTCCCGAAATCGGAACTGCGTTGTCCCAGAAGCGGATCACTTCGCAAGTGCGGCACGGAACATCGACTATCTCTAGTGGCTGATTTCCAACCGTTTATAACTTTGTTGCAATGCGTGGCACGCGCATTGCAATAGGGCCAGTCGACTTAAAAAACTTTTGAATCCAGCGAGGGCGTCAATCGCCTCTGACTGGAAACGGAAACAAAAAAAATTATGAAACCAACCCCAATCACAAACCGAAGCGCGCTGCAATTCCCGCTCGTTGATTACCATTATCATACAGCGACACTGGGAAGACTTAGCGGCCGCTGTGTTAAAGCACCGAAATCATTCCGTGACATCAGCCGCGACTATTTCGATATCGAAGCGAACCATGACTTTCTGAGCGAGGCCGCGGTTTTTGCCACGTTAATCGTGACGGCCGCTGTGCCGATTGTGTCCGTCGCCTCTGCGGTGCTTCAACTCTGCCGCATGCTTCCGCTTTAAAGAAACCTGTGATCCCACACCCACAGAAAGACGATTCCACAATCGTCAGGCCGCCCGGTTTTAGACCTGCTCTTTCGTCGATGGATGTTCCCCGCGAAGGCGTCGCTGCGAAGAAGCGGAAGCGCCGCATTTTGATTATTTCGGCGAGCGCGGTCGGTTTGATTTTGGCGACGTTTGCCTTGTCGCGCTTGAAACCAGCGGCGCCAAGCGTGGAGCGCTCGAGCGTCTGGATCGACACGGTCAAACGCGGTCCAATGGTGCGCCAGGTGCGCGGCCTCGGCACACTGGTTCCGGAAGATATCCGCTGGATCCCGGCGAACACCGAGGGCAGCGTCGAGAAAATTTTGATCTGGCCGGGAACAAAAGTTGAACCCGGTGACGTCATATTAGAGTTGACCAGTCCGGAATTAGAACAAAGCGCGCACGACGCCGAGTTGCAGGCAAAAGCCGCCGAAGCGGAGCTGACTACCTTGCGCGCAAACTTACAGCGCGAATTACTCGATCAGGAATCGACCACGGCAAAGGTCCGCTCCGAGTACGAACAGGCCAAGATGGAGCGCCAAACCAACGACCAACTGAACAAGAACGGTTTGGTTGCTGCTCTTCAATATAAAACATCGCAGGTGAAAGAAGAGGAACTGGCCAACCGCAATCAAATCGAGGAGAAGCGACTTCAGTTTGCCCGCGATTCGATTGAACCGCAGCTCGCATCCAAACAGGCCGCCGTCGACCAAGCCAACCAGCTGGCGAAATTGAAACTCGACCAGGTCGAAGCACTGCACGTGAAAGCCGGAATGGCGGGCGTGCTGCAGCAATTGCCGGTGCAAATCGGTCAGCGAGTCAAGGTCGGCGATAATCTCGCGCGGGTGGCCGATCCTTCGAAGCTCAAGGCGCAAGTCAAGATCGCGGAGACCCAGGCCAAGGATATTCAGCCAAATCAGCAGGCCGTGATCGACACGCGCAACGGTGTCGTGAAAGGCCACGTCAAGCGAGTCGATCCCGCAGTTGAGCAGGGAACGGTGACGGTAGATGTCGCGTTTGACGAAGAATTGCCGAAAGGCGCGCGACCGGACTTGAGCGTCGATGGAACGATCGAACTGGAGCGGCTGGATAACGTCGTCTTTGTCGGCCGCCCGGCGTTCGGTCAGGAAAACAACACCGTTGGAATGTTCAAGTTGGTGCCCGGCAGCAGTGAAGCCGTGCGCACGCCGGTCAAACTGGGTAAGAGCTCAGTGAACACCATCGAAATCATCGGTGGCCTGAATCCCGGCGATCAAGTCATCCTGTCCGATACCAGCGCGTGGGATTCACACGAACGAATCAGACTTAACTAATTCAGCAATCAGAAATCAGCAATCAGCGATAACAATATGACCTCAACCTCACCCAACCCTCATACATCAACTCAACGCTCCGGTGGCAACGGCTCGACGCCGTTGATCCGGCTCGACGCTGTCACCAAAGTGTTTCTCACCGACGAGGTCGAGACGCACGCGTTGTCGGGAATCCATCTCGACATTCGCGATGGCGAATACATTTCGATCGCCGGACCGTCCGGCTGCGGCAAATCGACCTTATTGTCGATCCTGGGCCTGCTGGACACGCCGTCGAACGGAAGTTACGCGCTCAAGGGAAACGAGGTGGCGAACCTTTCGTTTGCCGATCGGGCCCGCATTCGCAACCGGGAGATCGGTTTTATTTTCCAAAGCTTCAACCTGATCGGCGATCTGACGGTGTTCGAGAATGTCGAGCTGCCGCTGACCTATCGCGGAATGAGCGCGGGCGACCGAAAAACTTTGGTCACGCAAGCGCTCGATCGCGTGGGAATGGCGCATCGGGCGAAACATTTGCCGAGCCAGCTCTCGGGTGGTCAGCAGCAGCGCGTGGCGGTGGCGCGCGCGCTTGCCGGCAAACCGGCGATTCTGCTCGCGGATGAGCCGACAGGAAATCTCGATTCGCGGAATGGTGAAGCGGTGATGAACCTGCTCAAGGAACTGCACGCTGGCGGCGCGACTATTTGCATGGTCACGCACGACGAGCGGTTCGCACAACACGCCGATCGCACTGTCCACTTGTTCGACGGCCGCGTGGTCGAAGACAGCCGGATCGCGGCCTAACGAAATGTAAAATCGACAACCACCAGCGATTATGCTGAGCGAGATTAAAGTGGCGCTGCGGGGACTGGCGAAAAGTCCCGGCTTCACGGTCATCGCGATCGCAACGCTGGCGCTGGCGATTGGCGCGAACAGCGCGGTGTTCAGTTTGATCAATGCGCTGCTGATCCGGCCATTGCCCTACCAGCAACCTTCCCGAATCGCCTTAATCTGGGAACAGTTTGCGACCCAAGGGCTGGATCGCATTCCGGTTTCGCCGCCGGAGTATCTCGATCTGGAAAAGGAATTCCAAAGCGGCACGCAGCTCGCGGCGTTTACTTATCAAACATTCAACCTCGGCGGTGGCGACGTTCCGGAGCGGATCTCCGGCGCGGTCGTAGCGCCTTCGTTGTTTCCGCTGCTTGGAGTCGAACCGATCAAAGGCCGCACCTTTGCGCGAGAAGAATTAGGACAGGGCCATGATGACGTGATCGTGATCAGCGAGCGCCTCTGGAAGCGCCGGTTTAATTCCGATCCAACGCTTGTCAGCAAATCGCTTCTGTTGAACAGCCGCAGCTACACCGTGATCGGGATCATGCCAGCCCGGTTCGAATTTCCGATTCCACTCTTCGGTGTTCAAGGCAACCAATTCGCCGAGCGCGTCGATATTTGGAAACCGCTCGCGTTTACGCCGCTCGAATTGAAGGAACGCGGCTCGCGCAGTTACGGTTTGCTCACGCGATTGCGTCCGGATGTTCCCTTGGCAACAGCGCAGGCCGAACTCGACAAGATTATTTCAAATTGGATCCAAACGTATCGCGACAATTATGGCGGCGGTGGCTTTGGTGCGCGCATTTATCCGTTGCACGATCAGGTCGTCGGCGGGATGCGCACCGGTCTGACGATTTTGCTCGGCGCGGTGGTTTTCGTGTTGCTGATCGCGTCCGCAAATCTCGCCACGATGCTGCTCGCGCGAGCGAGCGCGCGTGAGCGCGAGCTGGCCATTCGAGTCGCGCTTGGGGCCGGACGTTGGCGGTTGCTCCGGCAAATGCTGACTGAAAGTGTGTTACTGGGTCTCGCTGGCGCGGCGAGCGGAGTAATTCTGTCCGTCTGGGGGCTTGAATTTCTCAAGGAGATTGGCGCGCGCACCATTCCGCGCCTTGGTGAAGTAAATGTCGATCTTACGGTTTTGATTGTTACTACGGTCGTCGGGGTTGGAACCGGAATTTTGTTTGGATTAATTCCGGCGTTCGCGAGCGCGAAACCGGAGCTAACCGAAGCACTGAAAGAAGGCGGTCGTTCTTCGACCAGCGGTGCGCGGCGCAATCAAGTGCGCAATTCGCTGGTCGTTGCCGAAATAGCTCTCGCGCTTGTTCTACTCGTTGGGGCCGGGCTTTTACTGAAAAGCTACGCGCGCGTGCAAAATATCGATCCCGGATTTGATCGTCGCAACGCGCTGACGGCGGAGATCGATCTTCCGGAGACAAAATATCCGCAACGCGGAAGCGCCGACTACCGCCACGGCGAAGCGATGATCAGTTTTTGGAATGAAGCGCTGCGTCGAGTTCAGCAATTGCCGGGAGTGGAAGCGGCCGGTTACACGATCGTTCTTCCGTTAAGCGGATCGAACACTGATTCGTCTTTTGCGATCGAGGGTCGCGTTCTCGGCAAAAACGAACCGGGACCGGACGAGGAACTTCGAATTATCTCGCCGGATTATTTCCGCGTGCTCAAAACGCCGTTGCTCCGCGGCCGTTTCTTCGCCGAGTCGGACAATGGCGACGCGCCCGGGGTTGTAATTATCAATGATGCGCTGGCGAAGAAATATTGGCCGAACGAAGATGCCCTTGGAAAGCGAATCACGTTTGACGATACGCGGAAACCGGACGCGAAGTGGCTGACCATTGTTGGAATTGTCCGGAGCATCAGGCACCGCGGCCTCGATTTCGATCCTCAACCGGAATATTATCTGCCGCTCGCCCAACGCGCGCAGAGCAGCATGATCCTGACGGTACGGAGCGCGCAAGATCCGCGCAATCTCGCTTCGGCGGTTCGCCGCGAAATTCAGGCGATTGATCCCGATCAGCCGATTGCAAACGTTCGCACGCTTGAAGCTGTCACCGCAGATTCGATCGCACCTCGCCGGCTGTCGGTCGTCTTGCTGGGCGCATTTGCCGGCATCGCTCTGTTGCTCGCAGGCGTCGGAATTTATGGAGTCATTTCGTATCTGGTGGTGCAGCGCACGCACGAAATCGGGGTGCGGATGGCGTTGGGCGCGCAACGTGGGGACGTTTTGCGGCTTGTCGTCGGACACGCGCTTAAGCTTGTCGGAATCGGGACCGTCATCGGATTGGTTCTCGCTCTCCTCTCGACCCGAACACTCTCGGCGCTGCTCTACAGCGTCGGCGCGTTTGACGCGACGACATTTGTATTGGTTACCGTCGCGCTCGCCGCTGTTGCCTTGCTTGCCAGTTACATCCCCGCACTTCGCGCAACCCGCGCCGATCCGATGATCGCGCTTAGCCACAACGCATGATCCGTCTCCGCAATCTTGAACGCCGATACCCGCTCGCGCCCGGCAAGTTTTTTTATGTCCTGCGCGACATCAGCATCGACGTCGCCGAAGGCGAATTTGTTTCCGTGATGGGGCCTTCCGGCGCCGGCAAATCGACGCTGCTCCACATCCTCGGAATGCACGATCACGGCTGGGACGGCGAATATTTCTTCAACGACACGGCGGTTCATCATCTGAAAGCAAAGGAGCGGGCTGCGCTTCGCAACGAACAAATCGGTTTTGTTTTTCAACAGTACCATTTGCTCGACGATCTGACGGTTTACGAAAACCTCGATATCCCGTTGTCCTACCGAAAGGTCAACAAGACTGAACGAGCGGCGATGGTGGCCGACACGCTCGATCGTTTTCAAATCGTGGCGAAAAAGGATTTGTATCCGCGCCAACTTTCCGGAGGCCAGCAACAACTGGTGGGCGTCGCTCGAGCGATCATCGCCAATCCGAAGTTGATTCTGGCCGATGAACCGACCGGCAATCTTCACTCCAGTCAGGGCGAAGAGATCATGGAGCTTTTCCAAAAACTCAATTCCGAAGGCACGACCATCATTCAGGTCACGCATTCGGAAAAAAATGCAGGATACGGGAACCGGATCATTCAACTGCGGGACGGTTGGGTGGTCGAGGGTAACAAGAAGTAACTTATTATGATTCTAGATTCGTTTCGTCAGGATGTGCGCGTCGGTCTGCGCGTTTTATTTAAAGAGAAATCGTTTTGTTTTCTGGCCGTCCTCGTGCTCGCTCTCGGCATCGGCGGTGCGACCACGCAGTTCACCGTGGTCAACGCGATCGTCTTGCGCGGCTTCTCGTTTCCGCATCCGGAGCAACTGGTCAGCGTCGGGTTGATCGATCCCAAGGCGAGCGATCAAAACAATAATTTCGGGCTCGGCCAAATTCCGACGGCGCAGGATTACGAAGATTTGAAAGCGGCGCAACAGTCGTTCGCGATGATGGCCGGTTATCTCGCCGGATCGACAATCAACGTGACCTACAAGAACAATCCGCAGCGTTACACCGGCGGGTATGTCACCGAGGACTTCTTCAAGATCATCGGCGTCTCGCCGGTCAAGGGCCGCGACTTTACGGCCGAGGACAACAAGCCTGGCGCAGAAAAGGTCACGATCCTTGGTGACGAAATCTGGCGGCGCGATTTCGGTGCCGATCCGAACATTGTCGGCCAAAGCGTCCGAATTAATGGCAAGGCCGCGACCGTCATCGGTGTCATGCCGCCGAATTTTAAGTTTCCGTTTTCGGAGGAACTCTGGACGCCTTTATATAATGAGTATCCGCCAAGACCGCGGGGTGAATTAGCATTGGGCGCCAACAATCCGGCCCCGGCGGTCATGGGCCGGCTGAAGCCCGGCGTGACTCTCGACCAGGTGAATGGGGAGTTTGTTGCGCTTGCCCGCCACGTGGCTGAGGACAATCCGAAGACGAATCAAAATTTTACGTCGGCCAGCGTGCAACCGCTGCTCAACGCATTCACCGGCGTGCAACTGCGCCAGATTATTTGGGCGATGCTGGGCGCAGTCATTCTCGTTTTGCTGATCGCGTGCGTGAACGTGATGAACATGCAGTTCGGCCGCGCCGCGCTTCGCGCGAAAGAACTTGCGATTCGTGGCGCGCTCGGCGCCACGCGGTGGAGACTCGTTCGCCAAATGCTGACTGAAAGTTTGGTTGTGGCCGTGTTCGGCGCGATCGCCGGCATGCTCTTGGCGTATTGGGGAGTGGATATGCTGGTACGGGCGTTCAGCGCGTCGCCCTTTCCGCTGCCTTATTGGTGGAATTTCACCATCGACGGACGCGTTCTTACTTTCACGATAGCGATCACGTTCGTGGCAACGCTCGTCTCCGGTTTGGTTCCCGCCTATCTCAGCGCACGAGGTAACGCGGCCGAGATCATGAAAGAAGGCGGCCGCGGCAACAGCAGCCGATTGGTCAACGTTATCACGCGAGTGCTGGTGGTCGGACAGATCGCATTGACTGCGGCGCTTTTGATCGCGGCCACGTTGCAAATCAAGTCGATCCGAAATCAAACCAAGCTCAACTACGGCTACGACGAGAACGCGGTCTATACCGCACGCATGGCTTTGATGGAAGGCGCGTATCCGAGCGAGGAAGCGCGGCGTCAATTCTTCGTCCGTGCAGTTCGCGCACTTCGGGCCAATCCACAGTTTGAAGGCGCGGCGATGAGCGACCGCTTTCGGATGACGTTCGCGCCGAACGGACAGTACGAAGTCGATGGCCAAAATTATTTAACCGATCGCGATCGCCCTCGTGGTAACTTTGAATCCGTTTCCGACAATTATTTCTCGACCCTCGGCCTGAAGATTCTCGAAGGCCGCGATTTTACAGTCGATGACAGCGATTCGAAGCAGCCGGTCGCGATCGTGAACGCGAGTTTCGCGCGAAAATATTGGGGCAATGGAAGCGCGCTCGGTCATCAGGTCCGGATTTTCAATCCTGGCAACCCGCAACCGTGGCGCACCATTGTCGGTGTGGTTCCAGATTTGTTGATGCAGGGACCATTCGATCAACAAACCGAGCCCGCCGGATTTTACATGCCACTCCTTGGCGCGACGCCGGCCACGCAGTTTTGCACGATCATCGTTCGTCCGCGTGCGGGGCAGCGCGCCGACACTCTCGGCCCCGCTCTGAGCAGAGCGGTCGCCGAACTGGATTCGAATCTGCCGACGTATTTCACCGGTACCCCGGCCAGATTGCACATTGAAATTCTCAACGGCCCGCGTGTCGTCGCGAGCTTGTTCGGCATTTTTGGAATCGTCGCATTCGTTCTGTCGGCGGTCGGTCTTTATGGCGTAATGAGCTTTTCGGTAAATCAACGGACGCAAGAGTTCGGTATTCGAATGGCGCTCGGTGCGGACGCGGCGCGCATTTTCCGAATGGTCATGCAACAAGGCGCATGGCAACTCGCGATCGGCCTCGTTTTAGGCGCGGGTGGCATCGCCCTGCTTTTCGGAGTCGTTCTGGCGGCGGCCCTGAAAAATATTCTGTTCAAGGTCAACGCGCTCGATCCGTCCATCTATTTCGCCGTCGCCGGGCTACTCACCCTTGTCGCGGCCGCTTCCTGTTTCGTTCCGGCGCGCCGGGCCACGCGCGTCGATCCGATGGTTGCTCTTCGTTATGAGTAAGATCGTCGCACACCGCGCTCTTTTGTAGGGACTCGGGTATGCTGAGTGATCTTCGTTTTGCATTGCGGATGCTGGCGAAAAGTCCCGGCTTCACCGCGATCGCCATTTTGACTCTCGCTCTGGGAATTGGCGCCAACACCGCCATCTTCAGCGTGGTCAATGCGCTTCTCATAAAGCCATTGCCATTTCCAAATCCGCAGGAACTGGTCGCGTTCGGTATGACCGACACTCGTTTCAAAGGCGAGCAAACCAGTCTTGGCTCTCTCTCCTATCCCGATTTTTTCGATTTTCGGGACCAGAACCATACTCTCGCGAACATCGCGGTTTTCAACGACCGCTCATATGCTCTCAAGACTGAGCAAGGCGCCCGGAGTGTGCACGTGGTCAGGGCGAGCGCCGAGTTTTTCGATGTGCTCGGGGTCAAGCCGGTAATAGGCCGCACCTTCTCGCGCGACGACGAGCAAGCCGGGGGCGGACCCGGCGGATTCAAAGTCGTCATTAGCGATAACTCCTGGCGACAATATTTCGGCGGCGATCCAAACGTGATCGGCCGTACCCTCGAACTCAACCGCCAACTTCACACCATCGTCGGTGTGATGCCGCCGCGTTTCCAATATCCCATCCAAAGCGACGCAATCGAGTTTTACCTTACCATCGCCGAAGACGCGGCGGCTTCCAATGGCAACAAGCCGATGACGCAGGAGCGCGGCAGCCATAGCCTCGAAGCCATCGCTCGGCTCAAAGCGAACACGAATATCGAGCTGGCGCAGGCCGATCTCTCCACAATCGCATCCAATTTGGAGAAACAATATCCCAACACGAATTCCTTTTTCGGCGTCAGGTTCAAACCGCTGCGTGAAGAATTGATCGGCGATGTGCGCACCGCGCTTTATGTGCTCTTCGGTGCGGTTGTGTGCGTCTTGCTGATCGCGAATGCGAACGTGGCCAATCTTTTGCTCGCGCGCGCTTTGGTGCGGGGAAAAGAGATGGCCTTGCGCGCCGCCGTTGGCGCGAGCCGGGCGCGGATCATTCGGCAATTGCTCACCGAAAGTTTGCTTCTAGCTGGCTTCGGCGGGCTCTGCGGTTTGCTGGTCGCGCAATGGGGGACTGAAGCGCTCATCAAGACCGTGCCGCAGAACATTCCGCGCGTCAGCACCATTCAACTCGACGGCCCGGTTCTCGCCTTTACCATTTTGGTTTCGTTAGGCACGGGCATCGTTTTTGGACTCGTGCCGGCATGGCAGGCCTCACATGTCGATCTAAATGCTTCGTTAAAGTCAGGTACCCGCACGGGCGGCGCCGGCGAACACCGGGGGCGATTGCGCAATGGGCTGGTCATCGGTGAAGTCGCGCTCGCGTTGGTCCTTTTGATCTGTGCCGGTCTCCTGATTCAAAGCTTTGCTCGGCTCGGTCATGTGCAGCCCGGTCTGCGCACCGAACGTTTGCTGACTGCCAGTACTCAATTACCCGGAATCACTTATCCAAAAAACGAAAACATCATCGCATTTTACGATCGTTTTCTGGAACGTCTGCGCGCTCTTCCCGGAGTCGAATCCGCCAGCGCGATCATTCCGTTGCCCTTGAGCGGGAGCAATATGGTGACCGATTTTGACATGGAAGAACATCCGTTGCCAGAGGGACAACGCCCGGGTGCGCCGGTGCGTGTGATCGGCACAGACTATTTCAAAACGATGGCCATACCGCTGCGACAAGGCCGAGCCTTCGATCAAAACGATCGCATGGATTCACTGCCTGTCGTGATCGTGAACGAACGCTTCACCGCGAAATTTTTCGCGGGCCAGAATGTAATTGGCAAACGCATCAAACCCGGATTCGCGGCTGACAATTCCGGCGAAAAGATGCGTGAGATCGTCGGGGTGGTGGGAAACGTAAAACATCTCTCGCTCAAAAATGACGATTCACCCGAACTGTATCTGCCGCGCACGCAGATTCCCTTCGAGACCATGTCGCTCGTCATCCGCACGAATGTTTCCGATCCCAGCGCGTTGACCTCCGCGGTGCGAAAGGAACTCGCCGAAATGGACGCGACAATTCCCCTGACCAGCGTTCGCGTCTTCCACGAATACATCTCGCGCTCGCTCGCCCGGCCGCGTTTCAATGCATCACTACTCTCGGTCTTCGCCGGCACGGCATTGGTCCTCACCGCGATCGGCATTTACGGCGTGATGGCTTACTCAGTCGCGCAGCGGACCAATGAGATTGGAATTCGCATCGCTCTTGGCGCGGCACAATCCAACATTTTCCGGCTAGTCATTGGACAGGCAATGTCACTCGTCGCGATCAGCGTCG
>Ga0209056_10008061_pt1 | contig 10824 bp, 14 predicted proteins | sample GraSoiAngelo_114_FD_185876 | JGI IMG/M metagenome (GOLD analysis project Ga0209056, IMG submission 185876) | Grasslands soil microbial communities from the Angelo Coastal Reserve, California, USA - 14_0903_13_40cm (SPAdes) (version 2) | ecosystem: Environmental > Terrestrial > Soil > Grasslands...
AAGATTCGAAAAGCAATTATATGAAACCCCCACGCCAACCTTGTTTGAGATGGACCCGTTGTGAAGGGGGAAGCACCCAGGCATACTCCATTTCCAGGTTGTCGGCGCGGAACCGGACGTGTGAACGCTGCCGCTGCTGGTCTGGTTGGACCCGTCCAATGATGAACAACCGGCGGGGCCGCTCCCAAGCACCGCCTTCGATGTCAGACAGAGCGTACCGAGCATGTCGATCGGTACCCCAGCGGAGCACCTGCCACTTTCGGCGTTTGAATGATCGAAGATGATATGGAACGCTCGTAGCAGAGGCGGCGTGCGCCCAGGTGCATCGCTGGAAGGCAGGCACTACCACTTTTCGAAGTTGTTCCAGTTCGAGGCTGACCGAGAATTTACTCACGGTTCATTTCGAACGAGGGGGCCGCGGCATCTTGTGAGCAGCCGGGGCACGGAAGGCGCAAAGAGACACTAGTCTCATTGTGGGTGTGCGCCTCTCCTTACTTTCTTGTCTCAGATGATACTACCCGGCCGGCCGTCAGTTCGTCGTAATAAGCGAGCAGGCCGTCTAACGAGTTCCATCCGCGGCATTCGATTTTCCGCCGGATCTCGTCCCGTTCACGTTTCATGGCATCGATCCGATCACGTAAATAGCTTTCGATCTCAACCAGATTGCGATTATCAACTGTTAGCCCCATTGTTGTCCTTTCATGACGCTCAGCATTGCTCTGGCACAATACGGCCTCGGCAAATCTCCGCCAATCGTTCAAAAGTGCTCGAAAAAGTCTCCCAATCGTTCAAAAGTGCCGGTTAAACAGAGTCGTCGGGTTTCGCGACATTCGTGACACCGTTAATTTTGAAATTGAAGCTGGGCTTTTTCGATTTCGGCCGGGACTGTGACGGTAGGTCAGATCTCCTGAGCTGGTCACGGATATCTTCTTTCGTTGGGAATTCAGGATGAGACCAAATCAGGCGGCATTCCCCTCCTCGCAGGTGGCTTCGCGCAGTCTTATTGGTGTCGCGGCCTCCCCTCCTCTGCGAGGAGGGGAATGTTCACGCTCATTCAATGGCTCGGTACGCTTTGTTTTGGTGCTGCGCTTATCAATTCCTCAAATCCCGCACGGCGGATGCGCCATTCAGCCACGATTTGACGCAAGCACTCATCACACAAAAAGACATGATCATCGAAAACCGAGCAAAAGCTCTCATGTTGGCAACGGCTACAACGGATCATTCGCACACCTGCTTTCTTTGTCTCACTTGCACTGCGGGGCCTACTGTCCAGCCATCGCCGGAATGAGGTTGTTAACAATGGCGAGCAAAGCGGGACCAAGCATCACGATGAAGACCCCTGGAAAAATGAAGAGCACCATAGGAACAATCATCTTGATCGCCAGTTTGGCTGCCTGTTCTTCCGCCCGCTGTCTGCGCTTGGTTCGAAGAGAATCTGAAAATGTTCGAAGAGCTTGACCGACATTGGTTCCGAATCGGTCCGTTTGAATCAAGATAGCGACGAGAGCCTGCAGATCTTCTACTCCGGTTCTATCCGCCAGGTTGCGAAAAGCCTCATGCCGGCTACGCCCCATGTTGATTTCAACATTGCGAAGATAGAGTTCGTCGGCCAGATCGGGATGGGCTATCCGAATCTCCTGGCCAACACGCAGAAGCGCTTGATCCAATCCGAGACCGGCTTCTACTGAGATGACGGAGAGATCCATCGCATCTGGAAGTGCGTATTGAATGTTCATCTTTCTTTGCTCAATTTTTCGTTTCAGCCAGCTATCCGGAACCGCGGCGCCGATGATGATTGAAAGCACTCCAAACAACATGGGCTTGTGGTAAAGATGACCGGTGGTGGCGAAGACGGCCAACGCGAGCAGAGCGATCGCGAGGTGAGCGCCATTGAGAAGAATGACGGGACATCTCGGCAGGTGAACGAGGAAGCCACTCTCCCATCGGACGCAAGACTCGTTCGAGTTGTTTTTGTATTGCGTTGACGGCGCCCTCATTGGTGTCTTTGACTTCTTCGCGATTCAGGCGCTCTTTAAGATTCAACGGCTTCTTGAAAATTGCGTAAAGCGTGAGGAGTGTCGCTAGAAAAACTAAGATTCCTACCGCAAATGCAATTTGGCTTGTTTCCATTATAGTCTCCTAGACCTTGATCTTGATGATCCGGCTGATGACAACATAGCCGATGACCTGAAGAATGCCCGCAAGGATTAACATGTGTTGCCCCTTTGGCACCGTAAACATGGACATGATGTAGTCGGGCTGAACAACGTAGAGAAGAGCCAGCGCAGCGAAGGGAAGCGCGGTCAGAACATACGACGATAATCGTCCTTCAGCGGTATATGTCCTGATTTGCCGCCGCAGTTTGAAGCGCTCCCGAACAACATTGGACATTGTGTCCAGGATCTCGCCGAGATTTCCGCCGGACTCGCGCTGGATCTGAAGCGAGGATACAAAAATCAGGACATCCGGCAGCGGTACTCGAAGTGCCATGTTTTGCATTGCATCCCGGAAGGGCACCCCGAGTTTCTGCTGTTGAAACGTGATTCGGAATTCTTCGCTGACCGGAGGCGGCAATTCATTGCCGATCAGCTCGAAACCCGTCGTAAACGCGTGTCCCGCGCGAACCGCCCGTCCCAGGAGATCCAACGCTTCGGGAAATTGTTCTTCGAACTTGTTAAATCGCCGTTGGCGAATTGCGGAAGCAATCACGGTCGGGATTGCACCAGCGCCAAGGGCGGCAGGAAGGCCTTCGTATAAAGGCAAACCAGCTATTACCGTCGCCAAAAAAACGAATACGAGTAGTGCGACGCTAATTAGAACGAAACTGCCCACCTGCATCTGGATCGCGCCCTGCTCGAGAAACAGACGAAGCCGGGCAATCCCCGGAGCCATCGCCAAAATGCGATGGAGGACTGGCAAATCGCTCAACAGCTCTTTACGCAAAACATCCGAAGCCTCATCGTTGCGAATCGAGACTTCCTGTACGGCGGCAAGCCGCGTCATCATTTTGCGGCGTGCGAGCGGTGACTCCACCGTGAAGTAAAGCAAGCTTAGTGAGAGTCCCAACGTCACCACGAAAATCAATAAGGATAGAGCGGTTAAGATCATTGTTAGTAACGGCCTCCTTTCAGCGGCTGTTCGGCGAACGTATCTGGATCGAGACGAATACCGAAGGATTCCAATCTTTCAATGAACTTCGGACGAATGCCAGTGGGCCGGAATGTTCCGCGGACCCGCTTATTTTCGTCGTAACCCGAGCGTTCAAATGCGAATAGATCCTGGGTGGTGATCATCGGTCCTTCCATTCCTGTAACTTCGGAGATGTTGGTTACTTTCCTGGATCCGTCGGGCATGCGGCTCACCTGGACGATCAGGTTGATCGCGGATGCGATCTGTTGCCGAACCGCACGGTCTGGCAGATTAAGTTCTGCCATAGCAATCATCGTCTCCAACCTGGACAAAGCGTCGCGAGGGGAGTTGGCGTGAATTGTTGTCAGCGATCCTTCATGACCGGTATTCATTGCCTGGAGCATATCTATGGCTTCCTCGCCGCGAACCTCGCCGACGATGATCCGGTCCGGCCGCATACGAAGAGCATTGATCACGAGCTGCCGCTGCCGGATGGCGCCTTTGCCTTCGATATTCGGAGGACGAGTCTCCAGACGAACGACGTGCTCCTGGTTCAGACGCAGTTCGGCAGCGTCTTCGATGGTGATGATTCGCTCACTGTTCGGGATGGAGGCCGAAAGAATATTCAATAAAGTGGTCTTGCCGGCGCCGGTTCCGCCGGACACCATGACGTTGAGCTTGCCCTTCACGGAGCCTTCCAGCACATCAAGCATCGTTTTGGTCAACGTGCCATTGGCAATAAAAGCCTGGGAAGACAACTTATGGCCGCCGAAACGGCGAATCGACACCGAGGGTCCGTCCAGTGCTAGAGGCGGAATGATGGCGTTGACTCGTGATCCATCCAGGAGCCGGGCGTCCACCATGGGCGACGACTCGTCAACGCGCCTTCCCACACGGGATACGATTCGGTCAATGATCTGCAAAAGGTGCTGCGAGTCGTTAAAGAAAAGGTCGGTGCGCTGCAAGACACCATCCCGCTCCACGTAGATCCGGTTGGGGCCGTTTACCAGGATGTCGGAAACTCTGCTGTCGGCAAGCAGCGGTTCTATTGGACCGAGACCGAAAAGCTCATTGACGACTTCTTTGACCAGCTGCTCGCGTTCGCTGAAAGCCAGCGGCGTTCGCTCCCGGTGAAGTAATTCACGAATGGCTTCGCACACTCGAGTACGCGCCACGTCCTCCTGAAGCTTGTTCAGGCTTTCCAGGTCCATCTCTTGCAAGATCTGCGAGTGAATTTTGGACTTCATCTCGCGGTAGTCCGTAAAAGTTAAGGGCACTTCAGCCATCGATTCCTCCGACAGATGGTTTCAAGAACAAGCCGAATAGACCGCGGCGGCTCTCGACCTCAGACAGGCCGGCCATTTCGGCAGCGAGGGCGGCGATCGCTCGGCTTAAATGTTTGCTATTGGCGGTCTCCAGTAAGGATCCCGAATTGATTGCACGCATACAGGCGCTGTATTCGTTTGGAAGCTTCGCGTAGAGCTGCGACCCAAGAAGTCGCACAATATCTCGATCGGTGATCTCATCGGAACGCGTCGAACGATTCAGGACAAGGCGAATCTTGTCTGATGCTTGAAGAGCGGTCAGATACTTCAGCAACCTCTCGGCTCTCCATATGGCCGGGAGATCAGGCGTGAAAATAACGATGATGGTCGCACTGTATCGGATGATGACCTTTGCCTGGTCTTCGTCGAGATTGGCCGGAAGATCCACTACGATGTGTTCGAACGTCCTCTGCGTAACGTCCAGTAACTGAGAGAGTCTATCCCCTGACAACGACGTGTCTGCCCCGAGATCACGAAACCCTGCGAGAAGTTGAAACCCATGGCTCGATTTCATGTAGCTTTCGAGCAGGACCGAGTCCAGCCTGTGTCCTGCAGAAAGAGCGTCGCTGACCGTAAAATTCGGCTTCACATTAAGGTAAGCTGCGGCATCTCCCAGCGGCCGATCCAGATCGATGAGAGCAGTGCGTTGGCCGGAGCGCGCCGCAATGATGCCGGCGAGATTTACAGCTACGGTCGTCGCGCCCGAGCCCTGCTTGGCTGAGGTGATGCAATAAATCTTGCCTTTTTTCTTTGCCCGAGTTTGCGTGTTGGTTATGGCACGAGTCTTCGCTGAAACGTGTCGATTGAAAGCCTCGAGCAATGCCGTGTGGGTTAGCGGGCGGGGCAAAACTTCTCTAATGCCGACTCTCATCAATTCGATGATGAGCCCGGGATCCGTAATCGAAGAGGTGACCAGCAGCCGCGCATCGGGCAGGCTGGTATGGATCGCTTGTACGATTTGCACCGCCGCGGTGGACTCCCCGAGGTCGACAAGAATGACTTCAGGTTCAGCATCGATCAACTGTCTCATCGACCAATCGGATATGTTCGTGAGATCACACACCTCAACCACAGTCGTTGCCAGACCTGTTTTGGTGACTAGATCCCCGAGTTCGCCGGCGCGTTCCTTTGAAGCCGCTACGGTTCCAACTGTGATCTTTTTCAAGAGATCTCCTCCCTATTCTTACTGTGTGCGGACCAGACGTAATGGAAGAGAGAGAGCTGTTCCGCCTGTGTCGCCCGGCGTGCCCCCACCGCCGGCGGGGCCGTGTTGGGAACAAACCAGACGAGGACGAAACCTTCCTGTTTTTTTGAGGTGTTCGTGTTCATTAGATCATCCTCCGGAGATCATCCTCCGGCTATTAACGAGTGCCTCCTTGAGAGGGCGCCGCTCCGGACTTGCCATCAAATTGCGGACGATCCAGAAACGGCTTCGGGAATTCCGGCTGCGCCGGCAACTGTGCCGGAGGAGTTGGCTGCACCAGGCGGGGAGTTACCATCACGAGCAGTTCCGTATTCGTCTTGTTCTGTGCCCGGCTTTTGAAGAAATTTCCAAGGATCGGCACGTCTCCAAGGACCGGAATCTTCGAAGCGCTTTCCGTCAGGCGGTTATCAATCAGGCCTGCGATCGCGAAACTTTGCCCGTCTCGCAGTTCAACCTGGGTGCTCGCTTTCCGGCTCGAGAGCGCCGGTATAAAGAAACCAGAGACATTCAGGCCGTTGGCAAAATCCAATGCACTTACTTCCGGCGCCACCTTGAGTCGAATGACGCCGTCAGGCAGGATCTGAGGCAGGAAATTCAGCCGGACGCCGAATTCTTTGAACTGAATTGTTACAGCATTCGCCACCGACCCTCCCTGCAACACAGGAAATGGGAACTCGCCGCCGGCGAGGAAACTGGCCTCCACTCCGTTCATTGCAAGCACGTTCGGTTCAGCTAAGACCTGGAGAAGGTTTTTCTGCTGCAACGCCTTGATGGTCGCTCCAAGATTCAGATCCGCCCTGAAGAGAAACACATTCAGCAGATCGGCAAGTCCAAACGAGGCAGGGGTATCGGGCAACGTGCGGCCGATTCCACCAGAGGCAACGTTTATCCCCGCCGCGCTACCGCCGCCCTTAACGTTTGCAGGAATCGCGCCGACGTTCGCGGTCGCTGAGCCAAACTGCTGCGTGCTGGTTGCACCCATCGTGTTGGTGGCGCCTGTGCTGAACAAATTTACACCGAGCTGTTGGACGGCGGCTCGATCCACTTCGGCAAATTTGACCTGCAGTAAAACAGCCTGCCGGGCCGGGGCTGCTTCTGTCGTTTGAACCATATTCACCACAGCCGGGCTCATGGTTGCCGCAAGAGCCGCAGCCCGGTCGGAAACAGTCTTAGACGAAGCATTTCCGGTTAGCACGAGCGATCCGCCCGACTGGGCTACCTGCAAAGGTTCTCCGGGAAACATCGCGCGCATTGTTTCTCGCAGAGAGCTGACGTCGATGTCCACCGTCAAGTCGAAAACTTGCGGGCGATCTTGAGAGTCCCAGAGAATCAGTGTTCCGGACCCAGCCTTCAGTCCATGGACCAGGATCTGAGTTGGTGAAACAATCACAGTGGAAGCGATTGCCGGATCCGTAACGGACACGCGCTGCAGCTCTTGCTGCGATGCGATCAAGAACGATTTTCCAAGCTGGACATGCAGTTGTGCACGAACCTCCGGAGGCTGTCCATCTTCAGTGGCCGGCGCCGCCGTCGGCGCTACAGGCAGCGCTTTCATTTGGCTGCCGGCTGCAAATATACAGAGAATTATTGCGATCCCAATTTTCGATTTCATCGTTCCGCCTTTGCTGAGGAATATTTGATTTCTATAGCTGTTCCGTCTTAATTACTGCCGCCTGGGGCATCCGTTTTCTTCTCAAAAATTACCGTCTCGGTTTTCGAGCCCTGGATCAATTGAAGGTGGAGCTTTGCAGGGACGACAACCACTGGCGCCGGTGGTGCAGGTGGCGCCACTGGGGGCGGCTCGATCTTTCGTGCCGCTACGCCTGTGCCGGCCGGTTTGGGCGCCGGCGCCGGAGGCTTTTCCGGGCTCCCAGTGGAGGCTCCATACAGACTCTCACGGCGTACAGCATTCGGGTTCATTCGGTCCAGATCCAACGGATTTCTGAGGGAAAGTTGGATTCTCCCGTCCACCGACGCGAGCGCAAGTTTCTCACTGTCGTCTGGGGTCACTAGCATTGTAACGACCTGAACACTCTGTGGCTTGCCATTGGCGTCGTTGGTCACGTTTTGGCCGGCGGCCAAGACCTGGACATTCTCCAGAATGACTTTGGACATATCCACTTCACCGTTCTTGGCAGGTGAGCCGCTGAGAATAACGTCCACACGGCTGCCGGGAACGACAAAGCCCGCAACACCGATAACATCGTTCACCTTTACAGAAACCGCCCTCATGCCATCCGGGATCGCAGCCATCAGACCCGCTCCCGCTCCGGACGCCGCAAGCTTGGATTCGAGAATAGGCTCGTTGGAGACCATGGGAATCACGACCCCTCGGCCGACCACATCCGAGACTCGCTGAAAACTGCCTTGCAGGGGAACAGCACGCGGCCAAGGGGCTGTGCGCAGGTCCGCCTCCTGCAAGCGCGCGCCGATGGAAACGCCTTGAGCGGCGACCACGATCTGCGTCGAGTTATCAGCAGAAGGTTCCAACCTGTCGCGAAGTGCCCTATAGGTGAACACCGTCACAGCCACAGCAACCGCGAAGGCCGCGGCCGCAAGGATTAACATTCTTGAACGATTCATCTCAACCTCCGCGCACTTTAGTGCGCTTAGACATTAATAAAAATTTCGAAAGACTGCGTTTCCCCGAAGTTGCAGTGTCGCCGCCGAGGGAATCAGGGCAGTGATACCAGGGAAAATCAAAGACCGTTGATAATTAACCGTGATATGTGAGCCCATGACCGTCAGTGTCCCAATCGTGATGGGATAGGTCTGATCCACAGTCACGTCCGACGCATTCACAGTAATTTTTTCGCCCTGCAGATAAGCCACCACTCGGTCTCGGATCCGCGCCAGGGTTGCCGCCTGCACCGCTGGGTCAGTCGACCCAGCTATCCAATTCGTCTTATTCGCCGAAAAACGCGCGCCTTCGCGGGCTGCGTTTTGAAGAGCCTGATGGTCGTGAGCGATCGAACCGAATTCAAAAGCGCCCAGCAGGAGAATCGCAAAGAGGGGTAACACGATGGCCATTTCCACTACGACGGCGCCCCGCTGGCCTTTCCACGACGTTGTTGTCGAGATTCGATTACTCACTGGTTTCATTCCGCATCAAAGCCTCGCCCCGAAGGGTAACTTGAAGCATGCTGAAGAACCCTGGTACCGTCAGCACCTGATAGGGTTCGTCGACTCGCACGCGCGTGTAGGTTGTTGTGATACTTCCGGTCACAACAGAGACCGCATTGTCCACAGTCACAGTGGCTCCCGTTATACTCGCGGAACCCAGAAAATCGTTCACGCGGGTCGTGATCTCGCCCGAGCTCGGAAGTGTGTTTGTTTGAGTCAACGGCGTCACAGCGAAACGCGCGCCCTCGCGAGCAGCATTTGTTAAAACTTGTTGCGTATTCATAAATCGGCTGGCCTCGAAGACACCGAAAAGAAGCAGGAAAAACACGGGGAGAATGATCGCGGATTCAACAATCGCCGTCCCTCTTTCGGAAGTGCTTCGTCTTTGCCTGGCTTCGATATTCATAACTCTTTCCGGAAAAATGCGGGGCTCCGCCGAGCCCCGCTCAAGTGCTCAAGGTTGTTATCCACCAATGAGAGTAGAAATGTTCGAAAAGAATCGCGGGCGTCGTTCCGCTCGTGTCGATCTTTTCGTTGATTTCATCTGAATGGACCTTTTGAATTCAGCCTACCCGGCAAGCCTGCTCGAAATGTTCGAAAAGACGCCGACAACGCTGCTCGATATGTTGGGATTGGCAACCATAATGGCGATTGCGATTAGAACGAGCATCACCGCGTACTCTACCGTGGTCACTCCCTTTTCCCGTTTACGTTTCGCTTCCGACACCGGAAGCGTTGTTTCGCTATTCTCGATTTTTCCGTCGAACTCCATACGAATTTCATCTCCTTAAGTGTGTTGGGTTACCCGGTGCTTGCGCTGCCGCATCAGCTACCAGTGAGTTGCATACTAGAACAAGGCTGAAATCAGCGGTATGGTCCGATGGTGCCTTACGATAGTGCCGTTGGTGCCGGGCTCGCGCGGCTAATGATTCAAAGCTCAAGAAGAGGATTGAAAATTGATGATGACTATGATGACTAAGGATTAATCGGGTTCGTAAGTCGCAGATCTTCAAGGAAGGCCGTCCTTACCAAACCAGGGGAATCAAACGCCACTTCGTGTGGACAGCGTAGCGGGAATAGTCCGGGTACTGAAACAGAACTGCTTCTTCATAATGAATACGCAGCAGTTGAAAGGCGGTACCAATCGCCAGGACTGCGATGTTATACACACTAGCGTTGTTTATCACAAACCCTATGATGTCGATAGTGTAGGCGAAGTACAGGGGGTGCCGGACAAACCGGTAACAGCCGGAAGATTTAACCTCGCGGTGGGCAGGCAAGATTCCGAAGCTCCGGTTGAGTGAAACCAGGGCGGCAATCTGGAAGATAATGCCGGTGATTTGTAAAAAGTCCCCCACAAGAACATCTGCAGACCCGGCAGGGAAAAGCGCGAGCGGCATGAAAGTCCCACCGGTCGTTGCCAGCACGGCCAGAGGCGAGCGCCCGACTTTTTGCGGATCTTTCCGAAACATCGCAAATGCGCAGCAGAGAAACGACATCACCACCACCAGCAAATGACTCAGGCGCGGCTGCTCCAGAAGAGCTCTCCAATAGCGCAAAAAAAACAGGCAATAGAGTCCTGCCAGTAAGACGTTTGCCAACGCAAACCTCAAGTGTTTGTTCAAAATCAGCCAACTTGCGGAGGCGCTATTGAGCTTTTGGAACCACATGTAGTTGTACCTGACGCGCGTTTTTAGCCAATCCCTGCCGCACCGCAAACAAAGCGAGCTCGACGCGATTGCTGACAAGAAGCTTGTCGAAGATCCGTGTCATATAGTGCTTTACTGTAAACGGGCTAATACCCAGCTTTTCAGAGATCTCCTTGTTGCCCAGTCCATGTACCACGGCTTGCACGATTTCCATTTCTCTGGCGGTCAGACCGAAATGAACTAAGGGATTCTTCGCCGAGGCATCGCGTCCCGGCATCATCTGAATAAGGTCGTCAATCACTTCACGCTTTATCCAAATCTCTCCGGCAATGACTGCCCGGATACTCTTAAAAAGAGTTTCAGAAGCTGCATATTTTCGAACGATCCCGTA
>Ga0209056_10008066_pt1 | contig 10815 bp, 7 predicted proteins | sample GraSoiAngelo_114_FD_185876 | JGI IMG/M metagenome (GOLD analysis project Ga0209056, IMG submission 185876) | Grasslands soil microbial communities from the Angelo Coastal Reserve, California, USA - 14_0903_13_40cm (SPAdes) (version 2) | ecosystem: Environmental > Terrestrial > Soil > Grasslands ...
ACTACCTCAAGGAAGGCGAGGAACTCGTCGAGGAGCCCTTTCAGCGGCTCATCGGTCTCAAACAGTTAACCGCGTACCGCTACAACGGGTTCTGGGCCTGCATGGACACGTTCAAGGACAAGCAAGCGTTCGACGACATGGACGCTCGCGGGGATACTCCCTGGCAGGTCTGGAAGTCGGCTGGGGGAGGGCGCTCCTTGCAGGGTCGGATGGGGGGTCAAAATGCTCGGACCGCAATCGATGCCGACCAGAATGGCAAAGGTAACACTTTTGCGAAAATCTCCCGTAAGCGCATACTTAAAACTAAATAAATGGATTTGGAGGCGTCTCCCGCCTTCCTTGACTACCTTGCCTCCATTCCGCTCATACGGAAATCTCCTCCAAAGGTTGGTTCGGATCAGCACCGCGCGGCGCCAGTATTTCGGGACCTTTTTTTTACGGAACCGTCCCCAACTGGAACTGATCCGCCGTTTGTCGAATCAAAGGGGCCTTGGTTTCACGTTGAAAATAGCGTTCCTGGGATGCAGCAATGGAGCTGAGGTTTACTCCATCCTCAGGACGATCCGCTCCAGAAGGCCGGACCTCAAAGTCATCGCTCATGCCGTGGATATCTCAAAGGAAATTTTAGAAGTGGCCCAGAACGGCGTGTATTCGCTCAAGGCTCCCCAATTGGTGGGGGAACCGATTTTTGCTCGCATGAACGGAGACGAACTGCAGGACATGTTTGACGTTGACAGAGCAAGAGACGAGGTAAGAATTAAAACATGGCTCAAGGAAGGGATCATCTGGCATCTGGAAGATGCCGCTTCCCCGGAGCTACTTAATGTTGTGGGACCGCAGGATATGGTGGTCGCCAACAACTTTCTCTGCCATATGACTCCGCCGACTGCAGAGAGATGTCTGCGTAACATTGCGCACTTGGTAACTCCCACTGGATATCTGTTCGTTTCAGGAATCGATCTCGACGTACGAACCAAGGTTGCGCTGGATCTAGGCTGGAGACCCATTCAGGATTTAATGGAAGACATTCACGATGGCGATCCTTCAGTAAGAGGTGATTGGCCCTGGCGATACTGGGGGCTGGAACCTTTCAATAAAAGAAGGCGCGATTGGAAACTCCGGTATGCCTCGGCTTTCCAGTTGGGTGTACAATGCGAGGGACAAATCTCATCCCCCCAGACTGGCTCTCGCACTTTAGAAAGGGATTCTAAACCCAAGAAGACTTATCCTTTGAAGATTAGCCTCTTTGGGAACTTTGGCCAGGGTAACCTGGGCAACGATTGTACTCTCCAAGCAATCCTTTATAATCTCCGCCAGCGCCGGCCAGATGTTGAATTGAACTGTATCTGCACGGGCCCGGAGGCCATCGCGACAATTCACAACATCGCTGCTGTTCCGATCCACGACATTTTCGTCACACCGGGGCTGCTTCGCAGTAACCCACTGGCGAGATTCCTGCGGAAAGTCTTTATTGGGATACCACACGAGCTATACCGATGGCTTAAGGCCTTTAATACCCTAAAGGGCACAGACATGTTTATCGTGCCAGGGACCCAATTCCTGTCAGACAATCTTACGGGACCTTTTGGTTGGCCCTATATGGCCTTCAAATGGTCGATCGCCGCAAAGCTACGGCGGTGTAAACTCCTCTTTGTGAGCGTGGGCGTGGGACCGCTACGCCACCCCCTGAGCAGGTTTTTCGTCAAATGCGTCCTCTTGCTCGCAGACTATCGCTCCTACCGAGACGACTTGTCCAGACAGTACATGCGTCGCATTGGCTTCGACTCGACTCATGACCCGGTCTATCCCGATCTAGCTTTCAGTCTGCCTATGCCTCCAATACCGCGAGAGGGCCATTGCACCACGGGGAAGCCTGTCATCGCCGTGGGCGTTAAGGATTATCACGGCCAATACGGTCCATGGCCTCTACAGCACCACCCTGACGATATTTACCGCCATTACCTCGACAAGGTTACCGCTTTCGTGGCTTGGTTGCTTGAACATTTGTATACTGTCCGCCTCGTGATTGGCGACGCGTCCTACGACACTCAAGTGCTAGCGGATCTCAGAAAGTCACTAAATGAGAGGAACGTCAAACACGAAAATCTTCAGGTTATCGATGAACCGATCGAATCGCTGGAACAGCTGGTTTCACAGCTGGCAACGAGCGACATCGTCGTGTCGCCTCGCTTTCATAACGTAGTGCTGGGCCTGTTGCTTAATAAGCCGGTTATTTCACTTTCCTACCATGACAAGTTTGTTTCGTTGATGGACGGGGTAGGATTGGCTAAATACTGCCAACCTATTGATCATCTAGATGTCGATGAGCTGATCGATCAGTTTATCGAAATCGAAAAGAATGCAGAAGACCTAAGGCCTTTCATTAGCCAAAAGACTGAAGAGTATCGTAAGGCTTTGGATAAACAGTATACTGCCATCCTCAAGGATGTCTAAGCCGCGCTTATGTAGGCCTCACCGAACAGGTTGTGAACCTTCTCTCTTCCCCTAACCCCCACTTGTGGGGCGAATAGGTTACTCCGAGAATACTTTGCTGACTCTGGTTTCCTTGGAGGTTATCCGAAGACAAGCTTTGGGCACTTTGTACCTTTGGGACCAACCGGAACTTGGATTGGTTGGCCGGCTGTCAGATTACACGGCACAGGGTTCTACCATTAAGCTTCAGGCTATGCACCAAGTAAGGGCAGTGAGATTTAGTCCGTGCTGTACGAATCGGCTCGGAACGGCCTGACCTGCAAAGCATCAGGAATGCCGCGGAGATGTTGCGGTACAAAGAGAGAACATCACGAAATCCGCACGAGTCGTCGGATGTACTGTATAAGTGCAATGCGATGAGCTCTCAAATAAAGGCACAACCTTACCAAGCCTTGTTCGCTACGGAGCACATCGAGCACGATTTGAAGGAGAAATCCATCCGTGGTGGCTTTTACACCATGTGCTCGGAAGGAATTTCGGCTGTTTTACGAGTCGGGTCAATTGCCATCCTGGCGAGGATACTTGTTCCTGAACACTTTGGCCTTCTAAGCATGGTCACCGCTCTTACAGCTTTTGCGGAAAGGTTTCAGGATCTTGGCCTGTCACTCGCCACCGTCCAACAAAAACGCATAACTCATGAACAAGTGAGCACACTCTTTTGGATAAATCTCGTGTTTGGGGCGATTCTAACGTTAGGGATTGCTGTTCTGTCCAACCTGATTGCCTGGTTTTACGGCGATGCCCGTCTTATCTGGATTACTGTCGCAATTGCGTCAAGTTTTTTTTGGAGCGGTTTGACCGTCCAACATCAGGCCATTCTCAGGCGCCAGATGCGATTCGCCCAAATTGCGGGAATCAATTTAGGAGCAAACGCTCTAAGCATCGTTGTAGCAATATATTTAGCCGTCAACGGCTCTGGATACTGGGCTCTGGTATGGCGAGAGGTCGCCAGAAGCGTCTTTATCACAATTGGAACTTGGGCTGTATGTCCCTGGATGCCTGGCGCACCTGCCCCTTATCGTGAAGTGAGGTCAATGATAAAGTTTGGAAGAGATATTTGCGGGTTCAATATCATCCATTTCTTTGCGAGCAGCTTTGATCAGGTCCTAATAGGCAAAGTGTATGGTGCAGAGCCCTTGGGATTTTACAGACAGGCATGGCAACTGATGTTTGTACCGATCAGTCTGCTCCAATACCCCATTCACTACGTTGCCGAGTCGACGCTGAGCGTCCTTCAGAGTAATCGAGAAAAGTACAGAGAATGTTATCAAAAAATATTGACTCTCGTAAGTTTCGTGTCCATGCCGCTAGCGGTGTATCTATTCCTGTACGCAAAAGACATCGTGTTGTTGGTGTTAGGACAGAAATGGTTGCCGGCAAGTGAGCTGTTTCAAATTTTCTCTATCCTAGCCTTCGTCGCGCCTCTATCGAATACAACTGGGTTTGTCATGATTACCTGTGGCCAGTCCAAAAGGTATTTGCTTGTTGGTGTGTTGAATGCGTTAACCTTAATACTGGCGTTCTGTATAGGGATCATGTGGGGTGCACGGGGGGTAGCCATCGGCTATGTGGCAGCTACGTGCATTATGTTTGTGCCTTCCTTATGGATAGCCTTCAGGGGAACCCCAATAACGTTGTGGCTGTTTTTCCGTACGATTCTCAGGCCCATGTTTGCAAGCGTCATAATGGCAGTGGTGTTAGCCTTGTATTCCAATATCATCGTGTTAGACAGCAGCGCGGAGGCAATCGGAACGTCTCTAGTCATAGCCGTGGCTCTATATGTAGGAACGTGGGCGGTAATACCGGGTGGCCGGAGAACACTGATGGAAATGTTGTCCTATGTGCTCGTCATTAGCGAGTCTCAGAGAATGCAGAGACAAGCCCAATGGACATGAGACAATTGCTCAGTAGAATGTGTCGCAGAATCCATTCGCATGCGTTAGTTGTGGATCGATGACGGGAGGCAGGCCCATAGCCTCAAAGCGGCAGGTCAAGCCGCGGATTTGTATGCCGACATTCTCGGCCTTTGCCCGGAATGTCTTCCGAGCGGGATCATACGAGGCTGAAGACGTGCTCGTGGGCTGTGATGATGTCGACTTAATTCCCTTGGAGGCTACCAACGGATTCGCGTTTAGAGAGAAGTGGCTGATGCGGTTTGTCTACCACGACGTGTCCCGGAGGTTGGTGTCCCTCAACCCGGGACTCAGGCCGGTGCGCCTGACGAGGGATTACGACGTTTTTATGCTTGTGTGCCCATACTGGCGCGATGTGTGGTATGCCAACGCCATCCAAGGATGGCGGGATCATTGCAGGACCAGCGTCTGCTGGATTGACGAACTGTGGGCAGACGACGTGCGACAGCTTCAGTACTGGCTGCCTGTTCTAAGCAGGTTTGACCACGTGATAGTAGGAATAGACGGGTCAGGCAAAGACCTCGGCGATGCCATCGGGCGTCCTTGTCACGAGATCCTCTCGGCGGTGGACACGATCCGCTTCAGCCCCTATCCGAACCCACCAGCACGGGTTGTTGACGTTTGCAGTATCGGGCGCCGACTGGATGGGATACACCGAGCTCTGCTCAACTTAGCGGCTCGCAAGGAGATGTTCTACATTTACGACACGCTAGTTAACGCGGGTAACAGCGAGATACCTGACTACCTCCTGCATCGCGATCTTCTCTCCAACATGGCGAAGCGGAGCCGCTTCTTTATGGTGGCGCCGGGGAAGGTGAATTCCCCGGAGGAAACCCACGGTCAGATCGCTATTGGCCGTCGCTATTTCGAGGGATTGGCGGCGGGCGCAGTCCTGGTCGGGCAAGCGCCTGATTGTGGGGCGTTCCGCCGGCATTTCGATTGGCCGCACGCGGTCATCGAAATCCAGCCTGACGGTTCCGACGCAGTGGAAGTAGTTTCGAGACTGTCGGCCGAGCCCGAGCGGCTCCGAGAGATCGGTTGTCGAAACGCTGAGGAAGCGCTCCGGCGTCATGACTGGGTCTATCGTTGGAAAGAGATCCTTGGTATCGCAGGGCTGAAGCCGACACCGGCGATGGAGGCGCGGGAGAAGCGACTAGGGGAGTTGGCAGAGCTGGCAAGGGAGAGAGGTTCGGTGAGCGTGTGAGGAAGCACCTTGGCTGCAAAGCGGACTGAAAAGAGACCATCATAATGCCTCACCTCGTTTCAATTCTGATACCCGCTTATAATGCGGAAAAATGGATAGGGGATTCCATAAAATCAGCCCTCAGCCAAACATGGCCTCAAACGGAGATCATTATAGTTGATGACGAATCTTCGGACAATACCCTGCATATTGCCAAACAGTATGAATCTCGTTCAGTCAAGGTGTTAACCCAGCCGCACGCCGGTGCTAGTGCCGCACGGAACAAAGCTCTGTCCTTTGCTCAGGGAGAATACATTCAGTGGCTTGACGCTGACGATCTGCTGGCACCAGATAAGATATCCAAACAACTCCGACTGACCAATAGCGGGCGGGACTCCCTGACCCTACTGTCATCAGCCTACGGAAGCTTTTATTTCCGCCATGAAAAAGCCAAATTCCAACCTAATTCGCTCTGGCGGGATCTAACGCCTATAGATTGGCTTTTGACGAAATTCATGGAAAATGCGTGGATGATTCCATCAGTATTTCTTGCCAGCCGGAGGCTGTGCGATTCAGCGGGACCTTGGAATACTAACCTGTCTTTGGATGATGATGGCGAGTATTACGCACGGGTCGTTGCCTCCAGTGAACAAGTAAAGTTTATCAAAGAAGCGAAAAGCTATTACAGAGTCGGCAACTTCAGGAGCCAAAGTCACAGAGCATCTGACAAAGCGTGTCGGTCGTTACTCACTTCGCAGACGTTATCCATCCGTGTCTTGTTGTCACTGGAGGATAGCGATCGAACAAGGCTCGGTTGCCTACGCTATCTACAAAGCTTTTTTTACCTGTATTATCCCGAGATGGACTTTCTAGTAGATGAAGCCAGGCGCCTTGCTAGATCTTTAGGAGGGGAGTTACTGCCCCCCACGTTCAGTTGGAAGTATTCATGGATTAAGATGCTGCTCGGATGGAAGATGGCTAAGGCGAGTCAGGTGACGATACCAAGAATCAAAGTAGTGGGTCTGAGAACGTTGGATATGTTGCTTCACAAACTTGAAAACGGTTTCACTGGCCAGCCCCTATATGAGAAGAAAGGAATGAGAATGTCATGAGCACGGGTGAGACTCCGTTTCTCGATCTTGTTACTGTTCACCGCGAACTCCGGGAAGAGCTGCGCTCGGTTTTCGAGACCGCGCTCGACACCGCCGGGTTCGTTGGTGGCCCTCTGGTCCAGGCATTCGAGCGCGACTTCGCGGCGTTCTGCGAGTCTCAGTTCTGCGTTGGCACGGCCAGCGGCACCGACGCCCTGCGTCTCGCGCTGGTCGCGGCGGGCGTCCGACCCGGAGACACCGTGGTGACGGTGCCGCTCACCTTCATCGCCACCACGGAGGCAATCTCTCAGGCGGGCGCGTGGCCGGATTTCGTCGACATCGATGAACGCACCTACACCATGGATCCTGAGAAGCTGCGCGCCTACCTGGAGACCGAATGCACACCAAATCCGGAGACGGGCCGCGTGGTGAGCAAGCGCACTGGCGGCCCAGTGACGGCAATCATCCCCGTGCACTTGTACGGGCAGATGGCCGACATGGACCCCATCCTCGAGCTGGCAGTCCGGTATGACCTGATCGTCATCGAGGACGCCTGCCAGGCGCACGGCGCGGAATACCTCTCGAACAAAGAGCACCGCTGGCGCAAGGCCGGATCGATGGGTCGCGCCGCAGCGTTCAGCTTCTACCCCGGCAAGAATCTGGGCGCCTGCGGTGAAGCGGGAGCCGTCACCACCGACGACGAGCGACTGGCACGGCGCTGCCAGATGCTACGCGACCACGGCCAGTCGAAGAAGTACTTCCACGACATGGAGGGATACAACGGCCGGCTCGACGCCATCCAGGCGGGTTTCTTGCGGGTGAAGCTTCGTCATCTCGCGAAATGGAACGAGCAGCGCCGGGAGCTGGCACGCGCCTACGACAGGCTCTTCGCCGACGCCGAGGGGACGGTCATCCTTCCACACGTTCCATCCTGGTCGCGACCGGTCTACCATCTCTATGTAGTGCGGGTCGCAGACCGCGAGCTCCTCCAGACGGACCTGGCCGCCGCCGGCATCGGAACGGGCATCCACTACCCGATCCCGCTTCACCTCGCGAAGGCCTACGAGGCTCTCGGCTTCCGTCGGGGTGACTTCCCCGTCGCCGAGCAGGCCGCGTCCCAGGTGCTCTCGCTCCCGATGTTCCCCGGGCTCTCTCTTGAGCAGCAGCGCCGCATAGTCACCGAGGTGCTCCAGTCCATGCCGGTAAGAGGGAGCGGCGGGCTTAGATAGCGCAACGGATGATTGGTGTGCAGCATGGACTACTGGTTCGGTCTGCACGTCGCGGGAATCTTGGAACCTAGAATTCGAGAGGCTGAAGAGAGGGTTTTGCTGTGAGATCAAGCCTCGTTGATCTGCTGAGGATCCTGGCCATCTCACTGGTGCTAAACCAGCACTCGGCCATGTGGTTGGTCCAATCATGGCCCCCTGTGTACCACGTAAAAGGCTTTTATGTTAGCTGGGGCCAACTGGGAGTCACGATCTTCCTTCTGGTCAGCGGCATTGCGCTGCGGTTGAATGATCGCGGCCAAGGGGTCGCGGCATTTTATACCCGCCGGCTCCAGCGGATCTATCCAGTTTATTGGATGGTCCTAGCGCTCTCGCTTGCCATGGGGCTGATGTTTCATTGGGACAACTTCCCAAAGGATTGGGTGGAAGGTGCTCTCACCATAACGGGGTTCTGTGCTTTTGCTGGCCTATTGGGTTGCTGGCTCACGCCTGCATGGTTCATTGGTCTGATTCTCTCGCTCTATGCGGTTTACCCCTGGCTCTCCCGCGTGATGAATCGAGCCCCACGGATCACCCTGGTGGCCTTGCTCTTCATCAGCCTTGCCTCTCGGCTGACCGTCGATGACTATCTCCCGAACTTTCCGACAGAGTGGTTCCCGCTTTGCCGAGTGTTTGAATTCGGCTTGGGGATCTACCTGGCTCAAGAGGTGCGGCTCGCGCCGGCACTCCGATGGAGAGCACCAGCCCCCATGAGCAGGATCGTGGAAATCCTCAGTGAGCTGTCGTTCCCCGCCTTCTTGATTCACTGGCTCTTTCGGAACGTCTATTTGCATCTAGGCCCACCGCTGCACGTCTTAATGTTCCTGATCATGACCATGAGCGTCAGCTACGTGGTTCTGTCAATTGATTCCTATCTGCAACGGGCCCTCTTCGGGGCTGCGCGTGGCTCCTGTTCACCTGTCGGCTTTAAGCTTTCGGTGGTCCGGAAGGCCTGGACCTCTTTGTGGGAGAGGTCGCTGCCGTCGAATCCCATGCGTGATCCCTAGGCTCTTTCCGCGACATCATCGAGCGTCCCCCTTTCGAAGCACGCGGTCATCGTGACTGAGAAAGAGTCCATTTGCATGGCAACCTATAGAGGCACCAATCGATGTCACACGCATGTGCCGTGAGCACCTTTCGAACCGCCTCGAGCACCTCGAACCTTCGAGGAAAGCGTGTAGCAGTCGTCGTGTTTTCCACTTATCCGTTTGACCCACGATCGCGCCGAACTGCAGAGGCCCTCGCGAAGGAGCGTATGAACGTCGACCTCGTATGTCTCATGGAAGCCGGAAGGGAGCCGAAGCGTGAGACGTTGAATGGCGTCGACATCCTCCGCGTTCCACTCAAGCGCCGCCGTGGCGGCATATTCAGTTATGTCTTTAAGTATCTGGCTTTCCTCCTCATTTCCTCAATCATCCTCGCCGTGCGCTCGGTGACCCGGCGCTATGACCTTGTCTACGTGCATAATATGCCCGATATCCTCGTCCTGAGCGCGCTGATACCTAAGGCCTTCGGAGCGAAGGTGATCCTCGATCTGCGCGATCCGATGCCCGAACTGATGATGACAATTTTCAACCTTCACCAAGACACGCTACCCGTTCGGATCCTTAAGCGACTCGAGAAGTGGAGCGTCCAACTGGCTGATCTGACGCTCACGGTCAACCTCGCCTGCCAAAAGCTGTTCACCTTGCGCAGCTGCCGTCCGGAGAAGCTTCGCGTCATAATGAATTCTCCCAATGAGGAGATCTTCGAATTTCGGCCGCCGCGCTCGCTCACCTCGACGCCTCACCCTCCGAGCAAGCCCTTCGTGATTATGTACCATGGGTCCTTGGTCGAACGAAACGGCGTCGATCTCGCGGTCGACGCGCTCGCACGAGTACGACAGACTGTGCCCGCCGCGGAGCTCAGGATTTACGGTCATCCGACTCCGTTTCTTGAGCGCGTGATGGAGTCGGTCCGCGCGAAGGACCTGCATGACGTGGTTCATTATCTGGGCCTGAAGCGAGCAGAGGACATCGTCGATGCGATCGAAGAGTGCGACCTGGGTATCATCCCGAATCAGCGAAACGTGTTCACGGAGATCAACACGCCGGTACGGATCTTCGAGTATCTGGCCCTGGGTAAGCCAGTGATTGCTCCGCGGTCGGCGGGCATCCAGGACTACTTCAAGGACGAGTCTCTCCTTTTCTTCGAGCTTGGGAACGCGGAGGACCTCGCACGAAAAATCGAATATGTCTACTTCCACCCCAGCGAAGCGGTTGAGATCGTCAAACGAGGGCAAGGGGTTTATCTGGCCCACTCCTGGCGCCAGGAGAGGCTGCGCTTCGTGGATCTCGTGGGTGAGCTCCTGAGCAGCGAAGGTCGGCCGGAAGCGCTCGCGAAGTCGCAATAGTGAGGAGGAAATGAGCCGTCACTGCTCGTATCTGCCATACGTGCTGATCACCCCTGCCCGTAACGAAGAGGCGTTCATTGAGAAGACGATTCGGTCAGTGATAGGTCAGACTGTCTTACCGGCGAAATGGGTGATAGTCGATGACGGATCGACAGACTCTACGGCGAGCATTGTAGAACGCTATCTCGCACGGTATGAGTGGATCGAAATGATTCAGATGCCGAGACACCGAGACAGAAGCTTTGCTGCTAAAGTCTCCTCGTTCAATGCGGGTTATCAGAGAGTCACAGGCCTCCCATATGAGATTATCGGTAACCTCGATGCGGATGTTTCATTTGACGAGGACTATTGCGAGTTTCTCTTGAGTAAATTCAGAGACGATTCCAATCTCGGCGTGGCGGGAACGATTTACAGAGAAGAAGGCTACAGCTCGGAGACAGACAGTTTCGAGGGGCACAACTTCGTCTCTGGTCAATGC
>Ga0209056_10008068_pt1 | contig 10813 bp, 9 predicted proteins | sample GraSoiAngelo_114_FD_185876 | JGI IMG/M metagenome (GOLD analysis project Ga0209056, IMG submission 185876) | Grasslands soil microbial communities from the Angelo Coastal Reserve, California, USA - 14_0903_13_40cm (SPAdes) (version 2) | ecosystem: Environmental > Terrestrial > Soil > Grasslands ...
CCCCCAAAGCCTCGGAACTGCGGACGCTCTGCCGATTGGAAATCGGCGATAGAGCAGGTTGGAAACCTGCGCTACGTTCAGGGGCGCCCGCCCGGAAAGAACGCCCGGTTGCGCGGCGGTTTGTGAGTTGCCGGGCGCAGCGCCGGCGTTAAACTGGGCGCGTGATTCGGAACATCATTTTCGACTGGTCCGGGACGCTGGTGGACGATTTGCCGGCGGTGTGGCGGGCGAACAACTACGTTTTCAAACAGGCCGGCGTAATGGAACTGACCCTCGACGAGTTTCGTGCCGCGTTTTGCCTCCCGTTCAAAAACTTCTACAGCCGCTACGTTCCAAGCGTTTCGCTGCCGCAACTGGAGCAATGGTTTCACAGTCATTTCCGGGAAGTTCAGCACCTCGCCCGCGAACTGCCGCACGCGCGCGAAATGTTGCTCTTTTGCCGCGCGCACGGCCTGCGCACCTTTCTGCTGAGCACCATTCATCGCGACCATTTCGCCGCTCAGTCGGCGGCGACCACCTTTGATCGCTTCCTCGACCACGCCTACCTGGAGGTTTGGGACAAGCGAACGAAGATTTTGGAAATCCTCCAAAAGCACGAACTCACCGCGGGCGAGACGCTGTTCGTGGGTGACATGCAGCACGACATCGAAACGGCGCGGCACGGCGGAATTTTTTCCTGCGCGGTGCTCACCGGCTACAACCGGCTCGACCAATTGCGGGCGAGCGAACCTGATTTAATCGTCGAACATCTCGGTGAATTGCGGGAGGTCCTGGAGCGCAATGAATTTGAACTGAAACCGCGCGGCGCGGCTCATTCCGTTCAATTGGATGGCTGGCCTGTCGCCACGGTCGGTGCCCTCATCTTCAATGCCGCAGGTCAGGTGCTCATGATCCGCACGCAAAAATGGTCGCAGCTGTGGGGCATTCCCGGCGGGAAAATCAAACTGGGCGAGAGCGCGGTCGATGCCCTTCGTCGCGAAATCAAAGAGGAAACAAACCTGGAGATCGGTGACATCCGCTTCGTGCTCCTCCAGGATTGCATCCATTCCAGAGAATTTTATCGGGACGCCCATTTTGTTTTGCTGAATTACACCGGCCGCTGCGTTGGCGAGCCGCGGGTTCAACTGAACGACGAGGCCCAGGCGTTTCAGTGGGTCTGCCCGGACGAGGCGCTGACAATGGAGTTGAATCAACCGACGCGAATCCTTATCGAAACGGTGTTGAGGCAGAAGGCGCGGTGAGGTTCGAGCTGCGGCTGAACATTGCCATATCGTGCGCAGAATAAGCCGACATCCCGCTGCAGACCTGACGCTGAAGCGGGCTAAAGCCCGCGCTCCGGAGCGCGGCATTCATGCCGCTTCAACGGTCGTCGTGTTGGGGCATGTCGAAAATTTTATGCGCGTCTAATAGCCGCCGAGGTAGCGAGATGCGGGGTGGGCTGCGACGTCCGCCTCCTCACCTCGGCGGCTGCGCGTATTTGCACATGGACAAAATCATCATCAGCGACCTGGAAGTTTTTTATCGCGTCGGCGTCCCGGATGCGGAGCGGGCAAAACCGCAACGATTGCTCATCAGCGTGGAAATGACGCGAGACTTTGCGGCTGCTGCGACGGCAGATGATTTGACGAAGACGATCGACTACGACGCCGTGACGCGGCGCCTGCTCAAGTTTGGCGAGAGCCGGAGCTGGAAGCTGATTGAGAGGCTGGCGGCGGACATCGCAAAGATGATCCTGGCTGAGTTCGCGCTCGACACGGTTTCCGTCGAGGTCAAAAAATTTGTCGTTCCCGAAGCGCGTTACGTTGCGGTTCAATTGACGCGCCCAGTCGGCGATTGACCCTCTCCATGAACCGGCTGTCGGAGCGCGGACAGCCATGTCCGCACGAATCAAGTCCGAGGCACTCGCGGACAAGGCTGTCCGCGCTCCTGTCCGTCGCTGGTTCATGGTCCCGATGCGTGATTCTGAAATCGTGGAGGCTACCCATGAACCGCGTCTCCACCGGGACAATTGCATGTTGCAGGTGCAACACAGAATTGTCCTGGCCAGTTCATGGTTCAGATGCGCGATTGTGAGGTCGTGGAAGCTGTCCCGGAGGCCGTCACCTGGCCGACCGAGAGGCATTTAGCTTACTTTTCTGTTCGAGTTCCCAAACGGGGACGGGCAGCCAAGCGAGGCGATTTGAAAGAATGATGTCGTCTCCTGCAAAATTGCGCGCGTTCCAAACATTGCGCCTGCCAGGGTGTGGGCAATAGAGAGATACTTCATTTGTAGATTTATTATGTGCTGCTACTTCCAGCCAAGACGGTTCATGGGCCTCTTACGGCTTCGTGGCGGGCGCGAAGCCGGGCAGTTTTGTGAGCTGGGAACTGGCTTCGATGGGTGATTGGTGGTTGTTGACCGACAGCGCGGCGGCGGCGCCGGAGGCGTTGGCGGCGGCGGTGGAAGTTCCCGTGACGAGATACGCCTGGCCGCCGTAGAAAATGACGGCCGTTCCTGGAGCGATGAGTTTGACGAACGTCGCGTGGTTCGCATAGCTGTCGATGGTGCCATCCGGTTTGCCGGACGTGACGGCCAGCACGTCCGGCTTCGAAGCGGGAATCGTGAGCGCGGTGCCTCCGTCGTTGCCGGCGGCGGCGACGAGCAATATTCCCTGGTTGTGGGTTTGCGCCAAAACCGCATCCAAAAGCGGGCTGTCGCCATAGCCGCCGAGACTGAGGTTGATGATTTTTGCGCCTTTGTTGGCAGCCTGAATGATGGCGTCGGCCACGTCGAACATGGTGGTGCTGGTGTTGTTGCCGTAGGGGTCGACTGGTAGGAAGGCGAGGGGCGCAGAACCAGGGTCCTTAAGAGTCTTGCCGAGCGCATTCCAAAGCGTGTCCATCATCGCTGTGCCATGAGTCACTTGATTGGGATCGAGGTTTGCTTCGCCGGCGAGTGAAATTCCGTTCATGAGGTAAGCTGCCCAAGGCGCGCCGCGCGACTGAATGGCGGTGTCCACCAGCGCGACAATCAATTTGTCCGACGAATCCGGAGGGGCGAGTTTAAACGAAGGCGGTGGCGGCGAACTCAGCGCGAGGGGTTGCAACTGTCCCGGCGCCACCACCGAGAAGTTATTTTCGATTGAGGCGACGTCGCTGTCGTTCCCCAATTCGACGCGGGCATTTTGCGCGGCGGCGGCATCATCAAATTGCAGCCGGTAAGCGTTGAGGCCATCGAGCCGCCCGACGACTTTCGCGCCCAGCCGTTTTGCCAGCGCGTCGATGCTTTCCTTCGCGCCGGGTTTGAGTCTCACGATCAGTTCGTTCGGAATCGCTTTGCTCGCCGCTTCGGGCCTGGCCTTCCTCGCGACCTGGATCAATTGGGTGGCTTCGTGGACCGAGTTGCGGTAGATGAACAGTTTGACCGGCCCGTTCGTTTGCGGCAGGAGAGCGAAGTTCAATTCACCGAGTAAACGCCGGAGCGCTTCGGGCGGTTTGAGATTTTGGAACCGCGTCGTGACGGTGTATTCGGTATCCGGCTCGACGTAAATCTGCCAGTCCGTCGCCGAGGAGATCGACTCCAACACTTCGGACAAGGGCCACGACTCGATGTCGGCATCGACCTGATTCTTGTCCGTCCGCCACACCAACGAATCCGCGGCCCGGACCGGGTCGCCCGACTGAAGCAGGATGATGACTGCCAGGGCGGCCGCCCCAGACCAACTCTGAAAGAGTCTCTGCAAAAGGGGTAGTGCAGGCGACCCACCCGCACCGGTCGGCGACTCGACGGACGGAACAGGCCCGTGGTCTGTGCCACCCTCCGCTGAATTATCGGACGCGCGCTGGAGGCCTTCTTTCATCCGCGGTGAATCTACTCAAAAGAAGACACCGGCGCGACAAAAACGTTCTATCATTGCCACGCATGAAATCGTCGTCATCGGAAGTGCGCATTTGGCGGGGCTGAATCTGGTGTTTCATCCGACTTCAAACAGGTTCAGTGCTAACCGATTACGGCTGCAGCGGCGGACAGGCACGGAACCGTTTGAAGGAGGGCGCATCCTGCCACCACCATCATGCCGCTGGTCGATTCCCTCGCCCCACGACGGAGGAGTGGGGAGAGGCAAGGGAGAGGGAGCGGGGGCCTTCCACGATGGTGCTGTCCAAATGCGCCCTTTGACGGGAGTTTCCGACTTTCGTCTTGCGATGGGCCGCCATGATTTGTTACAAAAAGACCTACCTATGGCAGCAATCGGGCGGTTTCAAAAAGGCGACGAAATTTTCTACGCTAAAGTGGTTGACGGAGAACTATTCCGCTTACAAGGAGACGTGTTCGGGTCTCCGTCCTACGAAAAGAAGCCTGTTCCGCTGAAAGGAGTCAAAACACTCACGCCGGTGAACCCGTCGAAAGTCATCGCGGTCGGCTTGAACTACGCCGACCACGCGCGCGAATCCGGCAAGCCCATTCCCAAGGAACCGCTGTTCTGGTTGAAGGCGCCGACGTCGCTGCTGCCGGATGGCGGAAAGATCGAAGTTCCCTTTTCGCATCATCGCACCGATTTCGAAGCGGAGTTGGCGGTCATCATTGGCCGCCGCATTCGCAACGTCACGCCGGCCGCGGCCGCGCGTTATATTTTTGGTTACACGTCCGCTCAGGATGTCAGCGATCGCACGGTCCAGAACTCCGCTGCAAATCATTTGACACGTTCACGCCGCTCGGACCGTACGTCGAAACGAAGATCGATCCGCACGATTTGACCATCCAACTTTTCCAGAATGGTCAACTGCGGCAGAACTCGAATACGAGTCAGCTCATCTTCAACTGCTACCATCTCGTCAGCTTTATCTCGACGAACATGACGTTGCTGCCCGGCGACGTGATCCTGACCGGCACGCCCAGCGGGGTGGGGCCGATCGAATCCGGCGACCGCCTCGAAGTCCGCATCCAGGGACTTGCGCCGCTGGTCAATACCGTGAAATAACTTCCGATTTACGATTTACGATTTACGATTTGCGCATCGGGGAGAGATTTTGGAACGCAAATGGGCGCGTAAATTGCAAATCGCAAATCGCAAATCGTAAATCCCGATGCGCTGGTCTCAAACATTCGTTCCCACGCTGAAAGAAACGCCGGCCGACGCGGAAATCCCTTCGCACAAGCTGCTGTTGCGCGCCGGTCTCATCCGCAAGCTGACTGGCGGCCTTTACACTTTTCTTCCGCTCGGATTGCGCGCGCTCCGCAAGGTGGAGCAAATCGTCCGCGAAGAGATGGACCGCGCCGGCGCGATGGAAGTCCTGATGCCCGCTCTCCAACCGCCCGAAATCTGGCAGCGGAGCGGGCGCTACCAGACCGCCAGCGAGGTGCTGTTCCGGCTGCAGGACCACGCCAAACGCGAATGGCTCCTGGGTCCCACCCACGAAGAAGTCATCACCACCCTGGTGGCCGGTGAAATCAGTTCCTACCGCCAGCTGCCGAAGAATTTCTATCAGATTCAAACCAAGTTTCGCGATGAAATCCGCCCGCGCTTCGGCCTCATGCGCGCCAGGGAATTCATCATGAAGGACGCCTACAGCTTTGATGCGACCGATGAGGCCGCGCAGATCAGCTACCGGAAAATGTACGATGCTTATGCGCGCATTTTTCAGCGGTGCGGACTCAAGACGATTCCGGTCGAGGCCGATACCGGCGTGATGGGCGGCAAATTCTCGCACGAATTCATGGTCCCGGCCGAGACCGGTGAAAACGAAGTCGTTTACTGCGAAGGTTGCGGCTACGCGGCCAACATCGAGAAGGCGACCAGCGCTGCGGCGAAATCCGAAATCCGAAATCCGAAATCCGAAATTGAAAAGTTCGCGACGCCGGACGTCCTCACCATCGAAGCACTCACCCAGCCGCCTCACGATGTCCCCGCCGGCAGCCAAATCAAGACACTGGTCTACCTCGTCGAGAGCAAACCGGTTCTTATCCTGCTGCGCGGCGATCATCAATTGAATGAAGCGAAGCTGGTCGGCGTTCTGGGGACGACTCAGTTTCGCGCCGCCACCGCCGAGGAAATTTTCGCTGAACTCGGCGCGCATCCGGGCAGCCTCGGCGCTGTCGCCGCGACTGTTAAGTCGCGGAAAATCCCGGTTTACGCCGACGAAGCCTTGCGCGGCGCCGTCGGGATGACCACCGGCGCGAATGAAGACGGTTTCCATCTGCGCAATGTTTCGATTGATCGCGACATTCAGGTTTCGCGCTGGGCCGACTTGCGGCTGGTTCAGGCGGGCGAAGCCTGCGCTCAATGCGGTCAGCCGCTCAAAGTCCGCCGGGCGATTGAAGTCGGCCACGTCTTTAAGCTGGGCACAAAATACAGCGAGGCGCTCGGCGCGCTGTTCCTCGACGAGGCCGGCAAACAACAGCCGGCCATCATGGGCTGCTACGGCATCGGCGTGACGCGCACGCTTCAGGCCATCATCGAGCAGTGCAACGACAGGGACGGCATTATCTGGCCGGTGTCGGTTGCGCCTTACGCGGTTTGCATCACGCCGTTGACCGTGACTGCGGACAGTCCGGTGATAACTCTGGCCGAAAAAATCTACACGGAACTTTCCAGTCGAGGAGTGGAGGTCATCCTCGACGACCGCGAGGAACGCCCCGGCGTGAAATTCAAAGATTCCGAGTTGATCGGCTTTCCGATACGCATTGCCATCGGCGAAAAGTCGCTGGCTAAAGGCGAAGTGGAGTTGAAACCCCGCGCCGGCTCGCTGCTGGCAATAAAGCCGGACGCGGTCGTGACTACAATCCTGGAACTGCTTCGGTCCTAGTCCGGAAAGCCCATACCGTAGCGCAGATAATCTGCCGTATGGCAGACAGGTGTGTTGGGGGTTCGTCCTCGTTCTCGAACTCGTCCCTCGACTGGCCGATTCGGTTTCGGAGGACGAGCACGAGGACGATCTGGCTGACTCAATTCCGCGTTCCGCACTCCGCACTCCGCATTTGAAAGTGAGCCTCCTTATGTCGCCTGCTACGGTTCATGGCTCCGATGCGCGCCAACAAGATCGGTCTCCGTGGCCGGTGTGCGCCAAGACGCACAGTTGACCGTGTCACTCCCTGCTGCTATTTTAGCGGCAAGCCCAAAACGCCGACGAGACGAGTAATCCCGGCGTAAACCAACAACCATTGAGCATTATGAGAACATCAAAATGCGTCCACTCTGTAAGGCAATTCTTCGGACGTGCCTTTACCCTGATCGAGCTGCTGGTGGTGATCGCCATCATTGCCATCTTAGCCGGCATGCTGTTGCCCGCCCTGGCCAAAGCCAAAACGAAAGCTCAAGGCATCGGTTGCCTGAGTAACGGCAAGCAATTGATGCTGTCATGGCGTCTTCAATCAGATGACAGCAACGATATTCTCCTGGCCGCCGAGGACGGCTTCGAGCCGGCTCGAAGCAATTGGTGTTCGGGCTGGCTGGATTTCACAAGCGCGCGCGTGAACTGGGACGTTAACAACGATATTGCCAGGAGTCCATTCTGGCCGTACACCGGCAAGAGCACCGGGATTTACAAGTGTCCCGCGGACAGAGCCATGGTCAAGAACAACAAGGGCGAGCGCGTGCCCAGGATCCGGAGCATTTCGATGAGCCAGGTGTTCGGCCACGGTGACTGGCTCCCCAGCAGTGTCTGGCGCACCTACGACAAGCAGTCGGTCGTTGTGACACCAACCAAGACGTGGGTCTTCGTAGATGAACATCCGGACAGTATTAATGACGCCGCCTTTGCCAATAAATGTGACGGCGCGGATAAACCAGGCACGGCGCAAATCATTGACATGCCCGCCAGCTTTCACAATGGCGCTTGCGGCTTTTCTTTCGTGGATGGCCATGCAGAAATCCACAAATGGCGGGGGTCCAAGATCAAAAACTCGCGCGTCCACTACGTCATGATGCCGCTACCTATCGGCGCTGCCGGCGACTCATGGGTGGACGTGAGTTGGATGGCCGAAAACTCGACGGTGCCAAAAAAGTAAAAGGACCTCAAAAATTTGGACGTGTGTTGGGGCCACGAACCCTCGCGTAGTGGCGTCTCGTCAGAGCGCCGCAATTCCTGGGACAACAGCTAGCTTAGCTTAGCTAGCGGCGGGGGGAAGCCTTTGGTGCGTGCATTGTCCTTTGGAAGTGCTGCAAGTTAATGACAAGCCGCGCTTCGATCGCCAATCGATTTGTTGGCAGGGAGCGTGTCGGGATGCCTCCAGGAACCCTGTGCGTCTGAACGCACAGTTGACTCTAAAACCCGGTCGGTCTAACGTTTCCGCAATGCCCTATCCCGTCTTTCGGTAGGAACAATTTAGATCTTATGCGAACACTAAGAACTCCTATTCCTGCGTCACCGAGGATTCTGCGCCCCCATGGTTTCACGCTCATTGAATTGTTGGTTGTCATCGCCATTATCGCGATCCTTGCGGGTCTCCTTTTACCGGCGTTGGCCAAGGCCAAAACCAAAGCCCAAGGCATCCTGTGCATGAGCGACACAAAGCAGTTGATGCTGGCGTGGTACCTATATGCAACCGACAACAACGATATTCTAGTTCCCAATGAAGACAATGCCAGCGGCGGCTGGATTCGAGGGTGGCTCGACTATAATGGCGCCACGGACAACACAAATATTCTGTATCTGATTGATGTCAGGTACGCGAAGCTCGCACCATATACTCAAACTCCCGGGCTTTATAAGTGCCCTGCGGATCAAAGCAAAAGCCGGGGGCGCACAGGACTTCCGCGAGTTCGAAGTCTTTCCATGAGCCAGGCAGTGGGTACCAAATTGAGTGCCGGCAGTCCTCCGGTTGACGGCCCGTGGCTTACAGGCAGTTACGGCCAGAACAGTGCAACGCGAGGTCCATACAGGACCTATGGAAAGCTGAGCCTCATCACCGATCCATCTCCGGCAAATCTATGGATCCTCCTGGATGAACATCCTGACAGTATTAATGATGGCGGCATGGCCGTGGCGCTTTGGGCGTCCGCCAGTTCAACTAAATGGATTGATGTTCCGGCCACCTACCATAATGGGGCGTGTGGTTTGTCGTTCGCCGATGGACACTCGGAAATTCACAAATGGCTTCGGCAGGACGGAATCCCAAAAATCAAATACCAAACGATGAGTGGACTGATAAGTGTTCCGAATAATCCAGACGTAATCTGGATGGCAAAAAGAACATCCGCTCGAGTGGACGGTAATCCACTGCCTTATTGACTGTGAAAATGTGACCTGGCGGGACGGCTTTGGTGGCCGTCCTGTTTTTCATCAGGGTCGGGCGAAGCGTGCGGGTCATACGTTGTTTTCAATTTTGTTATATCCCTCTATTCGCTGTGCCTTGGATTTTGTTGCGTTGAATGGCGCTGCAATTCGATTTAAACGGCATGGTGCATGTTCGAACTGCTGAAGGTCGATCCGGATTCCAAAGCGCGCCTGGGACGCTTAACCACGACTCATGGTGTCGTTGACACTCCGGTCTTTATGCCTGTTGGCACGCAAGGGAGCGTCAAGGCGCTCGACCCGCGCGAGCTGCGGGAGATGGGGACGCAAATCATCCTCGGTAACACCTACCATCTCTCCATCCGCCCGGGCCTGGACACGATTCGCGCGGCGGGCGGCTTGCACCAATTCATCCGTTGGCCGCATCCCATTTTAACCGACAGCGGCGGGTTTCAGGTGTTCAGCCTGGCCAAAATCCGAAAAATCAAACCGCACGGCGTCGAGTTCCGCTCGCATCTGGACGGCGCGCTGCTCTTTCTCGGACCAAAGGAGGCAATGGAAATCCAGCGCGAGCTCGGCTCGGACATCGCCATGGCGTTTGACGATTGCCCGCCGCACACCAGCACCCCGCGTGACTTCCGGAGCGCGGTCGAGCGGACCATTCGCTGGGCGAAGGAGTGCCGCGAGCAACCGCGCGCGTCCGGCCAATTGGTTTTTGGCATCGTCCAGGGCGGCGCCCACGCCGCGCTGCGCGAGGAGTGCGCGCAGGCCATCGTCGCGCTGGAATTTGACGGTTACGCCATCGGCGGCGTGAGCGTCGGCGAGCCGGAGCGGGAGATTTTCAAGGCGATTGAATTGACGGAACCGTTCCTGCCGGCGCGCTTGCCGCGTTACGCGATGGGGCTGGGCACGCCGGCGCAGTTGGTCGAGTTGGTCGCGCGCGGCATCGACATGTTCGACTGCGTTTTGCCGACGCGCGTGGCGCGCAACGGCACGGCCTTCACGAACCAAGGGACGGTCAGCGTCAAAGCCGGTTTCAACAAGGCGGACTTCCGGCCGATTGAAGAGGGGTGCGACTGTTTCGCCTGCCGCCAATTCACGCGCGCTTATTTGCGTCATCTGCTGAACGTGAACGAAATCCTCGGTCTGCGGATGGTGAGCGTGCACAACAGCCACATGTATTTGAAGCTGATGGCGGACATTCGCGCGCACCTGGCCGCGGGAACCTTCCCCGAGTTCAGGCGCGATTTTGTGGACCGTTACGTGCCCACGCAGAAAGTGCTCTTGGGTCGCGCGAACGCGGAACGATGAAGGGAAGATCCAGTTTCCGAATCCCAAGCTCCCGGACAAAACTCCAAATCCCAAGCGCCAAACCGCAGAGAAACTCCAATTTCCAACCGGCTACCTTGAGCGGAGCGGGGGCTGGGATGGAGTTTGTGTCTTGGGGCTTCTTTGGATCTGGCGCTTGGGATTTGGAGTTTTGTCTGCGATCACTTCAGTGTCGTCGGGAGCCGCCTCGCGCGTGTAGGAGCGGGGCGCTTTTGCGCACGCATTGGGACCGTGAACCACCCCTTCACCCGGCCTCCGGCCCACACTCTCCCTC
>Ga0209056_10008070_pt1 | contig 10813 bp, 6 predicted proteins | sample GraSoiAngelo_114_FD_185876 | JGI IMG/M metagenome (GOLD analysis project Ga0209056, IMG submission 185876) | Grasslands soil microbial communities from the Angelo Coastal Reserve, California, USA - 14_0903_13_40cm (SPAdes) (version 2) | ecosystem: Environmental > Terrestrial > Soil > Grasslands ...
CGAGATAGGGGTCATCGCCATCGTGCCGCACGGTATTGTCGGGCGGCACGATGGTATCGCCATCGAGATTATCCGTGAGTTCGAGCAGCGATCGAATGAAGATGCGGTACGTCTCGGTGCCTTCCGCCATCCAGGCATCGCGATTAGAGGGCGGCGGCAGGCGTTTGGGCACGAAGCCGCCTTTGGCGCCGACCGGCACGATGACGGCGTTCTTGACCTGTTGTGCCTTAACCAGACCCAGGATCTCGGTTCGAAAATCCTGCGGCCGGTCGGACCAGCGCAGGCCGCCGCGCGCCACCTTGCCGAAGCGCAGATGAATGCCTTCGACACGCGTCGAATAGACGAAAATCTCGTAGAGCGGTCGCGGCGCCGGCATCCCTTCGATCTTGCGCGCTTCGAATTTGAAGGAGATCACCGGACGCGGATGTCCATCCTGGCCGACCTGCCACAGATTGGTGCGGATGGTGGCCTGCACCAGATTGGTGAAAAGGCGCAGTATGCGGTCTTCGTCGAGCGAAGCGACCGATTTGAGCTGTTCCTCGATCTCGGCGAGGATGGTCGTCTCGCGTGCCGAGCGCTCGGCATCGGTGGCTACGAGGCGCGGGTCGAAGCGGGCCTGGAACAGAGCGACAATGCTGGTGGTGATCGCGGCGTTGTTGCGCAAAGTCTCCCACATATAGTCTTGGCTGAACGGCGCGCGGATCTGGCGCAGGTAGCGGGAGAGCGCCCGGATGGCCGAAATTTCGCGCCAGCCCAGGCCTGTCCGCAGAATAAGGGCGTTGTAACCGTCGGATTCGGCGCGATCACCCACCACTGCCATGATCGAGGCTTCCAGGCGATGGTTGAATTCTGTGCTGATAACGATCGGCTTGCCGTCGTTGGCCTCGATCGTCATATCGTGCAGCCACACCGGCGCGGGTGCCGGCGTCGCGCGGGGCACGATCTGATAGGTGCGTTCGTTGACGACGCGCAGGCCATGATTTTCGATCACCGGCACCCGGTAGGACAGCGACAGGGGCGCGGCGCGCGAGAAAACCTTGAGACCGAAGCGCGTCGGATCGTTCTCGCCCTCGATGCGGCAGACCGAAATCGCCACCGGACGAGCCGGGGTGAGTTTTTCGATGATCGCGATATCGGCAGTCGCCTGTGAGGTGCCGAAGGCCTCTGCGTAGCCGCCAGTGAAGGCCTGGGCGTAACGGTTGGCGAGCATGCGGGCCCGCATGCCGTCGGTGGAGGTTGCGAGCGCGGCTTTCAGCTTGTCGCCCCAGGTCGCGGCGATGGCGCTGATCTCGGATTCCAGCGTGGCGCGCGCGATGATAGGCGTTTCGCCTTCATAGCTCCCGATGATGTAATGGACGCGGGCAAGCGACCCTTCGGGAAAGGAGGCGTAGGAGGCCGACAGGAGCCCCTTATAGACCTGCGCCAGGAAGGCCCCGACGCGCGTACGCACATCGGTGTCATATTTCTCGCGCGGAATGAAGACAATGATAGAAACGAAGCGATCGAATTTGTCGGCCCGCGCCAGCGCCCGCACGCGGGGGCGCTCATAGAGCGTCAGGATCTCCATGACGAAATTGTAGAGCGTCTCGGCATCGACCTGGAAAAGTTCGTCGCGCGGATATTCTTCGAGGATATGCTGGACGGCTTTGCCTGAATGGCTGTCCGCGTCGAAGCCAGCGCGATCGAGCACCCGCGCCACCTTGTGGCGGACATAGGGGATCTGCCGCGCCGAACGGGTATAGGCGCCTGAGGTGAACAGGCCGACGAGGCGCAATTCGCCCTCAAGTCGGCCGTCGGGCGTATAAAGTTTGATACCGACATAATCCATGCGGACGCGACGATGAACACGACTATTCACATTGGCCTTGGTGACAATGAGGACGGTCGGCTCGCGCATGAATTCGCGGATTTCCGGCGTCATCACCACCATTTCAGAGCCCCGGCGCAGGATCTTCACATCGGGATCGCGCAGGATACCGAGGCCTTGGCCAGCGCTGATTTCGTCCGACGCATCGGTGTCGGACGAGAAGCGATATTCACGCAAGCCCAGGAAGGTGAAATTGTTGGCGCACAGCCATTGCAGGAACTGGTTGGCTTCGGCGATCTCGTCGACCGGAAGCGGCGGGGGATTTGAGTTGAAGGTCTTGATCGCCTGTTCGACATGGTCGCGCATGGCCCGCCAGTCGGTAACGCAGGCGCGCACGTCGTTGAGCGTTTTGGCAAGGCCCTCGATCAGCTTCTGGCGGTCGGCATCGGCGTCCAGACGCGCGATGTGGAAATGGATCAGGCTTTCGCGCTCGCCTCTTGCCCCCTCTGGCAGCGCCTCGCCGTAGAAACGCAGGAGCTTGCCTTGCTCGTCGCGCTCCACGGCAATGATCGGGTGGGTGACCAGCGTGACTTCGATGCCCTGCTCGGCGAGTTCCGCCATGGTCGAATCGAACAGGAAGGGCATGTTGTCGTTGAGAACTTCGAGAACGGAAATCTCGCGCCCGTCCGGCATCATCGGATTGATCACGCGGATATCGGCACTGCCCGTCGTGCGCCGCTGCACATGTTCCCAGGCCTGTTCCGCCAGGAAGGCCAGGGAAGCGGCATCGTAGTTGGCGAGGTCCTCGACATTGCTGTGGTCGAACAGAACCTCGGCAAAGGCCCGGGGCGTCTTGCCCGGCTGCATGCTTCCCGCTGCCTCGCGGATCAGGGTTGTCCGAGCCTTGTCGTCACGCCAGGCCATAACGTCCTCCGTTTGTGGCCGCGCCGTCTGACCGCAGACGCTATGGTCTGCTCGGTTTTGGAGTGCAACTCTGGAACCCTCTTTCTTCAACCGGGATTGATGGCGTCTGCGAACTCCTCAGCCTTGAGCCTCCGCGGCTCTTGATGACAATGCCGTTCAATCCCAAAAATACACCTCCAGTGGGACGTTTCAACTGTTGTTGAAGGTTTGTGCCGCTCGCCTCCACCCACAGCCCGAACTCGGTCAGCTCGGAATCCAAATGCAATACCGCTCGCTCCGGACCTCGGCGCTATCGACCACACGCGTCGTCAGCGTGACGCTCGGTAAGACGGCGCCGAGATTTCTACTTTCACTCACATCAGGACGCTTGGTTCCATGGCGCATCCGATACGATTCGAACGTGTGACGCGGTGAAGTCCCTGTTCAGGTTGAAAACTTCCCTGATCTTCGAAATATTGTCCCTGTTAAGTAGTCTAGGGAATCGGTCGAAAAGTCGCTGCCGCACAGCAATTTCCTGCTCCGAAATCGTCTCTAAGTGACCTGAAATCGCAAGATTCCCTGTAATATTCCCTGTTAGCAGGGAATTCGCGTGGGGACGGGTGCGATCAGCTCTGCGTCGCCAGCGTGGGAGTCTGGCTCGCACTTTGACATTCCCAACGGCAAAATGACCCCTTCGTTAGATGCGGCTGGCTGGACCTAGCTCAAACTTCCTCATGATGGACTGGAGCGAGAGTTCAATTTTTTCAATGCGTTAGAGGGCGGCGTGTGCACGATGTGTGCCCAAGAGATCAAAACCTAGCGACAACCAATGTGAGCAGGTTGAACTGAACGCGAGCAGTGTCAGCGGCGGGCCGACGCGATGACGAAGCCAGAGCGCTCATGCGGTCAACACACGCTTATAGCCACCAACGTCACCGATCGCGTTTGGACCGGCAGGGATCCGAGCTCCATCGTCGCGCGAGCGTCCCTCAGGCATCAACCGCAACCTTCAGTGCCTCGGCACGGATCTCTTCCACCAGTCGTTCCTTCAGCCGGACGAATTCGGGTGCGGTCTTGATCTTGTAAGATCGTGGGTGGGGTAGATCGACCGCGATCTCGGCCTTGATGCGGCCGGGGCGGGCGCTCATGACGATGACGCGGCTGCCGAGGAAGATTGCCTCCTCGATGTCGTGGGTGACGAACAACACCGTTTTCTGGTCGCGTTCCCAGATGCCGAGCAGCATTTCCTGCATCAGCACGCGGGTTTGATTGTCGAGCGCGCCGAACGGCTCGTCGAGCAACAGGATCTTGGGATCGTTGGCAAGGGCGCGGGCGATAGCCGTGCGTTGCTGCATGCCGCCGGAGAGCTGCTTCGGCCAGTGGTTCTCAAAGCCCGACAGGCCGACCCGTTGGATGAATCCATCGGCGATCTTGCCGCGCTCCGCTTCGGAGACGCCGCGCTCGCGCAAGCCGAACGCGATGTTTTCGCGTACGGTCAACCACGGGAACAACGTGTAGGATTGAAAAACCATGCCGCGATCTGCGCCGGCTCCCGATACCTCGCGCCCGTCCAGAATGACGCGGCCGCTGGTAGGCCGGTCGAGCCCGGCGACGATACGAAGCAGCGTGGATTTTCCGCAGCCCGATGGGCCGAGGATGGTGACGAAGTCGTTGTTACCGACGCTGAGATCGGTCGGTTCCAGCGCCCGCGTGGGTGCATTGCCCTGGCGTGCCGGGAAGGTGCGCGAGACCTGATCGATCTTGAGCATGGTCATGCCAATTTCCACGGAAACAGCCAGGCGTTGAAGGCCTTGAACAGGAAGTCCGACACCAGGCCGATCAACCCGATGACGATGATGCCGAAGATGATCTGGCCGGTGTTGAGCAGCGCCTGGCTGTCGGTGATCATGTGGCCGATGCCCGACGATGAACCGATCAGTTCGGCGACGATGACGTAGGTCCAAGCCCAACCCAAAACGAGTCGAAGGATTTCTGCGATCTCGGGGGCGGACGAGGGCAGCAGTACGCGGCGGATAATGCCGCTGTCGCTGCCGCCCAGCGTGTAGGCTGCTTCGACGAGGTCGCGCCTCGTATTCCCCACGTTCACGGCGATCATCAAGATGATCTGAAACACCGAGCCGATAAAGATAACCAGCAGCTTCTGCAGCTCGCCGATGCCCGCCCACAAGATCAACAGCGGGATGAAGGCCGAGGCGGGCAGATAACGGGCAAACGAGACGAATGGCTCCAGGAACGCCTCGATCGGCTTGTAAGCGCCCATCAGGACGCCGATCGGTACCGCGATGATGGCCGCCAGCACAAAGCCGCCAAGAACCCGCCATATCGTCATGCCGATGTCGAACAGGAAGCCGTGCTTTGTCAGGAGTTCAAATCCTTCCTGCAGCATGGTCAACGGGTTCGCAAGAAACGTTTTGGAAACGTAGCCGCCAAAAGTTGCCCATGCCCACAAGGCAACGAACAGGACGAAGAACGCAAAGCCATAGGCTGCGCGTTGCTTCGACGTCACAGGATCCAGGGGACGCATCACAGGCCATGTCCTCAAAGCGGCGTTTTGGTCGCGCGAGGTCCCGCTTTCACGTCTTTGAGAAGCGGGACCAGCGCGTCGCCGAGCAGGGTCTACTTGATGAAGCTCGCGTCGAAGAGATCATCGATCTTCGGAACCGACTTGATAATACCGACTTCGAGCAACAGGTCTGCGGCTTCCTTGTTGAAGGTGAGGAACTCGCCTGCGAAGAATTTCTGGTTCGCAGCCTTGTCCTGCCAGCGCAGATATTTCGCCGAGTTGCCGAACTGTTCGCCGGACTGCTTCACATCGGCGCCCATGATCTCGTAAGACTTGGCCTGGTCCTTTTCGATCAGGGCGACCGCCTCGAAATAGCTGTCGGCCAGCGCTTGCGCTGCTTTCGGATTGTCGGTCAGGAATTTCGGCGTGCAGCCGAACGTGTCCATTACCATTGGATAATCGAGCGTGGTGGCGATGATTTTACCCTTGTCGGGCGCAGCCCGCACCGTCGAGAGGTAAGGCTCATAGGTCATGGCAGCATCGTTCTGGCCGGATACGAATGCCTGCGCGGCCGCGGCGGGCTCCAGGTTCACGACCGTAACGTCCTTAACCGTAAGGCCGTTCTTCTTAAGCATCCAGGCCAGGGCGAAATAAGGTGACGTGCCGGGTGCGGACGCCGCGATCGTCTTGCCCTTCAGGTCCTTGATCGCAGCGACATCGTTTCGTGTAGCCATGCCGTCGGCGCCGTAGCTCTTGTCGAGTTGAAAGATCTGCTTGGTTGCAACACCATTGGCATTCCAGGAAATCCAGGTTTCGACGGTGGTCGCCGCGCACTGGACGTCGCCCGACGCGATGGCCAGATGGCGATCTTTCTGCGGAATCTTCTTGATCGTCACGTCAAGGCCGTTCTTCTTGAAAATGCCGGCCTGGTTGGCGAGCGTGAGCGGCGCAAAGCCGGTCCATCCGGAGATCCCGATGCCGACCTTCACGTCGTCGGCAACGGCTGGTGCGGAGACCAGGAGAGCGGCAGTTGCGGCGAATATTCTAAAACTAAGCATGGCTGTATCCCTTTGCTGGTTCATGGATTGCGTCTTGTCGTCTGTTCACGCCCGTGCGGGTGATGCTGCTTTGTAAACTGCTGCTGCATAAACTGTGCCGGACCTTACGCGCATTGATATCCTCCTCAACCGCCTTTGAAGCGAGCAACCAGTTTGTGGGACTCCCCCGGATAGACGAGGCGCACGGCGGTCAGCGTTCGTGCGCTGCGCCAAGTGTGCCGGTCGATCACGAGGCAGGGCGCGCCGATCGCAATGTCCAGTGCCGCCGCGGTCTGCTCGTCAGCCACGATGGCGCTGATCGAATGTTCGGCTTCCGTCCACGGGACATGGTGGAGCAGCCACGTGCCGGGCGGCTCGATCGCAAAATCCGCCGTCGCGGCTTCGGGAACCGCGTCGAGATCGATGAGCCTGTCCTCGATCGCGAACGGCATGTCATCGGCGCTGTGGCGGCACGAGAGCGCAATCACTTTGCCGGTTTTCCGTACCCCAAGACGCGCGCGGTCGGCGGCGTTGGCGGCGCGGCGCGAGCACCGGATCAACTGATAGCCGTAGCTGCGGCCGAGCGCGGTGATCTCCGCGCGGATGTCTGGAATGGTCAGGACAGCTGAGAGGAATTTGGGACGGCGGACAAATGTGCCGGCCCGCCGCCGCCGCTCGATGAGATCGGCTTGCGCCAGTTCCGACAGCGCCTTGCTCACGGTCATTCGCGAGCAGCCATAACGCGTCATCAGCTGATGCTCGAATGGGATGCGGTGACCCGGCGGCCATTCACCGGTCAGGATTCGGCGCTCGATGTCGAGCCGGATCTGCTTGTACAGCGTCGGCGTGTCGGCTGCATGGAGTTTGTCGCGATCCATGGAAAGGCTCATGCCACCAGCCTCCGCACGGCTGCGTTGAATGTGTCGCGCGCCTTTTGACGGAGCCGGTGGCGTCCACCCTCGACGACCTTGTTTCCGCCCGCCCACACACAATCGACGGCACCCGTATTTGCTGCAAAAATCCAGCCGTCGAGGACCGTATCCCTGCGACGCCCGGCGAGCGAGGGATGCGCGGTTTCGAGGGTCACGATATCCGCGCGTGCACCTGCCTGGAGCCCGACGATCGGCTGTGCGAGCGCCTGCGCGCCGCCAGCCAGCGCAGCGTCGAATAGCGCGCGACCGGTCGAAATACCAGGACTGCCGGACAACACATTGCGCTGCCGGTGCTTTAACCGCTGGCCATATTCGAGCTGACGTAGTTCGTCGGCCACACCGACCAGGACATTGGAGTCTGTGCCGACGCCGAACTGGCCGCCTGCGTCAAAGAATTCACGGGTCGGGAAAATGCCGTCGCCGAGGCTCGCTTCGGTAATCGGGCAGAGGCCTGCGACCGCGCCGCTCTTGGCAAGCGCGGCGATCTCTATCGCGGTGGCGTGGGTGGCATGGATCAGGCACCAGCGCTGATCGATCGGCGCATGTTCGAGCAGCCACTCAACCGGCCGACGGCCCGACCAGGCAATGCATTCCTCGACTTCCTTGATCTGTTCGGCAGCGTGGATATGCACCGGCCCGGCTTCGGCCAGTGGCACGATGGCCGCCAATTCGTCGGATGTCACGGCCCGCAGGCTGTGCGGCGCGATGCCGACATTGGTCCCGGACAACGTGCGAATGGCCATCCGCGTGGCATCGATCAGCTTGGCAAACTGGTCGATCGAGCAGATGAACCGGCGCTGGCCGGCATGTGGTGCGGCGCCACCAAAGGAACTGTGCGCGTAGAAACTCGGCAGCAATGTGAGCCCGATTCCGGTGACCTCGGCGGCTCGCGCAATTCGCGTCGCCATCTCCGCAGGATTGGCATAGGGCGTGCCATCGTGGTCGTGATGGAGATAGTGGAATTCCCCGACGCGCGTGTAGCCTTGCTCGAGCATCTCGACATAGAGCAGCGTTGCGACGGCTTCCGTGTCTTCGGGGGTCATCTCAAGCGCGAAGCGATACATCGTCTCGCGCCATGTCCAGAACGTATCCGCGGTGGTGCCGCGTGTTTCGGCGAGTCCAGCCATACTGCGCTGGAACGCGTGGCTATGCAGGCTCGCAATTCCCGGGATGGCCAGCTGATGGCGTTCATCGTGGGCTCCCGGCACCACGCCGACCGTCACCTTCGTGATGGTCCCATCGGTCACAACCACCTGCACGTCGTCAGCCCACCCGGAGGGAAGCAGCGCTGATCCGAAATGCAGAGTTGACATGTTTCCAAACCGGCTGGACAGAACACCAACACAATAATATGTATAGACATATAGATACCCCCGTCAAGCTTCTGCCCTTTAGGGAAATGCTGCATGGCCGAGCGCTTTGATCGAATCTGGCATAATGCCCGGCTCGCCACCGTTCGGGGGGATCTGCCCGACCTCGGCGTGATCGAGCGTGGCGTGATTGCCGCGCGGGATGGCCGCATCGCCTTTGCAGGCAGCCGTTCCGACTTTCCATCTGACGCCGATGCGGCCGAACGGATCGATTGCGGCGGGCGGTGGATCACGCCCGGACTGATCGATTGTCATACCCATTTGGTTTTCGGTGGAAACCGCGCCCACGAGTTTGAGCTGCGGCTACAGGGGGCAAGCTACGAAGAGATCGCGCGTGCGGGCGGCGGCATTGTCTCGACTGTCGCGGCGACTCGCGCGTCCAGCGAGGCTGAACTTGTTGCCGGCGCGCTGCCAAGGCTCGACGCCCTGATCGGCGAGGGCGTGACGACGCTGGAGATTAAATCCGGCTATGGGCTCAACACGGAAACCGAGATGCGTCAACTGTCAGCGGCGCGTGCGCTGGGAGGCAACAGGCCGATCACCATCCGGACGTCGTTTCTTGGCGCGCACGCACTGCCGCCGGAAGCTGATGGCGACAAGGATCGATATATCGATCTTGTTTGCCGGGAGATGTTGCCGGCGGTGGCGCAGGGCGGACTCGCCGATGCAGTCGATGCCTTCATGGAAGGCATCGCGTTCTCGAGCGATCAAACGGCGCGGGTGTTCCGTATGGCAAAGGCGCTTGAACTGCCGGTCAAGTTGCATGCGGATCAGTTGTCGAACCTCGGCGGAGCAGCGCTTGCTTCGGAATTCTCAGCTTTGTCCGCTGATCATCTGGAGCACACAGATCAAGCCGGCGTCGCGGCGATGGCGCGGGCAGGCACGGTCGCCGTGCTCCTGCCGGGCGCGTTCTATTTCATTCGCGAGACGATGAAGCCACCCGTCGAACTGTTCCGTTCCCACGGCGTGAACATGGCGCTGGCGACCGACTGCAATCCCGGCAGTTCGCCGCTGACGTCGATTCTGCTGGTCGTGAATATGGGCGCGACGCTGTTCCGGATGACCGTTGCCGAATGCCTCGCCGGTGTCACGCGGGAAGGTGCGCGCGCGCTGGGTATTCTCGGTGAGACCGGCACGCTTGAGGCCGGCAAATGGTGCGATCTCGCGATCTGGGATATCGACCGGCCCGCCGAGCTGATTTACCGGATGGGCTTCAACCCGCTGCACCGCCGGGTGTGGAGGGGACAATGAGCGACCAAGACGCATCCATTGTCGTTTCGCCCGGAAGGGTCAACCTCGACGATCTGGCGCAAGTGCTTGCAGGCGCGGACGTCGTGCTCGATCCATCGTTCTGGCCGCGCGTCGAGGCGGCTTCCGACATTGTTGCGAAGGCTGCTGATGCGGAAGCTCCAGCTTACGGCGTCAATACCGGGTTCGGAAAGCTGGCGTCGAAACGAATCCCTCCCGGCCAGACAACGCTACTGCAGCGAAACCTCATTGTGTCGCATTGCTGCGGGGTAGGGCCGCCGACGCCCGAACCGATCGTGCGTCTGATGATGGCGCTCAAGATCGTCTCCTTGGGGCGGGGCGCTTCAGGCGTTCGCCGCGAAATCATCGAGCAACTGCAGGCCATGCTGGCGCGAGGTGTTTGTCCGCTGGTGCCGCAGCAGGGTTCGGTGGGCGCGTCCGGTGATCTGGCGCCGCTTGCACATATGACGGCCGTCATGATCGGCGAAGGGCTGGCGCTCGTCGATGGCAAGGTCTTGCCGGGCCTTGATGCGCTCGCCGCCGCCGATCTCGCGCCGGTGACGCTCGGGCCGAAGGAAGGCTTGGCCCTGATCAACGGCACGCAGTTTTCGACGGCCTATGCCATTTCCGGGTTGTTGCGTGCGCATGGTCTTCTCTGCGCGACGCTGGTGACAGGCGCCTTGTCGGTCGATGCGGCGATGGCTTCGACGGCGCCGTTTCGCACCGAGATCCAGCAACTGCGAGGGCATGCCGGGCAAATCGCAGCCGGTGCGGCGCTGACAGCCTTGCTGGAGGGTAGCGACATTCGCAACTCGCATCTCGAGGGCGACGAACGGGTACAGGATCCCTATTGCCTGCGCTGCCAGCCGCAGGTAGCGGGGGCCGCGCTTGACCTCTTGATGCAAGCCGCCCGCACCTTGACGATCGAAGCCAACGCGGTCACCGACAATCCGCTGGTGCTGGTTGAGACCGGAGAGATCGTCTCGGGTGGA
>Ga0209056_10008074_pt1 | contig 10809 bp, 9 predicted proteins | sample GraSoiAngelo_114_FD_185876 | JGI IMG/M metagenome (GOLD analysis project Ga0209056, IMG submission 185876) | Grasslands soil microbial communities from the Angelo Coastal Reserve, California, USA - 14_0903_13_40cm (SPAdes) (version 2) | ecosystem: Environmental > Terrestrial > Soil > Grasslands ...
CAGGCCACGACGAATCTGACCGCACGCCTCACTGAGGACGAACTGCGTTTGCTTCGGCGAGCGGGCCTGCATCAGATCTGCCAGGGTGTAGATTCTGCTTCTCCGAAGATCCTGGGGCTGATGAACAAAACATTTCAGGACTTCGATTCCATCTACCAGTCGGCCGAGCGCTGCGTGAAGGCAGGCATTCGGCCATCGTTCAACATCATTTTTGCGTTTCCCGGAGAAGGAGAGCCGGAACGACGGCAAACCATTGCGTTCATCATGGACGTCTGCCGCCGCTTTCCGGGCGCTGAATTCTGGACAAATATTTTCACGCCGTATCCCGGTTCACCGATCATGCAGCAGGCACAGGAGAACGGGATTGAGGTCCCCCCGTCTCTGGAAGGGTGGGCCGACTATTTTCCGCGTTACACGGTACTGCCGTGGCTGAAAGGCCCCGCGCACCAGCGCCTCCAGACCATGCGCGACTATCTCCGCATTGCATTCGATCGAATGCCGATCGCGAAGTTCGACTCCAACACGGCAGCCCGGCTTATTCAAAGGGGTCTGAGCTATCCGGCGCGCTGGCGGCTCGACCACGATTTTTACGCGCTGCCGTTCGAACTGTCGATCAATCGCCGGCTCAAACGGTTCATTCCCGTCGCCAAGCCGAAAGTGGATGCCAAGCAACTGGAACCGGCTGTGGGAGCGAATTGTCCATGACCGGGAAGGTCATTCTCTTTCATCCACCCTATGATGGCCCGCCGCTCGGTCCTCCGTTGAGTTTGCTGAGCCTTGCTTCTCCTCTGGTCCATGCGGGCATGAGTGTATCCATCGTGGACGGGTCCATCGAACCTGATTTCAAGAGTGTTCTGGCCCGGGAGATCCGCGATGCTGTTTGCCTGGGTATTTCGCTGCTGACGGGACGAATGATCCTGTGCGCGATAGATGTCGCGCAGTTCGTGAGGCAATTGAGACCTGAAGTCCCGATCATTTTCGGAGGGTGGCATCCCAGCCTTCTGCCCGAACAGACCCTGAAGGAGGACCGTGTCGATATTGTGGCGCGAGGGCAAGGGGAGAGGACCCTCTTCGAAACCGTCATTCAGCTGCAGGAAAAGAAGTCCCTCGAGAGCGTTCAAGGCATCTCGTTCAAGGCGGAGGGCCGATCGATACACAATCCGGACCGCCCGGTGGAAAACATCAACAACTTTCCGCCGCCGGCTTTTGAAATGGGAAACTTCGAGGCCTACGAGCGGGTGACCGGCGTGCGGAAACTACCGTATGCCTCCAGCCTGGGGTGCCCTTACGCATGTCACTATTGTACGGATCAGGTCTTTTATAACCGTCGATTCAACGCATATACAGCCGCACGCGTCGTGGCTGAAGTGACGGACCTGGTCTCCCGCTACAGATTAACTGATGTCGCATTGCTTGACTCCAACTTCCCGGTCAATGTGAAACGAGCTGTCGAGATCGCCAGTGGTTTCATCCAATCGGGAATCAAGTTTCGCTGGACGTTCCAGGCATCAACGGATTTGTTGTGCCGCATGACGGACGACGAAGTTCGCATGTTGGCCGAATCGGGCGTGGTCCATATGGGTTTTGGAACGGAATCGGCGTCCGAAGAAGTACTCCAATTGATGAACAAAAAACATCAACGTATCGACGAAATGTTCGAGACTGCGCGAAAAGCGAATGTCGCGGGAATTCGAGTCACGTTCAACCTGATTTTGGGTTATCCCGGTGAGACCGAAAAGGACCGTCTGGACACATTCAGGACGATGACTCAGATCTCGCGGATGTATTCGAACGTCAGGTTCTCGCCGAACATTTTCACTCCCTATCCCGGAATCCCGATCTGGCCCCAGCTACGGGAGATGGGTGTGAAGGAACCGCAGTCGCTCGAAGAGTGGGCGGACGTCAGCCTTGGAAGCAATCATCTGCCGTGGCTGCAAGGCGAAGATCTTCGGCGTTTGTCGGAGATGCTCGAATACTTCATGCTCGACACCCGCCGTTCATTGTTAACAGGACAAGAGCTGAATCGCGGACTTCAAGAGGTCTGCTGAAGGATTTCAAATTGGGCAAAGTTGACGTTCTGCTGACCCATTCTTACCACCTTTACTACGATCGCAAACAGGTTCGTAAGATGCAGCCCTATCCGCCGCTCGGCACGCTGTATGCGGCGGCGCTTCTCCGCCAGAAGGGGTTCTCCGTCGCCCTCTTCGACAGCATGCTGGAAAATCCGGAGCAAGGATTTCCCGAGGTCTTCCGTCGTACGCGGCCCCGAGTGGTTGCAATCTACGAAGATAATTTCAATTTCCTTTCGAAGATGTGCCTCAGCCGTATGCGGCAAGTGGCATTTGCCATGATCGATACCGCGCGCGCTGGAGGATCGAAGGTCGTGGTCAATGGTTCCGATGCGTCCGACCGCTATTGCGAATACCTCACGAAAGGCGCTGACTATGTGCTCCTCGGTGAGGCCGAATGGACGCTCCTTGACATCATCCAATCTCTGATTGGGGGCACCGGACGAAACCCGCAGGACATTTGCGGACTCGTATACGCCCACCCACGGAACGGTTCGCTTGTTCGAACAACTCCGAGAACTCTCATGCGCGATCTCGATCAGCTTCCTTTCCCCTCGAGAGATCTCGCTGATATCGATCGGTACCGCGAGACCTGGCGTAAAGCGCACGGCTTCTTTTCCATGAACCTTGTGGCCAGCCGTGGTTGTCCGTACCGATGCAACTGGTGCGCCAAGCCGATCTACGGCGATTCTTTCCATGCACGTGCGCCCGAAAGCGTCGCAGCAGAGATGCAGCAGCTTCGTGAGACCTATGGTGCGGATCACCTTTGGTTCGCAGACGATCTCTTTGGAATTCAGGACCGTTGGGTTCAGGATCTCGCGGAGCACGTCGAGCAGCGCAACGCGGCAGTCCCTTTCAAGATGCAGTCGCGTGTGGACCTGATGAAGGAGGAGACCGTCACGTCATTGCGCCGGGCCGGTTGCATCGAAGTCTGGATGGGTGTGGAATCCGGATCTCAAAGGATTCTGGATGCCATGGAGAAAGGTACGCGCGTCAGCCAGATTCCCAGGGCGGTGGCCACTCTGAGAGAGAACGGAATCCGCGCGTGCTTCTTCGTTCAGTTCGGATATCCAGGTGAAACCTGGCGCGAAGTCCAGAAGACCGTTCAATTGGTCCGCGAAACCCAGCCTGACGATGTCGGTGTGTCCGTGTCTTACCCTCTGCCCGGAACGAAATTTTACGAACGTGTTCGTGAAGGGCTGGGGGAAAAAACCAACTGGGTGGACAGCGAAGATTTGTCGATGATGTTCCGGGGTGCCTACACCAGCGACTTTTATCGCGCGCTTCACGATGCGCTGCATGCGGAAGTCGAATCGTGGAGTCGGCGTGGACCGGCGAGATTCAGACTGCGTGAAGCGTCTGTTGTGGATGGCGCTTCGAGCAGGGCCCGGTTGGACGAACTGTGGAAGCAGGTCGAGCGTTTGGAAAAAACATGTCGAAACTCCGATCCGACGCGGCTTCCGGCGCTGGCCTGCAGTTAGCGGGTGGAATGCATGGATCTGCTTCTGACTCACGGCTATTTCCTGCACGAGGATGCGAAGGAGCTTCAAATCATGAAGCCCTACGTTCCTTTGGGCATTCTCTATCTCGCCTCTCATTTGCGCGCTCGAAATTTCGACGTCGAAGTCTTCGACACCACTTTTTCCTCGCGTACGGACTTACTGAATGTCCTCCACAATACCGAACCGGAAGTTCTTGGCGTTTATGCCAACCTCATGACCCGGCCGAGCGTTGTACGCATTCTTCAAGCAGCAAAGGACGCCGGCTGGAAAACGGTCGTCGGTGGTCCTGAATCCGGGGCCAATGTTGAAGAGTATCTCCTGGCGGGAGCCGATGTGGTCGTTATCGGTGAAGGAGAGATCACAATGGAAGAGTTGCTGCCGATTCTTCGGGGCCGCTCTCCTGGAGAACTGCAGCGTGTCCGAGGAATTGCTTTCATCGACGATGGCGGAAGAGTTCAGCGCACGGTGCCTCGACCGCTCATACCCGATATCGACCGGCAACCCTGGCCGAGCCGCGAGTCTGTGTCCATCGGCCGGTATCTGGAGACCTGGCGAACCCATCACGGTACCGGTTCTGTGTCGCTGATCACCGCGCGTGGCTGTCCATACGATTGCAGGTGGTGCAGCCATGCCGTTTACGGAAAAACGCACCGCCGCAGAAAGGCGGCGTCGGTAGTCGATGAGATCGAATGGATACTGGACCGCTATAGTCCGGACATGCTTTGGATTGCGGATGACGTTTTCACCATCCATCACGGTTGGCTCGCTGAATTTGCTGCAGAAATGAAGAAGCGGCGTCTCAAGATTCCGTTCGAGTGCATTTCCCGCGCCGATCGATTGAATGCTCATGTGGCGGACCTTCTTGCGGAGCTCGCTTGTTTTCGGATCTGGATCGGTTCCGAAAGCGGCTCCCAGCGCGTATTGGACGCAATGGAACGTGGCGTCACCGTTAAACAGGTTCGTGACGCGGTGGCTGTCTGCAGATCCCGCGGAATTCAAACAGGAATGTTTTTGATGTGGGGATACGAAGGCGAGGAGATGGAAGATATCGAGGAAACGATCCACCACGTGAAACGCACGGCTCCCGATATCTTTTTTACAACCGTTGCCTATCCGATCCGCGGAACCCCGTATTTCGATGAAGTGGCCGACCGCGTCACCAGAGTTACAAGTTGGGCGGAAGGTTCCGACCGCGATTTTCGAATTCGAGGCCGGCACTCGCGCAAGTTCTACCAGAACGCGGACCAGTTGCTTCGTGCCGAGGTGGAACTTGAGAAGATCTTGAGTTCGAATGTTCCCGACACCGACTCGGCCGTGCTTCAAATTCGCGGGAGGATCGCCCAAGCGCGCGAAGGCCTGAGAAACACTTTTGCGGAATCTGAAGCATGACGATGCGAATGACGGCAGCGCCATTCGACGCGATCGCCGATACCTATGATGAAAGCTTCTCGGATTCTTCAATAGGCCGCGCTCAACGACGCGTGGTCTGGATGGAGACCGATCGGACTTTCCGCGCGGGACAGCGGATCCTCGAGATCAATTGCGGCACAGGCATCGATGCATTGCACCTCGCGCACCGGGGAGTCGCAGTGCTCGCGTGCGATGCATCGCCTCGAATGATTGCCGTAGCGCGTGGCCGGCTTGCACGGTCTTCCGCTTGCGCGCCCGTCGATTTTCGGTGCATTCCTACTGAGCGGATAGCCTCGATTGAAATTGAGGCGCGCTACGACGGCGTATTTTCGAACTTCGCCGGGTTGAACTGCGTGTCGGATTTACGCCGTACGGCCTGCGACCTTGCCCGTTTCGTGAAGCCCGGCGGGAAAGCCATCTTCTGCGTATTCAGTCCTCTATGTCTGTGGGAAACGATCTTCTATCTGTCTGGCGCCAATCTTAAGAAGGCATTCCGTCGCTTTACCCGCAATGGTGTTGTGGCGGCGTTGTCGGATGATTCCAGCGTCTTGGTGCATTACCCGACAATCCGGCAGTTGCAAGAGATGTTCTCACGATATTTTCGTCTCGAAAGTTGGAAGGGGATTGGCGTCGCGGTTCCCCCGTCTTATCTCGAACACCTCGCGGTTCGGTTCCCCCGCTGGTTCGAATTCGCTGCCCGGATTGATCCGTGGCTTGGCGGATGCCGAGGCTTTCGGGCTTTGGCAGACCATGTCGTGTTGACCTTTGAGAGACGGAAGGGTGATTCATGATCATTCTTTACAGTCCGAGAGCAACCAAGCCGCGGAACCGAAGATTTCCTCTATCCATTCTGGCTCTCGCCGCAGTGCTTGAAGGACGTGAAGATTATTCGATCGTCGATGGAAACCTGGATGGTAATCCGACGGAGACGTTGCTGGCACTAATGCGGGAGAAATCGGTCGAATTGCTCGCTGTGACGGTGATGCCAGGGCCGCAGATGGCCTGCGCAGTTGAGACCTGCCGCCGCATTCGCGCTGCGTTTCCTCATATTCCGATCGTGTGGGGCGGTTACTTTCCAACTATTTACACTGCTGCAGTGCTCAACGCGAATTATGTCGACTTTGCGGTTCGAGGCCAGGGGGAAGAGACTTTGCTGGAACTTGTCGAAGCATTGAGGAAAAAGCGGAGCTTCGAAAGCGTTCGTGGTCTGTCTTTTAAGGATGGCTCAGGCAGGCATTATCACAATCCCGAACGGCCGATGAAAGGCCCCGATGCGTTTTCCTGGTATCCCTATCACCGGCTTCCCGTCGAGGACTACCTCCGACCGTCGTTTTTCGGCCGACGCACTGCCGTGCACCAAGCCAGTATAGGATGTCCATATCAATGCAGTTTCTGCGGCGTTGTTACGGCATATGGAGCGCAGCAGAAAATGGAGTCGCCCGCCAGGACCGAAAGCATCCTGCGCCATCTGGCCCGAAACTTCGGCGCGGATTCCATCCAGTTCTATGACAATAATTTCTTTTTGCGCGAGGACCACGCGCGGGAACTGATGGACCGTATTGCGCCGTTGGGATTGCGCTGGTGGTGCGAAGCCCGTATCGACCTGCTGCTTCGTTTCTCGGACGCTACTTTTGAAGCTATTCGACGCGCGGGCTGCACGATGATCTTCTTTGGGGCGGAATCCGGGTCGGACTGGGTGCTCAAGGAGATGAACAAGCACCTCAAGGCCGAACAGACTCTGGAACTTGCCCGTCGCATTCGCCAGTTCGATATCATTCCGGAGTTTTCGTTTGTCGTGGGCAATCCGAAGGCCCCGGAGCGCGACACGCGAGAATGTCTGCAGTTCATTCGCACCATCAAGCAGCTTAATCCGGCATCTGAGATCATCCTCTATCACTACACTCCTGTTCCTCAGCGCGAGCAAATGTACGGAGAGGTGGAAGGACAGTTCGAATTTCCCAAGACGCTCGAAGAGTGGATGACACGGCCCTGGCAGGATTTTTCAACTCGGAAGGATCCGCTGACACCGTGGCTTAAGCCCTCCACCAAAAGACGAATCGACAACTTCAGACTCGTTCTGAGTTCGCGTTGGCCCACAGTGCAGGACCCGCGGCTTCCGCGATGGGGACGCCGCACTCTGCAAACCATCAGCGCATGGCGCTACCGGGTGGGCTTCTACAACTTTCCGTATGAATTGCAGTTAATGCAATGGCTCGTGCATCTGCGCAAGCCGGAGGCGGAGAGCCTGTGATCTCGGCCGCAACCGCCCATTCGCTTTGGGCAGAAACGTACGACCGCGATCCGAATCCGCTGCTGGCACTGGAAGAAAGGATCATCGGACCATTGCTTCCGCCCTTCGAAGCAAACGGAATGTTCGCGCTTGACGTCGCGTGCGGAACCGGAAGATGGTTGCTGAATCTCCTGCATCGGGGGGCGCGGTTCGGCGCGGGACTGGATTTCTCATCGAAGATGCTGGCACAAGCCCAAGGCAAAGCGGGCATCGAGGATAAGTTGATTTTGGCGGATTGTGCGGAGATGCCTGTCGCGAGCCACTGCAGCGATCTTGCAGTGTGCTCGTTCGCTGTCGGTTACATCCCGGATCTTTCGCGCTTTGCGGCCGAGTTATCGAGAATAGTCCGATGCGGCGGCCATTTGTTTGTCAGCGATTTCCATCCTTTGGGCCATCTGCACGGCTGGAAGCGGACATTTCGGCACCGTGAGACGGTTCTCGAAATATCCAGCTTCCGGTACTCGATTCCCGAGATTTGTTGTGCGTTCGAGGCTGAAGACTTCGAGCTTCTGAACCAAGTCGAGGCATGTTTCGGGGAAGAGGAGCGCCACATTTTTAAAGCGGCGGGAAAGGGACAGGAGTTCGAGGCAATGATGCGACTCCCCGCAATCTTTGTATGTCATTTCAGGAGGGGAGAAAGCACAAGAACCACATAAGGCGGCAACAAGACATGTTTCCACAGGTCAAGCTCATTAACGCACGAATAGCCGTCGATTCAAAAACGGCAATTCGTGCGGATGTCGAAATTAAGGATGGCCACATTGCGCGAATTGCGCCGGCGGTGGAGTCGCCGTCCTCTTCAAACATCGATCTGGACGGTTACCTGGTTCTGCCCGGTCTGATCAATGCTCACGATCATCTTGAGTTCAATTTATTTCCACGTCTCGGCAATGGTCCCTACAAGAACAGCCGAGAGTGGGCCGATGATATTTATCAGCCTGAACGTTCACCGTTATGCGAGCATCGCTCCGTACCGAGGCCGGTGCGGCTATGGTGGGGTGGCCTCAAGAATCTGCTATCCGGTGTGACGACGGTTTGCCACCACAATCCGTACGACGAGACGTTGGGAGAAGACTTTCCCGTACAGGTTGTCAAACGTTATGGTTGGGCGCACTCGCTGGACTTTGAGGACGATCCGCGCCGGGCGTTAGCCTCGACACCCGCCGGGGCTCCGTTCATCATTCATCTGGGCGAGGGAACCGATACTCGCAGCAGAGATGAGATTTTCGTTCTCGATCGGCTCGGAGCACTCGATGGAAGGACTGTCCTTGTTCACGGTGTCGGGCTGAACGGCGACGGACATGCGCTTCGTCGCCGGCGTGGAGCAGCGCTCGTGTGGTGTCCCACGTCGAATCGATTCATGTTAGGTGCGACGCTCAAGGCACACGCGATGTCCAGTCATGAGGACATCGCGTTGGGTAGCGATTCGGCGCTAACCGCAAAAGGAGATTTGCTCGATGAAGTCCGATCGGCGCATCAGGAAGAGCAAGTCGGTGCCGACGCGATTTACGGCATGGTGACAAAATCCGCATCCGCCATTCTGCGCCTGCGCGGCGGCCAGGGTACCGTTCGAACCGGCGCCGTTGCAAACCTGATCGCGCTTCCTTCGAATGGTTCGACTCCCGCAGAAACGCTGGTGGAGGCCGATGTCGGAAGCATCGAACTCGTCATGGTTTCCGGGAGACCGCATCTGCTATCTGCTGAGATGGCTCAGCGTTGGTCTAAGATCGCGCGAAAAGGTATGGAGTGGATCCGCATCGGTGGAACCGATCGCCTGGTCCGAGCCCCTGTGCGCCGTTTGCTGCAGACGGCGCGCAACAGTTTATCCGGGAACATTCGGCTCGCCGGAAAAGAATTATCGGCATGAATCACCGGATCACAAGCCTTCCGATCCTGGTAATCTTCCCGCACAACCGCTGCAACTGCCGCTGTGTGATGTGCGATATCTGGCGCATCCGGCAGGTTAGAGAGATCACCCCGCGCGATCTCGAGCCGCACCTGACCAGCCTTCGCGAGCTCAACGTGAAATGGATCGTATTCTCCGGCGGCGAGCCGCTGATGCATTCCGACATATCTTCCCTGTCGCACGTGTGCCGCGCCGAAGGCGTGCGCGTTACTCTTCTTACTGCGGGTTTGACGCTTGAAAAACGTGCCGACATCGTCGCTGCATCGATAGATGACTTGATCGTCTCGATCGACGGGCCGCCCGATATCCACGACGAAATTCGCGGTGTCCCAGGCGCTTACCGACGGCTGCAACGCGGGATCGAAGCTCTGCGTCAACTCCGGGCCGAAATGCCAATCCACGGGCGCTGTACGATCCAGAAAGGTAACTTTGGCGAGCTTCGGAATACCGTACACGCGGCGCGGGCGCTGAATTTGAATTCGATTTCCTTTCTGGCTGTGGATACAACTTCAAACGCCTTCAATCGCCCGGGCGGCTGGTCACCGGGACATCAGGCCACCGTCGCATTGAACACAACCGAAGTTGCCGTGCTCGAGAGCGAAATCGAAGCGCTGATTTCTGAATACGAGAACGAGATTGAATCAGGCTTCGTTGTTGAAAACGCTGAAAAACTTCGCCGCGTCCCGCTTCGCTTCCGTTCCCGTCTGGGACAAGTTCCAGCAATGGCGCCCAGATGCAACGCTCCATGGGTATCTGCGGTTGTGGAGTCCGATGGAACAGTTCGCCCCTGTTTCTTCCACCGTCCGATCGGCAATATTCACGAGCATCCTTTGGCGGACGTCGTGAATAGCGACGAAGCCCTGAACTTCCGCAGGAATCTTGATATCTCGCGTGACCCCGTGTGTCGTAATTGCGTCTGTTCACTTTTTGTAGACAGGTAAGCCACACAAAGGCGGTTCTTAAGGAACTCGCCCCAACCGTTGGCTTTGACGTTTGTTACCGTTGACATAAACCACGGCAATTCGCACATCCAGTCGTCTAACTATTCCGGAATGTCTAGAATGGCGCAGTGAGAAGGAGGCGAAATCAAATGCGAAGGCTTTCAAGAATAGCAACTGGTATACCGATCGTAGCCATGTTGCTGGTGCCGGTTCCAGCTATGGCTGCGCATCGCCTCACAGCGGCCGGTAGACCGGTTGCCGTCAGGACACAACCAAGGTTTGTGAGACCATACGTCCGGCCATACGCTCCGGTGATCGTCAGGCCGTACGTCGTGAGGCCGTATCCGTACTTCTATTATGGATATGGACCCGGTTGGTACGGCTATAACTGGGGACCGGGCTGGTACTACCCGTCGCGGCAGGCCGCGACCGGCGAAGTTAAGATCGACACGCATCTGAAGAATGCGTCCCTTTACGTGGACGGCGGGTATGTAGGCCCGATCGACAAGTTCAAGAAATTCGACCTGACTCCAGGCAATCACGAGATTGAACTCCGTGATGTGTCAGGTCTGACCATTATCAGGGAGACCGTGCAAGTTCTCGTCGGCAAGACTGTCGAAATGAAGGTGCCGGAATAGCGGCCGTCGATAACGGTGCAACTGTAGGAGCGGTCTATGACCACACGTCTTTC
>Ga0209056_10008075_pt1 | contig 10809 bp, 10 predicted proteins | sample GraSoiAngelo_114_FD_185876 | JGI IMG/M metagenome (GOLD analysis project Ga0209056, IMG submission 185876) | Grasslands soil microbial communities from the Angelo Coastal Reserve, California, USA - 14_0903_13_40cm (SPAdes) (version 2) | ecosystem: Environmental > Terrestrial > Soil > Grasslands...
GGTTGGACGTTAGAGGCGTTTCGGCAGGACGCGCCGGCGTGGAGTCAGCCCTGTGCAGGCTGTCAGACAGTCCGACCGTCCGACCGCCCGCCGGTTTCTTCGTCGGCCAGATGAGCGACGGCGCGAGCGCGACGATCATCATGAGCACGAACGCGATCAGCAGGTTTCGCCTATCCACGCACAGTCCTAGGGTACCGGATCGTACCCGCCGGCGTGAAACGGATGACACTTGAGGATGCGTCGGATGCCAAGCCAGCTGCCTCTCAGCGCCCCATAGCGCTCGACTGCTTCGTACGTGTAGCGCGAGCACGACGGCTCGAACCGGCATTGCGTGAACACCAAATGCGACAGCGTGAGTTGGTATCCACGGATCAGTGTCATTACGGCCCGTCGGGGAAGTCGTTGCAGCGTCACGTCAGCGTCTCCACGGCTCCCGTCAATTCGGCGCGCAGCACTGCAAATGAGGCGGTGTACGCAGAGCGCTTCGCGCGAATCACCAGATCGACGGCGGGAAGACTTCGCAGCACGTCGCGCCGCAAGATCTCCCGCAGCTGGCGCCGCAACCGATTGCGCGCCACCGCCGATGACTGATGGCGCGGGACGATGAGTCCGAGACGCGCGTGACCCAAATCGCTGTGACGCCAGGCCAGGTCGAGATGCTGGGTGCGACGCCGGCTGCCGCCGCGGGCCCCCGCGTCCCAGCAGGCGGTGAGCTCCGAGCCGCGCGTGATGCGCACGCGGCGCGGGTACCGTTCGCTCGTTACCGGCTCCGGTGTTTGGATGGAATACGGACGGTGAGACGCTTGCGACCCTTCTTGCGCCGGCGGGAGAGTGTGGCGCGGCCCCAGACGGTTTTCATCCGCGCGCGAAAACCATGCTTATTGATGCGCCGCCGATTGCGCGGCTGATACGTCGGACCCATAAATTCCTCGAGTAAGGCCGGGAAAGTTACCCGGCTCGCGACGCGCCGGTCAAGGTTGACTTTTCCACATGCGGCCCGTACTTTCGGGCCGCCCTTGCTGGACGTCCTTCCTAAAATCAGAAAATCGTAATGGAGCAATCGGTAAACGAAGCTTGGAAGCGTCTCCTCGACGAAGCTCGACGTGAACTTCCCGAGGCGACGGTGCGCACATGGCTCGAGCCATCGGAACCCATCGCGCTCGATGACGGTCGTCTGATTCTCGGGGCGCCCGATCAGTTCGCCGCCGAATGGAACGAATCCAAACACTCAGGGCTTCTGGCCCGCGTCGCCGAGCGAGTGCTCGGCCGGCCGACGACGGTCGTGTTCCGCGTGCAGGAAGATCGCCAGCGCCGGCCGCAGATGGATTTTTTCGTGGCGCCGCGCGGGAGTGCCGCAACCGCCACCGCGTCATCCGTCGCGACGACGCCGCTCAACGAACGGTACACGTTCCAGACGTTCGTGATCGGCAAGTCGAACGAGCTCGCCGCGGCCGCGGCGCACGCCGTCGCGGAAGCGCCGGGCAAGACATACAACCCGCTCTTCATTTACGGCGCGACCGGACTCGGGAAGACGCACCTGATGCAGGCGATTGCGCACGCGGTGCTCGAGAAAAACCCCGAGACCAGGCTGCAGTACTTCGGCGCCGAGCAGTTCATCAACGACGTGATCGAATCGATTCACGCGCGCACGATGTCGGAGTTCCGGCGCCGCTACCGCAACGACGTGGATCTGCTCCTCGTGGACGACGTACACTTCCTTGAAGGCAAGGAAATGACGCAGGAGGAGTTCTTCCACACGTTCAACGCGCTGTTCGAGGCGCACAAGCAGATCGTGCTGACCTCCGACCGGCCGCCCAAGGAAATCCCGGGGCTCGAGGACCGGCTGATCTCGCGGTTCGAATGGGGCATGGTGGCCGACATCGGGCATCCCGACCTCGAGCACCGCATCGCCATTCTCCGGAAGAAGGCCGAGCAGGATCATCTCGAGCTCACGATTCCAGACGACGTGCTGCGCTTCATCGCCGAGCACATCCGCTCCAGCGTGCGCGAGCTGGAGGGCTGCATCATCAAGCTGCTGCTCTTCGCGTCGCTCAAAAACCGCGAAGTCACGATCGAGCTCGCGCGCGACGCGTTGTCGGACAAGATTCGCCAGGGCGAGGACGGATCAGAGTACGGCGGCGGGAGCCAGTCGGCGCCCAGCATCGACCGTGTGCAGGAAGTGGTCGCGCGCCGCTGGGGCGTCACCCCTGAGGGACTCCGCTCCAAAGCGCGGACCAAGACGCTCACCATCCCCCGGCAGGTGGCGATGTACCTGGCGCGCGACATGCTGGGCATGCAGCTCGTCGAGATCGGCCAGGCGTTCGGCGGCCGGGATCACTCCACGGTGATTCACAGCGTGGACAAGGTCGAGCGCCAGATGATGCGGGACCGGACGTTCAAGGAGCGCGTGGAGATGGCGCGCCAGGAATTGTCCGCACTGTAACTCACACAGAGACGTGGGGAAAACGGCGCGGGATGTGGGGAGTGGGGAAAATCGTTGCGCTATCCGCAAACCGCCAACAGTCCCAACAGTGCACCAACATTGTGTGACGGACGACAGGTGATGCGGTGGTTGCGCTTTAGCGACATCGCCCACATATCCCCGATGTCTACTACTACTACTAGTAGTTCTATATAGAGAAGAAGTAGTAAAGACTTTCCTCATTTGGAGACGATGCAGCCAGCATGAAGTTCACGATCACGCGAGAACAGCTTCAGGAAGGCTTGGCGGCAGTCGCGGCTGCCATCCCCGCCAAAACGACGCTTCCGGTGCTGGCGAACGCCCTGGTCGAGGCCTCGAAGCAGGCCGGCGGGTTGCGGCTGTCGGGAACGGACCTCGACATCGCCGTGAGCACTACTGTAGCCGCCGAAGTCGACGTCGACGGCGCGGTGACGCTGCCCGCGAAGAAGCTGGTGGACATCGCCCGTGAGCTGCCCTCGGGCCCGGTGCGTGTGACCGCCGCGGGCGAAGCGCGCGTCTCGATCGAGTCTGGCCGCTCCAAGTTCAAGCTGCTGGGCCTGCCACGCGAAGAGTATCCCTCGTTCCCCGCCGTGAAGTTCGAGAAGGCGTGGAAAGCGGCGGCCGGCGTGGTGCACAAGCTGGTGGGTCACGTGGCGTTCGCCGCATCGACCGAGGAGAGCCGGCCGATCCTGAACGGCGTCCTCTGGGAGCTGCGGCCCGATCGCATGCGGATGGTGGCGACGAACGGTCACCGGCTGGCGAAGATGGACGTGCCCGCTACCGGCGGCTCCACCGCCGATCTGATCGTTCCACCGAAGGCGCTCGAACAGGTCCGCCGGTTGTACCCGGGCGACGCCGAGATCGAGCTCGCCAAGAGTGACAACCATATCGGCTTCCGCGCCGGCAGCACGCTGGTCTTTTCCCGGCTGATCGAGGGGCCGTATCCGAACTACGAGCAGGTGATCCCGCGCGAAAACGACAAGCAGGCCACCGTCGACAAGGCGGCCATGGCGGCTGCGTTGCGACGCATGAGCGTCGTGGCGAGCGACCAGACGCACCGCATCCGCCTCGCGTTCTCGGGCGGCAATGTGAAGTTCTCCGTGCAGACGCCGGACCTCGGCGAAGCGCAGGACGAGCTGTCGGTGACGTACGAGGGCGAGCCGCTCGAGATCGGGTTCAACGCGATGTACCTGCTCGAGATCCTCAAGTACATGCCGACCGACGAGGTGCGCTTCACGTTCAAGGCTCCCGAGCGCGCCGCGACCATCGAGCCCGTCGGCTGGAACGATCCGGCCTCCTACATGGCGCTGGTAATGCCGCTACGGTTGGTGGATTAGCGAATCTGCGTGAGGTAGAGAATCGACGCGGATTACAGAGTCTAGAGGGATTACTGGAAGTACAGGAGGCTCGATCGGAGGGATAACCGGGATCGAGTCTTCCTCCGCAGGTGGCACCGGAGTCTTTCCGCCGTAGTACCTCGCCAAAATCAAATCGCGGCGCGCGAGCATGCGTGCCGGCCGGAATGCCGGGTTGGACGTGCGCGGCTGCGGCAGGGTCGCGGCCAGCGCCGCGGCCTGAGCGTTGCTCAGTCGGGAGGGCGGCACAGCGAAGTACGCTTCACTCGCGGCGGTGGCACCCCAGACGCCCGGCCCCCATTCCGACGTGCTGAGGTAGAGCTCCATGATGCGGTCCTTGCTCAGGGCCATGTCGAGCCGCACGGCGCTGATCGCTTCCTTGAGTTTTCTAAACAACGAGCGCGACGGAGACAGGTACAGGTTCTTGGCGAGCTGCTGCGTAATCGTGCTGGCGCCGCGGTGTCCACCGGCGTCCCACGCGTCTTGCAGTTCGATGAAATCAATCCCGTGATGCGTTTTGAATCGTGAATCCTCGGCGATGATCACCATGCGCTCGAGGATCGGTGACGCTTCGCGACGGCCGGTCGGCCCGACGGCCCGACGGCCCTTCCGGCACTCGTCTCGCAATCTCATCATGGCCGTACAACGCGGGTCGTGATCGCGCCACCAGATCGGCGGTGGCCAAACGCCGAACAGCCACACCAGAAAGAGTGCGGCCGTCCATAGCACAACACGTCCTGCAATCCTATCTTTTCCCACCGCCATGGACCTCGAAGCCCTCCAGCAGCGCCTGCAACAAGCGCTTGGACAGGAATTTACCGTTGGCCCGCTGCTGGGTGAGGGGGGGTTCGCCGCGGTGTTCCGCGCGCGCGACAACGTCTTGAATCGCGATGTCGCGGTGAAGGTACTGGACGTGGAGCTCGCGCCGTCGCCGGTGGTCGCCGAGCGGTTCTTGCGCGAAGCGCAGACGGTCGCACGTCTGGAGCACCCGCACATCGTGCCGATCTACAAGGTCGGCCGGCAGGAAGAGATCTTCTACATCATCATGCGGTGCATCGACGGCCCGTCGCTGCGCCAACTCCTCGAGACGCAAAAGAAGCTGTCCGCCGGCGATGCCGCCCGCATCGCCCGGCAAGTCGCCGACGCGCTCGCCTACGCGCACAGCCATGACATCGTGCACCGCGACATCAAGCCGGACAACATCCTGCTCGACAAGAGCGGCCACGTTCTGGTGACCGACTTCGGCATCGCCAAAGCCGCACAAGCGGCGCAGGCGGCGACGCCCAGCTCGACCCAGCTCACGACCGAAGGGATGATCGTCGGGACACCCGAGTACATGAGTCCCGAGCAGGCATCGGGCGACAGGCTCGACGGCCGCTCTGACATCTACTCCCTCGGCGTCGTGCTCTACCATGTGCTCGCCGGAGCGCCGCCGTTCGAAGGTCCTTCCTCGGCGGGGATTCTCGCCCAGCAACTCACCGAGCTGCCTGAGCCGATTCGCCGCCAGCGCCCCGATGTGCCGGAAGAGATGGCGATCGTGCTGGAGCGGATGATGGAGAAGGATCGCACCAAACGGTTTCAGACCGCGGCCGAAGTCAGCCGCGCCCTCGTGGGCGCGCTGCCGACCGCGGCGCGCGACCAGGTACGCGTGCCGCTGCGCCGCCGGCTCCGGTTGATGTTCTACCGGTCTCTGGTGGGCCTGAGCGTGGCGGGATGTCTCCTCTTCATCGCATTCGCCGGCGGCGCGGCGGTCGTGGCGTACTACGTCTTTAGTAAGCCGCCGCGCATCGCGGCGCGCGCGCCGCTCCCGGACAGCCTGGCGCGTATGCTGCGCGCGCGTCGGGCGCTCCTCCCAGGTGACGTCGCGCTGTTCGCGTATCAGCCTGCCGGCCCGGAAGACTCGACATTGTTGTTGCTCACGCGCCGCCGCACCGTCGTCGTGACGCCGCATCAAGTGCGCTCCTATGCGCGAGACAGCGTGCGGCGCGACATGGACCTCGAGATCCACGGCGGATTGTCGTTTCGGCTGGTGATTTATGTGCCAGGGGCTTCGCCGGGCGGCCGCGAGCTGGGGGATACGGTCTACCGCGGCCTGTCGTTCCGCGACATGATGCAGCTGCGTCCACACCTCAATGCTTCGGTCGAAGGTTCGACGGCGAAGCGGCGCCCGTCGGTCCGCCAGGCCCCCCCGACCCACCCGCCTCCCCCACCTCCCCCACCTCCTCCAGCCCATCGCCCGCGAGTCCGGACGCGCACGCGGCGGCCTTCCTAACGACGCCGGCGGCCGGGCTCCCGCGTCGACAATCCGTACAAACTCGCACCATCGATGCGCGAGACGTCGCCCGGCGTGGTCACGAGAGCGCCGATGCGATCCTGGCCGCCGATCGAAAGTCCCAGTGCAAACCCCGCGCGCCGCAGGCCGCCATCGGTATCGAGGCGCGCCAGAATCTCGATCGGCCGCTGTCCAGCGGTCCGCCAGCTCACGCCAAACGCGTACGACGCTACCGAATCGGGCGTGATGCCCGCGGCCGCGGAGAAGGCGAGAGCCGGAGCGGGGCTCGGATGCCAGGTGAGGCCGGGCACGAACGTGAGGCGCTGCTGCTCACCCCGCACGATGGGCTGGCCGAGATTCGTCGCAACGAGCCCAAGCGTGAGACCGGGGTGGGCGATATACGTCGCGCCGAGGTCCCAACCGGTGGATCGTGCGCCCCCGCCATGGTAGTGCGCGATGTCGAAGCCCGCCGCGAGCCCGCCGGCCCCGCCCGCCAGTCCGAACCGATAGGTGTTGGCCCGCACGCCGTTGTCGAGCAGGTCGCGTTGGTATCCGAACGAAAGCCCACGGGAATTGAAACCGGCGTTGAGTTGGCGCAACCGTCCCTTCGACCCGGGATCGCCTACCGCCACCTCAGCGTAGATCGACGCCTCCCGTTGCATGCCGAGCCCCGCGGGATTGACCCAGATGGCGCGCGCGTCGGAGATATTTGTGGGGAAGAGATAGGCGTTGGCGCGGTTGGGAGCGGCGCCTTGCTGGGCGGGCAAGTCTGTCCCGCTGACCAGCAACGCGACGGCCAGCAGCGCAACCGTCCAGGCGCCCGTCACGGCAACAGGATTGTCGTAGAGCGGAGGATCCGAGTCGCGGGGATAACAGCCGACTGGTAGGGGAACCTGACCGTAATCGTCGAACTATCGGTTCCCTCGCCGCCCAAGTACCGTCCGTCGGCAGCGACAAAATAGTGAGCCGTCCCCGTTCCCGATCCCGTGACCTCCACGGGCTGATTCAATTGACTCCCCGAACCTGAGACATTGTACGTGGAGTTCACGTCGAGTCGCAGCGCACGAATTCCAGCTCGGTCCTCCCATGTCGCCGCACGAGAATGATTGATCGACCGCCGTTTTACATCGATGACCACTCGATCGTCAGCCGTGGTGGTGTCGGTCCACTCGGCGCCGATCACGAGGCCAGCTGTGGGAAGGTGCGGATAAAGGGTTTGCAGAAGGCCTAACAGCTGTACAAATGGAGCAGCGCGCGTCGAGTCAGACATGAGCCTGAGCGTGGACACGCCGGACGGCGTCAGCCTGCCATCGTAGACCACGCCTCGCGCCGTCGAGAGGTCTACCGTCGGCGGGACTGTCGTGCCTGAATCGAGAGCGATCGAATCGATCGTGAACGTCAGCCGATACCCCAGGCTATCGGCGGGGCCGACCACGATCGCGGTGAGAAACAACCGTGTTCCGCGAACAATTACTTGCGTCTGGCCTTGAAGCTCCTGTTCCGCGTGGAGTGATTGATGCGCCATGTAGCGCAGCGCGCTCGGTCCCAGCCGTAGCCCTTGCGGCGCGGCCGGCGGTGCGGGAGGCGGGGGCGGGCCCGGGAGCGCGGCCGGTGGGTTCGCGGGCGTTGGAGTAGACGGTGGGTTCTTTGGCGTGCAGCCGAGAGCAGAGATCGCTGCCGCCACAAGAAGAACGCGACGCATCGGCTATTCCTTAGTCTTGGTGCGTCCGAAGATGGCGACCACCTCGGTCTCTTCGCTCGTCACCTTGAGCAGTTTCCATCCTCGCTTGCGCATGTCGGTCCGCCAGCCGATGAGCTTCTCCCACTCTCCAGCGGTGGTTCGAAACACCCGCAAGTCGGCGACATTCTCCCAATGCGGAGGATAGGGAACGGTTTTAGAGGAACCGGGCGGCTGCGTGGTCACAGAGGAGGAAGTGGTGGGACCATAAGCCGAGTTCTGTTTACTCGTTGGTACGAGCAGATGGTCATCTCTCTGGGATGGCTGTCGCCAGCCATCTCGTGCGGCCTACCCGCAGCTCGAACGACCCGGGCCAGGTCTCGCTGCTTATTTGGCCTTGCTCCGACCGGGGGTTGCCGTGCCGCGCCCGTTACCGGACGCGCGGTGGGCTCTTACCCCACCGTTTCACCCTTACCCTTTGGATACAAGGGCGGTCTGTTCTCTGTGGCCCTGTTCCGTCGCCTCACGGCGCCCAGGCGTTACCTGGCGGTCTGCCCTGTGGAGCTCGGACTTTCCTCGATGGACCCCTACTGCCGGTCCACCGCGACCATCGGCCCCACCACTTCCACGGGGAGGAAATTACCGGGCCACAGGGCCACGGGGCAAGGCTTTACTTCGTGAAGCGCCGGATCACGCGACCCAAGCTATCGGTCGCGGCGCCGTCGAGCCAAAACCCCGCGTGCTCGCTGAATGCCGTGAATCGCAACCGCGGCCATTCGCTCGGCGCGAACGTGGCGCGGTCGGGCTGCAAACCGACGGCCGAGAGCGCGAACACGTTGCGCTCCCGATAGCGTCGGAGCAGGGCGCGCCCCCGCCGCTCTTTGAGCCACAGCAGGACTGGAGCGTCCGGACTCGAGAAGCCGCGCAACAGGCCGAGCGTAAACCAGTCGGCGGGCACGTCGCTCGCGTGGAACGCAAATCGCAGATCGGGATGCAGCCGTCGCAACTCGCCGCGCAGCGCGGCGGCCCGCTCGGCGACCGCCGCCTCGAGCCCCTCGAAATAGCCGCGCAACCACCCGCGCTCCAGCAGCGTATCGTAGCGAACGGGCGGGGGCAGTCCCGCGAGCCGCTCCGTTTCGGCGCGGTCCAAGCCCAATGCGGCCAAGCCCGTGCGATAGTCGGCGTCACAGAATCCGCTCCCGCGGAAATACGACATTGCGCTGTCGAGATCCAACGCGACGCCGGCAATGACTTCGGGGGCAGGCCGCGCGCCACCCAGCCGCGCCAGGGTGCGGTACGTGGGGCGCAACGCGCCACGCCAGTAGAGCGAATCGAGCCCGCAAGCGATCGGCGTGAGATTACCGTGCCGGTCGACCTCATCGGCGCCCTGTGACGGGATCGCGAACAATGAGATCGCGGGGAACCAGCGGATGCTCGTGGCCTGCAACCGGTCTGCGGTGATCTTCCAGAGGTTGCGGGTACTCGCGGTGTCGGCGACCGCGGCCTCGGGAATGGTCGTCGCGAGCGCGTTGAGCGCGGCGACGTCCACGAATCCCAGCAGCGAGTCGAGCGACGGCAGCATGAACCGGCTCCACAACACGCGCATGCCCTGCCGGTTAATCCAGCTGGGGGCCGCTCCAGGGTCTTCGCGGTAGGTGGAGGCCGGTTGCGGCAGCACGATCGCGGCCCCCCCCCCGGCCCCCCCGGTCGGTGGGGCGAGCGGCGGAGCGTGGACGGCGACCTGTTGCGGCCCGCCGGCGAGTCGCAGCGGTGCGGGACGCGTGGCGGCGCCGATGCTGGCCCACTCGGCGGGGCGCCGCGTCCAGCGGGCGAGCGCGACGAGAAAATCCCGCGCGCGCGCGTCGGCATCGGCCGACGCCAACAGGCTGCGGCTCGCCACGACGATCAGGCCATTCTGCACGCGGCTCGCCGCGACGAGCGCCGTGCCGCTGGCGCGCGCCAGGGTCTGGCTCTTGTCCCGGATCTGCAAGGGATAATTGCGACCCGCCGGAAAAGGAGCGAAGCCCGCGTTGTCGAGCGCCGAATGCGGCAGCGGAGTGGCGTCGAGCAGCTGCGCCCCCGCCCCTATCCCCGCCCCCGCCCCCGCCCCCGCCCCGATGGCGATGCCGGCGCCCTGCGCCGCGAGCCACTGGTTCATGGTCCAGCGATCAAGCGCTCCTCCAACTTCAGTGTATCCGAGCACGACGACGCCGTCGCGGCGAATCCACTCGGCGAGAATGGCGAGATCGCCGATCGTGAGCGCGTCGGACCGGCTCTCGGGCTCGCGCCCGCCGAGGACGAGCACGGTGCGGTAGCGGGCCAGATCCAGCCGGGTGAGATGCGGATAGAAGCGGCGGTATTCCACGCGATACCCGGCCGCATGCCAGGGGGCCGCGGTGGCTTCGAGGGTCAGCGGATCGGCGAGTGTCAGGTCAACGATGAGTAGGCGACGCGCCTCCGTCTGACAGGCCGCGCTGAGCAGCAATAGGAAGAAACACAGGTACCTCACCGTCTCGGCTCGACGAGACGGTTGTACTTGCGCAGCGCGGCGCGCAGCCGGTCAGGCGGCAGCGCAAACACCCGCATGCCGTTGATCCCCGTCATCGTTTCCGCCGCCACCATCGCGTTGACGATCGCTTCCTCCGTTGCCTGAATCGTGGCTTCGAACAGCGGGCCGATCCGCTCATTCGGCAGCATCGTCACACTGACATTCGCATCGGGCCTCGCCGCGCCGGGATTGGCGGTCGAGAACGCGACGAAGATGTCGCCGGACGAATTTCCGCCGGTCCCACCCAGCCGGCCGACGCCGAGCGCGGCGCGCTTGGCGATGCGCTTGAGCTGGTGGGGAAGCAGCGGCGCATCGGTGGCAATGACGATGATGATCGAGCCCTTCTCGCTGGGCATCGTGTCACGGGCCGGCAGCAGATCGGGAATCTCCTGGCCGACGGGGACGCCGGCGATCGAGAGGCGGGCGCGCGAGCCGTAGTTGCATTGCACGAGCACACCCACGGTGTACCCGCCACGATCGGCCGGGAGCCGCCGA